>Ga0316204_10007728_pt1 | contig 15468 bp, 13 predicted proteins | sample 6monrhotite_MG_2_FD_205661 | JGI IMG/M metagenome (GOLD analysis project Ga0316204, IMG submission 205661) | Microbial mat bacterial communities from mineral coupon in-situ incubated in ocean water Damariscotta River, Maine, United States -... | ecosystem: Environmental > Aquatic > Marine >...
GCGCTCGAAGAGCTCGTCGAGGGTCACGCCCGGGACCTCGACCTGGCGCACCTCGTGCATGTCCATGCGGAACTGCTTCTCGGCCTCCGCCGTGATCGGGAGGATCGAGCTCGAGTCGCGGTGCGCGTTGATGCGCAGCTGGACCGGGCCCGAGCGGTCGGTGACGGCCGCCTGGACCACCTCGATGGACTCGTCCCCGGCGTAGCGCGCGCGCAGGCCCTCGGCCAGCTCGGGGTCGGCCTCGATCAGGACGAGGCGCCGCGCGCCGAGCACGCGCCTGGCCGCGTCCGTGAACTCGCCCTTGTGAGCCCCGAGATCGACCACGGTGTCGTAGTCGAGCGCGGGCCAGGTGCGGAACAGGCGGAAGGCCTGCCGCGCGGGCTTGTCGCCGAGGAGCCCCGCCCTGCGGAGTGTCGACCAGTGGTGCCGGACTTGCTTCATGGGTCGCGAGCAAGGTAGCCGATCGGGTCCGGCCGGGCGAGGACGGCCTGCGGCCCGCGCGGACGCGAAAATTGCCCCGGCGCGCGCTATCCTGCGTCCATGAAGGCCCTCATCACCGGGATCACCGGACAGGACGGCTCGTACCTCGCGGAGCTCTTGCTCGCGAAGGGGTACGAGGTCCACGGGATCACGCGCCGCACGTCGAACTTCAACACGCAGCGGATCGATCACCTCTACCAGGACCCCCATGAGGCCGAGGTGAAGCTCTTCCTGCACTACGGCGACCTGACGGACGGCACCGGGCTCCGGCGCGTGATCGAGGAGGTCAAGCCGACCGAGATCTACAACCTCGGGGCCCAGTCCCACGTGAAGGTGTCGTTCGAGCAGCCCGAGTACACCGCGGACGTCGTCGCGCTCGGGACGCTGCGGCTGCTCGAGGCGACGCGCGACTTCTGCGAGCACAGCGGGAGCGAGGTGCGCTTCTACCAGGCCGGCTCGTCCGAGATGTTCGGCTCGATGGCGCCGCCGCAGAACGAGGACACGCCGTTCCACCCGCGCAGCCCCTACGGCGTCAGCAAGCTAGCCGGACACTTCTACGGCGTGAACTACCGCGAGTCCTACGGGATGTTCGTGGCCAACGGGATCCTGTTCAACCACGAGTCGCCGCGGCGCGGCGAGACGTTCGTGACGCGCAAGATCACGCGCGCCGCGGGACGCATCAAGGAGGGCCTGCAGGACAAGCTCTACCTCGGCAACCTGGACGCGAGCCGCGACTGGGGCTTCGCCGGCGACTACGTCGAGGGCATGTGGCGGATGCTGCAGCACCACGAGGGTGACACGTGGGTCGTCGCCACCGGCGAGAGCCACACGGTGCGCGAGTTCGTGATCGCGACCTTCGAGCGGCTCGGACTCGACTGGGAGAAGCACGTCGAGATCGACCCGCGCTACTACCGCCCGGCCGAGGTGGACGCCCTGCGTGGGGACCCGACGAAGCTCAAGACGCAGCTCGGCTGGCAGCCCAAGACCACGTTCGGAGAGCTCGTACAGATGATGGTCGACCACGACCACGAGATCGCCAAGCAGGAGAAGACCCTGCGCGACGCGGGTCACAGCGTCGCCTTGACCGGGATCAGAGGTGCTTGAGTCCGCGCGCGTCTGCGTCGCGGGCAGCCGCGGGATGGTCGGCAGTGCGATCGTCCGGCGGCTGAAGGACGCTGGCGTCGACGACGTCCTCGAGCTGCACCGCGGCGAGGTGGACCTTTCGGACGGCGCGGCGACGAAGCGCTGGTTCGCAGAGCACAAGCCGGAGTACGTCTTCCTCGCGGCTGCGAAGGTCGGCGGAATCCTCTCCAACGACCGCTTCTCGGCGGACTTCATCCGCGAGAACCTGCTCATCCAGACGCACGCCATCGACGCGGCGTACAGGAGTGGCGCGAAGAAGCTGCTCTTCCTCGGGTCCTCGTGCATCTACCCGAAGCACGCCGAGCAGCCGATGACCGAGAGCTCACTCCTCACCGGCGCGCTGGAGCCCACCAACTCCGCCTACGCGGTCGCGAAGATCGCCGGCATCGAGATGGTCAAGGCCTACAAGAAGCAGTACGGGCTCGACGGCATCTCCCTGATGCCCACGAACCTCTACGGCCCGGGCGACAACTTCGACCTCGAGTCCTCGCACGTGCTGCCCGCCCTGCTGCGCAAGTTCCACGAGGCGAAGGAGGAGGGCCTCCCGAGCGTGACGCTCTGGGGCACGGGGCGCCCGCGCCGCGAGTTCCTGCACGTCGACGACCTGGCGGACGCCAGCGTGTTCCTGATGGAGCGCTACAACTCCTCCGAGATCGTCAACGTCGGCGTCGGCGAGGACATCTCGATCGCCGAGCTCGCGAACCTGATCCGCGAGATCGTCGGCTACGAGGGTGAGGTCGTGCACGACACCAGCAAGCCTGACGGCACGCCGCGCAAGCTGCTCGACACCAGCCGCATCAATGCGCTCGGCTGGACCCCGAAGATCGGGCTGCGCGAGGGCATCACGTCCACGCTGGCCTGGTACTGCGAGCACGTGCCCGCGTGAAGATCTTCGCCCTGACCTTCGGCGGCCCTGACACGCCGAGCACACACTTCCGCATCCACCAGTACGCGGAAGCGTTCGCGGCCGAGGGCGTCACGATCGAGCACGCGGTCGCGAAGGAGTTCGAGGACTTCAAGCGGCTCGCAGACTACGACGTCGTCCTGCACCAGAAGGCGCTCATCCGCTCGTCGAAGTTCCGGCGCATTCGCAAGCACGCGAAGACCCTCGTCTACGACGCCGACGACCGCATGTGGATGCGTCCGGGCAAGCCGTACGGCCCGCTCACCCGGGCGCGCCTCCAGCGACGTCTGAAGACCATCGCGCGCGCCTCGGATCTCTGCATTGCCGCCAACGGCGTCATTGCCGCGGACCAGAGCGCTGCTGGGGCCAAGCGCGTGGAGGTCTTGCCGATGTCGGTCGACACGGGCGCCTGGAACGCGGAGGGCCGCCCGGAGCCCGACGGAACCGTCACGATCGGCTGGTCCGGCTCGCCGGGGAACCTCGCCTTCCTCGAGCCGCTCGTCCCGACGCTGCGCGCGCTTGAGCAGGAGTTCGAGCAGGTCCGCATCGCGATCCACTGCGGCCAGAGGCCGGAGTTCGACGGGCTCGAGTTCACCCACCACCCGTTCGAGCCCGGGCTCGAGCCCGAGGCCGTGCGCACGTTCGACGTCGGCCTGCTCCCCCTCCCGAACGACCCCTTTGTCGCCGGCAAGTCGCCGATCAAGGCGCTGCAGTACTTCGCGTGCGGCGCCGCGGTGGTCGGGCAGGACGTGGGCGCGACGGCGGAGCTGCTGACGCAGGACGTCAACGCGCTCACCGTGACCGATGAGCGCACCTGGGCGACGAACCTGCGACGCCTGGTCGAGGACGGGGCGCTGCGCGCGCGGCTCGTCGCTGCCGGCCACGAGAAGATCGAGCGCGAGCACACGATGTCAGCGGTCGTCGCGCGCTACCTCGATCTGCTGCACGGGGCCGCCGGGATCCCCAGAACGTCCGCGGGAGCGCCCAGAGCTTGACGGCGCGACCCAGCGCAGATGCCGCGCACAGGCCAGTACGGCCAAGTGTATGATCACGATGCTGGGCGAATCCGGCTCGCCCCGACGAGCTCAATGCAGTACCCACGAGCGATCCTGACGACATGAACAACCAAGACGGCAGCGGCCACTGGGCCGTTCTCCTTTGTGGCGGTCGCGGCAGCCGGATGGGCGACTTGACCGAGGCGGCGCCGAAGCCCCTGGTCGAGGTCCACGGCAAGCCGATCCTCTGGTACAGCTTCTGGACGCTGTACGACCATGGCTTCCGAAACTTCGTCCTACCCCTGGGTTACAAGGGCGAGATGATCGCGGACTACTTCGCCGAGATCAGCGCGGGCCTCGACTGCGAGGTGCACTGCGTCGACACCGGCGAGGATTCACCGATCGCCCACCGCATCCATAAGGTGCAGGACCGCATCCCCGAGGGTCAGGACTTCTTCCTGCTGAACAGCGACACGATCTTCGAGTTCGACATCGAGGAGATGCTGGCTGTTCACCGCGAGAAGAACGCCCTCGTCACGCTCTCTTCGGTCGAGGTGATCTCGACATGGGGCCTGATCACGGTCGACGGGGACCGCATCATCGGCTTCGATCGCCAGCGAAAGGTCCGCCACCTCCTGTCGGACGACCTCCCGGGCAAGCACGGGCTCGTGAACTCCGGGCTCGCCTGGCTGAGCAAGGATGCGCTGCGAGAGATCGACCTGCTGACGTGCAGCGACTTCGAGTCGACGCTCTACCCGCACCTGATCGAGATCGGACGGGCCGCGCACTACCAGATCCACGGCGAGTGGTTCCCGATCGACACGCCGAAGGACGTGCGCACGATCAACCTCGAGGAGAGCGACCGGCATGGTTCCGGCCACATGGCCAAAGCCGTCCGCGACAAGCTCGAAAGCAAGGGCTCGTCCGCCAAGGCCCCGACCGCGCAGGAGGGACGCGCCGATGTCAAGCTCAGCTGACCTCGTCTCTCGCTACAAGTACAGCGCGCGGTACATCTCGGACTACGCCGAGTTCGAGGCGCGTGTACGCGATAAGACGGTCATCCCCTACCAGGTCGAGTTTCAGCCCCCGCCTCGCAGCACGAAGAAGATCTGCTGGCTCGAGTGCCCGTACTGCTACGGACTCTCCGCCACCGACAACGGCGATCGCCTCCCCAAGGAGCGCGGCATCGAGATCATGCGCCAGATCGCGGAGGGAGGCGTGAAGAAGGTGATCTTCGCCGGGTACGCGACGGACCCGCTCAACTGCCCGTACCTCGAGGACCTGCTCGAGATCGCGATCGACCACGGGATGGTGTTCGGGTTCAACACGAAGGTCCTCGAGGCCTCCGACCGACTCCTGGAGCTCCTCGCCCGCCCCGACATCGCGCCGACGAGCTACATGAGCCTCAGCGTCGACGCGGGCAGCAACGAGGTCTACAACGCGATTCACGGGGTCAAGGGCAACGCGAAGCTCTACGACAAGGTCCTGCAGAACGCTCGCAACATCGTCGAGGCGCGCCGCAAGAGCGGCACGAACCTCGACATCAGCGCGGCCTACCTGGTCAACGTGCACAGCGGCTCTCCGGACGAGGTCAGGAAGTTCATCGACGACTTCCAGGGTGCCGGCTGCAACCTCCTGCGCTTCACATTCCCGCAGCCCCCGCGCGACATCCACACGGACGAGGGTGTCGTCCCCACCGCCGAGGACTGCGACCGCTACCGCGAGGAGCTGACCCCGATCATCGAGGCGCGCAGCTCGGACGACTGCCCCATCCTTCTGGTCGACGCGGACTCCGAGCACGAGATCTTCCACAAGCCGCGGACGGTGCCGTGCTTCGCCCGCTTCGTGTATCCGACCGTCGGCTTCGACGGGTGGCTGTACCACTGCTCGCAGTCGAGCTCGCCGAACTTCCGCCCTATGGCGCTCGGCGACCTCAACGAGCGTGACTTCTGGGAGCTCTTCTACGACTACGACGCGAGCGACCTGAGCGCGCACTTCACCGAGTGCTCACAGAAGATGGCCGAGACCGGCTGCCGCTGCGACCGCAAGGAGCACCTCTTGAACGCCAGCGTTCTGCAGAGCGGCGCCTTCGAGGGGCTCCTTCCCTCCGAGTGATCAGCGCTCCATGAGCGACGAAGCCCGCTCCACCCGCGTCGCCGTCCTCGGCGGCAGCGGCATCGGGCGGGTCCACGTCCGCATCCTCACGCAGCTCGGCGCGAGCGTCGTGGCCCTGCTCGGTTCATCGGCGGAGTCCGCCGCGCGCACGGCCGCCGAGCTGAGCGAGGAGCACGGCCTCGACATCCGGCCACACCACGAGCTCGACGCGCTGCTGGCCGAGCCGCTCGACGCCGTTTCGATCTGCACGCCCGCGGCTCGTCACCTCAACGAGCTCCGTGCGGCCTGGGATCGCCAGCTCGCAGCCTTCTGCGAGAAGCCGCTGTTCTGGGATGCCGAGTGCACCGAACAGGAGGTCGCTCGGCGCCTCGACGAGCTCGAAGGGCACCCCCACCGGCGTCTCTGGGTCAATACGAGCAACCCCGTCCTGCTCGACGCGGTCCGAGATCAGCTGCCGGCACCGGACGGGGTGCAGGAGGTACGCTTCGTCTTCCACACGAACGGCTCTTTCGAGGGCGCGGACATCGCGCTCGACCTGCTCCCGCACGGGCTGTCGCTGCTCCTGCGCCACCTCGGCGCTCGCGAGCTCGAGGGCTTCGAGGCCGACGTCGGTCGCCGGGCGTGCGAGTGCCGCTTCCGCTACGGGGACGCCTCGGTCACCTTCGAGTTCCAGGAGCGCGCCGACCGCCCGCGGCGCCTCGCGTTCGCCTTCGACGACGCCTCGTTCGAGCGCGTCACCCAGGGTACGGGCGCGACCTACCGCGTCGGGCTGGAGGACACCAGGACGGGTGAGCAGGTGCCCTCCCCCGACCCCTTCGCCGTGTACCTCGAGCGCTTCCTGGCCGCCTGCCGTCGCCACACCCCCGCCGGCGACGACGAGTTCGCGTCGGCGGCGACGAACCTCCGGCTGATGGCGCGCTGCGCCGACGCGCTGCGTGCCGCCGGGCACTGGACGCCGACCCCCGCCTGACCCCGACGCCCCCGCCGCTCGCCATGAAGATCCTGCCCCTCCCCCTCGCCGGCGCCGCGGAGATCCACAACTCGCCTCACCGCGACCACCGCGGCTGGTTCGCGCGCTGGTTCTGTCAGGACGCGCTGGCCTCGATCCACGACGGGCGCCCGATCCAGCAGATCAACTCCTCCTTCACGGCGAAGAAGGGGGCCCTGCGCGGCCTCCACCTGCAGTTCGCCCCCAGGATGGAGGACAAGATCGTGCGCTGCATCCGGGGGCGCATCCACGACGTGATCGTGGACCTGCGCGACGCCTCCCCGACCAAGGGGAGGTGGCACTCGGTGGTCCTCGACGCCGACCAGCAGAACATGCTGTACGTCCCGAAGGGCTTCGCGCACGGCTTCCAGACGCTCGAGCCGGACTGCCAGGTCCTCTACCTGCACACGGAGTTCCACTCACCCGAGAGGGAGGGCGGCTACCGCCACGACAGCCCGGCGCTCGGCATCGAGTGGCCGCTCGAGGTGACGGAGCTCTCCGAGCGCGACCGGAACCTGCCGGTCTGGGAGCCGCACCTGCCGGGGATCGACGTCGCGTGAGCGCCTGCGATCAGTGCACCTCGAGCGAGGGGATGCACGTGACGAGCCGGCCGCCCCACTCCCGCACGTAGGCGAGCTGCTCGCTGAGCTCCGGCAAGAGGTTCCAGGGCAGGAGGATCACGTAGTCCGGCTGCGTCTCGCGCAGGCGCTCCTCCGCGACGACCGGGATGTGGCTGCCCGGGGCGTACATCCCCTGCTTGTGGACGTTGCGGTCCACGACGTACTCGATGAGGTCGTTGCCCTTGATGCCGCAGTAGTTGAGGAGCGTGTTCCCCTTCGCCGCCGCGCCGTACGCGACCACGGAGCGGCCGTCGCGCTTCGCCGAGGTGAGGAACTCGAGCACCGATCGGCGAATCTCGTCGGCGGCGGCCTGCAGGCCCGCGTAGCCCTCCGCGGTCAACAGCCCTGCCTCCTCCTCGTCCGCGAGCACACGCGCGACCGAGGGCTGCACCTCGAGGGCCTCGTGCTCCGCGCGCCGGGCAAACACGCGCAGTGAGCCGCCGTGCGTCGGCAGCTCCTCGACGTCGTACACGGTCAGCTCGTGGGCCGCGAGCACCGCGCGCACCGCCGTCAGCGAGAGGTAACTGAAGTGCTCGTGGTAGATCGTGTCGAACTGGTGGAAACGAATCAGCTTGAGCAGGTGCGGGAACTCGAACGTCAGGGTCCCCCCGGGCGCCAGCGCGACCGCGAAGCCCTCGACGAAGTCGTTGATGTCCGGCACGTGCGCCAGGACGTTGTTTCCGAGCATGAGGTCGAACGTGCCTCGCTCGGCCACGACCGCGCGCGCCGTCTGCTCACCCCAGAACTCCTCGAGCGTCTCCACGCCCCGCTCCCGCGCCGCCGCCGCCGTGCCCGACGTCGGCTCGACCCCGAGCGCGGGGACCCCCGCCTGGACGAAGTACTGCAGCAGGTAGCCGTCGTTCGAGGCCACCTCCAGCACGGCGGAGCTGCTCCCGAGCCCGAGCCTCTCGGACATGGCCTCGACGTAGGCTTTGCAGTGCGCCAGCCACGATGTCGAGAAGGACGAGTAGTAGGCGTAGTCGCCGCTGAAGATCTCGTCGTGAGCCTTGTACTCGTCGACCTGAACGAGCCAGCAGGACTCGCACACGTACACGGCGAGCGGGAAGTAGCCCTCGGGTTCGCCGCGCTGGGCCTCGGTCAGGAACGCGTTCGAGGGCGGCGCGTTGACGAGGTCGATGAAGGGGAGGGTGACCGGGGCGTCGCAGAATCGGCAGTTCATGATCTTGTCGGAGGAGCTCGCCTCACTCGGCCCAGCCGCAGCCACGGGCCGCGGCGCTCGCCACGTAGCGCTCGATCTGCTCCTCGGTGAGCACCCGCCCCTCTTCGTAGAAGGCGCGGTACCACAGGACCGTCTCGCGGAGGGTCTCCTCGAGACCCCACGCCGGTCGCCAGCCGAGCTGCCGGCGGGCCTTGGTGCTGTCGAGCATCAGCAGCCCGGCCTCGTGGGGCGCGCCGGCCTGCGGCTGGACCTGGCACTGGATCTCCGGCCACTCCGGACGCATCGCCTCGAAGAGACCACGGGTGGTCAGGTTGGAGTCGATGTCGGGACCGAAGTTCCAGGCCGAGGCGCACTCCTGCTTGCCCGCGAGGAGCTCGGCCCCCAGCACGAGGTACCCGGAGAGCGGCTCCAGCACGTGCTGCCAGGGCCGTGAGCTGTCGGGGTTGCGGATCACGACGGGCTCTCCCCGGGACGCCGCACGCATGATGTCGGGCACGAGGCGGAACTCGGTCCAGTCCCCACCGCCGATGACGTTCCCGGCGCGGGCAGTCGCCACGAGGGCATCCGAACCCCCGTCGGCAGCGTAGAACGATCGTCGGAAGCTTGAGGCGACGAGCTCCGTGCACGCCTTCGAGGCGCTGTACGGGTCGTGTCCGCCGAGCGCGTCGGTCTCGCGGTAGCCGTAGAGCCACTCGCGATTCTCGTAGCACTTGTCCGTCGTGATCACGACGACCGCGCGCACGCTGTCGATCCTCCGACAGGCCTCGAGCAGCCGCGCCGTTCCGAGCACGTTGGTCTCGAACGTCTCGAGCGGGTCCTCGTACGAGAGCAGCACGTTCGGCTGCGCCGCCATGTGGAACACCACCTCGGGCTGCGCCTCCTCCAGCGCACACACGAGAGCCGCGTTGTCGTTCAGGTTCGCGATGACCGAACGCTGCTGCAGCTCGAGCTGGTCGAAGTGGCTCGGCGTCGTGTTGGGCTCGAGGGCGTAGCCCGTGACCTCAGCACCAAGAAGCTCGAGCCAGAGCGAGAGCCAGGAGCCCTTGAAGCCCGTGTGGCCGGTCAGGAACACGCGGCGGCCGGAGTACGTCGTGCGGAGGGTGGTGGACAAGGTCGTCAGAGGGCTCGGGAGGCGAGGAGTGTAGCGAGTCGGCGCAGGGACAGACAGGCGCTCAGGCGTGCCCGGCTCGCTTCGCGCGCCATTCCACGTACTCGACCATTTCACGGCATCGCCAGAGCGGGTCGCGAAGGAGCCGACCCTTCACGAACGAACGAGCCGTACGTGTGACACCCTGCACCGCGGCGCTCTTGCGCACGCGGCGTCCGAGCGAAAGTCGCTTCTCCTGCTGCCGCGTCACCCCGGCTCGAACCTGGGCCTGCAGCGACTCCGGCTCGCCCTGCAAGGCCCCCTCCCATGCCGCTGTCTCGGGAGACATGTCGACTCCGGCAGCGATGGCCTGCTGGATCTCCTCGTAGACACCGCAGTAGTAGTTGCACCAATCCGGCTCGAGCTCGGCCAAGCGCCCGCCGTTCTCGGCCCGCAGCTTCATGATGTCGTTGTAGATGCTCCCGTAGACATTCCGGATCTTCACCGGTACGTGTGAGCAGAACACCGACTCACCGCCTAGCGAGCGGATGAACTCGTTGCCCAGCTTGCCCTTCAGCCGGACGCTGACCCCGTTACTGACGCTCACGTCGGAGAACCCCACCAGGCTCGCGTCGAAGTACGTGATCTCATCCGCGAGGTTCGTGGCCTGGATCGCCAGGGTGATGTCCGGCGAGACCGCCGTGCAGAGCCTTCCCGTCGGGCCGCGCCGGATCTCATCCAGCAAGTCGGCCCGGATCGCGCTGTAGTGCGGGATCGGGAGCAGCGCCTTTCCCTCGAAGTAGTCTCCTTCGAAGACGGTACGAAGCACCGTCAGCGGGTCCTCACGAGTGATGGAACCATCGCCTCCGAAGCTCCGGATCCGGCGACCGAGGCCGTAGGGCTTGATCTCGTCCCACTCCCACCGGACGACCTGGGGCTCGCAGTCGTCCACGACTCGCGCAAGGCGCTCGAGCGCGTCGAAGTGCATGACCTGCTTGTCCTGCAGTACGCACACGTAGTCGCCCGTTGCTTTAGACGCCGCGAACTCCCAGTTGTCCGGCATCGAGAGGCCGCCAGAGCGGTGGTAGCAGAGGCGTGGATCGTCGAACACCTCCAGCGCCTCGCGCGTCCGCTCGTCGTCACTGTTGTCGCTGATGACGAGCTCGAAGTCCCCGAAGCTCTGTCGCAGAACGGTCTGAACGGCCCAACGGATGAGCTGCGGGCGGTCCTTCGAAGGGATGACGACGCTGAACTTGGGCATGGGGTGGAGTCTCGCGCGGCGCGGAGCGCAGTCCGCGCCGGGGGGTCGACGAGCTCATCTTGCGCCTCGCCAGATCGAGCTGCCAGGGGGAACAGAACGTGAATCGAGGCATCGCCCTTCCGCTGGGGCTTCACGGTGCGGAAGATGACCTGCGTGGCCTTCGCGGCCACCAGCACACCATGAAGATCGCCATCACCGGAGTCACCGGATTCGTCGGACGTCACGTTGCCCGAGCCTTGGCGCAGCGCGACGTCGAGTGCGTGCACGTCGTCCGCAAGCGCAGGGACGGCATCGAGCCTCCCGAGAACGGCACCGTCGTCGAAGTCGACGTCCACTCCCCCCCAGCGGACGCTTTCGACCGACTCGGTCGCCCCGACGTGCTGCTCCACCTCGCCTGGGGCGGGTTGCCGAACTACCGCTCACTGCACCACTACGAGGAGGAGCTTCCGGCTCAGTACCGTTTCCTCGCAAGCCTCGTCCGGCAGGGCCTGCCCGCGCTCGTCGGAGTCGGGACCTGCTTCGAGTACGGCATGCAGTCCGGCGAGCTCGCGGAGGACCTCGAGACGCGACCGGACAATCCCTATGGCTTCGCGAAAGACGTGCTGCGCGCCCAGCTCGAGCAGCTCCGCTCGGAGACGCCCTTCGAGCTGACGTGGGCTCGGCTGTTCTACATGTACGGCGAGGGCCAGTCGTCCAGATCGCTCTACACGCTCGTGCAGGGCGCGATGCGCGACGGGGCCACGACGTTCCCGATGTCGGGCGGCGAGCAGCTTCGAGACTTCTCTCCCATCGAGACCATCGCCGGCCACCTGGCCGAGCTCGCCGTCGCGGGAGAGGGGCTGGGCATCGTCAACGTCTGCTCGGGCCGGCCGACTTCCGTGCGATCCCTGGTCGAGGGCTGGGTCGCCGACTCGGGCGGCGAGCTCTCCCTCGAGCTCGGGCACTACCCGTATCCGGACTACGAGCCCATGGCCTTCTGGGGCTCAGCAGCCCGGCTCGAGGCCTTCCTGGCGAAGCGCACCAGTTCGAGCTGACCCGGTCCCCACCGAAGGCGGTCCTGGCCCTATAATCCCGCGCCAAATTCGCGAGCCCGCCCATGAGCACCTGGACCACCTCCGACAGCACGAGCCTCTACAACATCGACAAGTGGGGGCTCGGCCACTTCGGCATCAACGCCGGGGGGAACGTGACGGTGCAGCCCGGCGGCGAGGCCGCGCCGATCGACCTGCGCGAGCTGATCGACCAGCTGAAGCGTCGCGGCGTCGAGGCGCCGATCCTGCTGCGCTTCGACGGGCTCCTGCGCGCGCGGGTGCGCGCGATGTTCGAGGCCTTCGACAACGCTCGGCGGGAGTACGAGTACGAAGGCGGCTACCGTGCGGTGTACCCGATCAAGGTCAACCAGGAGCGCGAGGTCGTCGAGGCGCTGCTCGAGGAGGGCCGGCCGCGCGGGATGGGCCTGGAGATCGGCAGCAAGCCCGAGCTCGTCGCGGTGATGACGCTGCGCGGCGGCGCCGACGACAGCCTCGTCATCTGCAACGGCTACAAGGACGAGGAGTACATCGAGCTCGCGCTGCTCGCCCGGAAGCTCGGCATCGCGCCGGTGATCGTGATCGAGAAGTTCACGGAGCTCGACGCCGTGCTGCGCAAGTCGGCCGAGCTCGACATCGAGCCGATCATCGGCGTGCGAACGAAGCTCGCCAATCGCGGCTCCGGCCGCTGGTCGGACTCCGGCGGGCCGCGCTCGAAGTTCGGGCTGACGACGACCGAGATCGTCAACCTGGTGGACCGACTGCGCGCGAACGGCAAGCTCCACTGCCTGCGGCTCCTCCACTTCCACCTCGGCAGCCAGATCACGAACATCCAGGCGCTGAAGACGGGGATGCGCGAGGCGACGCGGACGCTGACCGGGCTGTCCGAGCTCGGCGCCGAGATCGAGTGGTTCGACGTCGGCGGCGGGCTCGGCATCGACTACGACGGCTCGAGCACGAACTGCGAGTCTTCGATGAACTACTCGCTGCAGGAGTACGCGAACGACGTCGTCTACCAGGTCGGCGAAGCCTGCCGCGACGCCGAGATCCCCGCTCCGACCATCTTGACGGAGTCCGGCCGGGCGCTGTCGGCGCACCACGCCGTCCTGGTGACCGAAGCCCTCGGCGTCTCCGGCCCCGAACGCGAGATCGCGCCGCCGCCGCCCGTGGACGACGAGCACGAGCTGATCCGGGACACCGCGGAGATCGTCGCGGAGATCACGGAGAAGAACTTCCAAGAGGCCTACCACGACCTGCGCGAGCAGAGCATGCAGGCCCGCATGCTGTTCGATACGGGGCAGCTGGACATGCGCGCTCGCGGCCGCTTCGAGACCTTCTACTGGCACGGACTTGGGAAGATCCGCGAGGTGACCTCGGGGCTCGACTACGTCCCCGATGAGTTCGCGGTCCTGGAGCGCGACCTCGCGGACACCTACTTCCTGAACTTCTCGCTCTTCCAGTCGATGCCCGACTCCTGGGCGATCAAGCAGATGTTCCCGGTGCTCCCCCTGCACCGCTTGAACGAGAAGCCGACGCGGCGCGCGGTGCTCGCGGACATCACCTGCGACTCCGACGGGAAGATCGAGCGCTTCATCAGTCTGCGCTCCGCGAAGAAGACCCTCGAGCTGCACGCCGTGCGTCCCGGGGAGCCCTACTACGTCGGCATGTTCCTCGTCGGGGCCTACCAGGAGATCCTCGGCGACATGCACAACCTCTTCGGCGACACGAACATCGTGCACGTCGACGTCGACAAGAAGGGCAAGCCGCGCCTGCACCACATCGTCCGTGGGGAGCGCGTGCAGGACGTGCTCGCCTACGTCGAGTACTTCGAGAAGGACCTCCTGCGCGACATGCGCCGGCACATCGAGGACTCCCTCGAGCGTGGCCTGCTCACGTTCGAGGAGTCCGCGCTCCTTTGGCGCCGCTTCGAGGCCGCGCTACAAGGCTACACCTACCTCTCGCGGGACACGTCCGCGGCCACCAAGGCCGCCATCCCCTCCCCCGTTGTCGAGAGTTCCGTTTCCAAGAGTCCCGTCACCGAGACCCCCGTCCAATAACTTCACAGCGATGACCATCACAGAAGGCCAGATCGTCTCCCTCGACTACATCCTCAGCATCAAGGACGGCGACGTCGTCGAGTCCAGCAAGGAGGAGGGCCCCCTCGAGTACCTGCACGGCAACGGCGAGATCCCCGAGGGCCTCGAAGTGGCGCTGGAGGGCAAGGCCGTCGGCGACAAGATCGAGCTCACCCTCCAGCCCCAGGACGCGTTCGGCGAGTACGACCTCGAGGCGCTGACCACGGTCCCCCGCTCCGAGTTCCCCGATGACGCCGAGATCGAGACCGACCAGTGGATCCAGGTCGGCGTCCAGATGGAGGACGAGGAAGACGACGGCGAGTTCGAGATCGAGATGCGCATCGTCGAGATCAACACCGAGGCCGTCGTCCTCGACGCCAACCACCCGCTCGCCGGCAAGACGATCGAGTACAAGGTCGAGGTGCGCGAGTTCCATCCGGCGACCGAAGAGGAGATCGCGGACCGCCACATTCACGACGAGAACTGCGGCCACTAGCGCAGAGGTCGCCAGCCGCCGGATCGGTCTCCGAGCCGGCGAATCGAGCGGGGGCTCGGAGCACGGCTCCGGGCCCCCGCTCGATTCGGAGCCGCTGATCTCGGGCCCACGCCGTGGCCAGGCACCCGAGACTCCCCGGCCACCCGAGCGCCGCGGGTGGAGCGCCGGCTCCGCCGATCCATCGAAGCCCGGGGCTCCAGTTTCGATGGGAAGGCGCCTGCGCTAGGCTGCGCGGCATGTCGCTCGAGTTCCTGCGAGGCCGCCAGCCCGTCTCCCTGCCCAAAGGACACCCGCCGGTCCTCCAGGTCGTCATCGACACGGAGGAGGAGTTCGACTGGAGCCAGCCGTTCGACCGGGAGAACACCTCCGTCGAGGCCATGCGCCACGTGGGGCGCGGACAGGAGCTCTTCGAGGAGTTCGGGATCCGGCCGACCTACGTCGTCGACTACCCGGTCGCGACCCAGGAGACCGGCAACCGGCTGCTGCGCCAGTACGCCGCCGAGGGTCGCGCCACGATCGGCGCCCACCTGCACCCCTGGGTCACCCCGCCGTACGAGGAGCAGGTCAACGCCTGGAACTCCTACCCCGGCAACCTCCCTCCCGCGCAGGAGGAGGCCAAGCTCCGGCGCCTGACCGACGCGATCGAGGAGCACTTCGGCGCCCGTCCGGTCTGCTACAAGGCCGGGCGCTACGGCTTCGGGCCGAACACGACCGCGCTGCTGGAGCGCCTGGGCTACAGCATCGACCTCTCGCCGTGCGCGCGCTTCGACCTCAGCGGCGACGGCGGTCCGGACTGGTCCGACACCCCGGCCGGCCCCTACCTCTTCGGCACGGACGGCGCGCTCCTCGGACTGCCGACCACCGGGGCCTTCGTCGGCTGGGCCAGCGGCCTGGCTCCCGGCCTCTATCGGGCCGCCCAGGGGCCGCTGCGGGGGCTGCGGGCTCCCGGGATCCTCTCCCGGCTGGGCGCCCTGGACCGGCTGATGCTGAGCCCCGAGGGCTTCACCCTCGCCCACATGAAGCGCCTGACCCGCGCCGCCCTGGCCCGTGGCCCCGAGGTCCTGACCTTCTCCCTCCACAGCCCGTCCCTGGCACC
>Ga0316204_10007729_pt1 | contig 15467 bp, 16 predicted proteins | sample 6monrhotite_MG_2_FD_205661 | JGI IMG/M metagenome (GOLD analysis project Ga0316204, IMG submission 205661) | Microbial mat bacterial communities from mineral coupon in-situ incubated in ocean water Damariscotta River, Maine, United States -... | ecosystem: Environmental > Aquatic > Marine >...
TGGAAAGCCAGGTCAGCGAAGTCGAGGACCTGGGGTGGGCCCGACTCGACCCGCAGCGCCTCGTCGCGGAACGAGAGCTCGTCGTCCACCGCCGGGGGAGCGGGTGGTGGATCCTCTTCGCTCAGCAGGCTCGCGGGGGCGGGCTCTCGGGGGGGGAGGAGCGAGGCGGGGACCTCGTCTTCGAAGCTCGAATCTCTCGTCGCGCGCAGTTCCACCTCGAGACGATAGCGAGCGGCTAGCGTTTCGGCAGGGGATCGATTCGAGCAGCGGCCCCGAAAGCCGCGACTAGTCGAAGTGGCGCATGAACTCGCCGCTGGGGGGCAGCTCACTGACCCCGTGCCAGAGGAGGAGGTCGTCTTCGTCGAATACGACGACGAGCTGGCTGTCGACCTCGTGAACCGTTGAGCGCTGGAACCAGTTCAGGTAGTAGTTGAGGACGAGGCGCGAGGTCCGCTTGTCGCGGAAGCGGTAGAGATACCAGAGCTCGGTTCCGCGTCGGGCGTAGTCGTCGGGTGGACCGAGGGTCTGGGCGACCTCGATGGCGGTCGTCGTCCCAAGCCGCCACTGGACCTTTTGGGCTTGAGTCACGTAGTAGGGGTCGCCGTAGCGCTCCGTCGTGACGGTGCAGCCGCTGGCCCAGAGCGCGCAGGCCACGAGGAGGGCCGACCCGATTCTCGCGGCGAGGGTGCTCACTCGGTGACCTCGGGCTCGTCGCCCCGCATTCGAGCCGTGTTGTCAGCGACGCCCAGGAGGCGGTCCTCCGCATCGAAGAAGAGGACCGTCTTGTAGGGCTTGGTCCTCCGGTAGAGGTAGCGAAAGCTGAGGTTGTTGGCGCCGGGAATGATGTCCACGAAGGGCGGGGTCCCGATCCAAAACGCGATCACCTCGCCCTTGTCCGCGCGATAGGCCATGAGCGAGCCGCTCTTGCGCTTGAGCCAGAGCTGGGGCGGGCCGAGTCGCTCGAGGGCTTCTTTGGCGGTCGTCTTGGTCGGCACGAGCTCCTTGGTCTCGACGGGCTCGAGCTCCACGCCACGCTCCGAGTCGCGCATCACGAGGGGCGAGAGGCCGAAGAAGAAGGCGTGGATCCCCTTGGTGGCGAACCAGAAGCTCTGGGGCCGACCGACCCGAGCCAGGAAGTTGCGCGGGTAGGGCCGGAACCACCACTCGCTCCCGCCGGCGGTCTGGATGCCCTCCGAGGTCACGTTGAACTCTTCGCCCACCGTCGCCTGGTGGACGTGACCGGCAGGGCTGATCGGTCCTATGGTCTTGTCGTGAATGAAGGCCGGGAGCGCGCAGCCGCCTAGCCCGAAGCCCAGGGCCGCCAGGACCAGGAGCTTCGTCGAGAGCTCGGCTGAGGGTGTCAGGCGACTCACCCGGAGTCCGCCGGCAGGGGCTCTGGGGCTCACTCGTCTTCTGGTTCGGCGTCGGTCTGCTTGGCGAAGGAGAGGTACTTCACGACGTCCTTGGTGTCGAAGAAGACCATCAGGCGATCCGAGACAGTGGTCCGGCGGAAGTAGGTGAAGAGCAAGAGGGTGAAGAAGCTCTCGTCGTCCTCGGTGTATTCGTAGACGAACACGTCCTCGGCCGCCTTGGCCTCGATCGCTCCCTGAGCAGGCGTCGGGCCTTCGCCGATGGGAGCGGCGGCAGGGCGGCCCAAGAGCGAGGCCCCCGAGTTGGTGATGGTGGCGCCGACGCGGGTGTAGGAGTTGGGGGGACCGAAGGCGTCGAGGACGTCTTGCTTGGTCGAGACGCCGACCTTGATCTCGGCGATGCGTCGCCCGTCGATGACCCGACCGCTCTTTTGGGTGCCTATGGCGCAGCCACCGCTCGTAAATCCAAGGAGGAGGGCGATCCCGATGACTGCGTAGCGAATGCTCATGGGTGGACCCTAAAGCAGCACCGGAGATAACTCCAGCGCCTCAACGGGTCGCTCTCGCGTGGAGGCCAGGGCGTGGTCGGCGGACTAAAGTCCTTGATATTCCAGGAGTTAGTCGGCCAGAGGGCCGAACTCGAAACCTGGTCGAAGGGCTCTTCGGCCCGCAGATTGGGCCGTCCGGGTCGGGGGGTCATGGTCTCTCCTGTGGGGTAACGACAGGCACGCAATAAAGCCGACCACAGCGGTAGCCTCCTCCCACCTTGGGGCGGATACTGCGCGCCCGCATGAGCGGGCCTGTAAGGAGAGAGCATGGCGGTTCGGATTGGTTTCCACGGATTTGGGCGAATCGCTCGTTCCGTGTTCCGGGTCCTCTACGGGCGCAAGGACTTCGACGTCCGTGTGATCAGCGACGTCGCGCCCCCGGACAACCTGGTCTACCTCCTCAACTTCGACACGATCCACGGTCGCTTCCCGGAGGAGGTGACCCACGGCTCGGGCCACCTCTTCGTCGGCGGCCGCGCGATCCCCATGGTCCACAGCAAGGAGCCCGGCGACGTTCGCTGGCGCGACTACGACGTGGACGTGGTCGTCGAGGCCAGCGGGAAGTATCGGACCGCCGAGTGGCTCAACCGCCACCTCGAGGCCGGCGCCCGGCGCGTGATCCTGACGGTTCCGCCGCGCGGGACCCTCGACTCGGTCTATTGCATGGGCGTCAACGACCACGAGATCGTGCGCGAGACCAAGATCGTGTCCAACGCGAGCTGCACCAGCAACGCCCTGGCCCTCGTGCTCAAGGTCCTCGACGAGGCCTTCGGCGTCGTGCGCGGCTCCATGACCACGGTCCACGCCTACACCAACGACCTCCGCCTCGCCGACGTGCCTCACCACGAGATCCGGCGCTCGCGCGCCGCGGCTGAGAACATCATTCCGAGCGAGACCTACTCGGTGAAGGTCGTCGAGCACCTGATTCCACGCCTCGAGGGGCGCGTCAAGGGCATGGCGCTCAACGTGCCCGTCCCCGACGGCTCAGTGATCGACCTGACCTGCAAGCTCCGCAAGCACGTCAGCCCCGCCGAGGTCAACGGCGCCATGGAGAGCGCGGCCCGCAGCCACCTGGCAGGGCTCCTCGAATACGGGACGCACCCCGTGGTCAGCTCGGACGTCGTCGGCAACCCCCACTCGGCGGTGTTCGACTCGCTCATGACCAAGGTCCTCGACGGGGACCTGCTCAAGACCGTGACTTGGTACGACAACGGGTGGGGCTATGCCAACCGCGTCGTCGATCTCATGACTCGTCAAGCCGCGACGCTTTAGGAAGGCACCAAGATGATCAGGATTGGAATCAACGGCTTCGGCCGGATCGGTCGCTGCGTCTTCCGGGTCGCGCTCGAGCGCGACGACGTGACGATCGTGGGGATCAACGACATAGCCGACCCCAAGGCGCTGGCCTACCTCCTCAAATACGACACCGTCATGGGGCGCCTCGACCACAAGGTCGACTACAAGGACGGCCTCCTCAAGGTCGGTGAGCAGGAGACGCGCTTGATCAGCGAGCGCGACCCCGCCAACCTCCCTTGGAAGGAGCTCGAGGTCGACCTCGTCATCGAGGCCACGGGCTTGTTCAAGACCCGCGAGACCCTCGAGAAGCACATCTCAGCGGGGGCCCCGCGCGTGATCCTGACGGTGCCAGCCGCCGACGAGCTCGACGCCACGGTCGTGCTGGGCGTCAACGACCAGATCCTGGAGGCGGGCCACAAGCTGGTCAGCAACGCCTCGTGCACCACGAACTGCCTCGGCCCCTTGGCCAAGGTCCTCCACGGCGCGTTCGGGATCGAAAAAGGTCTCATGACGACGGTTCACGCCTACACCAACGATCAGCGCCTGGCCGAGGTCGCAAACCACAAGGACCTCCGGCGCTCGCGAGCTGCGGCCTGCAACATCATTCCGACCACGACCGGGGCCGCCAAGGCCGTCGGCAAGGTGATGCCCGAGCTGAACGGGCGCCTCGACGGAATGGCGATGCGGGTCCCGATCCCCGACGGCTCGACCGTCGACTTCGTCTGTGAGCTCCAGAGCGAGGTCACCGCCGAAGAGGTCAACGCCACGGTCAAGGCCGCCGCCGAGGGCCCCCTCAAGGGGATCTTGGAGTATTGCGAGGAGCCCATCGTGAGCTCCGACATCATAGGCAACCCGCACTCGTGCATCTTCGACTCGGCCCTGACCCAGGCCATAGGCGAGCGCATGATTCGCGTCGTGGCTTGGTACGACAACGAGTGGGGCTACAGCAACCGCGTCGTGGACCTGATCCAGCGCCTGAACGCGCTCTAGGAGCGGTGACCTCTTCCCGGGGGCTATCGAAAACACGCTAGGACTGACCGGGGCGAGATCGTCTGCGAGATTACGAGTGGGTCTGAGCCGCCCAAAGGAGTCCAGGCAGCGTTCATGAATCCAGCCAGCGAGGCTCCCTCGGGGGCGATAGCGCGCCGCCGCCCAGCGCGCGGCGCGGTCCCCGTCGCTACGGACCAGCAAGCCAGCGTCCTCCAGCGCGCCCGGGAGCGGCGGTGAGCTCCCTCGCCGCCCGGTTCCTGCCCTCGAGGAAGACCGCCCTTGGGATCGTCGCGCTCTGCGCCCTGGGCGTCGCGGGCTGGCTCTCCGCGCGCATGGGCACCGGGACCATCGAGGAGCTGGGGATCGGCGACCGCGCGGAGCACTACCCCCCCGAGCTCTCGGGCGGTCAGCAGCAGCGAGTCGCCGTGGCCCGCGCGCTGGCCAACCAGCCCGAGCTGATCCTGGCGGACGAGCCGACGGCAGCCCCCGACGGGCAGCGCGGCCGACAGGTCATGGAGCTCTTCCGCCGGATCGCTCACGAGCGCGGCACCGCGGCGATCGTCGTGACCCACGACCACCGCGCCCTCGACGTGTTCGACACCATCTACGAGCTGGAGGATGGGCTGATTCGGCATGGCGATCAGCCCGCCCCGGACCCAGACCATCCTGGACAGGAGTCCTCATGAGACATTTACGCGGCGCGCCGCTGGCGCTGGCTCTCTTGCTCTGCGGCTGCCCGGGACCTGGAGGGGGCGCGCCCACGCCCCAGCCCACGAGGGGCGCGCAGGAGCGACCCGACCCTCGCCGGGCGCAGGCCATGGAGGCGGCCAAGGCGCTCGGAGAGCAGCTCAAGGCTCGTCTGGGACAGGCGATCCAAGAGGGTGGCCTGGGCGCAGGGATCGAGACCTGCAAGGTCGCGGCCCCAGCCATTGGGACCAAGCTCTCGGGCGAGCGGAGCCTGAGGCTCGGGAGGACCTCCTTCAAGCTGAGGAACCCCGCTAACGCGGTCCCGACCTGGGCTCAGGCCGAGGTGGACGCGCGCCGCGAGACGCCCTCCTTCTCCGAAGGGCCCGACGGGACCCTGCGGGCGCTGCTCCCGATCCGGATGGCGGGGCTCTGCGTGGCGTGCCACGGGCCGCGCGAATCGCTCTCGCAGGAGGTCCAGGAGGCCCTCGCCCAGCGCTATCCCGAGGATCGCGCCACGGGCTTCGGCGAGGGCGAGCTGCGCGGGTGGTTCTGGGTGGAGGTCCCCCAGGAGTAGTCCGGCTCCAGATCCAGGCGGGTCCAAGCGCGACGGGTCACAGGGACTATGCCCTGACACCCCATAGCGACCTTTGGCTCTCCCTCCCCCTGGCGACGACCACTACGCTCCCTCAGCGCTACCTGAAGGGTGAGGGGATCTTGGTCTACTGCGTGAGCTCCGGCATCATTGGCAAGCCGCGCCCGTGCTTCTTCGACTCGGCCCTGACTCAAGCCATTGGCGAGCGCATGATTCGCGTCGAGACACGGCTTGCCTCCCTCACCGGAGGCATGGCCTAGAGGTCCAGCCAGCGGGTTCAGGTTGTAGTCTGACGCCGCTCTCGGCAGGTCTGAGTGGGCGCGGAGGGACAGTGGGCGAGGCTTCGAAGGCTTGGGTCGGTGTGGACGCAGGGGGCTCGCATACCGAGCTCGCGCTGGGACTCGACTCGCCTGGACCCCTCCTTCGAGTGGAGGGGCCAGGGATCTTCCTCGGACGGGAGCCGGATCGAGCGACGGAGACGATCCTGGGCCTCCTCGAGCAGGCCTTGGCTCGCCACGACGCCACGCTGGAGCTCCGCGCCTTCGTGGTCGGTGCTGCGGGCGCGGGTCGGGAGAGTGCCTGCGCGGCCCTCCGCGAAGGCCTCCGGGGAGCCCACCCCCACCCGCGAATCGTGAGCGACTTCGAGATCGCCCACGCCAGCGCGTTCCCCTCCGGACCTGGGCTGCTGCTGGGGGCGGGGACTGGCTCCTACGCCGTCGGTCGCGACGGCGCGGGTGAACTGGTCCGCGTCGGTGGCTGGGGCCCCGTGCTCAGTGACGAGGGCAGCGGCTATCACCTGGCCCTCCAAGCGCTGCGCCGCGCCACCGAAGAACTCGACGGCCGCGCGCCAGCGACTGAGCTCAGCGCGTCGCTCCTGGGGGCCGCGGGCTGCCCCGACCTCGACGCGCTGGTCACCTGGTCGGTCCAGGCCTCACGCTCGGACCTCGCCGCCTTGGCTCGCGAGGTCTCCTCCTTGGCTGCGGCGGGGCAGCCTGAGGCTTGCGCGCTCGTGGAGGGAGCTGCGGCGGCCCTCTTGAAGCTCGTCAGGGGCTTGGCGGCCCGGCTCGGCGAGGAGACGATCCCGGTGGCCTTGGCGGGTGGCCTCCTCGCTCCTGGGACCCCTCTCCGCGCAGCCCTCGCGCGTCGGCTCGTGGACGAGCCGGGGACCGAGCTCCACGAAGGCTCCCTGGATCCGGTCTTGGGCGCGCTGGCTCTGGCTGGGTGGCCTGGAGCGTAGGCTTCGTCGCCGGAGGACTACACTGAGGGATCGCCGGCGTCCCGGCCCGGAGCCAGCCAGGTCGAACCTGAGCCGGATCTAGACTGGTCCGATCGCCTCAGGTCCGAGACACTGACGCCCTTGGCCTCGACTCCCGACAGCGACGACTACACGCTCCTCCAGCGCTACCTCAAAGGAGACGCCCGGGCTATGGACACCTTGGTCGATCGCCACGCGGGGCGGGTCTACGGCTTCGTGCTCCGCTTCACTGGCAACGCGGCCCTGGCGGAGGACCTGACTCAAGAGGTCTGGTTGCGAGTCCTCCGCTCGGCGAAGGGCTTCGAGGGGCGAGCGCGCTTCTCGACCTGGCTCTTCACCCTGGCCCGAAGCGTGTGCCTCGATCACTACCGGAAGGACCAACGCCGCTCGGCGCGCTTGCCAGCCGTGAGCGAGCCGCAGCTCGAGAACCTCGAGGGCGAGGCGCCCCTGCCGCTCGAGCGCCTCGCGGACCAGGAGCTGGCCGAGCACGTCTTGGCTGCGGTCTCCGAGCTGCCCGACGCTCAACGTGAGGTGTTCTTGCTCCGCGAGGAGGGCCTGAGCGCGGCCGAGGTCGCCGAGATCCAAGGCGTCCCCCGCGACACGGTCAAGAGCCGAATGCGATACGCCTTGACCTATGTCCGGCGTATCCTGCGCGCTCGCCTCGGGGAGGGGGCCAGCCGTGGACTGTGAGGTCTTCCAAAGCGAGCTGCCAGAGCTGGTCTACGGAGACCTACCGCCGGAGCGCCGCGCGCAAGCGGAGGCGCACGCCGAGGGCTGCGCTTCCTGCGGCGCGATCTACGCCGAGGTCCGCGGGGTCAAGGGCTCGATTCCAGCTCCCCTCCCGCCGCCGCAGCTCGGGACGCGGCTCAAGCTCATGGCGCGCGACCAGCTCCTCGACGAGAAGGCCCCCGCCCCAGATCGGACCGGAGGGCCGATTCACCTCGCCATCGTGGCCATCCTCGGAGCCTGCGTCGCGGCCTTTGGTCTCGGGGTGACCTTCGAGCGCCAGCGTCGCGACTCGAGCACTCCCAAGCCCAGCCTCTCGCCCGAGGACCTGAGCTTCCCGACCCAGACCCCGCGCCCCAGCGCGACGCCGGCCCGCCCGGCCGGGACCGCCTTGCCTCCCCAGGCTCGCGCGGCCTGGCAGCGTCGCCTCCACGAGGCCGGACAGGAGCGCCTTCAGAGTGAGCGCTGGGAGGACGCGGAGGCCTTCTTCCGCCGGGCGGCCTCGGTTCTCCCCGACGGCGACCTAGCGGGCTTCGCTCGCGCCGGCGCTGCCGAGGCCTTGATCCGCCAGGACAGGCAGGCTGAGGCCCGCGCCGAACTCGACGAGCTGCGTCGCGAAGTGAGGGCAGGACGCGTCGCAGGCGGAGCGGGCCTCCTCCAGCGGATCGCGGAGCTGACTCAGGCAGCAGGGGACTAGGCTCTGCCTCTCGAAAGGCCGAGGGCGGATTTTGACCGCCAAGGACGCCAAGGCTGTCGCGAAGTCGCGACTCTCTCTGACCTCTAGAGATTTCCTAGGCAGCACACTGCGCCAGCTTCTTCCTTGGCGGTCTTGGCGTCCTTGGCGGTTGGATCGATCGGTCAGACCCAATCTCGGCAGGGCGTCGCCATAGGAGGACACTCTGGCTTCGCGGTGGCGAGGAAAACGATCGGCTTCTCTCTCAGCGAGAGGGGGTTATGAAATCGTCGTCTTCGTCGTCCGGGTCGTCGAGGGCTGCGGTCTCCTCCTCGTCCCGAGCGCGCTTGGACCCCAGAGACGAGCGCTGAATCGCAGCCGCGAGGGGATCAAGGGGGGCGGCGCTGGGCTCCGTCAGAGCGCCGTCGGGAGACGCTTCTTTGAGGCCGCGGCTGACCTCACCGGGCGGCGCGACCGCGGCCCGTTGGGTCTGCGCTTCGGAGCGGGCAGTCGGGGTTCGCGCTGGGGCGGGTTCGGGCTCAGACTTCGGTTGGGGGCGGTCGACTCGGACCGCGCTGGGCTCGCAGTGAGGGCAGGAGTCCCAAATGTCGGTGAAGAGGTGACCGGCGTCGCAGCGCTGGGTCAGGGTCCCAGGCAGGGCGTAGGCGTCGGCCGGGAGGACCACGAGGGAGTTGGCGTGGTCCTCGAGGCGCTCGCGCTGGGTCTTGAGGGCCGTGAACACCCCCATCGCCGCGAAGGACTGAACAGCTAGGCAATAGAGCGCGATTCCGCCTGAGTCGAACCCGACCAAGGGCTTGGCGACTCCCGCGTGGGCGGCTGCCGTGATCCCGAAGAAGGGGTTGAGGCCGTAGGCCAAGGAGGCGATCTCGTCGGGGGCCCCGTTCTCGTTCAGGATCGCGCCCCCGATCACCGGGAGGACCCAGAAGGCCATGACTGCCATCGAAGCTAGGAGGCGGGGGACGCCTATGTCGCGGGTCGCCAGGATCGCCCACTGGACCGTGAGGGCCATCAGGGCGTAGGCAGAGATGGCTATGGCGCCCGCCAGGATCAGCCCGGCGGGGCTGATCTCCCAAAGACCGGGTCGGTTGCCGAGCTCCGTCGCTGCGATCCCCATGGGCACGAAGAACAGGAGGACCATCAGCCCGTAGATAACCGCAGGTGTCGCGTAGCGACTTAGCACGAGGCGCTCTGAGGCGAGGAGCGTGTCGTCGCTGTCGCGTCGGGCCTTGCCTCGGACGAAGTTCCGCGCCGAGAGGGGGCTCTCGAGGGCGCACCACAGGAGGGCCACGAAGGGGACGATGAGGTGGAACGAGAGCGAGGCCGCTTGGTCCATGAAGTTGCGGCGCCAGCGGTGAGTCGTGCTCGGGTAGGGGTCTGGATACCAGGTCGCAAGGACCAGGGCGCAGAACGCGAACAGAATCAGGAGCGCGCCCCGTCGGCCGAAGAAGACCGCGTCTGGGCTGGTGTAGCGGTGGGAGACGGCGCGGAGGAGAGCGCTTGAGAGGAGGACTAGGAACGCGATCTGGAGCAGGTCACCGGGGAGGTCGACGCCCAGCGACTGGATCATGAAGTGCGTCTCGCGCTCCCAGGCCACGGTAGGTCCCCAGGGGCCGAGGAAGGACAGGATCCGGGCCTCTCGAACCTCCATTCCGGCCGAGATCGCCACGCCAGAGGCGATCAGGAGGGCTATGGCGGCGAACATTCCCGCGCCGCCGGCGGCGGAAGGCTTCTTGACTGTCAGGCCCGCCAGGGCCCCGACCATGCAGTAGACAGGCGTCAGGAGGACCATGACGATGGTCAGCCGCATTGTCCCTATCGGACCTGCTTCGCTAAAGGCGCCGGCCAGGACGAGGGGAGTCGTCAAGGCCGCCAGGGTCAAAGGCAGCGACATCTGCGTCAGGAGGTGCCCGACCGCGAGGTCGCTGCCGGACATTCCTGTGAGGCGAAGCATGTCGAGGACGCCCTCTTCGCGCTGCTTGGCTATGGCGGTGGCGACGCGGGCTGGCGCCCAGAGCAAGAGGAGCACTCCGACCACGATGGCGGCCAGGGTCCCCCAGCCGTCGGCGAGATACTCCAAGCGGCGGCGGCGTGTGGCCCAGCTCATGAAGATCAGGGCTGCGATTCCGTAGAAGCAGACCAAGAAGATGATCATGATCACGATGGAGCGCTTGTCGCGTCGGGTCTGGCCGAGGCCCCACTGGGCGAGGGGGTTTCGCAGGAGCGAGTCGATCACGCGCGCCTCCCGCGCTCGTCGGCGAAGTCTTTTCCGCCCAGGAGCTCGCGAATCGCGTGGTCCGAGCGCCGATCTTGCTTGCCCTCCTGCTTGCCGGCGACCTTGAGGAAGAGGTCCTCGAGGCCCTCGCGTTGCGTGCTGAGGCCGCTCACGAGGACTTGGTTTCGCGCGAGGAGGCTCACGATCGCGGCGCGTCGCTTGGCGTCGCTACGGCCCGCGAGGTCCACGATGAGGCGCGTCGTGCCGGGGCTGGGGCCGGGCTCGGATTGGACCTCCTGAACGTCGTCGAGGGACCCTATCAGGCGCGCGGCGTGCTCTTTGGGGCCCGCGATCTCGAACACGAGCCGATCCCTAGGGTTGAAGCGCTCGAGGATGTCCTCGATCCGGCCTGAGACGAGCATTCGCCCCCGCTCGATGATCCCGACCGAATCGCAGAAGTCGGCCAGCTCCGTCAAGATGTGACTCGAGACGATCACGGTCTTGCCGAGGTCCCTCAAGGTTCGGATCACGTCACGAAACTCGATCCGAGCCGCGGGATCGAGGCCCGCGGCGGGCTCGTCGAGGAGGAGCAGGAAGGGGTCATTGATCAGGGTCTTGGCGAGGAGGACCCGCTGCTTCCAGCCCTTGGAGAGGTCGGTCACCTTCTGCTTGCGGCGCTCCCCGATCCGAGTCAGCTCTATGGCTCGCTGGACCCGCTCCTTGCGCATTCGGCCTGGCAGTCGATAGGCGATGGCAAAGAACTCCAAGAACTGCTCAACGGTGAAGCCTTCGGGCATGCCAAAGGGATCGGGCATGAAGCCCAGCATCTTGCGGACGCGGTCAGTCTCCTGCTGCGTGCAGCGGCCTCGGACCCAGACTCGGCCGGCGTCGGGTTGGTCCACGGTGGCCAGCATTCGGAGCGTGGTCGACTTGCCGGCGCCGTTGGGCCCAATGAACCCGTAGACCGAGCCTTCTTCGATCTCGAGGTCGAGTCCCTGGACAGCGGGGGCGCGGCCATAGAAGCGCCACACATTGCGGGCGACGAGGGTACTCATGAGGCAGCGTCTCCGAGGAAAGGACGATCTTAGGGGCTTTAGGGGAGTAGGTGGAGCGAGGGGCGCCGGCTGCCCCAGAACAGCTCTAAACCTGATCACAGACCAAGTTCAGGAGCCCTCCCGGAGGGGGTCGCTCAGACCGGATCTGGGTGCTAACCTCTGCCGCTTGAAGGCCCAGCGGGCCCATACCAAAGGATGGACGAAGTGATCATTGAGTTCGACGAGAGCACGCCGTTGCACGTCATCAAGGAACTCGCGCCGGGGCTCCGGCTTGAAGACAAGACCGTGGAGCTCTCGATTCCCGAGCTTGAGGAGGCCGGCAACGTCGTCTTCAACGTGGACTTCGGGAAGGACCCGGTCTCGTTCGTCAGCATGAGCTTCAACGACGTTCCTCTTGACCCTGAGAACACGGGCCACGGGTCGTTCCTCTTCGACCCCATGGAGTTCGGGCACACGCTCAAGATCGAGTTCAACACGGCTCAGATCCCGACCCAACAGAAGGACGACGCCCCCCAGTGGGAGGGCCAGGTCAACTTCCAGGTCGAGGGCGACGACGAGTGGTCGGCGTTCTTCATCCAGGTCGAGAAGTTCCTCGGCGACGAGACCTTCGACGGCGTGTTCGCCGTCGACCTCGGCACGACCAACTCCTCGGTCGCCTACTGGGAGGTCAAGCCCGAGCCTGACTTCCTCCCCGTCAGCCCGACCCTCCTCAAGGAGGCCCAGTCCATCGCTTCCGCCGTCAACGCCATCGAGATCGAGCCCTTCAAGCAGCTCGCCTCGGAGAGCTACGACGTCGGTCAGAAGGCCGTCGGCAGCCAGCGCAAGACCAACCTCCACATGTCGGTCAAGCGCGGCATTGGCACCAAGAAGCGCTACGTCGTCACCAAGGGCAAGGAGATTTGGCGCGACGCCGACGCTCAGCACATGATGACGGCCCTCGGCAAGAAGATCCTCGAGGACGCTCGCTCGATCCTGGGTAAGAACATCTCCGAGATCGTCGCCACCAGCCCCCCCCGCTGGAACGCGGTCCAGGTCGGTGAGCTGCGTCGCGTCCTGCGCCGCCTCGGCTTTGCGGCCGATCGCATGGACATGAGCACCGACGAGGCCACCGCCTCGGGGCTCTACTACGTCCTCTACCCCCTCTTCGAGCGCTTCGGCAAGCGCTCGGCTCTCTCTGAATACGTTCAGAAGGAGTTCGGTCGCATGAAGACCGCCAAGGGGGACTACACCTTCAACCTGCTCTCGATGGACTTCGGCGGCGGAACGACGGACCTCGCGCTCATCAAGTGCGGCGTGGCCTTCGAGCCCCAGCACCTCGCCCTCGACATCGACATCGTCGATCGCGGCGGTCGCCAGGACATTGGCGGTGACAACCTCACCCTCCACATGTTCGACCTCCTCAAGCGTCGCGTGGCCTTGGCCTTGGCCCACCCGCAGCGTCTGGTGGACCCCTCGACGACCGAGAAGGCGCCGACCAACCCCTGGATCAAGTACTTCAAGCTGGACGTCCAGCAGGGTGCTCTCCTCCAGCGCTGGGACGAGGTCGTCGAGCACCTCAACACGCCTGAGATGCCGCGCGCCCTCTGGGACCTCGTGAACGGAATGTTCCCGACCGCTTGGGACTTCAAGGACATGCCCGCGACCTATCGGAAGTACAAGCTGCCCGCGCGTCGCAACTTCGACTGGCTCTGGGCTCAGGCCGACCAGCTCAAGAAGGCCCTCTGCATCGACGTCAGCAACGCGGTCAAGGGCAAGGACGTCACGGCCGCTGACCTCGAGCCCTTCCGGGATCGCTGGCTCAGCCCCGACCTGGAGTCCTTCACGACGCCCGTCAACCTGGCCGAGTGCATTCCCCTCGCTGCTGAGAGCGAGGACTTCCGCGAGAAGTTCCTCAGCGTCACCTACGGGAACATTCATGACTTCTACGTCCCCGTGATCCAAGGCCTGGCCGAGGAGACGGTTCGGATGGAGAAGCGCTCGCTCTCGCCGCGCATCGACGTCGAGGGCAAGGAGGTCCCCCCCACGGTGGACCGTGTGGTGCTCGCCGGCAACGGCGCTCGGATCCCCTCCATCGCGGCCTTGGTCAACAAGGGACGCGATCAGGGCGGCCTCGGGACTCCCTTCGACCAGATCAAGTTCGACCCCGTCCGCGCCAAGCTCGCGGTGCCCATCGGCGCCTGCTTGCGGCGAATCGCGCGCAAGGTCGAGGGTTTCAAGATCGACATTCGAATCAGCCGCAACCTGCTGCCCTTCGACGTCCTGCTCAACATGGGAACGACCTCGGTCCCCCTCTTCATGAGCGGCCAGATCAACGAGTTCGCGTTCTTCCAGCGCTCGGGTGTCCCCGAGGACCTCGAGGTCGAGTTCGTGACGCGCCTCGACGAGGCCGACAAGGGCACCGAGAACTACAAGCCCTACGTCCTCTTCAAGCCGAAGAGCGAGGAGACGGCCGTCGAGCTGGGTGACCTCCAAAAGGAGGAGGAGTTCTGGAAGACTCTCGATCAGACCTACGGGCTGGTCACGATCCCCAAGGCCAAGAAGATGGTCCCGAGCGGGTTCGGCGCCTACTCTTCGGGTGCAGACCCGACCTCGGGCGGCAACACGGTCCTCCCTGAGGACGCAGGCAAGGTCTTCAAGGAGGTCGGTGATCGGACCTTCACCTACGGCGACATGCTCGAGCTCCTGCGCAACGAGATGTCGATGCGTCAGAAGATCACCTGGATCGAGGAGGCCTTCGAGACGGCTCCGGCTGACGGGGACATCGTCCACCGCTACTACCTCGACGTGACCAAGCAGGTCTACCTCGTCCGACACAGCGCTGAGGGCAAGACCCTCTTCCTCGCCGAGACCGACGAGGACGCGCTCGAGGAGCTCTCGCCAGAGCGGAACCCCTTCTCGGGAATGCACTAGCGAGGGCGCCAGGTCGGGGCGCCTCGATCGCCGCGACCTGGGTCGCTTGGGCCGGGCCCGCCTCAGGCGGGCCCGCGTCCGTGTGCAGGCGGTCGGTTCGTCTGCCAAGGTGGGCTCGCGAGGCGAGTCCGAGAGCTTGAATCGGAGACACGAGCGCGAAGGGGGTCGACGCGGAAGTGGCTGGGGACGAGGAGAGAGCTGAGCTGGATCCCTCCGAGGAGGGAGCTGACGCCGGAGGCGCCGTGGCCGAGGGTTCGTCTGCGGACGAACCCTCGTCGGGCGATCCCAGTTCTTCTGGTCTGGCCAGCTCCGGTCTGGCCGACTCCTCGCTCTTTGAGTCAGGCGTATCCTCTCCCCTGACTCCTCCCAAGTCCGACCTCGCGAACTCGATGCTCCTGGAGTCGTCCATAGACGAAGGCGGCGCAGACTCGCCCGAGCCGGGTTCGGACAGCGCGGGTCCCGGCAAGCCTGGTCCAGGCATGAAGGGTCCGAGTTCCGAGCGAATCCGGCGTCAGCCTCCGGGCTCAGAGGGCATGCGTCGCCCCGCCGGCTCCGAGCGAGTGCGGCGTCAGCCTCCAGGCTCAGAGGCCATGCGCCGCCCTGGCGCCTCCGAGCGAATGCGGCGCGCGCCGGGTTCGGGCCCCAAGCGTCGTCCTCCAGGCTCCGAGCAAATGCGGCGCGCGCCGGGTTCGGGCCCCAAGCGTCGTCCGCCTAGCTCGGAGCCCATGAAGCGGCCCGCGAACTCAGAGCGGATGCGTCGGTCCAGCTCGGGCCAAGGGAGGGTCCCTGCGGGCGAGGGCAAGCGGCCGCCCAACTCGGGGCCCATGCGTCGCCCGCCCTCGGGCGCCGGTCGCGTCCCGCCTGGACGCTCTAGCCCGGGTTCGAGCCCCAAGGGTCAGCCTCGACGCCCCCAACGGGTCGGTCCTGGCGACTTGCCCAAGCTCCGAAAGGGTCCTCCGGCGACAAAGCGTGGCAAGCCGGCGCGCAAGCAGGGGACCCGGCGGGTCGAGAAGGCCAGCCTGCGGACCAAGAAGATCGTGTCCTTCGCCGAGCTCGGCTGGACCTGCACTCCCCACGAAGAGGATCACCCCTCTGGGGCTCAGGCCCTAGCCTTCGACCTCGGGACCGAGTG
>Ga0316204_10007730_pt1 | contig 15462 bp, 10 predicted proteins | sample 6monrhotite_MG_2_FD_205661 | JGI IMG/M metagenome (GOLD analysis project Ga0316204, IMG submission 205661) | Microbial mat bacterial communities from mineral coupon in-situ incubated in ocean water Damariscotta River, Maine, United States -... | ecosystem: Environmental > Aquatic > Marine >...
CGTTCGCTCGGCTGGTTTGGTCAAATCTCTGTTTCTCGTTTAACAGCCGTGCATGACGGAAAGTCGCTCAACTGGGATAAGCCGATCTCGCTCGATGGTGAAGCAACAATTCCCGATGCCGGTGGATCGACGATACGCCTGAATTGTGAATCCGATTTTCTCAGAGCTTCGGTGCAAGGAAATCCAGGCAAGGCCACCGTCCAAGCCGAATGTGACCTCGATCGCCTTGCCGCGGAAGTGGGACGCTTCTTGGATCTAGGTGAATTGGAATTGGCCGGAAAAATGGTCGCCTCTGTCGATGTGAATCGCGAAAATAATCGCGTCACAGCCGATGGGACGATGGATATTCAAAAACTGCATCTCGCCGGATTGGGGGGAGTCGCTTGGGATGAATCCCAAATGAAGTTGAGCTGCGCGGTCGACGCGACTGTGGGCGGTGGAGAAAATGCGGAGTTTCATCAGGGATCGATTCAACTCGCTGCGACAGGATATCAGCTCAGTGCCAAACTCGATTCCGCCGCCAAATGGAATGCTCAGAGCAAGTCAATTCCGCTGCAAGTCGCGATGCGTGGCGACCTGACGCGGATCATGCCGCGGTTGAGAACCATCATGCCGCTGGAGGACTGGCAGGCTGATGGCGAAGTTCAATTGCAGGCACATCTCACCGTTTCACCCAATACAATTGCCTATCGTGACGCGGAATTAGCGGTTACTCCGCTCCGCATTACCGGCCCGGATTGCAACATCAGTGAACCCAATGTGCGGATTGCTTCCACCGGTTCTTATGACGTCAACACATCGCAATTCCAATCCGACTCGACGACGATCACGACGGCGACGCTCAATGCCCGCGCGCAACCAATCGCAGTCGCGTTCACGAATGGCTCACCACAAATCTCAGCTACGGTAGATTTCGCATCACGAATCGAAGACCTGCTGAAGATCGTCGACAGCGGTGCAGCACCGGCTGCCAGCGGTGGATTGTCAGCGCGGCTGAACCTTTCCGGCGTTAGTGGGAAACATCGACTGCTAAGCGACATCGTGATCGACAAGTTTGTCGTCTACGATCAAGCAGCATCGGCACCGAATCGCAATGTGTCGGCAAACATCCAGCCAGCCAGCGCCGATGCGCTCTGGAACGAACCGCGGCTGACGGTGGCCTCCGATGTGACGTACGAAACCGCGAGCGACTCTGTGCGTATCGCCAAGATGCAAGTCAACGGCAACAAATGGAAGGCTACCGCCACGGGCCGCATTCGCGAACTGGCGACGGCCATGAATGCGGAACTGACCGGCGCGCTGGATTGCAATTGGGAACAACTCTTAGCGAAACATCGTCAATTGATCGGCGACGGACTGAACATCTCCGGCTCCGGCCCGCATCCATTTCGGTTGAGCGGACCGTTGCTGGTGACAGCATCTTCGAGTGGAACGGTGGACGACGCCTTGTTGTCGCGACTGGACGGAAAATTGCAACTCAGTTGGAACTCGGCCGACATCTACGGACTCCAAGCCGGACAAGCCAAGGTTGATACACGACTCAAAAACGGCGTCTTTCGTATCGCGCCGCTCGACATTCCGGTCAGTGAAGGACGTCTCACAGCCGCCCCGCGACTGCTGTTGAATTCCGAACCCATGATGTTCGTATTGCCGGCCGGGCCGGTGATGGAAAACGTGCGACTATCGCCCGACATGTGCCAAGGCTGGTTGAAATACGTCGCGCCGATGCTAGCCGACTCAACACGCGTTGATGGCCGGTTATCGATGGCGGTTACGTCGACCAAGGTTCCGTTGGACAACTGGCAGGACATGAAGTCGGTGGGCAAGTTAGCCATCCATTCCGCTGACGTCCGCCCTGGTCCGTTGGCACAACAGTTTCTAGAGGTGGCCGAACAGATCAAAGCGATCATCAACCGCAAATCGGGAAGCAGTATCGTCAATCCCGAAGAAGCGTGGATGAAAATCGACGACCAAACCGTCGCCTTTCAGGTCTCACACGGCCGCGTGCATCACGACAGTCTCGAAATTCGCGTCCGCGACTTCGTCATCCGCACGCGCGGCTCAGTCGGCATGGACGAATCAATTGACTTGATTGCCGAAGTCCCCGTCCAGGACTCCTGGATCAAGGACGACCGCTTGTTGGGGGCATTCCGCGGTGAGGTCATCCAAATTCCGATCCGCGGCACGCTCAGCAAGCCGAAGGTCGACCGCAACATCTTCCAAAACCTCGCCCGCCAAGTCGGCACGTCCGCCGGCACGAAGTTGCTGGAAAACGAACTGCAGAACCAGTTGCAGCGGTTGTTTCGCAAATAGTCGCGCAGTAGCAATGACGCATTAGCCGCGTCCGTTTGCCGACCTGATGATTGTTGGTAGAATGCATATCCGCTTGTTTGTCGTAGAGCGGAAATTGCTTGCCAATCATCGGGGGACGTGCACGCCGTGAATCTTGCAAATACCGTTTGTGATCGCATTCTAGCAGGGTTGATCGTCGCCCTCAGTGGTCTACTGTCTGCATCACCCGTCGCCGCCGAACAACCGCCGAATATTGTGTTCATTCTCGCCGATGACCTCGGTAGCGGGGATTTGGGGTGTTACAACCCGGACTCTAAAACGGCGACGCCGGCGATTGATGAGTTGGCGGCTGAGGGGATGATGTTTCGCGATGCGCATACCCCCTCGTCGGTCTGTTCCCCGACGAGGTACGGTGTGCTCACCGGTCGTTATGCGTGGCGGTCGCGATTGAAGTCTGGTGTGCTGTGGGGTTACTCCCGCGCACTGATCAGACCGGAACGGACAACTGTCGCGTCCTTTCTCAAAACCCAAGACTACGCCACCGCGTGTGTGGGGAAATGGCATCTGGGATTTCAAGCCCCCGATCTCAATGCGCCTGATTTGCCGCCGGCTAATAAAGTGATCGCCGGCGACGATCCGCATGCGGTCGATTACTCGAAGCCGCTCACGCCGGGGCCGACGACTGTTGGGTTTGATTATTTCTTCGGTATCCCCGCATCGCTCGACATGGATCCGTATGTCTTTGTCGAAAACGACCGCCCTTTGGAACAACCAACGGAAACCGTGGCCGCTTCGAAGCATCGCCGGCAAGAGGGCGGCGGATTTTGGCGGGCCGGGCCGGTCGCACCGTCGTTTCAGCACGTCGATGTGCTTCCCGAAGTCGCCAAGCGGGCAACGGCTTGGATCGACAAGCAAACCGCTGAGCAACCGTTTTTCCTCTACTTACCACTCAACGCGCCGCACACGCCCTGGGTCCCCACGGACGAATTCCGTGGTCGCTCTGCTGCCGGGTATTACGGCGACTTCGTAATGCAGGTCGATGCCGTCGTCGGGGCTGTCGTCCGCGCGCTGGAACAAGGGGGGCATGCGGAGAACACCTTGATCATCGTCACCAGCGACAACGGTTCTCACTGGCCGGTGGGTGATGTCAAAAAATGGGGCCACGCAGCCAATCTGCATTATCGCGGACAAAAAGCGGATGTCTGGGAAGGAGGCCACCGCGTCCCATTTATCGCCGCCTGGCCCGGGCACATCGCACCGGGAACCGTGAGTGACGAAACGATCTGCCTCACCGATCTGCTGGCGACCGTCGCTGCCATCAATGACGTCCTGCTGCCCATGGATGCCGGCGAAGATAGTTTTAGTATCCTTCCCGTGTTGCTGGGTGAAAAACGGGAGCATCCCATTCGCGACGCAACGGTGCACCATTCGGTGGACGGAACGTTCGCCATCCGCTCGGGCGACTGGAAGCTGATCCCCGGCAATCTAGGCTCCGGCGGTTTCACCAAACCACGCCGCGTGGAACCCAAACCCGACGGCCCGCAAGGGCAGTTGTATAATCTGGCGGATGACCCGTCAGAGCAGCACAACGTGTGGGCGGAGCATCCGGATATGGTTCTGCTATTGAGTGCGGAACTTGCGAAGATTCGTACGACGGGGCGTAGCCGGCATTAGTAGGGTCCGCTGTGCGGACCAGAACGCTACAGGCATTCACCCCAAGTCCCGTAGCTCAGGCAGCCGCCGAACTCACTTACTTGAAAGTGTACGCATGAACACTTAAGCTGGCGGCATGAAAACTACCGAACTCATTGGCCACGTCGATTCTGATTGCTTCTATGTCTCGGCCGAGCGTGTCCGTCATGAGCACCTGCGGCGCATTCCGGTGGGCGTGCTGGGGAACCAAGGCGCCTGCGTGATTGCCAAGTCCTACGAGCTGAAAGCCCGCGGTGTGAAGACCGGCATGCCCATTTGGGATGCTGCGCCGCTTTGTCCCGACGCGGTGTTCGTCAAACGTGACTTTCGTTGGTACGAAGTGCTCTCGCGCAAACTGCTGGGCATTATCCGTAGCGTGAGTCCACAAGTCGAATATTACTCGATCGACGAAATGTTTTTTGATGCGTCGGCGCTTCACGAGCCGGCGGAAAATTTGCAGCAACGCATCCTCAGTGAAGTCGGCATACCGGTGAGCATTGGTATCTCACGGTCTCGTACGTTGGCCAAGCTGATGAGCGATGTGCGCAAGCCGTTCGGGTGTTGCACGATTACCGAGAAGGAAGAGATTGAGAATTTCATCCACCTGCAACCCGTCGAAGAACTGTGCGGCATCGGATATCGCAGCACGCGCAAACTCCACCAACACGGCATCCGGACTTGCTGGCAATTCACGCAAGCCAATCGGCATTTCATTCGCAAGTTGCTCACGATCAAGGGCGAAGCCTTGTGGTGGGAACTTCAAGGAGAAGCGGTGACTCCGATCTTAACGGAGCGGAAAAAGCACAAGGCCATCGCGCGCGGAGGCAGCATCGGACGGCCGTCGACTGACAGGGATCGGTTGTGGGCCTGGACCGTTCGCGATGCCGAAAGGCTCATTGAGGAACTCGACTTTCACCGCGTGTTGGTGGGCGAATTGGTGATGAAGCTCTCGTACAAGACAGCGGGAGATTGGTCGCGGTCGGTTCGGTTTGCATCTCCGACCTGCGACTTTGACAAACTACTTGAGGCGGCTCACCGCCTGCATCTTGTTGCTTGCTTGGAACTCCAAGGGCATGCGATCACACACATAGACCTCATCGCTGAACGGCTCTGTGAACGCGGTGCCGAACAGCGCAGTTTGTTTGAGGTCGACGAAGGCAATTCCAGCATTGCGCGGCTGAAGCGTGAAACCAACGCAAAGCTCGGCCGCTTCGCACTCAGGAGCGCCGCCACATTGCCGCTCACAGATATCTACAACGACGAGGCTTTTAACTACGACGTCTGCGACATACGCGACAAGACGTGCTTTTGAGGAACAACATGTGTGACGGCGTGGCATTATCATGGCGTGAAATTCCGGACGAACTGATTGGCAAGCACGGTTTGCAACGCCGTCTCGTGAAGCGCGGCGAAGATGCCGATCGTGAAGTCCAGTTTCTGCAGCGCGACAGACAGCCTGTGCTACCGGTCTGGGCCGGCGGGCAACTGTGGGTCTGGACCTGGGGGCCGGGTGCACAATCGCGACTGCCAACCAATTGCTGCTGCAACAATGAAAGCCTCGAAGCGGGCCGATGGTCTTGGTTAGAGCCGCAGCCGGTCGAGATTCCCGCCAGCTACGTTTGGCACAAAGGAGTCTGGTACCAAGCGGTCGGCGGCATTCGAGGAATCCTCGTGTACGACGCGCTGGGCATCCCACACGTTTACGTACTCACTCAGCCCGCCAGTCATTATTACAAAGTGATGACCCGTAGCGACCGCATGCCGGTCTTTTTAGGGGACGGCATCTGACTCTGCGACGCACGTCATGAGGTGTTCATCGAAGGGGACAAACAAATCCTCCAACGGGCCCCGTTCATTGACATGGGGGTCGAGCCAGCGGGCGTAGGAATCCTCTCCTGTGAGTATGACCGGCATCCGTTTGCGCGGATGGTACTGTTCAACAAGCGGATTCGCTGCTGTGGTCACCACGGTACAGGTCTCCAGTTTGTCTTCGCCGAGTTGCCAAGATTCCCACAGGCCCGCCAGGGCAAACAGCTCATGATCTTTGAGGCCAAAAAAGTGTCCGCCTTCATAAAAAGCAGTCACGGGAATCAAAGCCCGCCGCTGCTTAAACGCATCGCGAAAAGAGGGCTTCTCGTGAATCGTTTCGCTGCGACTATTAAACGTAATGCGTTGAAATGATTGCGGAGAATGAAACTTAGCAGAGGGTTTCCACCAGCGCGGCAGTAGTCCCCAGTTGAGGAGTTTCACCTGGCGTTCCCGGTCGGGATTCAGGTGGAGCGCGACAACATCGCTTCCTGGAAAGCGATCTCCTGTTGGGAACGGCAAGGTCTCCTGTTGGGAGAGGGCGAACTCCTCTACAAGAGCTTTTAATCGCAGTTTGGCTTGGAATCGGTGGCACATGACAACATTGTGACTTTGTCGGCACTGAAAATCCACCTCTGGCCACGCGCAGTGTGAAACCATTCTGATTTGAAACCACAACTGCCGCGAACTACGATAGTTTCTGTCGAAGGTTCTGCTACACGTTTTATCTGTGAACCTCCTTTTCGAGTTCTCGCTACCATTGTTTTGAGGCTGCGCGTCATGGACCAGTTGATCGGATTCATCCTTAGCAATTTCACGCTGACCTTTCTGGTCATGGGCTTGATCTGTTCGCTGGTTGTGCTGGCATTCAAGCCCAAGCCGCTCAAAAGCCCGGTCGTCAACGAGGCGTTTTTCTCCTATTTTTTGCTGTTCAGCATTGGTGTCAGTTTTACCTACAACTTTGTGATGCACGTCTTTTTCGCGGACATGGCGGCTGCGTTCATCGGCTGGAAAAACAGTCCGTTTCAGTATGAAGTTGGCTTTGCCAGCCTGGGATTCGGAATCGTGGGACTGCTAGCATTTCGACAGAAACTCGGCTTTCGGACTGCGGCAGTCTTGGGACCGACCTGTTTTCAGTGGGGCGCTGCCGGCGGACACGTTTACCAAATGGTCACGGCGCATAACTTCGCACCGGGGAATGCAGGAATCATGTTCTGGTCAGACGTCTTCCTACCGATCATTGGCTGGCTGCTGCTGTTCAACCAATTCCGGTATGAGTCCCGCTCAGACCAGGATTCGTAATCGGCTTGTCGACCGCCGCGCCATCAGGCACTGTCGAGTGAAATCCGCACTAACCGTAGGGGAGGCAGCCTCACCCCTCACGCCAACAACTTCTCCACCACCTCCCCATGCACATCCGTCAGCCGGAAGTCGCGGCCTTGGAAGCGGTGGGTGAGTTTAAGGTGATCGAGGCCCAGCAAGTGCAGCAGTGTCGCTTGGAAGTCGTGGACGTGGACGCGGTCTTCGGTGGCGTAGTAGCCTAGCTCATCGGTTTGGCCAAGGGTTTGGCCCCCTTTGATGCCGCCGCCGGCCATCCACATGGAGTAGGCGTCGATGTGGTGGTCGCGGCCCAACAGGCCGTTGCGGTCTTCGCCTTGCGGGGTGCGGCCGAATTCTCCGCCCCAGATCACGAGCGTGTCCTTCAATAAGCCGCGCTGTTCGAGATCTTTAACCAGTGCTGCAGAGGGCCGGTCGACTTCGTGGCAGCGCTGGTTGAGGGCCTTGTTGATTTCAAACCCCGGTCCGCCGTGGTGGTCCCAATCGGTGTGGTACAACTGCACAAACCGGCTGCCACTTTCGATGAGCCGGCGAGCCAACAGGCAGTTGCGGGCGAAAGAAGGTTTGTCCCCCTCGACGCCGTAGTCGTCCAACGTGTCGCGGGTCTCGCCGGAAATATCCATCAACGCCGGCGCGCTGCTCTGCATGCGGTAGGCCATCTCGTAGGACGAAATCCGCGTGGCAATTTCCGGGTCCGAGGTGACAGCCCGCCGCATCTCATTCAGGTCGTGAACCGCATCGACGAATTCGCGCTGGCGGTTCAAATCGATGCCGTGCGGCGATGTGAGGTTGAGGATCGGTTCTTTTCCGCTGCGGAATGGAACGCCCTGATACGTCGTGGGCAAAAATCCGCTTCCCCAAAGTGGCGCGCCACCGCGCGGGCCGCGGGGGCCGGATTGTAGGACGACAAAACCGGGCAAGTCGGTCGATTCGCTGCCGATGCCATAGGTCACCCACGCACCAATGCTGGGACGCCCGAACCGTGCGGAGCCAGTGTTGACGAAGAACTTGGCAGGGCCGTGGTTAAAGACATCGGTCGTCATCGAATTGACGATGGCGATTTTATCGGCGATCGTCGACAGGTAGGGCAAGCACTCGGAAATTTGCTGGCCTGATTCGCCGTGCCGGGCGAATTTCTGCGGCGAACCGAGGAGTTTGGCATCTTTGTTGAGAAAGGCGAAACGTTTATTCTCAACGTACGACTGGGGGATCACCTGTCCGGAGAGTTCGGTCAGTTTGGGGCGGGGATTAAACAACTCCAGCTGACTCGGCCCGCCCGCCATGAACATAAAGATCACGCGTTTGGCTTTGGGGGCGAAGTGCGGCGGTCGCGGAGCGAGCGGATTGCTTTGCACATCGGCCCGCACCGGCGTCGCCCCGTCACCGGCCAGCAACGACCCGAGCGCCATTGCTCCCAGGCCGTAGCGGCATTGGGAGAAGAAATGTCGTCGCGTTTGATCCAACAATTCGGGGGATTGGTCGTGCATGGTTTGCTCGGTATTAGTACGTCCCAATTATGCCATGTTGCGCTGGGGAAGAGCAGGGGGGGCGTTATCGGTTGTCATTTATTCGCGTGTGATGAATTCATCGAGGTTCATTAGCACGCGTGAAAAGGTCGTCCAGGCGGCAAGTTCAATCGTTTCGTCGGTCGGTTTTTCCGTCGCTAGCAGCTTCGCAGCGGCTTGTTTGTCGGCGATGAAGGCCTTGCGTTGTTGCCTGATCAGTAAAGTCAATCGTCGCATTTCCAACGAACTCGGTTCACGGGCCAGACACAGTTGAAAGGCGAAGCGAATCCGTTCTTCGTCGTCCGGTGAGGCTTCTTTAAGAATTCGTTGAGCGAGCGCCCGCGCGGTTTCCACGAAGGCAACATCGTTGGCCAACGTCAATGCCTGCAACGGTGTATTGGAACGGACGCGGCGGGTGCACGTGACGTTCGATTCGGGAAAGTCAAAGGTCATCAGCGCGGGGAACGGTTGTGATCGCCAAAAATAAGTATACATGCCGCGGCGATAACGCTGTGGACCTGCGTTGGCTTTCCATTTTTTATCATTTTGCGTGAAGGCATAGACGCCGTCAGGTTGCGGGGGAAACACTCCCGTGCCGCCGATTGTGCGGGTCAATAATCCACTTGTAGCCAGCGCCGCATCGCGAATGATTTCCGCTTCCAAACGCAATCGGGCCTGACGGGCCAACAGTCGATTGGCGGGATCGATCTGGGCGACCTCCTCACGATAGACCGACGCTTGCCGATAGGTGGCGGAGGTGACGATCAATTTGTGCATGGCCTTCATACCCCAGCCCCGCGCGATAAATTCAGTCGCCAACCAATCGAGCAATTGCGGATGCGAGGGGCGTTCGCCCTGCGTGCCGAAGTCGTTTTCCGTTTGAACCAGTCCGCTGCCGAAATAGTGTTGCCACATCCGGTTCACAGTGACCCGAGCGGTCAGCGGATTATTGGCGTCGACCAGCCAATTTGCAAAATCGAGTCGGTTGTGTGTTTTGGAATTAGGGAGGGGATGCAATACAGCAGGTACGGCAGCGGCAACTTTGTTCCCAGGATCCAGGAAATTCCCTCGCTTATGGACACGGGTAACGCGAGGCTGTTCGCGCTGTTGCATAACCATCGCCCAGCCGGCGGGGCTTTTGGGCTTGGCCCGCATTTTGCGTGTTCGGCTGTTGATCAGTTTTTTGAGTCCGCCGTTCGCCTCGGCTGGGGTGCCGTACGCTTCGGCGATCTTCTTGTCCAACTCGGCAACTTCGCCGTTGAATTTGTCAAGTTTCTTTTGAAAATCTGCCGCCTTATCGGCCGAGGGTGGGAAGTTGAGGTCATAGTCGTCGTCCGCGTCAAAGAACGCGAACATTTCATAATATTCCCGCTGTGTGATAGGGTCGTATTTGTGCGTGTGGCAGCGAGCACATTCCAAAGTCAAACCCAACCAAACCGCGCCGGTGGTATGCAGCCGATCAGCGACGGCATCGATACGGAACTGTTCCTGGTCGGTGCCGCCCTCCTCGTTGATCAATGTGTTGCGGTGAAACCCGGTAGCGATCATTTGCTCGCGGCTCGCATCGGGCAGCATGTCGCCGGCGATTTGCTGGATTGTAAATTGGTCAAACGGCATATCGGCGTTGAGCGCATTGATCACCCAATCTCGGTAATGCCACATATTGCGGGAACCGTCGATCGTATACCCGTTGCTGTCAGCATAACGCGCCGCATCCAGCCAGTGTCGCCCCCAACGTTCCCCGTAGTGCGGCGACGCCAACAGGCGATCGACCAGTTTCTCATAGGCATCGGGACTGGTATCGGCGAGAAACTGTTGCACTTCTTCGGGCGTGGGCGGCAAACCAAGTAAGTCGAACGTGAGCCGGCGAAGCAGCGTGATCCGATCTGCCTCGAGAGACGGAGCAATTTGTTTCTCTTCCAAACGGGCCAACACAAATGCGTCAATCTCATTGCGGATCCACTTGGAATGCTTCGTCGTCGTCACATCAGGCCGTACTGGTTTTTGGAATGACCAGTGATCTGAGCCAGAGCTATCGTCGAGGGTTTCTTGTTCGGGGAATTTGGCGCCGCCGTCAATCCAGCGTTTGATGAGCGCTACTTCGTCCGGATTCAACCGTTCGCCTTCCCCTTCGGGCGGCATTTGCTCGTAGTCTTCTGAACCGCTGACAACCAGATACAGCAAACTCTCGGCGCTCTCCCCCGGAACGACCGCTTCACCGGAATCGCCGCCGATCAAGGCCGCGCGGGCCGTATCCAAACGCAGGCCCGAAGTCTGCTTGGCCGCGGCGTGACATCGATAACAGGCGCGTTTGAGCAGCGGTTTGATGTCGCGGCGGTAATCTACGGTTGGTTCATCAGTGGTCGGTTTATCAGGGGGCGTTTCTTCGGCGCAGCCGGGCGATGGACAACTTGCCAGCATTCCAGCCAAGAGGAACAAAACCGCCGTACACCGCCACTGCATAACGAACTCCGAGAATTGTTGAGAACGGCTCAGCAGGAGCAATGCCCTCCCGCTCCGACAGAACTGGAACCCAGCCGCAATACATCAATCGATGCCGGTTCATTTTACCGGGACGAATGGGGGAGTCGCAAGGACGTTTGCCGTAGCAAGAGAGTTGTTTCCAGCGGATTCGTGAATTCTAAGGCCACGAAATGCCCAGGATTCAACGCTGATCTGTTATTCGAAGCGCGTTATCACGCCGCCAAAGAATTTTGCTGGGCCATCGGCGGTATGTAGCACCAGCGCCCCTTGTGGATCGATACCTGCACAACGGCCGGTTGTTCGATCTGTCTGGGTCTCGATCGTGACGATTAAGCCTCGCAGCGCACAACGTTGTTGCCAGTCTGCCGGCAATTGGGGATCAGCCGCGGCGAGGCGACGGAATTGCGTTTCGAATTGTTGCAATAGCGTGATGAGCACATCTGTCCGGTCATACGCGCGGCCGGTCGCGTCCGCCAAGGATGTCGCGATTGTCGTCAGTTCCGCTGGGGCGTCGGCAAAGCCATTGTTGACATTGATGCCGATACCCAAGACGAGTGATTGCGTCGAACCGTCTCCCACCTCGACGAGGATGCCGCAAACTTTGCGGCCATCGAGAAAGACATCGTTGGGCCATTTCAGGGCAGAGCTAATGCCGGGTACAACATTGTCCAAGGCCAAGCAGACCGACAGCCCGGTTGTTAACGATGCCTGAGGCCAGCGTTCCTGGCTCACCCCCAACCTAGCCGGCTCGATGATCAGCGAAAATGTGAGTGCGCCGTCTGCGGACCACCACGAATTGGCTCCCCGCCCACGACCACGAGTTTGCTGCGATGCCAGGACTAACAGCGGACCATCCACTGCGCGGTGACGGCAATGAGCGAGTGCGACGTCATTGGTGGATTCGACCGTTTCGTGATAGTCGATCTCCCCAACGAACGTCTCCGCAATGATCCGCTCAAGATCAAAGGGAAGTCCGCCGTCGTCCACGTTATGCTCATTCGCGTTCACTGGTTATGCCTCGCCCAACGACGTTGTTTGTCTAGCCACTAGAAACGGCCGCTAATCCAAAAAACGCTCACGTTCGTCTGGTTTCGGCATGCGACAGACTTCGTTTTTACCAAACAGCCGATATCGCCAGCGGGCAACCAGACTATACCCCACGTTGCGCAGCGGCCGAGGGATCACCCACAGCAACGCACCGAGCACGCGCCATATTCCCCCGAGCTTCCAGAAAATCCGCACGACAGCGGGCGACTTTTGAAACATCTTTCCGTCATTCCATAAGACAACGGAATCGAACGTGGCATCATCCGGCAGGTTAAGGAGTTTGCCGGCGGTTGTGCCTTGCAAGGGGGCGAATAAAAACCGGCGATTGTGGTCGCGAGCCATGATGAAATTGACAAAGCGATCGCACAGTCCACAAACCCCGTCGAAAAATATCACCGGCCGCGTCGGTTGTTCCGGCGGGTCTTGATTTTCCTGCGAACTGTTCGCGGCGGCGGTCTTGCTCACAATGCCCTCTCAATTACGAATGGCGTCAAATGGCGAGCGACGGGCGTCAATTTACCCTCCTTATTAACCGCCGTCTGAGGGCGACTTTAACTGCTGGCGTCGAATTCTGAAACCCGGCGCGTTATAAAGGCTCGCCAAATCTCGCCTGACAATTGCGGGAGGCCTGCCCTTCGTTAACCTGACTGTGTCTGGATTTTGCTTATGGACCATTCCCCATGCGACATTGTGCTCGATATTGGCGGCGAAGGTCGGCATGCACATGCTTGGAACGTCAATCGTTGCAGAACCCAAACTTTGGGACGCCATGCCGGCCAGCCGATTCCCCGGTTGATCGTCGCACGGGCCGATGCCTTGCCGTTTGCGGACAATTGCGTGAAGTCACTCATCGTCGAACGCACGCCCCTCACACGTGCGGCCGCCCGAGAATTGTCCCGTGTCGTTCAACCCGAGGGCCAGATCGTTTTGCGACACGTCCCTTTGACGGATCGTGACCGGCACGAGCCGACTTTGGCGATTTTGGGAGGAAATGCACAACAACGCACGACCAAAATTTACGGCCAACCGGTGCTGGAGACCATGATCCATTTTTCCGAGAATGTTCATCCGTCACAGATTCCTACCACTGAGACGTCGACCTAATCCACGGTCGCTACCACAATGCTGGAGTGGGTTTTCCTCCCGGATTGCTGGTCGCTGCCATTATCGCTACGCTTGTTGTCGATCACATTTTCCAGATTTCCACTGTATGTATCTACAAATAATGCCCGTGACATCGTTTTGCCCGTTTGCCGACCTTCCTGATTGCGTCGGAGTGACGTTATGAGTCAGGATGGACAACCAAGCGCGTCGGCCTCCCGCGACGGTCTCTCGTCGCGGAGCTTCGTGGCATTGCTTGTTACGCAGTTTTTGGGCGCGATGAACGACAACATGTTTCGCTGGTTGGTCGTGCCGATTGCGAAGGTCAAATTCGACGAGCAGGGCATCGACGCCAATCTGGCCTTGTCAATCGGATTGTTCTGTTTCACGCTGCCTTATTTATTATTCGTCCCCTATGCCGGTTACTTCGCCGACAAATTCAGTAAGCGGACCGTGATCGTCGGCTGCAAGGTGGCGGAAGTCGTGATCATGTTGGTGGGCATTGCCGCCATCTCCATTGGCAATACCTACGGACTGTTTGCGGTGGTCGCACTGATGGGGGCGCAAAGCGCACTGTACGGTCCCGCCAGATTTGGCAGCATCCCGGAATTGCTCCGCAGCGAAGATCTCTCCACCGGCAATGGCTGGATGGGGTTGGTCACTGTGGTCTCTTCGGCGCTCGGCTTTGTCGGTGGCTTGTTATTATTCGGAGCGACCAAACCATACGGTACGGATCATCTCTGGATTTCCGCCGTTGTGTTGCTCGGCGTCGCCGCAGTCGGGCTGACTGCAAGTTTGATGATCCGTCGCGTGCCCGCCGCTGATGCACGCAAAACATTTCCCCACAATCCAGTCCTCGACACAGGACGTAATTTACGGCTTCTGTGGGACAATAAGTCGCTGCTCCGGGCGACTTTGGGGATCGCTTTTTTTTGGTTTCTGGCATCACTGGCGAATATCAACATCGATCCTTATGGCACGCAGGATCTACGTCTCCCTCAAGAGGAAATCTGGCCGCTGTTGGTGGTGTTGGTTGCGGGAGTCGGCTTTGGCAGCGTGCTCGCTGGAATCTGGTCGGGAGGCAAGGTCGAGTTGGGAATCGTGCCGCTCGGTGCTGTCGGCATCGTGTTCAGCTCCTTTTTGCTTTATTGGGCTGGCAGCGCGGCTGATTTTCCTGCCGGCGACGTCGCGCGGCACGCCATGATCGAATCGTGCGTCTGGTTGTTTTGTCTGGGGATCAGCGCGGGGTTGTTCAACATTCCGTTGGAAGCGTTCCTGCAACACCGCAGTTCGTCCGAAAATCGCGGGACAATTCTCGCAGCCGCGAATTTTGTGACCTTTGCAGGAATGCTGTTGGTCTCGCTGTTATTTCCCGTGATGCAGGGCCAACTCAACATGAGCGCCAGCCAAGTGTTCTTGGCGTCGGGAATCGGTACGATACCGGTGTTGATCTATATATTTACTTTGTTACCCGGCGCGACGATGCGGTTTTTGTTTTGGTTGCTCACGCGAACGATCTATCGGGTACGCCTCAACGGACAACACAATTTGCCCGAAACCGGGGGCGCGTTAATTGTGGCCAATCACGTCTCGTGGGTCGATGGGTTGTTAATCCTCACTAGCTCCTCCAGACTGATCCGCTTCCTTGTTTATGCGGATTACACAACAAATCCGGGCCTCAATTGGTTGACGCGGACGATGAAGGCGATTCCCATAAAGGGAGACGGCGGTCCCAAAGCCATGGTCCGCGCTCTGCAGGTGGCTAAGGAGGCTGTCGAAAACGGAGAACTCGTTTGCATTTTCGCCGAAGGACAAATCACACGCACCGGACAACTACAGCCGTTTCAACGCGGTCTCATGCGAATTGTCGCCGGGACCGATGCCCCCATTATACCTGTCTATCTCGACGAATTGTGGGGAAGCATCTTTAGCTATTCGGGCGGGAAACTCTTCTGGAAATGGCCGCGTCATTGGCCGTATCTCATCTCAATTCACTTCGGGAAACCGATTCAAAAACCTGATAACGTCAGCCAAGTACGGCAGGCGGTCCAGCAGCTGGGAGTTCAAGCTATGGAACAACGCAAGGGACGGCAAATGGTCTTGCCACGACAATTCCTCCGGAACTGCCGTAAAGGGATGTTTCGACTTAAGGTCTCCGACTCCACCGGTCAGGAATGCAACGGCGGGCAAACAATTC
>Ga0316204_10007731_pt1 | contig 15461 bp, 12 predicted proteins | sample 6monrhotite_MG_2_FD_205661 | JGI IMG/M metagenome (GOLD analysis project Ga0316204, IMG submission 205661) | Microbial mat bacterial communities from mineral coupon in-situ incubated in ocean water Damariscotta River, Maine, United States -... | ecosystem: Environmental > Aquatic > Marine >...
CTGGCCGCTCGCCTTCCACGACCGCACTCGTTCCAGCCACTCTCCTCGTGTCGCCCGTTTGCTCACCGCTCCGGCCTACGCCGGCCACCGCCTCATGTCACGACGGGGATCGTCGAACGGATACGAAAAAACATCGAGGGCCGGTTCGCGCGGTGCGACGCGGCTAGGAAGATTGTTGAGCTGTCCCGGCAACCTGTCGTGTACCGACTGTGAGTTCGATGCGTCCGAATGCGACGCGTGCGGGGATGCTTCGATCGGCAGACCGAGACCTGTGACGGCGTGAACCTGGGCGGAGCGTCCTGCGAGTCGCTCGGCTTCGACGGCCCCGGTACGCTTGGCTGCAGCGAGTTGGCGCTGCTGTAGGCCGGCGACGCAGGTCGTGATGCTCGAGCGTCAGGCGGCAAGCAACCACTGCGACAACAGCTCGGACCGCTCATCATCGAGTTCGATCCCAGGCCTCGACACCTCGGGGATCGCTTCGCCGTGAAAGTCCGATCCGCCCGTCGCGACCATCTCGAACTTTTCCACGAGTCGCAACCATCCAGTGCGCTCGGCTTTGCCATAGCGCCCGTACAAGGCCTCCAGACCCATCAGGCCGTGTTCTCGGTGGCGCCGACAGATCGACTCGACCAGAGCGAACGCCCCGAAGGTATGCGGGTGGGCCAACGATGCCTTCGCACCCGCACCGAGCCCGAGGTCCAACCCGTCCCGCAGGGACACCCGCTCGACCGGAACGTCGGCGGGGCCTCCGTCGCGAAGGAAGCGAGTGAAGGACTCCTTCATGCTGGTGCAGATGCCCGCCTGAACCAGCGCCTTCGCTACGGCCGGGCGACCCGGAACACCGTGGGTCTGAGCGAGAATCGCCTCCGGGTCCAGCTGGTGGCCAAGCTTCGCCAAGCGCCCGCAGATCTCTCGCAGGCGCTCCGTACGAGCCACGAAGATCCGCTCCGTCCTGGTTCGAACCGCGTCGAGCCCCGGGCCCTCCTGCAGATCGTAGAGCAGCAAGTGCACCGTCCGTCCGTTGTCTTTGCAGCTCAGCTCCATGCCGCGAAGCACCCTCGCCCCAGTTCCCTCGAGGGCCTGCTGGGTGTCCTCGAAGCCGGCGAACGTGTCGTGGTCGGTGAGACTGAACAGCTCCACGCCGTACTCGCCCGCACGGGCGGCGACGTCGGCGGCCGCGAGGGATCCGTCCGAGCATGTGGAATGACAATGGAGATCGAGCTTCACGGCGAATGCCTCGGGCGCCGGCGAGGATACGCGATCCGGTCCACCTCTGGGCTACAGCAGCGCGTACCTCAGTCCCCGGTCACGAACGACCAGAGTCTTCGCGCCACAATGCTCGAGGGCCACCCGCAAGATACTCAAGCCGGCGACGACGACGTCTGCCCGGCCTGGCGGTAGGCACGGACGCTGAGTGCGAACGTCCAGAGCTTCGGCGGCCAATGCGTCACGTAGCGCGACGACCTCGGCCACGCTCCACCGGGTTCCGTCGATTCGGTCGCGATCGTATGCGTCGAGGCCGAGGAGGAGCGCAGCGGTCGTCGTCACGGTCCCAGCAAGGCCATAGAGGTCATCGGCTGGGGCGAGCGGCTGAGACTCGAATGCCTCACGGGCCGCCGCCTCGATCGCGAGCATCTCACCGGGGAGAATCGGGTCATGGGCCACATGCTCCTCCGTGAGCCGAACGGAACCGATCTTGTGGGAGACAACCCCATCGACGACCTCCCCTCGACCCACCGCGAGTTCGGTGGACGCGCCGCCGATGTCGATCACCCGCATCTCATCGACTCGAGGATGTTCGCGGGCGACCGAGAGATACGAAAGCCGCGCCTCCTCTTCCCCGGAGATCATGCGCACCGGCACCCCGAGCGCTTCGCGGGCGCGCCAGAGGAACACGTCCTTGTCCCGTGCCAACCGCAGCCCTTCGGTCGCAACAGCCTCGATCGGCGCTCCCGCCTCGTCGGCCAGCGTTCGGTAGTCGGCGAGCACAGCGACGGTGCGATCGATCGCTTCGGGCAACAGCGAGCCGCGCTTGGCGACCCCCTGGCCAAGACGCGCAACCCGAGCCTCGTCACGCTCGATGCAAACGGCACCATTCGCACCACGCGAACCCAAGAGGAGCAGCACCGAATTCGTACCGATGTCGATGACGGCCTTCACTCCAACGAAGGAACCACCCTTCGGCCGCCGCCCCGATGAGCCACGTCACGAGGTTTCAACATCACTGCACCCGCCCAAAAGAAAAAGCCCCGCAGGCTCGAGACCAGCGGGGCTTTCCGTTGAGCGTCGCGGCTCTACTTCAGAGCGCGAGGGCCCCAGTCCGGGGTCGTACCAGCGCGCATGACCTGGATCTGGTTGTTGCCGTCTTCGTTGGCGATGGTGATACCGCCGCGGGAGGACGAGAACGCGATCAGGCGTCCATCAGGCGACCAGGTGGGGTCGGTGTTGCGACCGCCGCCTTGAGTCATTCGCTTGACCTTGCCGGACTTCACGTTGACCGCGAACACATCGAAGCGGCTTCCGTCGCGGCCCGCGTATGCGATCCACTGTCCGTACTCACCCTCACCGGGGCTCCAGTCGGGCGTCTGGTTGTAGTTGCCCTTCTTGCTGACCCGAGCCGCACCGCCGCCGCCCGAGCTCATGCGGAAGACCTGGGGTCCGCCGGCACGGTTCGAGACGAATGCGATCTGGTTGCCACCAGGGCTCCACGTCGGCGAGCCGTCGATGGCTGCGTTCTTGGTGAGCCGCGCCTTGACGCTGCCGCTCGTGCCGATGGTGTAGACCTCGGAGTTGCCGTCCTTGGACAGCGTGAGGGCGATGGCACCACCGGTGGGGCTCATGGCTCCGCCGAGGTTGAGACCGGGATACTTGGAGATCCGGGTCGGTCCGCCGCCGCTGCTCATCCACAGGTCTGGGTTGCGCTTGGCGTAGCTGGTGAAGATCACCTGGCCACCGGGGCCGAGCGACGGAAGGATGTTGAGCGAGCGGTTGGCGGTGACGCCCGCCACGTTGCCGCCGTCCATCTCCATCGTGAAGATGTTCTTCGAGACCGTCGGGCTACGACGCGTACGCACGAAGGCGATGCGCGATCCGAACACGCCCAGCGTGCCGGTGTAGTGCTTGATGACTTCGTTCATGAAGCGGTGCGCAGCTTTGCGCTTGTCGCCCGCGGGGTAGCCCTTCGAAAGCACGGGCTTCTTGCCACGCGACAGATCGTAGAGCTGGAACTTGATCTGGCCGTTGACCTCGGCGTTCTTGATGACCGCCTGCGCTCCAGTCTCGACCCAGGCTTTCTTGTTGAAGCCTTTCTCCTTGATGAGGGCCGCAGGAAGTGACCGGCGATCAACAACATCGAAGCCCGCAGAGAGCTTCGCGTTCTTGCGCACGACGTCGCCCACTTCGTCACCCGCCGGAACGGCGAGCTTGAGCAAGACCACAGTGCCACCGACGCCCGTCTCCGGCTCGGCGTGTGCCTCGTTGATGAGTGCAGTGTCGTCTTGACCTGCCCAGTAGGCCCCGCCGAGGAGGATGCCGGCGAGAGCGGTGGTACCGATGAGAGTTCGCTTCATAGTCAGGTTGGACCTCGCTCCGAGGGGAGCATAGCCGTCCGCGGGGGGCGGGGGAAGCGACCTTTACGGCGTGATAACCGACGTTTGCGGTTTTTTGTATGGGGCACAACGCCTCGCGCCCGCGATCCGGCGACAACCCTTACAGAGATCGTCACCGCCAGCACGGGCGCGTAGGGGGCGAGATGCCGAGCGCGGTGGCTACTTCACGCCGCCGTTCGACCACACGAACGTGTACTTGATCTTGGCGCAGCTGCCCTTCATCTTCTTGGCGACCTTGGCGGGAGGCTTGGGAAGATCGAGCGAGCGCACCGCGTTCGCCACTCGGGCTTGGTCGGCCGCACTGAGGCTGCCGCCCTTCTTCTGAACCTTCTTCACCTTGCCGTCCTTGCACAGGGTGATCTGGAACTTGGTGGTGCCCTTGCCCATCTTCGCCCCGAAGGCGCCGACCGGCATGTTGTTGAGCGCCTTCATCACCTGAGTCGCCCAGGGATCGCCGTCCTTCTTGAGGTCGGACCAGCCGCCCGGGTCGCCGAACGGGTCACCCTTCTGCACGGTCGTGGTCGGCAGGTCGTCGTAGGGCGTGTTTTTCTTGGTGGGAAGCTTGGACGTCGGAAGCTTTTTGTCTTTCTTCTCGACCGGCTTCTTGGGCTTGTCCTTGGGCTTCTCTTTGGGCTTCTCTTCTTCTTCGGGCTTCTCCTCGGCGGGCTTTGCGTCCTCGTCCTCGGTGACCGCCTCTTCGGGAAGCTCTTCTTCTTCCGCCCGGGTCTCTTGAATGATGATCTTCTCGGGGATGTCCTTCTCGTCGATCTCGACCCCGAGCTTCACGAGGGTGCCGGGCTCGAAGTCGATCTCGAACTCGTCGTCATCCTCGGTCTCTTTGGGACAAGCCTCGGTCACCGCCAGGTTAAACGTGATGCCGTGGACGTCCATGTCGTCCGCGATCCATCGCGTCTTGATCTGGAGCAAGCAGACCTCGTCGTCGAGGGAGTCGCAGTCCGCGAGGACCGCGTCTTGGAACGCCTCGTTGTAAAGTTCGTGATCGCCGTGCTCGACCCACGCTTCTTCGAAGGTGGCAATGCAGTCCTGGCTCATCTGATAGGCCAAGAAGACCATCAGCGCGAGGGTGAGGCCGCAACCGATAATCGCGACGACAAAAGCGAACGGATTCCGGAAAAGCTCACGGAAATCGCCACCATAGACCTTGGGCGCAGCGTCGAGTGAACTAGGCATTTGGCTCTATTCGCTTCCTCGGACTCGCTTCATGTGCGGGTCCGCAATGAACCCGACGGACGAGACCTCTGCTTGCTTCAACGCAACGAGCACGTCAACGATCCGCTCGTAGGGCACATTTCGGTCTCCCTGGATGAAAACCTTGCCGTCTTCCTTGACCTTGACGTTGTTCTTCAGCTCCTCGGCCAGCTTGTCCTTGTCTTGGGACAGCGGAAGGGTGCCGAGGAAAACCTTGCCGGTCTTGTCGACCGAGATGATCGAATAGAAGAACTCTTCCTCGGTGATCTCTTCGCCGCGGCCCTCGGGCAGGTCGACGTCCATGCCCTCGGGCGACATCAGCGGCGTCGCGACCATGAACATGATCAGCAAGCAGAACATCACGTCGACCAGCGACGTGACGTTGATCGAACCCATGGGTTCGTTCGCATCACTGGGAGCGTCGTTGATGAACTTGTTCGCCATGCTTGTTCGCGATGATGGTCGCTCGAGCCGAGGCCGCCCCTAGAAGAAGTGGCGCTTGACGATGTTCATGTAGTCGGAGCCGAAGTTACTCATCTCCGAACCGAGGACTTTCAGCCGACGCTGGAAGTAGTTGTAGGCAACGACGGCCGGAACGGCTGATGCCAACGCCAGGGCAGTGGTCACGAGAGCTTCGGCGATCGGCTGAGAGACTTCGGAAAGCTCTGCTTGCCCCGCGGCAGCAATGTTGAGGAACGCCTCCATGATGCCGAACACGGTGCCAAACAGGCCGATGAACGGGGCAGCCGATCCGGTCGTTGCCAGGAACGGGAGCAGGTTCTCCAGCTTGGTGGTCTCGGCAAGCTTGGCACGAGCTAGGGCGCGCTCGACGTTGTCGGCATCGCCCAGCTTGTCATGCATGCTCGCGTTGTCGCCTTCGGCTTGGGACTTCTTGACCTTCGACAGCTCGATGTAGCCGGCGCGGAACATCGCTGCGATCGGGCTGCTCTTCGCGCCTTCGGCCACCCGGTAGATGTCGTCGAGACGCTTGCTCTTCCAGAACTTGTCCAGGAACGCGACGGACTGCGACTGCGCCATCGTGACCTGGATGAACTTGAAGATGATCACGAAGATGCACAGCGCGACCAGCAACAGCAGCAGAATCACGACGCCGAGAACGATCCCCTTCGACGACGTGAGCAACTTGATGAGGTCCACCTCTGCGACAAGCGCAGATGGAGCCGAAGCGGCGAAGAGGGCGATCGAGGGCGCGTTCACTTCGGCGCCAGGCTAACCGGCCCGCGGCGTACGCGTCAAACAGCAAGAAATGGCCTGCAAAGCCCGTTTCGGGGATGATTGCCCCGTTCGCCGGACTGCTCCAGACTGGCCCTTGTGCGAGGCGCTTTGGCGATCGCGGTGGCCAGCCTCCTGGTCACGGCCCCGGGATGCTCGGTCGACACGGGAGTGGTCGAGTGGGCCTGGGCGTTCGTCGACCAAGACGGCGACCCCATCTTCCCCTCCGGGGTCTTCGATCTGGGACGGACGTCATCCTGTGCGCTGCGAGGCCGCACCGAATCCGAGCAGGTCCGCTACGACCTCGCCGCGGAGCTCGTCATCTGCGACCCCGAGTGTCTGGGTGGATGCGAGGACCCGGACTGCCAAGTCGTCGCCCCGTTGGGGTTCGACTGTGATCGTTCACGCGGCAGCAACCCGTCGGTCCCCTCCTCCGACGCCCCCTATCAGTTCACGATCAGCCCGGTCGTGACCCTCCCCGGCGGAAACGAGTGCCGAGACTTGGACGCCTGTATCGCCGCGCCCGGACCACGGGAACGCGTCGTGCACCCCGGTCTCGTGACCGATCTTCAGGTCTTTCAGCTGGTCGTCGGCATGGACCAGGGAGGTCCCATCTCGGGTAGCGGCTCGTTGGATCTACAAGGATGTGGCTGTGAGTAAGTGGTTTCCGTGGTTGGGGTGTCTGGTCCTGTCGGCGTGTGTGCTGCCCGCAGATGAGCCGACCGGGCTCGAGTTTTCGTGGCGTTTCATCGAATCCAACACGGTTGACGGTGAGGAGAACCAACGCCTGCGCTCCTGTGGTGGAGGTGGGGTCGACGAGGTGGTGTTCTCGATCACCGACTCCGCCGACGCGTCACGCTCCGAGGTGTTCCGCTACGACTGTGAGACCGGCTATCAGACGGTCTCCGAGTTCGCGACGGAGTCCTCCGCCGCCTTCGTGGAGCTCCGGCCGAAGAAATACGAGGTCCTGGTCGACGTCGTGAGCGAGACCCCCGCCGGCGCCGAGGACATCCGGAGGGTCCGAACGATGGAGATCGATGTGCTCGAGCGCACCATCACCCTCCAAGATTTCGATTTCGGCCTCGAACCTGTCGAATTGGAGCTGAGCCTCGCCCAAACCGACCTGTGTGAAGAGGTTGGGCTGTCGCTCCGCTATGCAAACCTGGAAGCCGACCTCGCCGAGCCGCCACTCAACGAGGATGGGACCACGGTCACGTCCCTGCCGTATCGCGAGGGGCTGCAGACCAATCATGGGCTCTCGCTGTCCGGAGATCCCTCCCCGTGCCCCGAGCTCCCGACCGTGCACACCGTGCTGGAGGTCGATCCGGGGCGCTACCTGCTCGACGTCGCGGTAGACGCCACCGTCTGCACGATAGATCTCGAGGTTGGCCTGGGTGCCGAGGCACATGTCATCGACCTTGCCAACCTGCCGTGCGAGGGCTAGAACGCCACTTCGTGCGACTCTCGACCCTTGGAGCCCTGATCGGGCTCGCGCTCGCCGCCAGCGGCTGCCAGGAACCGCGAAGTTATGCGATTCGTTGGCGGGTTGAGCCGCGGACCACGACCGACCCGCCGACCGCGGAACCGCAGACCGTCGAGATGTCCAACCCCTCGGTCTGCTCGCGCGCAGGCGTCTCCGATATCGAGGTGTGGGTCTTCGATGAGCTCAACCAGCTCGCCGATCGGTTCGAGAGCCCTTGCTTTCCGGGACGCTTTCGCACCGAGGGTGGAGCCATTCGCGGAGCCACGCTCTCGCCCGGCGACTACACGCTCATCATCGCCGGAACGCGCGCCAACGGATTGCCTTGGGGAACCTGCCCCGACGAGACGGCTGCTCCGGACGATTCGGGCGACACGGACGCCGACACGGACGGCTTCGTCGATGCGGCGGATACGGCTGACACGGACGGTGACGACACAGCGCTGTGCACTGGCGCATCCGTGTCAGGGTTCCTCGGCGCCACCGCGGCCGCCGGAGCGCCGCTGTGCGTCGAGGGCGAGTGCAACGTCGGGCTGGACACCTGCGACTGCACGACATTCACGGTAGAGGCGGAAAAGACACGGCGGTTGGACGACTTCGTACTCGCCGCCCCGCCCGACTGTGAAGACGGCATCGACGGCGACGAAGACGGCCTCGTCGACCAGCTCGATCCCGGATGCCAGCTCGGGGTTAGTGAATCCACGCCGGTGCTCAGCCCAGAGCTCGAGCTGAGCATCTCGGTGCTCTCGGGCAACCCGGTCGCCGATTGCGACAACATCGGCGTCGGCGCTCTGAGCCTGACGATCGACGGCAACGAGGTGGACCCCATCCTGTGCAATATCGGGACGACACGCTTCAGCACCCCGCTGGCGGTCGGTTCTCACACCCTGACCGTCACCGGCGTCGAGGGTACCGGCACGTTCACACCGCTCACAGTCGAGAAGAGTCTCGAGTTCAGCGTCAACGACCGGGGCGTCGCTTCCCCGCGCTCCATCGAGATCGACTTCGCGGACGTCGACCTGCTCGAGCCACTCGAGGGGCCGATCTGGTTCTTGTATGAGTTCGCTCCCGAGCAGGACGAACAGGGTCCGCTGTACTGCAAAGATGTCGGCGCCACCGATGTTCGCTACAGAGTCCTCGACCTTGGTGGCCAAGAGGTCTCCTCGTTCCCTGCTCCTCTGGACGGGAGCCTCACGCCCTGTGTCTCGATGCCGGTCATCTCGGACGAAAGGCCAAGGTGGGGCGGGTACATGGTCGAGATCGAGGCGTTCAATGCGGATGGCGATCTCTGCTGGTCCAACGCCGACGACCCGGCTTTTCTGACCCCGACCGAATCGGAGCTCGCCGTTGTGCCGCGCGCCGAGAATGCGCCGGCCAGCTGCTTCAACGGTTGAAGCCCGAGCTGCCGCAGCGCGTACAACACCTCCGCGACACCACCGCCTGCTCCAGATCAATGGCGAGCAACGTCTCAGCGGACCCGTGAGGTCGCGCGAGAACGCTCAGCGCAGGACCTCTTCAAAACACGCGTCGCAGCGGAGTCCGGCCCCCGTGTAGAAGCTGGCCGACTCGGCCACTTCTTTCCCACACCCGCCGCATGCGACCAGTCGCTCGGGCGGCGCTTGTGCACTCTGCTGCTCCACCGCCGCGTGGCAGTACACGCAGCTCGAGCGGCGCGGGTTCACGAAGCGACCGCAGTTCGAACAGCGCGGTCCGTTCTTGAGAACCCGCGAACCGATCTTGCCGTCCTCGACACCATCGGCGAGATCGAGCTGCTGCGTGACCACCGAGAGTTCCTCGCGGCTGGCGAGCCCCTTGGAGACGATCAACTCGGTGAGCGACTTGCACAGCAGCTCGAGCCGATCGACGCGCTGGACCAACGGCCCGATTGCCTCGGAAGGATCGGGCGCGTCGAGCATCTGCTCCTTGATGCGCTCGATGTCCTCCCGCTGCTTGTGCTCGGTGTCGAACAGGAACTCTGGACTGAAGAGGTCGTCAAAGTAGCCCACGAGAAAATCCTATCACTGCTTCTTCGGTTGGCCCTCGGCCTTGGCCTTGGGAGCCTTGAGGTCGAGGTCTTGCAGGAGGTCTTCGAGCTCGATCTTCTGCTCGAGCCGCTGGCTCTGAAGCTCGACGATCTGTCGCCCGATCTTGTCGCCGCCTTTGGTGAACTCGTCGAGACGCCCAGATAGCTTCTTCCGAAGGGACGATGCTGCGGGGTCCTTCTTGATGGCCTCGAGGTTCTCGCGAGTTTGGCGGGCCCGCTGATCCAGCTCAATCTGCTGACGCTTGAGGCCGTCGATCTTCGTGTCGATGCGGCCGATCGCCGTGCGGCCATCCACGATGGGCTGCAGCGTCTTTCGCATCTCGGGGGTGAGTTCGGCAGACAGCAGCAGGGTCGCCATCAGTTTGACCGCGCGACCGTCCCAAATGCTGACCGTTGTTCGAGACGGGGTCTGCTCGACGAGCGTGACCTCAGACTCGGTCTTTCCTTTCGCGACGACAACCGGCACGAGGTACGCGTTCGGCAGGTCTTCGGTTCCCTCGGGACGCTCCAAGAGTTCGTAGTTCGAACCGGCCTGGTTGTGGCGCACGAGCACCTTCCAAGACTTGTCCTGGCGGGGCCCCCGAACGTTCCAGGTCGTCTCCGTCCGAGAGAACTGCTCGACCTCGAGGACACCGCGAATGATGCGAATGAGCCGCATCTCGTCGCCTTTGTACTTGGCGCTCGAGGTGACCATGATGCTGGGCTCAACCGCGAACGGGACCGTTGCGCTCGTCCCGGTGCCGACGGTGTCCGAGAGACCTTCGCCGACAAAACTGCCGCCCGCATAGATGCTCAGCGGCCCCGGCTCCAGCACGAACGGGCTGGAGTTCTTGAAGCGGACGACGCGATACGGGTTGGTGTCGTATCCCATCCCCGCGCCCCCAGGTCGAAAGAGGAAGGTCTCCTCCGCCTCGACCTCGCGATTGAGGATCGCGACCATCGTGGAGCTGCCGTTGGGGACGCTGACACGCTCGGTCAGGTCGAAACGGGTCATACCCGCGACGCTGCTGGCTCGGGCCTTGGCCTGGGTGCTGCGTCGCAGTCCATCATAGTCGACGGCCGGAGGAGGAGGCGCAGCGCCATTTCCGGGACCTCCGCCAAAGCTATCTCCTCCCATCACCCCCCCGTCCACGGAGCCCGCCCTCGTTTCCGCCTCGAGGCGGCGGGCCCCGGACTTCCGTTTCTTGAAGTCGGGTCTCATCGCCGGCTTGTTGGCGACCTCGGGCTCGGGAGCCGCCGCGGACTTGGCCATGTCGTCATCGAAGTACCCGCTCGCCTCCGATTCTTCGGGCGCCTCCTCATCGACCGCGGCCAAGTCGTAGGTCGTCTCCCCCAGTGCAACGACCGCACGGCGGCGCACGCCGGACTCGGTGAGGTCGGCTCGATTGACGTTTCGCGGGGTGTGCAGGTCGTACCGAAACGCGATCGGCTCCCCCGACGTGAGGGACATTCCCACCTGGTTCCAATCCTCACCGCTGGTGTTGTCGACCACCGCCCACGCTTGCAAGAGCGCCTTGCCCTCGCCTTCCTTGGGCAACACAACGCGGTACGTCGGCTTCCACATTGGCGCCTCGACCACGTAGCTGACGACCAGATCATGAGTCTTCGCTCCTGCGAGACGAATCTCGACCTCGATCTGTTGGAACATGCCCTCTCCCGCACTCGCGTCGAGCCGACGGTTGAGCTGCAGCGCGACATCGCCATCGAGCAGGGTGAAGCCGGAGACCTTGGAGAGGCGAACCACCGAAAGGTCGTCCCCGTTGACCAGCGTGACCTTGTGGTCGACGCTCGGCTGTTCGTCGCTGGATGGCGCCACGATTCGGGCGCTGGGATCCGGCTCGTTGAGCACCCGCTCCACCATCACAACTCGACCTCGAAGCCGGCCGACGCTGGTTCGAAGCAGAACCTCGGTGCCTCGAAGACCATCGAGGACTTCCGCCAAGCTGCCGCGGCCAGGACCGAGGGTGGAGAGCGCCGCGTTCGCCCAGCTTTGGGGGTCGAGCGGCATCGACACGCTGACGGCCTGTCCGCTCTCGCGGTCGATGACGGTCAGAGACTTGAGGAGGTCATTGACCTGGTCTCGCCTGACCTTGATGCGCAGGACATCGTCGTCGACCTTTCCGGCGCGCTCGAAGTAGCCGATTCCGTTGCGATAGAGCACGACACGCTCGAGCCCCAGGTCAGTGTCGGCAGCGCCGAAAGAACCACGCGAGGTTGCGCATCCGACGGTGGGAAGTCCAAGGAGAAGGGCGACAGCGAAGAGTGAGGTACGCATGATCGGGCGGTCGGCGCGCGTAGGGTAGCGCGACGGAAGCTCCGTACGCACATGGCAACGGAATCGTTCTATCCGGCCGGGTGCGCCTTGACGCGGTCAGCTTCGCGTCACAGTGCAAATGCGGCCTCGTGAAACCGCGGACGAAACGCCCGAATCGCTTCGTTCGTGCGCACCGGGTGCACACGGTTGCTCAGCAGAACGCAGATCGTGGGACCCCCCTGCGCATCTGGGTCGACCCACAGGCTCGTGCCCGTGTAGCCCGTGTGTCCCACCGCCGCTGCTGTGACTGCATTTCCCGCGGTACCAGAGCCATCTTCGGAGCGACCATCCCATCCGAGGCGCCGAGTTGAGCCCGCGACGGTGCTCGGCTGCCAGAATCGGTCGCGCACCGCTGGAGTGAGGCCAGGCAACAGGTTCAAGACCCACCCTCTTGCGACCTCCAACACCCCATGGGCGGTCCCGAAGAGTCCGGCGTGACCCGCAACGCCGCCCCAAACGTACGCGTTGTCGTCGTGCACAAATCCGTGGGCGACCGCGGCGTTCTTGCGGAGGTCGAAGTGCGACGGAACGCCGCCGGGGTGAAGGTCCGGGTCGTAGATCTCGGTGGGAGCGATGCGACCCAGATGCGGGCGCGGAGGGGGTGGATTGCCGTGCAACCGATGGAATCCCAGGTGCGGGATCGGCGTGTCGTCGAGACCGAGCGCGAGCATCACCTTGTCGGTGAACAGCACGTCCAGGTCACGACCGTACGTCTGCTCGAGCCAGCGGCCCAGCACCATGAAGCCCAAGTCCGAGTACACGGCCTTGCTCCGCAGCGGATAGTCAGGCGGCGTCGCGGCGATCTTCTCCAGGATGCCCTCGGCGCTGTAGGGCTCGACCTCGTTGAAGTACTCGCGATGGGCCGCGTACCCGGAGCAATGCTCGAGCAGGTCGGCAAGCGTCGCTCCGGGACACCCTGCGTTCCATGGCTCGGGCACCGGCGTGTCCAACTCGAGCGTACCTTCGGAGACCGCGAGCCCGACCAGCGACGTCGTACAGAGGATCTTCGTCAGCGATGCGAGGTCGTAGATCTGCTCGCGCACCACGGGTTTTCCTTCGGCGGGGATCCAGCGATGCGTCGCGACCGCGCCGTGAGCCTCGTGGTACAGGGTCGCGCCATCACGCCACACCAGCGCAACGCAGCCCGGGTAGACCTCACCGACGCCGGACTCGAGCAGCTCGAACAACGCTTGGCGGGGATCGGTCATGGAGCCGAGCTTGCCTGGTCACGACGCAGGAAGCCATCGCTCAACCGGCCGGAACCGGCGGGACAAAGTCGTCGCAGGTCTCGGTGATGAGGTCGACCGCCTGTGCAAAGAACGGACTGTAGTCAGGCTCGCAGACGCTGGCCGACAGCCCCTTCTCGGCCATCGCAACGAAAGCGTCGAGGCGGGGCGATACGTCTTCTTGTTCGCAGGCGGCGCCGCCATCGGGAAGCAGCCCCAACACCACAACCGCCGCGGCATCGTCGCTCTTTGCGGCGACCAGAGCATTCCACCAGGCGGCCGGATCATCGGGGGAGTGTTCGTCGGGCTCGTCGGTGATGACCGTGACGACGAGGATCGCGTCGTCCCGCAGAAATCCCTCGTTGCAGCCGTCTTCGTCTTGGAGGTCGGGACTGATCGCCCGAACCATGGCTTCGGCTTGTCGCTCCTGTGAGTTGCCGTCCACACCGACCTGGGCGAGACACGCAAACGTGTCTCCCAGGCCTGCCGCCCCGGCCTCGATAAAGCGATCCGAACCGTCGAGACATCCCTGGTTGCTCGCTCCTTCTCCGACGGGCCCGACCTCGCCCGCGCCCACCGAGATGTCGCACAACGCGGGTGCTTCCGCTTCGCAGTCAAAGTCGGGAGCGTCCGGACACGATCCGAGGGTCTGGCAAGCGTTGGCACATTCGGCGCCTCCCCACTGCGCGTCGGTGTCGACCACCATGACGTGCCAGTCGTTCTCCGGGACGGCAGAGGCGATTTCGTCCGCAAACCCAGGAAAACTGGCCACAAGGTTTTCCTGGTGCGTCTTCATCGACTCCGAGCTGTCGATCACAAACAAAAAGTCGATGGCTTCGCAGCCGACCTGCTCGACGTCTCCGGTGCTCGTGTCTCCGTTTTCGGATCCGATGTCGAGCTTGATGTCATCTGTCGTGACGCCAACGGAGCCGGTTCCGCCGGTGACACCGAACGTGCCCAGGCTCGACGCGGATTCATCCGAGTCGCCCGGGCCTGACCCGGAGCAACCCGCGACCGTGGCGACGACGACCGCGGCCCATCGCCGACGCCGTCGTGCAAACAACAGCCCCAGGCCGAACAGTGCCCACCCAGAGCCTCCGGTACCGCTCTGCGTGCAACCACAGCCACCACCACCATCGTCGCCTGCACCGGCTCCGGCGGTGTCGCTCGCCCCACCGGTGCTGGCGGTCCCATCCGCTGTACCGCCGGAGCCAGACGCACTGTCCCCGCCTTCCGAACCAGAGTTGGAGTCACCGCCGGACATGCCGCCGGAGCTAGAGTCGGCTGAGCCCGTAGACCCGGAGGGGAACGAGTCGGCGTAGACCGTCGTGGACGTGTTCGCGCCCAACATGAACGGCGAGAGCCCAACGCGGTACTCTAGGCGGCCCGTGTTTTCGTAGGTGCCGAACTCCGGCAGCGTCACGACGATCTCGACGTCGCCCGACTCCGATGGTCCAAGGTTGCCGAGATCCCAGACGACCTCATCGCCTTGCAACTCGCCGCCCCCGCTCGCCGAGACGAAGGACACCCCTTCGGGCAGCGGATCGATCAGTACCGCATCGAGAGCTGTCGCGAAGCTGGTGTTCACATAGGTCAGCTTCAACGTGATCTCAGGGTCCGTCGTCTCGTCCGGAGCATCGACCGCCACCGCGAGCGTCGGGAGCCCTTCGACCGTTCCACACGGAGCCTCGAACAGCGAGTTGAGGAACATCCGGGCGCCTTGGGCGTCGAAGTTTTCCGAAATCGGAACTTGCGGCTCGTACCGATGACCTCCGAGGTAGCTGACCTTGCCGAACCGACCGCACTCGAGCGCATCGGGTGGGCACTCTCCGTCGAGGTAGCCCGTCATCCACACGTCCTGAACACCTTCAGGGGTTCCGGCGGCCGTCACCATCACGATGTCCCCGGCTTTATACATGTCTCCTGCAGGCAGGGAGTAGCTGGGCTCGCTGCCCCCGACAGTTTCCCAGCCGCCGTCGATCTGCCCAAACGGCGAGGCGGCGTCGATGAACTCTACCTCATCCGGCCGGTCATCGATCTCGAACCCGTTGGGTGTGAGGAAGAACCCGTGCGGATCGAGGTTCTCGAACGCGTTGACCGCCTGACACTCCGCAAAGAAGTGCGTCGGGTTGTTCAAAAACTCGCGGGTTTCGGCGACGACCTCCGGGTTGTCCTCCGCGTCGCCGATGCCCCAGTGCATCGACATCAGCTGGCAATAGACGTATCCGTTCGACGATCCCCGTCGTGACATGAGGCGGTGGCCGGCGTAGGCCGGAGCGGTGAGCAAACGGGCGACACGAGGAGAGTGGCTGGAACGAGTGCGGTCGTGGAAGGCGAGCGGCCAGGG
>Ga0316204_10007732_pt1 | contig 15457 bp, 8 predicted proteins | sample 6monrhotite_MG_2_FD_205661 | JGI IMG/M metagenome (GOLD analysis project Ga0316204, IMG submission 205661) | Microbial mat bacterial communities from mineral coupon in-situ incubated in ocean water Damariscotta River, Maine, United States -... | ecosystem: Environmental > Aquatic > Marine >...
AAAGTAAAAGTGTAGACAGAACACTGAACCCCATTCTAATTTATCTGCATGATAAATAAGGGGTAACTTGCCTTTTTAAGGAAGGAACCTCAGTTTAAAGCACAGGGTGAATCCGCCGTAACCTTGATTCAATTGCCCTCTGATGAAGAACGGCAACTCCCGCTGACACTGGCCGTTGGCGCTGCGTATTTTTACGATACTTCACTGTTATTATCCACAGACGTTACATTTTACGGCGAAACTGAGGATAAGGTATTGGGGGCAAGGGAACGTACCGTTAATATCGCACTCGGTGCTGAATATTATATGAGTTCAGAACTGGCCCTAAGGGCCGGTTTCTATACCAATAATGCCAACACGCCCACACTAAAAACCACCGGTGCCCCTAACACCCAACCGGAACACATTGATTTAATCGGCATGTCGTTTAGTGCCAGTCACTTCACCCGAAATTCCGTGCTAACACTGGGCATGATTTATAGCTGGGGCAATGGCGAGGCACAACTGTTTGCACCAGACTCAAATGATGGCAGTTACAAAATTCAGGACGTGGAAATGAACAGTCTCACCCTCTTTCTATCGGGCACTTATTCTTATTAGATAATGCCAAACGCGTCAGTTGATACACTACACTAGATTCCGCTGTTGAACACGGATTTAGCATCATACTGAACTCAGAGCGGTCAACGGCGGAATCTAGGGTTAACTGCACTACCCCGATGACAATTGATGACTTAATAATGCCCGCAGCTCCGGAAGGCAGGAGCCACAATTAGTACCCGCCTGTAACTGTTTGCCAATGGCCTCAACCGTGGTTAAGTTTTGTTTTTCAATTGCATCCACAATGCGATTCTCACCCACGCCAAAACATGCACAAACGATACGGCCCATATCGTTTTCTTCCTGCGGCGGTTTGCCTGATATTACGGTTGCCCGTTCTGCATCAGACACCATTTCTTTTTGAAACAATTTTGCCAGCCATTGCCGTGACGGCAATTCGTTTTTTGTCGAAATGAAGATACAACTTTCGATTCGATTGCCAATAAACCGTGCGCCCCGGTAACGGCTGGTGCCATCGAAAAACTCCACCCAATTAACATCCTTTGCGGACTGGCACAGGTGTTTTCTGGCCCACACTGCCCAATTATCCGGATGAACCTGTCCGGCAATTTCGTAACGAAAGAATTGATTCCCGGTCACTCGTACCCAATAGCTTGCGTCGCTAACCGAAAGATCACGGCGCGATAGAATAAAGCCCTGCCATCGATGATCATAAGGGCGCACCCGAACCGGCGTATGTTTAAATTCAGGTTGCCCCGACAAGGGGTCCAGCGCCGGATTTACCAATGCGCCAACGCCTGCATTACTGGCAAACTGCCCATTCCAATGCATGGGAATAAAAACAGTCCCCGGCTGCTGGTCATCTGACACCTGCACACGCACAGTGGCTTCTCCCCAGCGACTATGCACCACGGCCAATCCACCATTAACAACTTGGTAACGTACCGCATCATTGTCATGTATGGCCAAACAAGGCTCGGGGGAATGATCCCCAAGCCGTGGTGATTTTCCGGTTCGGGTCATGGTATGCCATTGATCCCGCACACGGCCAGTGTTCAGGATTAACGGGAAATCAGCATCGGGGGGATTAACCGGTAACCGGGGTTTAATCGCAATAAATTGCGCCTTACCTGACGTGGTAAAAAACTGCCCGTTGGAAAACAGTCGGGCTGTACCAGAACTGCCGGGCTTGCCTGAGGTTTTGGCGGTATTTGAAGATACAGTACTGGAAGCAATTGTCTCGGAAGACAAGCTTACCGGCCATTGTATTGGCTGCAAATCAGCATATTGCTGATCAGACAATTCACTTAAGGCGGAAATATTAAAATCCCTTATGGCGTGCTTCGCTGTCTTGGTTTCGCTGTTGATGTCAGAGTTGCTACCAGAGTCACTATCGGAATCGTTGACGGCAGGGTTGTCATAACCGGAAAGTGCGGCATGCTCCACAAAGATATCGCAGGCACTGTTATAATTAAAACCACTGTTATACCCCATTGCGTGAGCCACATCACAAACAATGCGCCAATCGGGTCTGGCCTCACCAGGAATGGGTAAAAACACGCGTTGCCGGGAGATTCGCCGCTCTGAGTTAGTAACGGTACCGTCCTTTTCCCCCCAGGTCAGCGCCGGTAACAATACATCTGCCCAAGCCGTTGTATCCGTATATCGCATGCAATCTGACACCACCACTAATTCACAACGTTGTAATGCCTCACGGACTTTATCCGCATTGGGCATACTCACCACCGGGTTGGTTCCCATTATCCAAATTGCCTTAATCTTCCCAGTGCCAACAGCATCGAACAAATCAACCGCTTTAAGTCCGGGTTTATTGGCAATGAGAGGGGAATTCCAGAACGTCTGCACGCTAGCACGGTGTTGCGCGTTTTCGATATCCATGTGTGCAGCCAGCTGATTCGCCAAACCACCAACTTCCCGCCCACCCATGGCATTGGGTTGCCCGGTAAAGGAAAAGGGCCCCATACCCGGGCGCCCAATACGCCCGGTTAGCAAATGGCAATTAATGATGGCATTGATCTTATCCGTGCCACTACTGGATTGGTTAACCCCCTGTGAAAACACATTGACCACCCGCTCCGTACGTGCAAATAAGCGGTAAAATTTTTCGATATCAGCCTGTGGCAGGCCACATTTTTCGGCCACAAAACCCGAATCCGGTGCCGTCTCTCTCGCCGCTGCAATCGCTTCCTGAGCCCCCTGTGTGTACCCCGTCACAAACAGTGTATTCACTTCATCAACGTCATCAAGGTAAGCTAACAGGCCGTTAAATAAAATAGCGTCGGTACCCGATGCTAACGCCAAATGCAAATCAGCAATGTCACAGGTCGCCGTTCGGCGTGGATCAATAACCACAACATAGAGATCCGGGTTGTCCTTTTTAGCCTGGACAATACGTTGAAACAATACTGGGTGGCACCAGGCCGCATTAGAGCCGGTTAAAACAATTAACTTGGCGCGTTCAAGGTCTTCATAGCAACAGGGCACGGTGTCGGAACCAAACGCGCGCTTTTGTGCCGCAACCACGGATGACATGCATAAACGGGAATTGGTGTCGATATTGGCTGAACCAATATAACCTTTCATCAGTTTATTCGCGACGTAATAATCTTCGGTAAGCAGTTGTCCGGAAACATAAAACGCAATGGCATCCGGCCCATCGTTATCAATGATCGTCTTAAATCCCTGCGCAACAGTATTGATAGCGTGGTCCCAGTCAGTGGGTTTACCCTTAACTTCCGGGTATAACAGGCGGCCAGCCAAATCGATGGTTTGACCCAACGCAGCACCTTTGGAGCACAACCGGCCATAATTGGAGGGGTGGCTGGTATCACCACTGACGCTTACCTCACCATTGTCCTGGCACGTCGCAACAATACCGCAACCAACACCGCAGTAGGGGCAAGTCGTTTTTACACTCGTCTTCATTTTTTTAAATACCGGGGTTATTTCTACAACGCCTATTAATGCGCTACGACATACACTATAACAGACTCTTCGTCACAACAGGCTGTTGGTAACCACGCCCACTTCGTTACAGCGTATACTATGGTAAAACAATCAGTTAACACCTGATTTTCATCAATCAACAAATATTAAGTAAACCGAAAACGGCAGAGCGAAAACCACAGGCAGGCTCCCATACAACGTGCACCAACCACTTGCTTTGTGGCCAGGCTGGGTGAGGTGACGAGTAACTACATGCTATTTCCAAAAACCCCAAAGCCAGCGTCCAAAAACACGAGACGCATCAGTGTAGCCGGACGCTGGTTTGGTTACAACGATAACACTAGGCCGCTACAACACCCGGTCATAGCGCTACGCCATGGGTATATTTATAGCGACTTACAGGCAACTTAATTCAAACTAAGCCCTGGAAAACACTGCACGCCAACTATTGCGGATCGTGGTTTTCACGCCACGCTCGCGAAATCGCTGCCATTCGCTTTTCAAATCGCGAACTGCGCGCTCTTTCTGTAAATCATGGTATTCCGTGTGAGGTAACACGCCTACCTGTGGCATTTTTGCCAAACCGGATTGACGAGCGTGTTCTTCAAAACCCTGATTTTTCCAGAAAAATGCCCCTGGCATCGTGGTAGGTATGACCAGTACATAAAATAATGCACGGCCAGCTAATGCCACCATTATGATGGATAATGTGATGACACTCCAGGCGATCAGGGCAACAACACCATCAACGGCAAAGGCAGCGAGCACCAATACAGCAACGGCGTTTAGCGCTAAAAACAAATTGCGGGTAACATAGGTTTTGCCAAACCGTGTTTTTTGTTCCTGCTGCGAGGCAGCCGCTTCACCATCGGCTCGTACCAGATAACGGGCATGAGCCATTAAACCGACGGCTTCCAGGATCAATCCCATCACAATAAATAATGACATTACCTGCATCAAACCAACAATACTTTGCTGTTGCGCCACCAGTACAATGGCGTAAACCAGGCCAACGCTAAGTGCCCCCAAGCTCAGCACACTGCCGTAAAAGGATGTCAGTACCTGCCAGTGATTCCAAAATGGCCGGGCCTTGATGCGATAGATTTTTTGCATGGCATAAATTGCCAGTGGACCAAACACCACGGCGCCCCAGCCACACAGGGTTTTAAGTAGTGCCGGCGCACCCTGCCACAACCACGACAATAATCCGGGAAAAGAATCCAGCAAGCTGTACACCAGCAATAAATTAAAAAATACCGCCACTGCAGCGACTTCACGGCTGACCGGCGAATATTTTAAATTATTAAACGCCCGGTAAAATCGGTGCGGTTTGCCCAAATGCAGGGTGGATAAAGCTAAGGCAAAGGTTTGCAGACCCAGCAGGCCAAACAATAAACTGGCACGTGTTGCCGGATGCGCCTCTGCTCCAAGCACGTCAAGACCGAACATGGGACCAAGAAACAGCAGTAAAAATGCACCCACCACGCCCTGAGTTACCAGGGTAAAAATAACCAGTGGATCTTCTCGCGACCGGAGTTTATTCAAACTCCATTGCATGGGTTGTTTCTTTAAGGCAGCCTTTACTTTGTATTCCCCCTGCCCTTGTTCGTCCCGTTGATATCGCACCGGTGAGCTATCCGTGCGCACCATTTCTCGCGGTAAATTTTTCACCTGCTGAAAACGGATATTGGGGTTGGTTATGTCGGGTGAAGGGAAACCGGGAATTTGAATTTTAGCCTGTTCACGATGCTCGGGCTTGGATTCAATAACGCCAAAATCCAGCGCGCCACCCAGGCAGGCCGCGGCACACGCGGGCTTTAAACCCACCTCCAGGCGATCAACACACATGTTGCACTTTGATACTTCGCCTTTAACCGGATCAAGCTGCGGCGCATTGTAAGGACACACCCAGGTACAATAACCACACCCAAAACAGATATCCGGGTCCTGGAGAACCGCGCCATATTCGGCAAACTTGGTATAGGCGCGTGTGGGGCAGCCTTTTAAACAAACCGGGTCATCGCAATGATTGCATGCCATGGAAATATTCAAGCGCCGATACGCCGGATAACTCCCCCCTTCCACATACCCTACCGAACGATAGCTAATGTGTGCCGGTAAATCATTCTTTTCACTGCACGCCGCTTCACAGGCATGGCAGCCAATACAATTATCTGCCGTGAAATGAAAGCCGTGCTGTTTGTAACGATTGGGGTTGTTACCAACACCGCTGTCGCCATTAATATTTAAACTTTGCCCCGCCAGCGAATCACTCTCGTCAACAAGGTTAATCGCTTTGCCCCATTGATTTTTTTGCGGTGTTTCAACATTCGGGATAAATGCATAGCCAGGTTCGTCATCGCGCACTTCAAACATTAATTATCCCCTATGGCTGCTAATGATTCGTCAATTAGTAATAGTTTCGTCATTTGCTTCTACTCAACCTAATAAGCCAGGTTGTTAAATCCAATTGTTAAATCCGATTGTTAAGGCCGTTCGTTAAACCAAAACCCTAATAGGTGCGTGCCGCCTTGTTAACAACGGCTGCTGCTTCCTGCTCGGTAACCGGCTCAATTCGCACGGAACATTGTTTAAAGGCGGGCTGCCTGGAATGTGGATCCAATAACCCCAGACTTAGGCGATTAACACATTCATGAAAATGAAACGGTATGAATACCATATTCGGCGGCACCCGATGGGTTAATTGCACCAGTACAACAGCATCCCCCCGGCGTGACACCAGTCGCGCATACATCATGTGTTCAACACCCAGTTCATGAGCGGCATCCGGGTTCATTTCCATATAAGGGGTTGGGCTATATTTATTTAAGTTACCAATTTTTCCGGTACGTGTGCGGGTATGAAAATGCTCCACCACACGCCCACTGTTGAGCCAGAAGGGATATTCCTCATCAGGCCGCTCGTTATTATCCACAAACGGCAACGGAATCAATTTGGCTTTGCCATCTTCGTGGTTAAATTTACCATCACTGTACAAACGCGCAGTTCCCTGCTCCGCATCCGCTTTCATGGGCCATTGAATGCCACGGCTTGCCTCAATTTTCTCATGCGTCATTCCGGAAATATCCAGAAACCGGCCGGCTGAAAGCGTCCGCATTTCATCAAATACCTCGGATGCCGTTTCCGGAAATTTTATTTTTACACCGTTCTCAAACCGTTTGGCCAACTGGCTAAAAATCCACAAATCCGATTTAGCGTCTTTATAGGGTTTGAGTACATTGCGCACCAGATTGACCCGGCGTTCGGTGTTGGTCATCACGCCTTCTTTTTCCGCCCAAATTGCCGCGGGGAAATAAACATGCGCATATTCGGTGGTTTCCACATCAGAATAGGCATCCTGCACCACCATAAATTCGAGCTTCTCCAGAGTTTTTCGAATTCTTGCGGTGTTTGCCATGGAGGTCATTGGGTTCGTTGCAATCACCCACAAGCCTTTGATCTGTCCGGTTTCGATCGCCGGAAAAATATCAGTTTGGAACATACCGCGTTTTTTGGGGAAAAATTCCGGATCGATACCCCAGAATTTGGCAATGTCCTCGCGGTCTTTTTCCTTTTCCAGGGCACGGTACCCCGGTAGTCCTGAACATGATGACCATTCCCGGGTGCCCATGGCATTACATTGCCCGGTAATGGATAAGCTTGTACCGCCCGGTTTACCAATGTTGCCGGTAATGAGATTGAGGTTATTAATGCCAACCACGCCGTCGGAACCGTGAGTACTTTGGTTTATTCCCATGGTCCAGATTGTCATCGCCGCACCGGAGTTGGCATATAACCGCGCCACATTTCGAATGGTATCTTCATCGATGCCGCAAATTTTGGCCGCAGTGACCGGATCATATTGCGCCACGAGTTTTTCATATTCCTGAACACCAGAGGTACTCGTGTCAATGTAAGACCGATCTTCCAGCCCTTCATCCAGAATGACATGGGCCAGACTATTGAGTAACACCAGATCCGTACCCGGTGTAACCGGTAAATGCATATCCGCCATCTGGCCAAACATGGTGACACGGGGGTCAACCACAATAACGGGGAATTTGCGTTTCTCTAAGGCTTGTTTTAAACGCCAATAGATAATGGGATGCTGCTCGGGCAGGTTCGAGCCAAAGGCTAATAAACAATCGGTGTGCTCAAAATCGTCGTAACATCCGGGAGGGCCGTCAGATCCAAATGAACGCTTGTAACCGGACACGGCTGATGCCATGCACAAGGTGGTGTTGCCATCGTAATTATTGGTGCCGATGACACCACGCGCCAGTTTACCAAGGGTATAAAACTCTTCCGTCAGAATTTGACCGGTCGATACAATGGCAAAGCTGTCACGGCCGTAGGTTTCCTGAATACGTTTTATTTCACTTGCGGTGTGGTCAAAGGCGCTGTCCCAGGTGGTTTCCTGGTAAGGTTCAAATATTTTATCGCGCAACAACGGCACGCTGCCCCGGTTTGCGGAGGTAAAAAGCTCATGTTCGAAGATACCCTTCAGGCACAGTTTGCCGCGATTCACATCAGCACCACCAACCCCTCTGGCACTTACCCCATTGCCCTCTTTATCAACACCAACCTCAATGGAGCAGCCCGTGGAACAATATCCACAGGTGGTATATACCCAGTCCTTAATTTCGCGCTGCGGCAGTTTAATGGGATTTTTTTTGGCCCGTCCGAATAACATCGCTCCCCCTCAATTTTGTTTTATACAGTCGGTACTATTGTTAATAGCGACTGCTAATGACGACTGATAATGGCAACCGTTAATTGCAACCAATAATTGCAACAATTGTTAACTGCTACAGTGCAATTTATCAACCGAAACCGTACAACGAAACGACCGACACCGTGCAATCGAACTGCCACGCATCAGGCTAAATGACGTTATTAAATCATTTAGCCTGACCTTGTGTTACTGGCTGGGTTGCAGACCCAAAAACACTTTACCGTTTTCAACTTTCGTCGGATAGCTAGCAGCACAACCCTCATCAGGCGCAGCTGCTTCGCCGGACTCCAGGTCCAGCACCCAATTATGCAGCGGACAAGTAACCCGTTTGCCGTGGACGATCCCTTGAGACAAAGGCCCTCCCTTATGCGGGCAACTATCACGCAATGCAAATATTTCGTCATCGGCAGTACGAAACACGCCGATATTTCCACTACTGGTCTCAACCACACGAGCCCCTAATTGTGGGATATCATTTACTGCACCTACTTCAATCCAATCTTGTTGTGACATAGAATTCTCTTTTACGACAATAGTTAAGCTGATAAGCGCACCAGAAGCAGCGTATCGCCATTCTTTAGCGAAGAACGTTAGCAAGCAACGTTATCGAACAATGTTATCTAAGAACGTTAGCAACTAATGTGTTAACCCGCTATTCGCTTTACAACAACTCTCAATAACAACTGCGCTGATTGACCGCAGCCCCTAATGAGCAGTCATTTTCCGCCATTAACCAACGTTCATCAATGACACAAATTCGTGTTTCTGAACACCTTCACTGGCACGTTCCGCCCACGGATCCTTTTGCACATACTTCTGGGATTCAAGAAACCGATCACGAAGTAATTTCCGGTTCGCTTCGTTATCCACAACACGCTCTTTTACGTAGCTTAACCCCACACGTTCAATCCACGGCGCGGTACGTTCAAGATAGTGCGCATTTTCGCGGTAAAGCTGGACAAAAGCGCAACTGTATTCAATGACCTCCTCTTCGGTTCCCACCTTACAGAGTAAGTCTGTCACGCGCACCTTTATTCCGCCATTGCCGCCCACGTGCAGCTCGTAACCGGAGTCCACACAAACCACGCCGAAATCTTTAATGGTGGCTTCCGCACAATTTCTCGGGCAACCGGAGACCGCTATTTTATATTTATGTGGCATCCAGGAACCCCAGGTAATTTCTTCCAGGCGAATTCCCAACCCGGTGGAGTCCTGGGTGCCAAACCGACACCATTCACTACCGACGCAGGTTTTAACCGTACGTAAGGCCTTGCCGTAGGCGTGGCCGGACACGAAACCTGCATTGTTCAAGTCCGCCCACATGGGAGTGAGCTGTTCTTTCTTAACACCCAGTAAATCGATGCGTTGCCCCCCCGTCATCTTAACAGTGGGCACATTATACTTTTCGGCAACATCAGCAATGGCGCGCAATTCTTTCGGATTCGTCACGCCACCCCATATGCGTGGCACCACCGAATAAGTACCGTCTTTCTGGATATTGGCATGGGCGCGTTCGTTAATAAAACGGGATTGTGGATCATCCTTGGCTTCTGCGGGAAAATAAGCAAGCACATAATAATTTAATGCCGGTCTGCAGGACGCACAACCATCCGGTGATTTCCACTCCAGATAATCCATAATTTTACGAATCGACGTTAATTTATTATCTTTAATCGCGGCCTGCACTTCATCGTGCGAAAACTCAGTACATTTACACAATGGTTTGGCGTGTGGTGCTGCGGAATAGTCCCCACCCAAGGTGGATGCCAGAATTTGCTCGACCAGTCCGGTACAGGAACCACACGAGCTGGATGCTTTAGTATGTGAGCGCACATCATCCAGGGTAAACAGCCCCTTTTTGGAAATGGCGGCGACGATATCACCTTTACAAACACCGTTACAACCACACACTTCCATTTCATTGCTCATGGCGGCAGCGGCGTTTTGACCACCATGACCGGAGTCTCCTAAATGGGCCTGGCCAAACATGAGATGGTCCCGAATATCCGTGATATCCGTATTATCACGCAACAACTGGAAGTACCAAGCACCGTCAACGGTGTCGCCGTACATGACGGAACCCTGAATGCGATTATCTTTTATAACGATTTTTTTATAAACACCCCGTGCAACATCCTTCATAATGATGTTTTCGGTGGTTTCATCGCCAATAAAATCACCGGCAGAAAACAAATCAATGCCAGTCACTTTAAGTTTGGTGGAGGTGATTGACCCCTCATAACGGGAATAACCCATGTGCGCCAGATGGTTTGCACACACTTTTGCCTGTTCGAATAAGGGCGCTACCAAACCATACGCCTGGCCACGATGCTGAACGCATTCGCCAACCGCGTAAACACGTGGATCATAGGTCTGCATGGTGTCATTCACCACCACACCTCGCTCACAGTACACACCGGCTTTTTGCGCCAGGGCAATATTGGGCTTAATGCCCACCGCCATAACAACCAGGTCAGCGGCAACTTCACTGCCATCGGCAAATTTAACGCCGGTAACGTGCTCATCACCCAAAATTGCCTCTGTACTGGCTTCCATTAGGAAATTCAAACCCCGTTCCTCAAGGGAGGATCGCAACATGCTGCCAGCTTCGGAATCCAACTGCCGTTCCATGAGAGTGCCTTGAATATGCACAACAGTAACATGCATGCCCTGCAGCATCAGGCCATTTGCCGCTTCGAGACCTAATAAACCACCACCAATAACAACCGCGTTTTTGTGTTTTTTGGAGGCAGCCAGCATGGTATCCACATCGTGAATGTCACGAAAGCTTATAACACCATCGAGATCGTTTCCAGGAACAGGAATAATAAAGGGATTGGAGCCGGTGGCCAATAACAGACGGTCGTAGTCTGCCGTTGTGCCATCAGAAGCAAAAACGGTTCGACCATGGCGATCGATATCGACAATTTCCTTGCCTTTGTGCAAGGTAATATTATTGTCTGCATACCATTGATCATCATTCAGCATGATGTCATCCATCGTTTTTTCACCGGCTAACACGGGTGACAGCAGAATCCGGTTATAATTACCATAGGGTTCTGCACCAAATACGGTAATATCATATTTATCCGGTGCTATTTCTATTAATTCTTCCAGTGCACGAATACCTGCCATGCCGTTACCAATGAGCACTAGTTTTTCTTTCATATCGTTCTTTTCTTTCATTTTACAGCCAGCCCCTTCACAACATTCCAATACGCTTTATTGCGCTAGAAACTACTCAATACGGATCACAGCAATTTCATTAATTACCCCCCGAAGCAAATACTATGCCATCAAAAAATTATATATTTTTAGCTTAATAAACAGGGTGTTACAATGCCTCCACCATCAACACCACCACTACCCCTCTCCCTGAACGCTCTAATTCGGTGCATCGCTGCACCATTTAGTATCAACCAAATACCCCCATCATTTGCTGCTATACGTCTGCATGGATAAAAACACCGCATTTCCCGGCGTTATGCTGCCTTACACCGTAATATGCGCAACCCTCTGACCGTCCATTTACCTTTCATTTTGCTTGATTAAGCGCTTCTACAAGCGTTTACAAAAGTGACACACTGACGATGCCCCCTCCTCATTGCTTCAGATGAGGGCAACTTAACTAATTACGCACTGAAAATGTGCATATCAGCAACAGTGTTTGCGGCAAGCAGCATGATAAGTCTTTCATTAATATAGCATTTTAATGACTTGGCACAGCTTTTGTAAAGAGCGTCAGCCATTAGCAAAATAAATGATACCGACTTGCAAAGCCGCAATGCTGCGACGTGGCAACGAAAGGGGAATTTTTCAGATGTCTGCACCAAAACTCAATCTATTGTCATTCACTGACAACATAAAAATATTACACCTGACTTGGGTTGCTTTTTTCATTACATTCTTTGTCTGGTTTAATCACGCGCCCTTACTGGTTGTGATTCAAGAATCATTGGGATTCACTGACCAACAGATAAAAACCTTATTGATTTTAAATGTCGCGCTGACCATTCCGGCCAGAATCATTGTCGGCATGTTGGTTGACAAATACGGCCCCAAAATTCTGTACACACTATTATTAGCCTTTGGCAGTATCCCCTGCTTTATGTTTGCCATGGCCGACAGCTTTGAAGAAATGGCATTTGCCCGCTTTCTGTTAGGCGGAATTGGCGCGGGCTTCGTCATCGGCATTCGACTGATTAGCGAATGGTTCTCAGCGAAACAAGTGGGTGTCGCAGAAGGTATTTACGGTGGTTGGGGCAACTTCGGCTCTGCGGCGGCGGCACTAAGCTTACCTACCCTGGCGTTGATCTTTGGTGGTGATAACGGCTGGCGTTATGCCGTTGCGCTAACAGGTGCTGTTTCATTGGCGTATGCCTTTATCTTTTACAAAAACGTACACGATACCCCAAAAGGCTCAACCTACTTTAAACCCAAAAAAATGGGGGCCATGGAAGTGACCAGCAAGGGTGATCTCATCTTTTACATTTTCATGCAACTTCCGATGTACCTGGCGCTTGCGCTATTAGCCTGGAAACTATCGCCCACCGGAGTAAGTTTGCTGAACCAGGTAACAGCTAACAGCATATACGTCGGCCTCACCCTGCTTTATATCTATAACGTACATAAAATTTATCAAATCAACAAAGAAAACCTTAAAGAGCCAGTACCTGAAATCCACCGATACAAATTCAAGCAAGTGGCGGTGCTAGACCTGGCATATATGGTCACCTTTGGTTCTGAACTCGCGGTGGTTTCCATGCTACCCTTGTTTTTTTACAACACATTTGATATCTCAATGGTTGCGGCCGGCATGTTAGCCTCGGCCTTTGCATTCATGAACCTAGTCTCGCGCCCAACAGGCGGGCTAATGAGTGACCGCATAGGACGCAAAAAAAGTTTAACACTTTTTATCGCCGGATTAGCGGTCGGTTATTTTGTCATGAGTTTAATTGACTCCAGCTGGCCGCTACTGGCAGCCGTTGTTGCCATTATGGTCTGCTCCTTCTTTGTGCAGGCCGGTGAAGGCGCTGTGTTCGCCGTAGTACCATTGGTAAAACGCCGCTTAACCGGGCAAGTGGCTGGCATGGCTGGCGCTTATGGCAATGTCGGTGCCGTGGTATTTCTTACCGTATTGTCATTGGTATCACCCCAGACATTTTTCCTCGTCATTGCCTGCGCTGCAGTGCTCACATTGATTGCCGTACAATTCATGGATGAGCCAAAAGGGGCAATGGCAGAAGTGCTACCGGACGGCACCGTTCAAATGATTGAAGTTGAATAGCCCGACGATAATAGCCTTGGTAGCTATTTAATACGTCCCCTGATAAACTTCACGCCAGCCTCCAGCATGATAAAGGACTGGCGTGAAGCCAACGTTGTACGATACCCGCTATCATCAACAGCCGATAATTATTGCTGTATTACCCAGTGTCTGATAAATCCATGACCTCATCGCTCACCGTTACCATTGGCCAATACTCCGACAAAGGGATTAAACCCGAAAACCAGGACTTTTATGGCGTAGTCACCCCGAAGGAACCCCAGTTAAGCAACAAAGGAATAATAGCCGCCATCGCCGATGGTGTTAGCAGTAGCGAATCCGGCAAACAAGCCAGCGAAGCCTGCGTTACCGGCTTGCTGAGCGACTACTTATCAACACCGGATTCATGGACGGTCAAAACCTCCGGCCAAAAAATACTGAGCGCCTTAAATAGCTGGCTCTACGGCAAAGGTCATCACATGGAGAGTGGCAAACCCAACATGGTGACCACCCTTAGTGCAATTGTCTTTAAATCCACCACCGCGTACTTATTTCATATTGGTGATTCCCGCATCTATAAACTCCAGGACAATAGTCTCGAATGCCTGACCAACGATCACCGGGTATGGGTTTCCAACGAAAAAAATTATTTAAACCGGGCCATGGGGATCGACATACACCTTGATATTGATTACCGAAGCATTGACCTGGATGCCGGCGACATATTTGTATTAACCACCGATGGCATACATGACTATCTTGATGACAAAAAAATAGCCGCGATATTACTAAACAATCTCAACGATTTGGAACAGTGCAGCCAGCAGATTGCATCGACAGCACTGTCTAATGGGAGCCAGGACAACGTAACCTGCCAGATCATACGCATCGACACCTTGCCCAATTTAGCCGCTAACGATGTTTATAAAGACTTAACCCAAAAACCCTTTCCGCCCGACCTTGAGAAAAACCAAATACTGGATGGCTATCGTATTTTAAACGAAATACATTCCAGTAAACGCACCCAGGTCTATAAGGCGATTGACGTTGAATCAAACCAAACCGTCGTTATAAAAACACCGTCGGTCAATTTTGAGGACAACCCCGCCTATATTGAAAATTTTGTAAGAGAGGAATGGATTGGCAAACGACTCAACAATAAAAATGTCGTAAAAATTTACGGCACTGACCGACCACGGCAATTCTTATATTACGTTACAGAATACATCAACGGCCCCACCCTAAGACAATGGATGAAAGAGCATCCCCAGCCGGACATTAAAGAGGCGCGAGAATTAGTCAAGCAAATAGCAGCCGGGTTACGCGCCTTTCACCGCCTGGAAATGCTGCACCAGGACTTAAAACCCGAAAACATTATCTTAAACAGCGATGGCATCATAAAAATAGTGGACTTTGGCTCCACCAAAGTCGCAGGCATTGCAGAGATTACCACCCCAATTGAACGCATTGATTTACTGGGCACGCGAAACTACACTGCTCCGGAATATTTAATAGGGCAACCCGGCAGCAATCGGTCTGATATTTTTTCGCTGGGCGTCATTACCTATGAGTTATTAACCGGGAAGCACCCCTATGGCAACGCCATGGAAAAAAGCGATCACAAGGCCAAACTACAATACCAGCCCAGCTACCAGCACAATGCCATGATACCCATTTGGCTCGACAAAGCCATTCAAAAGGCCGTGGACCCGGCTCCACATCAGCGCTACGAATTACTCTCTGAGTTCCTTAATGACATTATCAAACCCAATGAAGTCTTTCTGAACGAAAGCCCCGTTCCACTAATGGAACGAGACCCAGTTAAATTCTGGCAAGTAGTGAGCCTCATTCTGGTGGCCAGTAACCTTGTGCTGCTTTATTTTTTATTAAAAGCCACGTAAGCTTACACCAGGCTTAAGGTTGCCTGG
>Ga0316204_10007733_pt1 | contig 15456 bp, 13 predicted proteins | sample 6monrhotite_MG_2_FD_205661 | JGI IMG/M metagenome (GOLD analysis project Ga0316204, IMG submission 205661) | Microbial mat bacterial communities from mineral coupon in-situ incubated in ocean water Damariscotta River, Maine, United States -... | ecosystem: Environmental > Aquatic > Marine >...
CTGATAATGGCATGGTGTTTGTGCCACAAACGGATCTGGCGATTGCAAACTATATCGCACACTACATCATTGAGACGAAGTCCTACAATCAGGACTTTATTAATAAGAATGTTAATTTTAATAGTACCCCAACAGATATTGGTTATGGTCTGAGACCAGAACATCCCTTGGAGAAGAAAAAAACCGGCAAAGGAGGCAAGCTGTCAAAGATTAGTTTTGAAGAATATAAAAAGTCTGTCGCAAAATATACGCTGGACTATACCGCTGAACTGAGTGGTGTAGACAAGAAAGATTTACTCAAGCTGGCCAAGGTCTATGCCGACCCGAAAAAGAAAGTTTCTTCTTACTGGACCATGGGATTCAATCAGCACACTCGTGGTGTCTGGGTGAATGGCCTTGTCTACAATATTCATTTGTTAATGGGTAAGATTTCTGAGCCAGGGAATAGCCCTTTCTCATTGACCGGTCAGCCTTCTGCCTGCGGTACGGCGCGTGAAGTCGGCACCTTTTCACACAGGCTTCCTGCCGATATGGTGGTAAAAAATAAGTCACATCGGGATTTTACTGAGAAGGTATGGAAACTACCGGAGGGGACCATTCCGGAAAAACCGGGATTTCATGCGGTACTGCAAAACAGGATGTTGAAGGATGGCAAACTCAATGCCTATTGGGTCATGTGTAATAACAATGTCCAGGCAGCACCAAACTTTAACGATGAAACCTATCCTGGTTATCGTAATCCGGAAAATTTTATTGTTGTTTCAGATCCTTATCCGACGGTCACGGCAATGGCGGCGGATCTGATATTGCCAACCTCTATGTGGACTGAGAAAGAGGGTGCCTATGGAAATGCCGAGCGACGGACTCAGTTCTGGCGTCAACAGGTCAAGGCACCGGGTGATTCCAAATCAGACCTTTGGCAACTGGTGGAATTTTCCAAGCGTTTTAAAGTGGAAGAGGTCTGGCCTGCGGAATTGATTGCCAAAAAACCTGAATACAAAGGCAAGACATTGTATGACATTCTGTATGCCAATGGTCAGGTCAATAAGTTTGCCAAGCAAAAAGTAACCGATACGGCAGGCAATGCTTACGACAATGATGAGATGGAGGCCTTTGGTTTTTATTTGCAAAAAGGTCTGTTTGAAGAGTATCGGATTTTTGGTTTGAAAGGACCCAAGAAAGGTCATGACCTTGGTGATTTTGATACCTATCACAAGGTGCGTGGGCTACGTTGGCCGGTGGTTGATGGTAAGGAGACCTTGTGGCGTTATCGTGAAGGCTATGATCCTTTTGTTAAAAAAGGTGAAGACGTTAAATTCTATGGCAAAAAAGATGGCCGTGCCAATATTATTTTCGCACCCTATGAGCCACCTCCCGAAGTGCCCGATAAGGAATACGATTTGTGGATGTCGACAGGCCGTGTACTGGAGCACTGGCATTCCGGTTCCATGACACGCCGTGTCCCCGAGCTTTATCGTGCCTATCCTGATGCTGTCATGTATATACACCCTGACGATGCAGAAAAACGTGGCCTGCGACGCGGTATGGTGGCAACGGTTGCCAGTCGTCGAGGTGAAATCAGTTTGCGTGTCGAGACTCGAGGGCGCAATCGTCCTCCGGTTGGGCTAGTCTATGTCCCCTGGTTCGATGCGGGTCGTCTGGTAAACAAGTTGATACTGGATGCAACGGATCCTCTGTCCAAAGAAACCGACTTTAAAAAATGTGCGGTGAAGGTAACAAGGGCTTAGGAAAGTAGACCATGACGCGCCCTGGCTCACAAACAAAAGTTAATCGTAGACGCTTTATGCAGGATACGGTGCGCACCCTCTCCGGTGTCTGTTTGCTGGGCCTGGGGCTAAGTCTTTATGCTCGCAAGGCAAAGTCGTTGCCAGCAACAACACTTCGTCCCCCCGGTGTTGCCAATGAAGCAGACTTTCTCGCCGCGTGCATACGCTGTGGTTTGTGTGTACGCGACTGTCCATATAACACGTTAAAATTATCTGCTTTAGATGATCAGGTGGCGACGGGAACACCCTACTTTGAAGCACGTGGTGTTCCTTGCGAAATGTGTGAAGACATTCCCTGCGTCAAGGCCTGTCCAACAGATGCACTGGATAAAAATCTATCCAATATTGATGATGCACGCATGGGACTTGCCGTCATCGTTGATCAGGAAGCCTGTTTAAACTATCAGGGACTTCGTTGTGATGTTTGTTACCGTGTCTGTCCGAGAATAGAAAAGGCCATTAGTCTTAATGTGCAGCGCAACCCACGCAGCGGAAAACACGCATTATTTATTCCTGTGGTGCATTCTGATCATTGCACCGGCTGTGGTAAGTGTGAATATGCCTGTGTCCTGGATAAGGCGGCTATTAAGGTGTTACCAATAGAACTGGCGAAAGGTCAGTTAGGTCAGCACTATCGGTTGGGTTGGGAAGAAAAACGCAAGGCAGGTGAAAGTTTGGTAACACCTGATGAGAAGCATGAGTATAACTTACCAAAAGGCCTTAAATATGAACACGAGGGTCAGGGATTGATGGAGGACTCACGCTAATGGCGGTAAATGCTTCCATAATGCCAGGTAAGTCAGCCATAGCAGAAAAAGGCTGGTTGATCGCGCATAAGTGGTTATTACTGCGACGCATAAGTCAGTTGGCAATATTATTCGTGTTTGTGTCAGGTCCATGGCTGGGTGTCTGGATTGCAAAAGGTAATTTGAATTCCAGTCTGACATTAGATGTTCTGCCGTTAACCGATCCCTACCTGCTTTTGCAATCATTGATAGCAGGACACCACCTTACATCCACCGCCCTTCTTGGTGCTGCACTGGTGTTATTGTTTTATATGGTTGTGGGTGGGAGAGTATTTTGTTCATGGGTTTGTCCTATCAATATAGTTACGGATATAGCCAGTTATCTGCGTCAGCGCATGAACATAAAAAGTGGCGCGCATTTTAATCGCAAGACACGCTACTGGCTTCTATTGATGACGCTGACGGTCGCAGCAGCTACATCAAGTATTGCCTGGGAACTGGTGAATCCAGTATCGCTGGTACACCGTGGAATAATATTTGGCTCAGCACTAACAATACTGATTGTTGCTGTTCTGTTTGTCTTTGATTTTCTGATCAGCAGGCACGGCTGGTGCGGGCATTTATGTCCTGTCGGTGCTTTCTATAGCCTGCTGACAAAATACAGTATTGTCAGGGTAAGTGCCATCCGGCGCGATCAGTGTGACGATTGTCTGGATTGTTATAAGGCCTGTCCGGAAGAGCAGGTGATAAACCCTGCTTTAAAAGGTGCGGCACAGGGGCATGGTCCAGTGATCATGGATATGAATTGTACTAATTGTGGCCGCTGTATTGATGTTTGCGCTAAAAGTGTTTTTACATTTTCAACGCGTTTTAATAATGCCATGTTAATAGACATGAACAATAAGAAGGAGGTTGCACCATGAAAAGGCCAACACTAGTGGTTATGGTCCTGGGATTAAGCTTGCTGGTCAGTCAGGCTGGTGCGGAGCAGGTGAAATCTTTGCGGGGAGGTAATCCTTTAGAAAATTCAGCAAAGATACCTGCCAGCTTAAAAGTACAAAATGATCGTGACCCGATCACTCGTGATTATGTACAGCAACCGCCTTTGATTCCGCATCACATTAAGGGCTATAAGGTTAATATGAAAATGAATAAGTGCCTTACCTGCCATAGCTGGTCAAATTATAAAGAGGCTGGTGCTACTAAAATTAGCCAGACGCATTTTAATGACAGGGAAAATAATGTACTTGCCAATATTGCCCCGCGCCGTTATTTCTGCACGCAGTGTCACGTGACTCAGGTAAATGCACCGCCTTTGGTAGAAAACACCTTTACTCCGCTAGAAACCATTAAGCGTTACTAATGACGACGGGTGTCAATAAGAAAGGGTTAAGCAATGAATAAGCATAATAAAATTAAAAATGGGCTTCAAACACTCTGGACGTTTTTAAAAAAGCCGACGGCAAAGTATTCCCTGGGAACTTTATTGATTGTTGGATTTGTTTCCGGAATTATATTCTGGGGCGGCTTTAATACGGCGATGGAAATGACCAATACAGAAGAGTTTTGCATCTCCTGTCATGAAATGCGTGTCAATGTCTTTGAAGAATATAAAGATACGATTCACTATACGAATAGAACAGGTGTTCGAGCTACCTGCCCGGATTGTCATGTGCCTAAGGAATGGGTGTACAAGTTTGTGCGTAAGATCAAGGCAACAAATGAGCTATATCATAAAGCGCTTGGTAGTATTGACACGCCAGAAAAATTTGAGGCTAAGCGCCTACAGTTAGCCCAGAATGTCTGGAAGACGATGAAAGAAACAGACTCGCGAGAATGTCGGAACTGTCATGACTTCAAGTCAATGGATTATACAGAGCAGGGGCGGCGCTCTATGCAACAACATCAAAAGGGAGTCGACGAAGGTAAGACCTGTATTGATTGTCACAAAGGTATTGCGCACTCGTCACCTGAAATGTACGGGATTGATCCCAGTACTGCCCTGGAACACAGATAGGAGAGATGTCCTGTTGGTGTGGCGTTAATCGTGACTATCAATAAATTATAATTCGGTACGAAAGCTCGGTAGGGCATGATGTCGATCAGGTCCCTTTGTTAAGTCTTATACATGGATAGTATTATTTTGAATTAATGCCGGGTTTTTTACTTTTCACCATAGCGATCTACGATGAATTCCTGGCACATTCTTCTGCTAGCGCTGCTCATTCTGTGTTTAAAGTGAATCGGGTCAAATCCGATGTAAATTCGCGCTAGTGAAATGTCTGACAATAATATCGCAACTCAGCTATAGGGAATGGTGAGTGTCTGAATACCAGCTACAATTAATATCTTCTTTGTTTCGAAACGCATTGGGCGGGGTGTAGGCAGTGATTACTGCATGCTGAACTTAAGGGCGCTGAGCCGCGCAGTCTTATTTAATATGTCTATACAAGCATAAAAAATGGACAATTAAATCCAGTAGCCCATTGATGTGGATCAATACTATTTTTTCTCACCTACACTAGATTTATATTGAAAATGGATTTTTTTATTTTGAGGTTGATTTGTTTCTATGACCACTACATGCAAGGGAGATGAACTACGCAGTATCTCCCAATAAAAAAATACTTTAATAAGTAGAGAGGAGATAAGGCAGTGATAACAAGAAAATCGCTTATCTGCCTATTTGGACTGTTTATCTTGTTACAGGGTTGTTCAAAACAGGATCAGGACGATAGCGCAGCACAATCATCAGAGAAAAAATCCACGCCTGAAATAACCGAGGTTATTAAGATTGACCCGGCACTTGCTAGCGCAGGAAAGGCGATTTATGAGCAAAACTGCATTTTTTGCCACCAGGCGGATGCTATTGGTAAACCCGGTTTTGCGCCGTCGCTGACAAACCCGGAATTTCTGAGTGTCTCCTCTGACAAATTTTTAATGAGCACCATTCGAGATGGGCGTGCAGGAACAGGCATGCCACCCTTTTCACATCTGGGTCGTAAGGACGTAGAGGCCATCGTGGCTTACTTGCGGGATCACGCCAAGCTACCCAATATTTCTGCGGAACTCGATGCGCAGCCAAGAAGTCAGGGTGATGAACGCCTGGGTCGATTCTGGTTTGATTCTATCTGTGCCACTTGTCATGGTCCTCATGGTGATGGCTATATTGCCGGTAGCACCGGAACGGCCATAGGCAAGGCAGGCACTCTCGATAAGGTCAGTGATGGTTTTCTTCGTGAAACCATTAAAAGAGGTCGTTCAAATACTCGCATGATCGGTTATAGCGGTCCTGAAGCGATGGCAGCCCTCTCTGATAGTGATGTCGATGACATCATCGCCTATTTACGCACTGTTCCAAGCAAGAATTAATAAGGGGAAGATCAATGAAACGTTTTAAAATGTCCCGTCGAGATTTTCTCAAAAACAGTAGTTTTATTACTGGCTCGGCTGCAGGTGCGAGTTTATTCGTGGCAGATAACCCGGAGCTGGAAGCCGCGACATCAACTGCCGAAGTTGCTGGTCGTAAGACCGCTATCGCTCAGTGTCCGTACTGTGGCGTGGGTTGCGGCACGGTGATTCAGGTGGAAAATGGCAAGATTGTTTCTATGCGTCCTGATAAGGACCACCCAACCAACTATGGCCTGCAATGCATAAAAGGTCTTACAGCGGCAGAGCCGATCTATGTGGACCGCATGGAAGGCGACCCCTATGTCCGTAAAGATGTCTGGGCAGAGTGGAAAAAACCGGGCCATGGTGATCTGGATTATGTGAGCAAGACCAAAGGTTCGTTTGATGAAGAACACTTTCTTCGTGTGCCGTATGAAGAAGCAGAAGAAATGACGGCACACAAGATTGCCCATTTCGCCAAGAAGTATGGTGGTAACTCGATCAGCCTGTACGGTTCCGGTCAGCTCACCATGGAAGGTCAATACCTGGAAAATCTATTTATGAAAGGGGTGCTGGGTTCAAACACCATTGAGGCCAATGCGCGTATGTGTATGACCTCGGCGGTGACAGGTTACTTTGCGACTCTGGGTTCGGATACGCCACCGCTTGCCTATGAAGACATTGAACTGTGCGACATGATTATGCACTTTGGTCACAATGCCCGTGAAGCGCATCCGATAATTTTCTGGCGTGCAGCAGATCACAAGCGCAATAAAGACATCCCCACAGTGGTCGTTGACCCGCGCTATACCGGCACTGCCAAGGGCTATCAGGATATCAACCCGGATAACTCGGTGCATGTACCAATCCTTAATGGTGATATTAGTTTTCTTAACGCGATTGCACATGTGTTATTAAAAGATCACAAGGATGTTATTGACTGGGATTTCGTCAAAGCCCATACCACTGGCTGGGAACGTTATACCCAGGGTGTCTTAAAAGATTACAGCCCTGAGCAGGTGCAGGATCGCATGGGTGGACCTAACCATGATGTCTCACCTGAATTGATTCGCAAGGTCGCCGGTATGTTTGCTGATGCAACCCGTAAACGTCTGGCACGGAGTAAGGGTAAACAGGAAGGTGGTTATGGTGGTGTTATCATTATGTGGGGTATTGGTTATAACCAGCATATCCATGGTCAGTATAATGTGATCTCCATTATTAATTTATTAACGCTAACCGGTAACTTGGCCAAGCCAGGTTGCGGACCCTTCTCCATGACCGGTCAGCCCAATGCCATGGGTGAACGCTTTACAGGGGGTTTAACAGATCGCTTACCCTTTAATCAGCCACTGAAGAATGCTGATCATCGTAAGTGGATGGCGAAGCAGTGGCGTGTACCAGAGAAAAATCTTATAACTGCGATGAACTCAAAGAACCCGGGTTTTGCGGTTGGCATGATGGAGCGGGCTTTAAAAGGTGAGGTAAAGGCGATGTTTCTGGTATATGCCACGCATATCGACTTACCTGATCTCGACAAACTGGTTCGCCCTGCATTGAGTAAAACCTTCAATGTGGTGCAGGAGATCTACCGGCACGCTCCCAACAACCTGTATGCAGATGTGATCTTTCCGGCGGCTACCTGGGGTGAAGTGGACGGTGTCTATATTAGTTCTGAACGCCGCATTAATCGGGTCGAAAAAGCGGCCGAGCCACCTCCAGGTTGTCTGCCCGACATGGATATGGTCATCGATAAGGGCCGAATGGTTGCGAAGTTGCTGGGACTGAACGGTGACAAGATCTTTCCGTGGAAGCGAAAGGAAGATGGTTTTTATGATGCTCAGGAAATTTTCCGTGATGTCGTGAAAGCCTCAGAAGGTACTGATACTGACCTGACAGGTTTACTGGAAGTGGAAAAACTGGATGGTAAAACGCCTTATCAACAATTGCATGACCTGCGTGGTATTCAATGGCCAGCGCCGACCTATGCAATTGCCAAGGCAGGTGGAACCAAACGCCGCTACATGATGCAGGAAGGGGTCTGGAAGAATAAACCTTATGGCTACTTCCGCACCAAGGACGGCAAGGTGCATATGAAGCTTTGCGAACAGGACTATAGCCGGCGTGAAGAGATCACCAGAAAACTCATGGAGTTTGGACATAAGGAAGGGGTCTATACCATTGATAATATTCCTCTGTTGAAACAGGCGCGTGATATGGGCCTGACACCGGACCTCCCGGATGAAGGTGAACGTGGCAAGGTATGGAATAAAGTCGCTAAGGATAAGTATCCTTACTGGTTGGGTTTGGGTGTGGTGTATGAGCACTTTCATACCGCCAAATCAAACCGCAGTCCGACGACACGTCGTCTGGTCCCCGAAATGTATGTCGAAATGCATCCCGATGATGCCAAGGATCTGGGAATTAAAGATGGTGACAAAGTGAATCTGATCACACGTCGAGGCAAGTACCAGGCCAAGGCACAGGTTGGACTCAATAGTCTGGTGAAACCTGCGCGTAATTCGGTGCCGCGAGGTTATATGTTTAGTCCCTGGAATTTATCCGTTGCGGATAGTGCCGACCCCAAGAAGAACAAATGGCTGGTAAACAGTACTTCCAGTCGTGTTTGGGATGTTGTTTCCGGTCAGGTGGATTTTAAGAAACTGGCCTGTCGTATTGAGAAAGTATAGTCATCAATGGTCTGTAGGTCGGGCTTCAGCCCGGCTTTACAGATTACATTGGATGGAATGTCGGGTTCAAAGTGGCCTTCATCTTAATAAACAAGTGGGTATCAATCCGACCGACAAGTTAATTTCATGAAAAGAAGAACTTTTCTGCAAGCTATTGCAGGTACTGGGTTGTCCAGTTTACTCGCAGAGAATAGTTTGGCCGCACGTAACCAGCCCTCGATGCGTTTTTTGCGTCCCCCTGGTTCATTAAGTGAAGATGATTTTCTTTCCCGATGTATTCGCTGCGGGAAGTGTGGTGAGACCTGCCCCAATCGTTGTATTAAATACTTTGACTTGGAGAATGGCCTGTCTTCCATGGATACGCCATATATTACGCCAAGAGAACAGGCCTGTATTTTATGTATGAAGTGTGGCGATGTTTGTCCTACGGGAGCCATTCAACCACTTGAAAGAGAAATGTATACCATTTTGAAAAACGTCAAAATGGGCAAAGCTATAGTCAATCGAGATTTATGCCTTTCATTTCAAGGTAAGACCTGTGGGGTGTGTTATCGCGCCTGTCCACTACAGGATGTGGCTATTCGCACTGGTCGTCTGGAACAACCACACGTTTTAAAAGATTGTGTTGGCTGTGGTTTGTGTGAACGCTCCTGTATTCAAATACCACAAGCAATTCGCATTATCCCCGATTATGACAGGACACCGGTATGAGCTGGATGCTGATACAACGTCACCTTAATAAACTTCGCTGGTTCATATTGAGTGTGATCTTTGGCATGTTAATACTGATCCCTTTTTTACATTTATATCAGACCTATGAGGCAGCACATGCCTATGATTTATTATCTCCAATGGAGAAAACGATATCCGATAGCATGGAGTGGCTGACCAGCCCCTTTATTAAAGATCCAGAGACTGAACTTAATCAGTTAAAAGGCACAACCTGGTCAGGAACATTATTTGGTTTAAAGTTAAGTGATCCCCTGGCCGTCGTAGGTCAGGTAGCAGCAGGTAAAATGATTTATTTACCCTTTCTACTGACGGCTTTGATTCCAATTCTGTTAAGCATTATATTTGGTCGTATATTTTGTGGCTGGATATGCCCAGCGACTTTGCTTTACGAATTAAATGACAACCTGGCTGCCTGGCTACGCAGGGCCGGTTTGCCGGTGAGTCGTCATAAGTTTGATCAGCGTTTAAAGTATTTGGTGTTAGTGGTTGGAATTATTATTTCAATGCTAACAAGTACAATTGCCTTTGCTGCCATGTATCCTCCTGCAATACTTGGTCGTGAGATTTATTATGCCATTGCCTTAAGTGGTTTTGGTGCAGGCATGGTGTTTTTTATACTGACACTGCTTTTTGATCTTATGGTTACGCGACGTGGATTTTGCCGCTACGTATGTCCCGGTGGTGCTTTGTATTCACTCCTGGGACGATTCCGTATATTTCGGATTAAACGTGATGTGGCACAATGTAATGATTGTGCAAAATGTAATGTTGTTTGCCAGTTTGGTTTAGACCCATTACGTGATGACTTTTCACAGGAGTGTAATAACTGCACAGCCTGTATTGCTGTTTGCCCAACCGATGCATTGTCATTCACCATTAATATAAAGGATCAGGCTTTTCAAGGCCCAGGGCATTTGGGACATTTGCATCGCAAGCATCAGGATAAAGGAGAATGAAGCGCCGCAGCTTCATGCAAAAGTTTACATTGAGCCTTGGCGTGATTGGGTTTACGGCACTGCCGTTTGGAGTATCTCGATTGCTAACACCAAGGCTTGTTGCAGAACCACATCGACGAATTCCATTGCCGGGTGCATTAAAGGATAGAAGTGAATTTTTACAGGCCTGTATTGGTTGTGGTTTGTGTGGCGAGGTTTGTCCGCCACGCTGCATTCAGTTTCATAAAAGTGATGGCGGCAAAGAATCAAACACACCCTATATAGATCCTGCACACAAGGGTTGTATTTTATGCGGTTACTGTATGGAAGTCTGTCCTACTGAGGCGTTAACCATAACTCCACCAAGAGAGGTGGACATGGGCGTTGCACAAATTGATCGAGCCGCCTGTTATCCGTGGGTAGACCAGGGCGTATGTGGTGCCTGTGTCAGTATATGTCCTTTAGGCGAAACGGCGATAGACTTTGAATTTGGTAATTTTTATCGACCGGATGTAAAAGATGCCTGTGTCGGCTGTGGTCTATGTGTTGAGGTGTGTCCTGAGCCAAGTTTACCAATACGTGTTGTTGATCGGTCCGAAGGTAAAGTGGCAAGACATGGTGTAGGTTTTCGTCAGCTGGATAAATGGCAGGGCGGACAACGTCTTAAATATTGATGGCATATAACGCATGAAAAATATTATAGAACATCGTCATCAGCTGGTATTAATTTTTCTGTGCTTTCTTTATTTGCCGGTCATTGAAGCCCATCACGTTCTTGGACGTCCATCATATAGTCTGAGTGAAGATTCTAATACACCACCAAGTATGCAGGTTGAAACGCAAATCGGAAAATATTTTGTGACGTATATGGCCTACCCTGCATTTCCAAAACCTAAAGAATCTGGTCGGGTTAATTTATATGCTTCAAGAATAGAAAATGGCGATACCTTTAGAGGTCAGGTGACGTTTAAAGTTAAAGATGATAGTTGGTTTTCATCAAAGCAAGAGGTGCTTGGAACTCAGGAAATTGATGGCGGAGTTTACCGACAGGGATTTATTTTTAGTGAATCAGGCGACTACATCATTACTGCGGAATTTGAATCGGATGGAGAGCCCTACATTATCGATTTTCCTTTACGGATAGGCGATCCCTTTCCTGTTGGGCCACTAGGCTTGAGTGTCGGCGTTATTGTTATTGCTTTATTCTCCGTAAATATTTTACAACGTCGTCGTTTGCAGAGACTGCAAGCAGAGCGACATCATACAAAAGATCAATCACCTTCCTGATGAATACTCTGGCTGGTATTGATTGGAGTAAACTGGTTTGTGACTCTCCAGGTTTGATGGTTCACCCGGGCATGCCGCCCGCATATGTATTATTCACCGTCTTTGCAATACTTGTTATAACGTTAATGAGTTGGCGTAAAGTAAGATTGAAAAATCCACCTGGCATTATTGAACGCCATTCCTCTATACCACTTATTTCATCATTTTTATTTAGCATGGTGAGTGGTCCCTGGTTGCTTGCAATCTTACGCATTGCAATGGCATCGATTTTTTTACTGGTGATTGTGGCAGGTCTTTTTGGGACACCCATTGCTGAACGTAATCTGGCAACAACATTGACATGGACCTTATGGTGGACTGGATTAATTATTGCCATATATTTTACCGGTTCAGCGTGGTGTGCCATTTGCCCCTGGGATGCACTGGCAAGCTGGCTGGTGCGTAGACGCTTGTGGCGGCGCGGAAGTGCTGCATCCAGCTTTGATTTAAAAGTACCAAAATTTTTGCGGAACATCTGGCCGGCTTTAATTATGTTTATTGGCCTGACCTGGTTGGAATTGGGCGTCGGGGTTACCGTAAGCCCGTATGCAACAGCAGTATTAGCATTAGTGGTGGTGGTTCTCGCGACTGTATCAATGTTAGTTTACGAGCGTAAGGCTTTTTGCCGTTACTTTTGTTCGGTAGGTCGAACCATAGGTTTTTATGCTGAACTGTCACCGATTGCGCTACGACCTGTTGATACACAGGTTTGCGCCGATTGTAAAACGCTGGAGTGCTATCACGGCACAGAAAGTATCGAACCCTGCCCAACCCATATCGTAATGGGACGCATTAGTCAGAATACGTATTGCACTTCATGCGGTGCCTGTACTCAGAGCTGTCCGGAACAGAATATAAATTGGCAGTCACGACCCATTGGAGTAGAGGCAATGCAAACAGCAAGGCCACATTGGGATGAGGCATGGTTTATTCTGGGACTTGTTGCACTTACCAGTTTTCATGGTATTACCATGCTGCCACTTTGGGAGAAATGGATAAGTCAGCTAGGTCAGATGATTGGAGATTCAGGACAGCTTCTCTGGAGTTTTTCTATTGGTATGATAGTTATCATGCTAGTACCGGTTGTTCTTTTTATGTTGTTAATCAGGCTTACCCAAGCATTAAGTTTTACGCATATTGATTATCGACGCATATTTTCCAGTCTGGCGATTGCAACTTTACCGCTGGCATTTACCTATCATATTGCACATAACTTGACGCATTTATTTCGCGAAAGTCGCGACATGGTTGAAGTGATGTTAAATCCTTTGGGCATAGATACTTTGCCACTGACAAATACTGAAATACATTTTCGCCATAGTCAGCCTTTAATATCGCAAGATATTATATTTGGTTTGCAAGCGTTTTTGATTATATTCGGGCTTTGGATGGCGCTTCGAATTTTGAATCAACGTATACACAGTATCCGTGAAAGTAAAACTGAAGTCGGAATAAATACTCAATTACCGATTTATATTTTTATCCTTGCTGTAAGCGTGCTTAACCTTTGGTTGCTAATGCAGCCAATGATTATGCGTATGTAGTTTATTTATTCTGGCAAAAGTATAGGCATGGCAAGCATGAAAATCTTCACAACAATAAAAAAACTGCTACAAAAGTACTGCCAGCTGAGCTCCCGCTTCCCTGTTATTATATTTTTTGGCACGTTTATCATTGGTATTTTATTTTGGGGAGCTTTTAATACCAGCATGGAGTTAACCAATAATGAGGATTTTTGTATTTCATGCCATGAAATGAAAAATAATGTATATAAGGAATATAAAACAACAATACATTACGCTAATCGTACCGGTGTCAGAGCGACTTGCCCTGATTGTCATGTACCGAAGGAATGGCATCATATGGTGGTACGTAAAATAGGAGCAACGAACGAGTTGTTTCATAAAATTATCGGCAGTATTGATACTCCTGAGAAGTTTGAGGCCAAGCGACTTGCCTTGTCCGAACATGTTTGGACAACTATGAAAGAGACAGATTCACGCGAGTGTCGCAACTGCCATGCTTTTAATTCAATGTTGCTGGAAACGCAAAAGAAAACATCACAACGTGCTCATCAGCGTGCTGTAGAGGCGAAACGGACCTGTATCGATTGCCATATGGGTGTCGCGCATAAAGTGGCTAAAGATTTTGATAGCGATGGAAAGTTACACGAATCCTTTAAGCGAGAAAAACGCCCTTGTGCGGATTGTCATAAGGATATGCAGCAGGGTGAGGGTTGGTAAGCATGGATCGGCGTGACTTTTTTAAACATCTGGGCAGAAAGACCTCGGAAAAAGCCATCGAACATGTCGAGCAGCGTGTTGCGCAAAAGGCCTCACACTGGATTCGCCCACCCTTCGCTATTGATGAGCTTGAATTTCTCCTGGCCTGTACCCGTTGCGATAAGTGTATTGAGGCCTGCCCGCATAATGTCATTTTTGGATTACCTGCAAGACGAGGTGCTGAAGTCGTTAATACGCCAGCGATGGATCTTTTAAATCATGGTTGTCATTTATGTGATGATTGGCCCTGTGTGACGGCATGTGAGCCTGACGCACTTCAACGGCCTGTACAGGACGGTAATGATGTTGCCTTGCCAAAAATGGCAAAGGTCGATATTGATATTAGTATCTGCCTACCCTATATGGGACCAGACTGTGGAGCCTGTGATGGTTCTTGTCCTGTGCCAGAGGCAATGCGATGGTCTGACTTTAAGCCAAGGATTGATCCAGAAAAATGCACGGGCTGCGGTTTGTGTCGAGAGGCCTGCATTGTTGAACCAAAGGCAATACAAATTGGTTCACTAACTCCAGTGTAGGGTGTTGAACAGGCTATTTTGAATCAATGCCGAGTTTTTTCAGTTTACGCCACAGCGATACACGATCAATGCCCAGCATTTTTGCCGCCTGAGTGCGGTTACCGTCGACCATCTTGAGTACATGTAGAATATGCTCGGATTCCTGCTCTTCGAGGGTGGATGGAGTGGCGGCCATTTCCGGTTTGTAGATCCGCACTGTTAGTGAGCCCAGGCTCTGTGGCAGGTGCTGGATATCCAGTGTACTGTCCTGCGTCAGGGCAACACCACGTTCAATAAAATTTGACAGCTCACGAATATTGCCCGGGTAGTCATAATCCACCAGACGTTGCATGGCCTCCGGGGTAATTTCAGTGACATCACGACTCATCACCGTTGAGAACATGCGTAGCAGATAGTAGGCAAGCAGGGGAATGTCATCACGTCGTTCGCGCAGGGGTGGCAGGGTAAGCGTGACGACATTGAGGCGAAAATATAAATCGTGACGCATCTGGCCATCATCGACGGCCGCCTGTAAATCGCGATTGCTTGCGGCGATGACGCGCACGTCGATGTCGATGGGTTTAGTCGAGCCCACGCGCATTAGCTCTCGTTCCTGTAATACGCGCAACAGCTTGACCTGCATCAGTAACGGCATCTCGGCGACTTCATCAAGAAACAGCGTGCCATCCTGGGCGGCCTCAAAGAGTCCTATCTTGGTAGCATTGGCACCGGTGAAGGCGCCTTTTTCATGACCGAATAATTCGCTGGCGGCGATTTCTTCGTGTAGTGCACCACAGTTGAAGGCGACAAAGGGACCCTCGGCGCGCAGGCTATTCTGATGAATAAAACGTGCCAGTAATTCCTTGCCCGTGCCAGACTCACCATGTATCACCACACTGCAATTGGATTCGGCAATTTGTTTTGCCGTCTCCAGCAGGCGCTGCATGCTGAGGTCCTGAGTAATAATCGATGTACGGTTGGAGAGGTGATCGACGCGTTGTTTGAGTTGCTTGTTTTCATTACGAATACGTCGCAGTTCAAGTGCAGCTCGAA
>Ga0316204_10007737_pt1 | contig 15441 bp, 12 predicted proteins | sample 6monrhotite_MG_2_FD_205661 | JGI IMG/M metagenome (GOLD analysis project Ga0316204, IMG submission 205661) | Microbial mat bacterial communities from mineral coupon in-situ incubated in ocean water Damariscotta River, Maine, United States -... | ecosystem: Environmental > Aquatic > Marine >...
GAATACTGCTTGCCTCCAAAGGAGAAGCCAATAGATGAACATGATTTGTCATTAACACATAAGCATGAATTTTTAACTTATTGCGTTTTGCTGCATCGGCTAAGCATTCTAGATAAAATTCATAATCCTGCTGACTGGCAAATATGGGTTCTCGATTATTGCCACGCTGAATAATATCCCAAATCCACATATAGAAATCCGCTATTGCCTAATCACTTCTTAAAATCCTTTTTTAACTTAAACATTAGCTTCCGGAGCCAGCGTAAATCAGTGTTTTGATTAGAAACGATGCTCGAATTCGGCTTGTCACTGAATTCTCATTTTTCAGGCGGATTTATCCTATGACACCATAATTATCATCGTTGCTTTATATTAAATAGGCGGTGGATCGAACCTCCTCAATGCATCAAGAACTTGTTCCAACAATATTTGATTTTTTGTTTGCAGCTTCACAAAAAGTTGTCGTCCTGTTTTCACTACTTTCGCTGCCATCGCATACAAACGCCAACGTAGCGTGGGCGCACGATGGTGCGCTAGTTCTTCAGGTAATAGTTGACGCATCAGCGCCAATAAGTTGTACGAGAGTGCCGATATTAAAAAATATAGCGCATTGGCATTAAAGTCTGTGCACGGTAACGTGTCTCCCCCAAAATCTAGCTTCAGTTCTTTGATGCGATTTTCACTGTCTTCACCGCGTTGGTTATACCAGTGGATAATTCGACTATCGCTCCAACTGTCTTGGTTCGTTGCAATCGCACGATAGATATAACCTTGTGCTGTGATTTGTTCGTCCGAGTCACTATCGCCTAAATCAAGCGCTGTTTGCCCTTTAACGCATTGGCGCTGAATGACGAGGGTAAACGGTTTTTTGTAATCACCGATCCAGTGTGCAGTGCGGTAGGTATCGTGATTCTTCACGGGTTGTCCTTGCTTGTCTCGCAAAGGTTGCCAGTCATCTTCTGTTAATACAGCGATCTGCTCTTTAATCGTAGCGCTTGTCTTAGCCCGAATCGCATAGTGAATCCTGTTATCATCACAGTATTCGATGATTTTTGTTTGGTAACCCGCCGCATCAATGCGCAATGACTGAACAAAGCATCCATCAGGTAACGATTGCTGGCATTGCTGAATAAATTCTAAATTTTCTCGTGCTGGTGAGGCGTTACCTGCGCGAAAATCACAGGCAACAATTTGCCCTGTTTCAGCCACATGCCCGACCATAGGCATGTAGCCTTTGTTCTTTTTATAGGTCCACTCTGCTTCGGCTTTATTGGCAACAATCTCCGTTGCATCAATATCAAGTGTAATGGCTTTACAGTGATGTAATGCTGATTTTAATATCGCCTGATTGACTTCTTGCCACGCTGAGAAGCTTTGTTTATTGCTCCCCATTCGCCTTAGCCAAGCACCAAGCGAACTGGCCTGAGGTATGTTATCAAGACCGAGTACTGTTCTTAATGCTTGGTCATCATTAATATGACGAACATCATCCAAATGAAAGCTCCCTTCATGCTGCATCAGTATGAAGGTTTGGATAAACGTCGAAGGTTTAAACCCCCGGTTGCTTTTCGGTAATGGGAAGCAACGATCAATGCGTTCTGATAGTTTCAGTGATTCCAGTAGTTGAGCAATGGCCAATAATCCAGCACGAGATGTTAACTGATCGTTTGTTGTATCGAGTTTATAGGGTAAAATATTCATAAGCCTTGGTTGTTGCACCTATTGGGTGATAGTCTGTTTCGTCGCAAACTATTATACAGCCAAGGCTTTCTGCGTTTTATGGTTTTCTATGTAGGGATCGGGGAATATGTTGTGGCTGGTCTTTAATGTAAAAACGAGATAAACGTGCCATGGTATTCTCCTCCACCAAAGGAATTGGATTTTTCAATAGCTTAGTTTAGAACTGATAAAGTATCAATAATATCGAGTCTGACCCTAATTAGTCAATCAATCAGAGTCGCTTTATAACGGCCTTCCTATAATGTGCCGGTGCGATCGTAATGGTAATTGAAATATTGGACATATTTTCGACCAATGGACTGCATGGTCTTTGGAATACTGCTTGCCTCCAAAGGAGAAGCCAATAGATGAACATGATTTGTCATTAACACATAAGCATGAATTTTTAACTTATTGCGTTTTGCTGCATCGGCTAAGCATTCTAGATAAAATTCATAATCATGCTGACCGGCAAATATGGGTTCTCGATTATTGCCACGCTGAATAATATGTTGTGGCTGGTCTTTAATGTAAAAACGGGATAAACGTGCCAAGGTATTCTCCTCCCACAAAGAAATAGGGTTTATTAATAGCTTAGTTTAGAAAGGAGTAAATATCAATTATATCGAGGCTGACCCCCTAATACTGTTACTTAGCAACGTGAGGCTTGTGGCATTAGCCACAAATGAACGTTGTGGAAATTTGTCCGTGTGAATTTGCATTGTTAGATCTTTTTTATTTTTGCCTTCTAATTTCATCTAGATATCTACTAAGTTCTTGATTTCTCTCAGTATATACCGTTGAAAATACTCTCGATTTTTTTAGAACCTTCATGAAACTTGGCTTATAACTAAGCTTTTTCTGAGTTGTGTATACAAGATGACCAGATTTTATTTGCCCATTATCCATCTCTTCATGATAAAGATCTTTACTCTTTCTCTCGTATATTCGTTTTCCGTTATATTTGATAGCTAAATTACAAACATAATCAGACTGGCTAGAATCACTGAATCCGACAAACGATTGCGCTGGCCTCACCTGGAGTTGATTTAACCATTCAACATCGAGATTGTTAGTTATCTCCGAATAATCATGTCGCCTATTACCATATTTATATGTTGAATCATCATATGCACATAAAGTAAGACTGGGTGTAAGTGGAAGAAATAACTGAACGCCTTTTGCAGCCATGCTTGCGGCTTGCCCAGTCATTAAGTCTCTATATAACCAATTATATTTAGCTACCGGATGATCTGAAATTATAAACTTCTGCTCAGTTCTATTTTTAAGGACATGAAGCCTCAAGTCCCTCATACCAAATGAGTCAATTATACCATTTAATGCGATAGCACCCGTAAAACTCCTAATTCCGTCCTTTCCAGATGGTAACACTCTAAATTTCTCAGGATTTTCAATTCCCCAATCGTTAAGCTCACTCATTTTTGAAACCATTTGTTCAAAGTGTGCATTTATAAAATTTAGAGCATCTTCTCTGGCTTCGGGTGTTCTAGAGTTTTGGCAGCAAAAGAAAGTAATCAAGTCAACATTAGAATTTAAAGATGATAAATCATCATTTTTTATTTTCTCTATTTCAGCAGACGCTGGGCCTTCTACGTTGTCACTTAGATAATTTTCAACCAGATTATCATTGTCATAAAAATAATTTTGTGAAAACACATTACTAACAGATTGATTTAACCTAATTTGTCTGCGCGGAATATCATATATATGAGTTTTTTCTACTGACGATGCTGTTCCGAATCCCTTTAAAAGGAACTGAGGTACGTAGTGTTGATTTTTTGTGAGATCTCCCAACCAGCCTCTCCTAAAGATCTAACGCCTAGCATCAGCCGACCATTGTAGCGATGTGAGGCTTGTGGCATCCGCCACAAACGAAACACCGCGGAAATGGGTCGGCTGAATGCAATTGTTATGTGCGAAATAGACCACTACTCCAAAGCCTCAAACCACCTATCATAATCTGGCTGGAAGTCACCACACTTTACCATCCACGCCTCAGCTTTTAACAACTGAGTATCCATAAGATTTAAATTAAGATTAAGCCAATTACAGGCTTGGTGGAAGTCATCTATACTTTTATCCCCAGCGTTTACCTTCAAACAGGTATCTGTATCAATTGGGTAGTTTCTTTCCTTTACCCCTTTAAATACGTTTTCAATAACAGACAATAGCTTAATTCCTGAGAATGGAGATTCATACCCATGATCATGGCGAAGGTCATAATCTTTTCTTATTTCTTTAGGGTGTGACCAATATCTTGCCTTTAGAATTTTGAACCTTTCTTCATAATGTCTAATTACTTCAACATTTATGAACTCTTTTGTAGATTCCTTGAATTCATCAAAATTTACCAACGTAATATTAGTGTTATTTGATGAATCATAAGCACCAGACTGAAATCCGCCATTCGATATTAGAAAACCTCTATCAGCTCCTACATCTTGAACAATGCTCAGTAATGCTAGAGCTTTCTCTTTAGGAATATTCGATGACCAGTTCTTTGCCTCTATAATCCAGAGTATTTCTCTACCTAGGAACTTTGGTTTAACCAGCACATCAATATCATGTGTTCCTCTAACCCCTGAAAGACTCACATTAGTTTCTGCTACAGCCCCAAGCGCCTCAAAGTGCTCCTTTATCTCTTCCTGGAATTTATACCAGCTAGAATCTTTACGCTTACTCAAAACAGCCCCTTATTTCACGGTGACGCTGATGTAAACAGCACATAACAGTTTTATTCTAAAATCCCAGTCGCATATATTTTTTCCCAATACAAAAGAGTCGCACAAATTCATCTGAAAAACAACGGCTTAATAAAATCTGATTTTTAATAGTGTTTGATATACCAACAACGGTTGTCTATATTCTCAGTTGCCTATCCATTAGGTTGAAGATCCACCAAGTGAAATAATTTCTTTATTTCAATAACATAAAAACAACCACTTTTCTTTTGGAAAATATAGGCAACTGCTGTTTCTGATTTCTGGTTAATAATAATCCAGCTGGCGTGGCCGTAACGAATATGATATGTCCTAACTTTTATACAAATTTAAAGCACATAGACTACATAACGACCAACAGAGTGTTAATTGCTTAATACATACGCTTCCGAAACAACCATCCCGCTAGGGCCAGGCAAGTCACGCCAATCAAGGCCATAGGCCAAAGCTGAGGAATCAATAGTTCAAAGGGCATCCCTTCTAGAAACACCCCGCGCAGCACTACCATGAAATAACGTAACGGATTAATGAGCGTTAATGTCTGCACTGCGTTGGGCATATTTTCAATGGGTGTGGCAAACCCGGAGAGGATAATTGCCGGTACTAAAAATAAAAAGGCACCCAACAATGCCTGCTGTTGAGTCACGGCGAGAGATGAGATCATCAAACCCACCCCGATAGCAGAAAGTAGAAACAGGAACACACCGCTATAGAGCGTCAGCAGCCCACCACGTAACGGTATATCAAACCAATAAACGGCTACCAGGATAATGACAGTCGCCTCGAAGAGACCGATAATGAACCCTGGTATCGCCTTGCCGATTAGGATTTCAGTTGGCCGTAAAGGAGTAACCAGTAACTGGTCGAAGGTGCCCTGCTCCCGTTCCCGTGCGACTGACATGGCAGTCACCAGCATAGTGACCAGCAGTGTTAGTAGGCCAACAATACCCGGCACCAAAAACCAGCGACTTTGCAGATTGTCATTAAACCAGGCGCGGCTTTGCAGGTAGACAGGTGGCGATGTACCACCGGTTTGCTGTGCCCATTGCACATTGAAATTTGTCACAATCGTGCTTGTGTAATTAAGCACGAGTGAAGCCGTGTTGGAGTTGCGCCCATCTACGATGACCTGTACCGGCGCTGGTTCTCCCAATGATAACTTGCGAGTAAATTGCGGCGAGATATGGATAACTAGTAATACATCTTTTGCATCAATCAAGGGCTGAATTTCCCGGCTATGGGAAATATCCCCTACTTTGTGGAAATTCGGCGAGCTTTCAAAATGCGCTACAAATTCCCTCGACGCACTACTGTTAGCTTCATCGTAAACAGCAAAGCGTACATTATTAAGATCGAAGGTCGCTGCATAACCAAACACCAGCAGCTGAATCAACGGTGGGCCGATCAGTACGAAACGGATCTTTTTATCTTTAAGCAGTGCGAGAAACTCTTTCGCTACTAATGCGATTATGCGGTATAACATTCTCACTCCAAACGTTTATAGGATTTACGCCATACCAGGGCAAAAAGTATGATTGCCATGAGCAACAAGGCTAAGGCATTCGGTAAAATTACCGACCACACGTCACCCGCTAAAAACAACGTTTGCAATATCGCCACGAGATAGCGTGCCGGAATAATGTGCGTGATGATTTGAACCACCGCCGGCATACTTTCAATCTCAAAAATAAAACCGGATAGTAGAAAGGCAGGCAAGAAGGTGACAATAATCGCTACCTGAGCGGCTAAAAACTGATTTTTAGTCACTGTAGAAATCAACATGCCCATACCCAGCGCCACCAGTAAAAATAGCGAAGATGCTATACACAGCACCCAAAATGAACCCCGCAGTGGCACATCAAACAACCAAACCGCCATAGCCACCGATAACAACATGCTGCCTGTTCCCAAAACAAAATAAGGAATCATCTTACCCAGCATCAGCTCAACGATAGAAACCGGCGTGACCATCAATGCTTCAAACGTGCCCCGCTCCCACTCACGTGCCACCACTAGCGCCGTTAATAATGCGCCAATCAAAGTCATGATGATTGCGATTAGACCGGGCACTAAAAAGTTACGACTGCGTAGCTCACTGTTAAACCAGACACGCTGTTCTACCTGCACCGGCACGTTAAGGGATCGACCATCTTCTTCTGCCTGCTGCTGTAACCAACGAGACCAGACACCATTGACATAACCTAGCACCAGCCTTCCGGTGTTGGCGTTAACGCCATTGACGATTACCTGCACCGGCGCTCCCTCAGAATGGCGCAAGTCTCGACCAAAATCCGCCCGTAAATGCACTATACCGTCTACCTCTCCAGCAAGCATTGCGGCCTCGGCACTCGGCATGTTATACAGTGTGACTGGGCTAAAATAATCTGTTGAATAGAAGGCGCTACTGAAAGCGGCAGTATCAGCACTAGGCTGTTCGATCACCAAGGCGATGGGGACATGTTTTGCATCCAGCGAAACTCCATATCCAAACAATAGCAATAACACCACTGGCATGACAAAAGCGATAGCAATGCTGCTCGGATCACGCAAGATTTGTAAAAATTCTTTGCGTACCAGCGCCCGCAAACGCATATTGCTGCCACCGCGCTTCATGCTTCACTCTCCACATTATGTTGTGGCGTTTCAATAAGCCGGATGAAGGCTTGCTCCAAGGTCGGGTTCTGTTCAGCTGGCGTTTGTGCTTTGGCTTTGATTTCTGCTGGTGAACCGAGAATCAAAATTTTACCAGCTGCCATAATAGCAAGACGGTCGCAATACTCAGCCTCTTCCATAAAATGGGTGGTCACCAGTACCGTTACGCCCTGCTCTGCCAGTGCATTGATACGTCGCCAGAACTCACGTCGCGCCAACGGATCAACGCCGGAAGTCGGTTCATCAAGAAACAAAATTTCAGGCTCGTGTAATAGTGCACAGGCCATTGCCAACCGTTGACGATAGCCCAACGCCAGCGAATCACTGTTGCTATCTACCATTGTTTTCAGTCCGAATTCTTCCAGTGCCCAGCTAATCCGAGCCTGACGACGAGCGCCATTTAAACCGTAGGCACTGCCGAAAAAACGCAGGTTTTGAATCACACTAAACTGGCCATAAAGAGAAAAACGCTGGGACATATAACCGATACGTGCGCGCGCCGCTGCAGCAGCCTGATGCAAGTTCACACCAGCAACTTTGGCGTGGCCGCTACTTACCGGCAACAAACCGCAGAGCATGCGAAATGTCGTGGTTTTTCCTGCACCATTAGCACCCAATAGACCAAACACTTCACCACGACCAACGTTAAAACTGAGACCATCCACAGCCATAAATTTCCCGAAACAACGGGTTAAATTCTTTACCTCAATTGCGGCAACATCGGTCAATATTTTTGCTGCTGGAACACTGGTAGCCACCGAACTTCCACTAACATTTGAACCAAGTAGTTCAACAAAACTATCCTCGAAACGCGGTGGCACAGCGGTCAGCTCGACACCTTCTAACCCTGTCAATATGTGTTCGATATCTGGCGGTTCCTGGTTGGCCATTACCAACCGTACACTTTCACCCTGAATCAGCGCATCCAACACACCGGGTGCGTGACTAAGCCGACGCTGAAGTTCGCGCTTGGGCAGACCAGGAGCAGATAATGAATAGGTTCGGCCTTTCAGCTTAGCACTGAATTCATCTGGCGGCCCCTGGCCCAGCAGCTTTCCGTCATGTAGCAATAACACTTCAGCACAGCGCTCTGCTTCGTCAAGATATGCAGTGCTGAGCAACACACTCATCTTGGTACTTTCTACCTGCCGTTCGATAATCGCCCACAACTCCCGCCTCGACACTGGATCAACCCCGACGGTGGGTTCATCCAACAGCAACAATTGTGGCGAGCGCACCAGCGTGCAGGCTAGTCCCAGTTTTTGTTTCATGCCGCCTGATAGCTTTCCCGCCAAACGATGGGTAAACGGCGCCAAACCTGTCATACGCATCAGTTCTTCGTAACGGGCCAGGCGCAAAGATAGGGGCAGTCCTTGCAAATCTGCGTAAAGATCAAGATTCTCCTGCACTGTCAGATCTTCGTACAGCCCAAAACGTTGTGGCATATAGCCAAGCATTGCCTGGATAGCGAGCGCATCCGTTGCTACATCCTGTCCCAATACCCTCACCTGCCCAGTATCCGCCAACATTAAACCGGCGACCAGACGCATGAGTGTTGTTTTACCCGCACCGTCTGGCCCGATAAGGCCGGTAATACGGCCCGGCGCAATTTTGGTACTGATACCATCAAGCGCCTGAATAGTGCGTTTGCCAGAGATGAACTTTTTACTGACTGCTTCTAATTCCAACACAACGTCGGAAAAATTATTTTCATCACGATTTTTACGCACATCGGTATTCATCTTGACGCATCACATGGCTCGCCATTCATGACCTCGTTTTTTTTATCCCTTGAGTTTTGATCCATTGAGATATAAACAACGGCCGGCATGCCCAGCCGCAATTCACCTTGAGGATTGCAGACAAACACTCGCATCTGATAGACAAGTTGGGTGCGCACTTCCTGTGTCTCCACAGATTTAGGGGTGAACTCTGCCGTCGGTGAGATATATCCAATCCAGGCTTGATACTTTTTGTCAGGAAAGCTATCCGTGCTCACCTCCGCCTTCATGCCTGGACGCACCCGACCCAAATCGGGGCCGGAGACATAACTGCGCACCCACACCGGATCGGTTAACGCTAGTGTATAGAGGGGACGCTGCGGTGAAGCCATGTCACCTGGCTCAAGTATGCGATCACGGATAATACCATCCGCTGACGCATAAAGGCTGGCGTCTTCGAGATTATGCTGAGCGAGAGAAAGCTGAGCCTGATAAGCTTTAAGCGCAGCTTGAGCAGCGGCAATATCCTCCACTCGTGGGCCTTGTCTCACTAGAGATAGAATATCAACTGCTGCCTTGCGTCGAGCACGGGTAGCTTCAAACGTAGCAACCGCATGATCAACATCCTCCGGCGATACAAGCTCTTGCTTCAATAATTTCGACAGCCGCTGTTGTGTTATCAGAGCATCATGTTCAAGCGCCTGTGCTGCGATCAGTTCGTTTTCTGCCTTGCTAATCTCCTCAGGAAGACTGCCAGCCAGCAGTCGATCAACCACTGCTTGTTGCCCTGCAAGTTGTGCTTCAGCTTGTGCAACCAAAGCCTCTAGACGTTGGGTTTCTAGAACCGCCAACAGCTCACCTTTTGACACTTGCGCACCTTCCTGCACTAACATGCGTGCGATGCGTTCGCTGCCATTAATGGCCAGTTCCACCTCGCGGATATCGACGTTGCCGTACAACTTTAATGTTAGACTATCTCCCTGCTGTTCGTCGTTCCGCGACCACAGCGTGAAGGCAACAACCGCAATCGATAGCAGCGCTATGACAACAATGATCTTTTTCTTCAGCATTTCCGCCCCCTTAATCCCTGTTTATAACAGTATAGACGACATTATGTACATTGATGTGCTACCTGAGTTACGCAGACCGGTGACTGTGACGACCAACAATTTACTCGCACCGGGCTCCGGCCAAAGCCGCAATATCAGTTGTCAGTTTACAATGCTGTTTGTTTTGGATTGGCGAGGCTGAGTTTTAGTGATAACTCACCTCTCTACTGAATATTGAGCGGCTGTTCCTAAGCGGATATCAATTTAACAATGCTCTTACCACCGTGGCGCTTGATAAACTCTTCGTCTCGTGACAACAGTTCGGGATGCCGACTACACGACCATCATTGTCGGACGTGGTCGTTATAACGTTATCCTATCCAGTAGCTGAGACCATCACCAAGCACGGCACCCATTACTGCCAACACTAACGTCGTCCAGAAATCCACAGCGCCGGCGGCAATCAATGCCCCGGCTGTAAACATCACTGTAGCCCCCGGCACCACCAAACCAACTACAGCCAACGACTCAGCACAAGCCACTACAAACACTGCCAAACCCGCCCAATGTGGATTCGCAATGACCCAGGTGATGAGTTGGTGAATATGGTCGATCATACGACTCTGAAAATCCTTAACTATCAAAAAAAACAGATAGATAGCTAAGGAATCACACCTTTTACATTAACGCCGAGATCATAGACTAGGCTGCCACCGTGGTATGCCGTTGATAACAACACCACAAGCCCGAGCAATCCTACGCCAACAAAGATCCAGGCATTCCTGTTTTTTAATTCATGTTTACGCCAAAGAAAAAAACCTTGTAGCAAAGTAAGAATACCAAAAATTGCCATAGTCACTACTGCAAGCGTTTCATGCTCTTCCAGTGGTGCAACTTTAAAACCTGCATCGACTGCTGCATCAAGCGCAATATCGCCAAAAAAAGCCGCGCCTATGGCGAACAGCATTCCAAAAGAGAGTGCGCAAAAACCTGTTATAACCAGACAAGAACGCTCGCCGAGATCACCTTTACGCAACACAACATAACCGCTAATTAATACAGCTGTAATGAATAACACGATGGGGAAATGAACTAGCATTGGATGGACGTGTGCAATATTAATCATAATATTTGATCTCCTTGAATAAAATTAGCCCGAACAGTTTACGACTCATCACTTGTCATTAATCATTGACAGTATACTCCTTTGACCGACATTAAAATTATTAGCCTGTCAAATAATGACTGTCAGTTACTTGGGTTACAGATCACCGACATACTGAGTTGTAACCTTCTAATTAGCACAGGTTCGTCAAACGTTTTATCACCTACTATATTAACAAATCGTAACTATACTTATAGCAGAGGAGGCATTCATAATATCCCCAGGTTGAACGAATTTATTATTTTAAATGGGATTAAGAAAAAGGAATATTTATATGCCACATAATAAGCTCATCGTTATCGATCCATTAGTTATGAACAAAGACGATCTATTGCAACAAAAATTACTATTACGCGACCTTCTCCCTGACGATGGTAATAATTACACTTTCTACGCCATGGTTAAAGGCAACTCACTATCCGCAAAGCCTTTTAAATCTGTCGACGAAATATTTGGTGCTGACTTTCCAACATCAGTTGATCAAATTACGATTGAAGCGCGTCAAATATCCTCAGACGGTACCCGCATTGAAAAAAATATCAGTTTATTGCTTGACAAAAAAATGGCAGATATTCGAATTCACAGTGATGAAGATAAAGAATGGGTAAACAACACTGCGAAAGAACTCGGCGACTTCTATGAGAGTAAAAAAACCTGGTATGCGGGAATCAAGCGGGGTATGGCACCTCTATCAAACGTTGTCATGGTTGCGTCACTGTATATCGCTTCTATGGACTGGACTACCAAGCACTACGCATTGACCATACTTCCCGCACTACTTGTTCTTTATTCTTTCACTATGCTGACATTAAGTTTGAAAGGATACATATTTCCCTATAGCCAACTAAATCTTATTCCTAAAGATGAAATAAAACGTCCCAACTACGAATTATATTTTCTCATTGGCTGGTTCCTGCTATTCGCCACCACGGCAGCTAGCCTCATACATGTTTTAGTCTATAAATAAGCACATCACATGAGCGAACAACAAACTAATCATAAAAAAATACAGCAAACCATTATTGAGTCCAAGGATCAGACCAGTCACCCTGACTCTGAATCATCAGAAATTTTCAAGATTGCTATCCAACGAGGCTTTCTTCGATTAAATCACCCCGGACTAGAAATGATAGTGGCTGGATTAATAGCCGGAATGAATGTTGTGTTTGGTGCGCTAGCAGCGGCTGCCGTTGCAGGCGCCGTCATCGCATCTTTTGGGGAGTCTCATTCAGTACTTGCGGAAGTTGCAGGCGCGGTGGTTTTCCCTATTGGATTTATTCTTGTCGTCATAGGAAGAAGTGAGCTATTCACTGAAAACTTTCTTGTTCCGACAACTACTGTTATTGCTGGAAGAGCAAGAGTGCGTGATTTGTTCAAGTTGTGGTCACTGACTCTGATTGGCAATATGATTGGCGCCATCATAATCGCAAAAATGCTTTCTCTCGAATTTTACCATGGTGTTCCTGCGGTTGACACTGTAAAGCATATTCAACAAGTAGCCGAGTTTTTAACACTGGAACGCGACTGGGATGCCTCATTTGTTTCAGCAATATTTGCAGGTTGGTTGATTACGCTGATGACATGGTTATTATTGACAACCGATAATACACTATCGAAGATAGCCATTATTTGGTGTGTCGGTTTCATGATAATGCTAAACAAATTCAATCATGTCATTGTCAACGCCTCAGAAATATTGATGGCTATATTTTCAGGCAACCCCAATATAACCTATGCTATATGGCTGCAACACAATTTTGTTCCTACAATTCTTGGGAATATTATTGGTGGTCTGGTGTTTGTTACGTTATTGGAATACGTTAAAGTCATTAAATATCAAGAGCGATGGAAATAGAATAATTAGACAGTGATTATTTCACTCGCCCCTACAAAGACATTACTATTGCTCTGCTCATTGGGAACAAAAGCTCCGACTTAACTCTAACTATAGGACCGGTGATGGATAGTCAGCAAAGAAAATCAGTTGAGCCACGAATTATTTTAAGGTCTATTTTCATGTTCAACTGATTTCTCCAGGATAAACATTTTTGATTACCACTAATCCTCTAAGATCAAGGTAAAGGCACGTAACCAGCCTTTTTTGCAATTGCTTGTCCTTGTGCCGAACGGGCGTAATCCAGAAAGGCTGGCTCGGCATTTCAGCCAGGAGGAATATTGAGAATGACACTGAGTTTGCCTGCAAGGGGGAAACGCCCACATAATCTGTAGAGAGTTTTTTTTCGATTTATATTGTCGAGATTTTTCTCAAATTTTCGTCCAGGCCCAACCGCATTGACCACATTACTCAGTTATTCAATAAATTCAAAATTCTGTCCTCCCAGAATCACACGTAAATTTCAGTGGCTACGGCGAAAGCCTGATCGACTAAGACCGGCGGGTCAACAAGCTCAGCATTGGCGTAATGTGGAGCGTTAGGTATATTCCGATTTAGCAGACGTCTATGTGTGAATGATTACCGGATTAACAAAAGGCTGCAACTATGAACAACTGGACCACTGTGGAAGGATCGCCGAGTCCGTTAGGCGTAACATTCATTGAAAACGAACGCGCCTATAACTTTGCTTTGTACTCGAAACACGCCACCGGCGTCACGTTACACCTGTACTCTGAAACCGATCCTGAGCACCCGGTCTACAGCTACGCCTTCGATTATTTGAAAAACAAATCAGGGCGCATCTGGCATTGCCGTCTTGCGGCGGAGATTGTGGATCAAGCCAAGCATTACGGCTATCAGGTCAACGGCCCCTATGATTTGAACGAAGGTCATCGTTTTGATCCCGATAAAATTCTTTTGGACCCCTATGCACGCGCAATTGACTTTCCGCCGGACTTTTCCCGTCGTGCGGCAATCAACCCAGGTTCCAACGCAGGAAAAGCGCCGTTAGGTGTGATTCATACCGACGCGGTTCCATTCGATTGGCGCGGTGATGGTAAGCCTAGGCACAGTCATGACACGGTGATCTATGAATTGCATGTGAAGGGGTTTACCCAGCGAGACAATGCTGACGTGGCTACCGGTAAACATGGCACTTTTGCAGGGCTTACGCAAAAGATACCCTACCTGAAAGAGCTGGGCGTTACCGTCGTTGAACTGATGCCGGTGTTTCAATTCGACCCCCAGGCAGACAACTACTGGGGATATATGCCCTTGAGTTTTTTTGCCCCACATCACCACTATGGCAGCCATCATGATCACGACGCATTGCTCAACGAATTTCGTGACATGGTCAAGGCCCTACACCAGGCCGATATCGAAGTGATTCTGGATGTGGTTTACAACCATACGGGTGAAGGTGATGAGCACGGCCCGACCTACGGTTTTCGCGGCATTGATAACACCACCTACTACCTGCTCGACGATGACCGAAGTCGCTATCGCAACGACGCGGGAACCGGCAACGTCCTGCATACTGCCAACCGTTACGTGCGCAGCATGGTGCTCGACAGTCTACGTTATTGGGTCAACGAAATGCATGTGGACGGTTTTCGCTTTGACCTCGCGTCCATCTTCACACGCCGTAGCGATGGCTCCGTCAACCTGGTGGACGCACCGATTATTGCCGCCATCCAATCCGACCCGGATCTCAGTCACGTGCGTCTCATTGCTGAAGCCTGGGATATTGCCAGTTATCAACTTGGGCGTAACTTCCCCGGCATTTCCTGGTTGCAATGGAACGGGCAATATCGCGATCAAGTGCGCTCGTTTGTCAAAAGTGATCCTGGCAGTGTTAACGATTTGATGCGCCGGCTTTATGGGAGCGATGATCTTTTTCCTGATACCCTGATGGATGCTTACCATGCCTTTCAAAGCGTAAACTTTGTGACGGCACACGACGGTTTTTGTTTATATGACCTGGTTTCATACAACCATAAAGACAATCAAATCAATGGTCACAACAACACCGACGGCACGGATCACAACTTCTCGTGGAACTGCAACTGGGAAGGTGATGAAGACCTACCGCCAGACGTACTGAAACTTCGCAAACGCCAGATAAAAAATTTCTGTAGTCTGCTGATGCTCAGTAACGGCACCCCCATGTTCTGTGCGGGGGATGAGTTTATGAATACCCAGCGCGGTAACAACAACCCATACAACCAGGACAACGAAACTACCTGGCTGGATTGGAATCTGCTGCAGAAGAACCAGGATGTCTTTCGGTTCTTCAAGCAGATGATCGCCTTTCGCAAAGCTCACCCTTCTATTGGGCGTAGCCGCTTTTGGCGCGAAGATATCCGGTGGTACGGTGTCGGCCCCGACGTCGACTATGCCTACCATTCACATACATTGGCCTACTGTCTACACGGCACATCCCAGGGTGATCAGGATATTTACATGATGATCAACGCTTACTGGCAGGATCTGCTGTTCA
>Ga0316204_10007738_pt1 | contig 15436 bp, 16 predicted proteins | sample 6monrhotite_MG_2_FD_205661 | JGI IMG/M metagenome (GOLD analysis project Ga0316204, IMG submission 205661) | Microbial mat bacterial communities from mineral coupon in-situ incubated in ocean water Damariscotta River, Maine, United States -... | ecosystem: Environmental > Aquatic > Marine >...
AGATCGGCAAAATCGGCCTGAATTGGCTGGTCCCTGACCGGGGTGCGGCGTAGTCTGCCCCCATGAACACCGCCCCTGCCCCCATCTACTCCGACGATCAGGCCGCCGCCTTCGACAGCGTGTCCGAGATGCTGCGCAGCGCCGGGATTGATCTTGAGGACAGCCTGTTGATGCCGACGCCTGGCGGCGCGGATCAGGTCATGGCGATCACCGGCAAGGCCGGGTCCGGCAAGACGCTGCTGCTTGCTGAATTGTACCGCGCACTGGAAGGGATCGGGGTGTCCGTGGTGTCGGGCGACTACGAGCCACGGCGCAAGCAGGACAAGCGTACGCTTGCCATTCTGGCCCCCACCAACAAGGCCGCCAGTGTCCTGCGCCTGCACGGTGTGCCTGCCACGACGATCCACCGGATCCTGTATACGCCTGTTTATGATCCCGAATATGAACGTATTGCGGAATGGCTGGCTGGCAACGGCGATCGGCCGGAAGTCGAAGGGTTGACCGAAATTGCGCTGGACCGGGCGGCGGCGTTCTATGCGGGCAACAAATCCATTCCCGGTGCGCTGGCGGCGGCGGGACTGCGCGGGTCGGATTTCATCACCGGATGGAAGCGCCGCGAAGAGCCGCTGGATGTCGGCTTTGTCGACGAAGCCTCGATGCTGGATGACAAGCAGTTCGAGGATCTCAAGGAAATCTTTCCCACGCTCCTGCTCTTTGGCGATCCGGCACAATTGGCCCCGGTGAACCAATCGGGAACGATGGTGTTTGAAAAGCTGCCCGAAAAGCGGGTGCTGAACCTCAGCCGGATTTTTCGGCAGGACGCTGACAATCCCATTCTCGATCTGGCCCATGCGCTGTCGGATCCGCAACTGGAATTTGAACAGTTCGAACGCATGATCGAAGATGCCGCCAAACGCGATGACCGCGTCGTATGGGGCCAGCGGGTCGAGGTGGACCTGATGGCGCGCAGCCCGGTGCTTGTCTGGCGCAATGCCACGCGCATCCGCCTGATTAACGCCTTTCGCAGCGTTCATGGTGCGCCCGAGGATGCCTTGCTTGCAGGGGAGCCGTTGATTTGCGATGGCATCGAATTGCCCTTGAAACACCGCAAGAAACGGCTCGACCTTGAGGCGCGCGGGCTGATCAAGGGGGCGCAGGTTGTGTTTCTGGGCGAGGGCCGCAAACCGGGGTTCAGCCGGTTACATGTGATAGGAGCCGAAGACCCACAGGTATCAGCGGCCTCGATTGTGAAAATCGAAAAACCGGACGAGGAAGAGCCTTTCATACCGTTTGCTGCACGGATGGGGGCGACGTTCCTGCATGGTGCCGCCGTCACGATCCACAAGGCGCAAGGATCGCAATGGGAAACGGTCCAGGTCTTTGCCCCCGATCTATATGCCGCAGCGCGCATGGGCCGAATGGAAGCCGGGCAACCGCTGTGGAAGCGGCTGGCCTATGTCGCCATTACCCGCGCGCAGGAACGGCTGATCTGGGTTGTGCGCAACCGGTTGTCAAAACCCAGTGGGCCACTTGTTGTCGACGATCTGCGCAGTGTACCGGCGGCCCCTCTTTCACTTGATCCAACACCGGAGGACATCGGATGAAGAGCATCCTTATCACAGGGGCTAGCTCCGGCATCGGGCGAGCAACAGCGGAGCTTTTCCTGCAACAGGGCTGGCGCGTGGGGTTGATCGCGCGCCGGGCCGAGATGTTGCAGGAGGTAGCACAGGGCCACATCCGGCAGGCTGTTGTATTGCCCGCCGATGTCACCGACCCCGACCAGATGCAGGATGCCTTTGACCGTTTCGGCGCACCGGATGTGTTGTTCAACAACGCGGGCATGTTTGGCAAATCAGGCCCGATTGACGAGATACCGCTGGAAGACTGGGCGAAGGTACTTGGCGTCAACCTGAACGGCATGTTCATCGCCGCGCGGCTGGCCTTTGGTGCGATGCGGGCCAATGGCGGCGGGCGGATCATCAACAACGGTTCACTTTCCGCCTATGTGCCGCGCCCCGGATCGGTGACCTATACCACCACAAAACATGCAATAACCGGCCTGACCAAAACGCTGTCTCTGGATGGGCGGCCATTCAACATCGCCTGCGGGCAGATTGACATCGGCAACGCGGAAACTGCGATTGTTGCCGGGCTCAAGTCGCAGGTGCCGGACATGCCGACAATGGAGGTGTCAAACGCGGCCCAGGCGGTCTTGCATATGGCGTCCATGCCAGAGGGTGCAAACGTGCAATTCATGACCGTGATGGCGACCAACATGCCCTATATCGGACGTGGATAACGGCCGCTGCAACTTGTTCGGAAACAACGCCTGGGTCAGGATCCTAACGCCGGAACAGGCTGAATATCGCAGAGGCCCCCCAGCCCGCAGCAATCGCAATTGCAAGCGACATCAGGCCGTATAGAAACGCGTTTTCGCGTGACAGCGTATAAAGCCAGCGTTCCAGACCAACCTTGCGAACGTCGATGGTGGTTTGATACTGGGCCACCACGTTGCCGCCGCGGGTCAGGAATATGCGGGTATCATAGGCCCCTTCGGTCAACGCGGCGGGCAACCGGATTGCGGCGCGAAACAGGGTCTGGTCGTCAACCGTCACACCGCCCGGGATCAATTGGTATTGGTCTGCCTTCTTGCGAATACGGATCAGCGCCTGCGTAAAGGTGGGGGAATCGGTGATTGACATCGGCGCACCGACCGACCGGATCGCGCGGGGGATCGTGATGCCGTGGCGCAGATCCTCGACCTGCTTGAGCACATCGCCCAGCGGTCCGCTTGTCACAACCGCGTAATAGCTTGGGGCAAGGTCCACCTCGACCGCATCAGTATTGACCCAGATGCCAAACCGCTTTTCCTTGCGGCGCACCAGCACCGGCGCGGAGGGGCCTGCGACGGTGACAATAACCTGAAGTTCCGGGCCATCCGGGACCGGAGTTTCCCGCTTTACCGCGCCATAGACAAGGATCTCGGAGCCGTCGAAGTTGGTGGTGATCGACACCTCGGCCTGGCTGAGCCCCAGCACGATTTCTTCAGCTGCCCGGGCCGCTGGGACCATGGTCGCCAGAACCACAACAAAGGCGAGCAGGGCGCGCATCAGTGCTCCCCTGCCGCGCCAAGCGAATACAGTTCGGCAGGCTGCACCAGCAGATCAAAGGCCAGTTTGCCACTCACCGCCAGCACCATGATTGCCAGCAGAATGCGCAGCTGTTCGGCCTTCATCTTGACGCCGATCCGCGTTCCGATCTGTGCCCCGATCACACCGCCAACCAGCAACAGAACCGCCAAGACGATGTCTACGGTAAAGTTTGTTGTGGCGTGCAGCATCGTGGTAAATGCGGTCACAAATATGATCTGGAACAACGAGGTGCCGACAACCACCTTGGTGGGCATACCAAGCAGATAGATCATCGCGGGCACCATGATGAAACCACCACCCACACCCATGATCGCCGCCAGAATACCAACGCTGATCCCCACCAGGACCGGCGGGATCACAGAGATATAAAGACCGGAGACGCGGAAACGCATCTTGAAAGGCAGGCCGTGGATCCAGTTGTGTTTCTTGCGCGCGGGCAGCTTGCCGGACTTGGTGTTGCGGATCGCCTTGAGCGATTCAAAGAACATCAGCCCGCCGATGACGCCCAGAAACAGCACATAACACAGCTTGACCAGCAGATCGACCTGGCCCAGCGCCTTGAGATAGTTGAACACCATCACACCAAGGGCCGCGCCAATCAGGCCACCGATCAACAATACCGTGCCCATCCGAAGATCGACGGTTTTGCGTTTCAGATGCGCCAGAACTCCCGAAAACGACGACGCGACAATCTGGTTGGCCTCGGTGGCTACGGCGACAGCAGGGGGGATCCCGATAAAGAACAGCAGCGGCGTCATCAGGAAGCCGCCGCCAACCCCGAACATGCCCGAAAGCACACCCACCAGCCCGCCCAGCCCCAATAACAGGAATGCGTTGACCGATATTTCGGCAATGGGCAGGTAAATCAGCATGGCATCCCTTAGCGCGGCAGAACTTCTAAATCAACGGTACTTGCTGCATTGCCGAAAAGAGGACTGATAGAGCGGTGGATTCTGGCCTTAACAAACTGCGGCATCACACCTCCCCTTGCCCCCGTAACAGGCCTTTGAGCGGACCCGGACGCCTATCGGCCATGGCTGCGGTCATAGCCATTGGGCGGCGCAGGCTCCCACCCCTCCAGGGCATCCACTGCGGGGGCAAAGGTCTCCACCAACAGTGGATGACACACAGCCGCGTCCGAGGAATGTTCCGCCGAACAATCCCCGCCGGGGCAGGCGCTCAGCGCGCCAAGAAGGTCCATCTCTGCAAAGAATTCCAGCGTATCACCGGGGCGCACCGGGCTGGCTTTCATGAAGTACTGGCCGGTATCGCGGGTGAACCCGGTACACATGAACACATTCAGCACATCATGCACATGCGGCTCTGCCTCCTGCGGGGCCACCCCCAGATGATCGGCAAGCGCGCGGGTCAGGTTGGAATGGCAGCAATGGTGATATTGCCCGCCTTTCAAAAGGTTATGGGTATAGGGATCGCAGCGGGTGCCAATGACGTCATGAACCGATCCGCCATATTGGTCGATACCGTACCACCCCAGACTGTCGTGGGTAAGGGTCGCCATCGGGCGCATGCCGGGAAAGCTCGACCACATCCGTTCGCCGCAGGTGATATGTGTCCCGTGCAACGCGCGGGTTTTGCCGGAATAGAACCGCTCGCTCAGATCACGGGCATTCCACAGGTTCAGATCCCCCACCTGCGACCCCTCCACCGACGTGATGCGGAAAAAATGGCCCGCTGGCACGTCAAATGTCCTGGCCTCGCGCGGTGGCACCCGGACTTCACCGGTTTTTGTCAATGTCTGACGTGCCCTGGCATACAGCGCCATATCCGGCTGCGGTAGCGTATCAACCGGGTAGCAGATGACTGGTTTGACGGCTTTGCGCGCCGCAGCATCCGATGGTGTCTTGCTCATGCGTTCTGCCCCGCAATTCGGCCTGAGTACAGGCACCCCCCCAGAAATGATCCCTCAAGCGCATTGTACCCATGATAGCCACCGCCGCCAAAACCGCAAACCTCGCCTGCCGCATATAGGCCGGGCAGCGGATCACCACCGGGGGTCAGCACCCTGCTCTGCATGTCCGTGTGCAGCCCGCCCAGCGATTTGCGCGTCAGGATGTTCAGGCGCACCGCAATCAGCGGGCCATTGGCCTTGTCCAGAATCGCGTGCGGCCTGGCCGTGCGGATCAGTTTGTCGCCCTTGTAATTCCGCGCGCCCCGAATGGCGGTGATCTGGGCGTCCTTGGCAAAGGGATTGGCCAATTGCAGATCGCGCGCCGCGATCTGCGCGCGGATATGGTCAAGCGCCAGCGGCTGATCGGGCGTGATGTCATTCATGCCCGCAACCAACGTCTCCAGATCATCGGCGACAACAAAATCCGCGCCATGTTCCTTGAAGGCCTCAACCGCCGGGGTCGCACCCTTGCCCAGCCGCGCCTTCAGCACATCCGTCCAGCCGCCCTCGGTCAGGTCCGCGTTCTGCTCGGACCCGGACAGGGCAAATTCCTTTTCGATGATTTTCTGCGTAAGAATAAACCAACTGTGTTGCCCCACGCTCAGAATACGTCGGAGCGTGCCCAACGTGTCAAATCCTGGCAGAAACGGGGCCTCCATCCGATCCCCCCGCGCGTCGAACCACATCGACGATGGTCCCGGCAAAATGCGGATGCCATGATTGGGCCAGATCGGGTTCCAATTTTGCACACCCTCGCAATAATGCCACATCCGGTCCTCGTTAATCAGCCCGGCCCCGGCGGCTCTGGCGATCTCGTGCATCTTGCCATCGACGTAATCCGGCACGCCGGAAACCATCTTTTCCGGTGCCTGACCAAGCCGATCCGTGGGCCAGTGGGCGCGCACCACCTCGTGATTGCCGCCAATACCGCCGGTGGTCAAAATGACCGCTTCGGCATGATGGTCAAACGCCCCGACGATGTCGCGCGACGTGCTTTGTCCCCGCGCCGCCGTGGTATTTTCCAAAACATCGCCGCGCACACCGGTGACCACCCCATCACTGGTTATCAGGTCACTGACCCGGTGCCGGAACGCCAGTTTGATCCTTCCTGCGGCCGCATGGTCCACCATCAGTCTGGCAAAGGGTTTCACCACCCCCGTCCCTGTCCCCCAGGTGATGTGAAACCGGGGCACCGAATTGCCATGACCATGGGCCTGTTCGCCGCCCCGTTCGGCCCATCCCACCACCGGAAACCACCGCATCCCGAGATCATGACACCATTGCCGCATGCCCCCTGCGGCCCAGTCGATAAATCCTTCGGCATACCGGCGCGGATTTGCATCTTCGGGCCTGTCAAACTGCGCTGACCCCATCCAGTCGCTCAGCGCCAGCTCGCGGCTGTCCTTGATGCCCAACCGGCGCTGTTCGGGCGAGTTGACCATGAACAATCCCCCCAGCGACCAGAACGCCTGCCCGCCCAGCGATTGCTGTCCTTCCTGATCCAGCATCAGCACCTTGCGGCCCCGCAAAACGGCCTCATGGGCGGCCACCATACCGGCAAGACCCGCGCCCACAACAATTACATCTGCCTTGAATGAAGTTTCGCCCATCATGCCCCCTTGATGGGCCAACGATAGCCCCGCGCCCCTCCGGTTGTCGAGCGTCAGCTGCGCTCAGAGACCGAGCGTTTTTTAGGTCGCCATACAGCGTGCCGGCTTGCCTGTACTGGCAAATGCTTCTGCCCCGCAGGTCACGCAGTTGTATTTGACAAGTGCGCCCCTGCTGCCTGCCCGGCTCTGCCGCCAGCGGCAATGCCGCCGCCCCCTGTTGCGCCGCGCGCAGATCGCAACAACGATGACTGCGAGCAGAAACCCAGGAAACAAAGGCATCAATGACCGCTCATTCAGCCTTTGGCTGCCTTCGCCCCTGCAAGGACGATGACAGGCCAAAGGCCTGGAAGAGTTGGGATCAGATGGTCCGTTCGACCATCAATTTCTTGATCTTCGCAATCGCGGCCGCCGGGTTCAGGCCCTTGGGGCAGGTCTTGGCACAGTTCATGATCGTGTGGCAGCGATACAATTTGAAGGGGTCTTCCAATTCATCCAACCGCTCGCCGGTCGCCTCGTCACGTGAATCGATGATCCAGCGGTAGGCATGCAACAGGGCCGCTGGCCCAAGATACCGATCGCCGTTCCACCAGTAGCTCGGACAGGACGTCGAACAGCATGCGCACATGATGCATTCATAAAGCCCGTCCAGCTTTTGCCGGTCATCGACCGATTGTTTCCATTCCTTGACGGGTGCGGGCGTCTCGGTCTCAAGCCAGGGCTGAATGCTGGCGTGTTGCGCGTAGAAATGGGTCAGATCCGGGATCAGATCGCGGATCACCGGCATATGCGGCAGCGGATAAACCTTCACCGCGCCTTTCACCTCGGCCACGCCATAGGTGCAGGCCAGCGTATTGATCCCGTCGATGTTCATCGCGCAGGATCCGCAAATCCCCTCGCGGCAGGACCGGCGGAAGGTCAATGTCGGATCAATCTCGTTCTTGATCTTGATAAGCGCATCCAGAATCATCGGCCCGCAGGTATCCATATCGACGAAATATTTGTCGATGGCCGGGTTCTTGTCGTCATCCGGGCTCCAGCGATAGATGTGGAATTCCTTGACGTTGGTGGCACCTTGCGGCTTTGGCCATGTCTTGCCGCTGGTCATGCGGGAATTCTTGGGGAGTGTCAGCTGAACCATGTCGCTTCTCCTGTTCTTGGGCAACACCTCGCCCGTTTCATCACGTCAGCCCCTTGCAGGGCCATCACCAATCAGGCTGCGCCCTTTCGGACAAACAGCGTATTTCCTTCCGCCTCAAGGGTCGCGGCAAACCCCAGCGCGGTAATTTTCGCCACCAGATCAACATCCCATTCCCCGGCATGGCGGGTTTCGATCAGGATCGCATCCGGCAACCATCCCTCCGCATCAAGCAACGGCCCAAGGGCGGCAACCTCCGCCCCTTCCACGTCGATCTTGAGAACGGCAATGTCGTGCGTCTCTGCCTGCCCGGTAAAATCACGCAGGGGCCGGATCGGGACCAATGTGCCCCCGGCCCGCGCCCGTTTGCGGATCGGATTCAACGATGCCTGCCCGAAATTACCCTGCCGAAAATTCAGCACCCCTTCGCCGGGTGCCGCCCCCAAAGCACAGCTTTCTATGCGCACCACGTCGCCCACATCGTTCAGCCGGACATTATGACCCAGACGTCCGATCATCACCGGATTGGGTTCAAACGCCACGACCCGGCTGCCATCGCCTGCGGCAATCGCCAAAGGCACCGTAAAGGCTCCGCAGTTGGCCCCGACATCAAGAATAAACGCGTTCTTCCCCTCGACCAGATCAATCAGGGCCATCAGAGACTGCATTTCGGGGGGTTGCTGATCAAGCCAGATCATCCGGTCGGTATAATTGTCACGCGGATCGACATACATCCTGATGCCCGCAAATTCGACCACATCCGGCGGCAGGATCGGCACCAATTGCCGCCGCGTCGACCGGTCCGCCGTGCGGAACACCTCGCGCAGGGCGGCGGCATTGCTGTCCCGGTCTACCAATTCAAATGTGGGGTCCGACACGGCGTTCATGGCTCAGGTCAACCCTGTCGCCAGCGCCGAGGACTGAAGGCACTGCACCGTCTGGGGCCGCGACAGCACGTCGCGCACGGTATCGGCCACCGCGTCATCGACCCCGATCACTGCCGCCCTGGCATATTGGCGAATTTCCTGCGCGTTGGAATTGTCGATGATGCAATCGGTGAAGGGTGTAATCAACTGCTTGGGCACCTGCGGAAACCGGGTGGCCAGCGTTTCTGTCACAACGCCCTTGGCCCCTGCCCGCGCAGTATTATCCACGGCCTGCTGCACCTGGGTGCAGGCCGCGAGCAGTCCCGCGATGAGAACAAGGGCGGCCCAGCGCATGATCCTAGTATACCCGCGCTTTGGGCGCGATCTTCTTGAGGTCGATGCCGCCTTCCTTGTGGGTGGTCAACGGCTTGAGATGCACCGGACGGAAGTCCAGAGCCGCGTCCTTGCCGTCAAACCGGATCAGGCTGTGCTTGCGCCATTCCTTGTCGTCCCGGTCTGGGTAATCCTCATGCGCATGCGCCCCCCGGCTTTCCTTGCGCGCCGCAGCGGCGGTGATCGTGGCCACCGCATTGGGCATCAGGTTGGTCAGCTCAAGCGTTTCCATCAGATCGGAATTCCACACCAGCGTTCGGTCCGTCACATGCAGATCATCCAGCTTGCCCGCAACGTCCTTCATCTTGGCCTCGCCTTCGGCAAGGGTCTTGTCGGTGCGGAACACTGCGGCATCCGCCTGCATGGTCTTTTGCATTTCAAGACGCAGCTCGGCCGTCGGGATCTGCCCTTTGGCATGGCGCAGCCCGTCAAAGCGGCTGAAAGCGGCGTCGATGGACGCTTTGTTCGGGCTTGGCACGGCGGTTTTGGGGTCTACAATTTCCGCCGCCCGGATCGCCGCCGCGCGGCCAAAGACCACAAGGTCAATCAAGCTGTTGGAGCCCAGACGGTTTGCCCCATGCACCGAGGCACAGCCGGCCTCGCCCACAGCCATCAGACCGGGCGAGATATTGTCAGGGTTGTCCGCCGTCGGGGCCAGCACCTCGCCCCAATAGTTCGTCGGGATGCCGCCCATGTTGTAATGCACCGTGGGCAGAACCGGGATCGGTTCCTTGGTCAGGTCAACACCGGCAAAGATGCGCGCGCTCTCGCTGATCCCCGGCAGCCGCAGATCAAGCGTTTCGGGGGGCAGGTGATTGAGATGCAAATGGATATGATCGCCGTTTTCGCCCACGCCGCGCCCTTCGCGGATTTCCATCGTCATGCAGCGGCTGACAACGTCGCGGCTCGCTAAATCCTTGTAGGTCGGCGCATAGCGTTCCATGAACCGCTCGCCTTCGGAATTGGTGAGGTACCCGCCTTCGCCCCGCGCGCCCTCGGTGATCAGACAGCCCGCGCCGTATATCCCCGTGGGGTGGAACTGCACGAACTCCATGTCCTGCAACGGCAATCCGGCCCGCGCCGTCATCCCGCCGCCATCACCGGTACAGGTATGCGCCGATGTGGCGCTGAAATAGGCCCGGCCATAGCCACCCGTGGCCAGCACAACCATCTTGGCGCTGAAAAGATGCATCGTGCCATCGTCCAGTTTCCAGCACAGCACCCCCTGACAGACACCCTCGTCCGACATGATCAGATCAATCGCGAAATATTCGATATAGAATTCGGCGTTGTTCTTGAGGCTTTGGCCATAAAGCGTGTGCAGGATCGCGTGACCGGTCCGGTCGGCTGCGGCACAGGTCCGCTGCACCGGCGGGCCTTCGCCAAATTCGGTGGTGTGCCCGCCAAAGGGGCGCTGGTAAATCTTGCCCTCTTCGGTGCGCGAAAACGGCACACCGTAATGTTCCAATTCGTACACCGCCTTTGGGGCCTCGCGCGCGAGGTATTCCATCGCGTCCGTATCGCCTAACCAGTCAGAGCCTTTGACCGTGTCATACATGTGCCACTGCCAATTGTCGGGGCCCATGTTGCTCAGGGATGCGGCGATGCCGCCCTGTGCGGCAACCGTGTGCGAGCGGGTTGGAAACACTTTGGACACACAGGCCGTGCGCAGCCCCTGCTCGGCCATGCCAAGCGTTGCACGCAGCCCCGCGCCACCGGCACCCACCACCACGACGTCATATTCGTGGGTTTCATATTCATATGCGGACATTGGTCGTACCCTCTTAGGTATATTGGTTCAAAGCGCCAGCTTGGCGATGGCGAAAATGCCGACCGCCGCCGCGCCGTAGCTAAGACAGGTCATCAGGATGATCGCGACCTTCTGTGCGGTTCCATGCACATAATCCTCGATCAACACCTGCACGCCATCGTTGAAATGCTTGAACCCAACGCCCAGCGTCAACACCGCGATGATCGCGGGGAACGGGCGGCCGTAATAGGCAAGAATTTCCTCGTAAGTGCCGCCCAGCGCCGACCCGAATGTAAAAACAAAGAGCGGGATCAGGATCAGCAGCGCAACCGCACTGACTTTCATGGCCCAGAAATGTGCCGTTCCGGTCTTGGCCGATCCCAAGCCCATCGCGCGTTTGCGGTCTGTCAAATATGCCATTTTCTTGCCCTTACACAGCTGCGATTGTGATGACGGTCAGAACAACCGACCCGATCAGGCAGGCCCAGCCAAGCCGCTCTGCGGTCGGAATATCAAGCGCATAGCCGTTGTCCCAGATCAGGTGCCGGATGCCCGCGAGGGTGTGATACCACAGCCCCAGCACCGACAATCCCATGACAGTATCCCCGAACCAGCTGGTCAAGAACCCGTTTACGATTGCGAAATACGCCTCTGACGTTGCTGCGGCCAGAAACCACCACACGATAAGCAAGGCGGCAATCAACATCGCATTGCCGGTGATCCGGGTCAGGATCGACGTCATCGACGTCAGCTGCGGTCGGTAGATCGACAGGTGCGGGGACAGGGGGCGGTTGCCCCGATTTACATCGGCCATGGCGCGTGTCCTTTGGTAGGGCTGCATTTTTGCTGGGCTATTGATAGCGTATTCTGCGGCGCTGTCACGTGGGCAGCATCGAATATGCTGCGGTTTCTTGGCACATTGAGGTGGAAAAGTGCATCTTATTTACCAAATATTCTATTTGTGATCACACTTTTTGTAGCCGTGATCACAAATAGACGACACCCGCGAGAGACTCAGCTGCTTGGTCGTTTCGCGCTGCAACTTGCGCCTGATCTGTGCGGGGTAATCCTCGAACCCATTTGCGGTGATCACAAATGCACCCTCGCCGACGATAAGGTTCTCGTAAAAATATGCGGTCAGGTCGGTTGCGTCCGTTTCGATCGCAAGAGCGTTGATGACGATGTCCTTGTCTTTCATCATCGGGTGAAAATCCCTTGGTGGGTCGCCTTCGTTGGACACCCCATCACCCGATACGTCAATCACCCGGCGCTCACACCCCGGCACCAGATCAAAAAGCTCTGCCGACAAAGCAACCGCCTCGCCTATTGCCGTTGAAAAATTACGCCAGCGCCGGAAATCAGTGTCGACCTGATCCGCAAAGGCCCGCACATCCGCCACGGTTGTCATCGCCGTCCATGGGATCGTCTGACGCTGGCGCGACGATCCGGTCCATTGAACCACCGTCAGCCGGGCCTGCGCATCCACCAGGGCATCCTGAACCACCCCATCGCGCAGGGCCGCGGCCAGCCCCTTCATCTGAATGTCATATTCGCGGCTGTCCACGGAACCGGACACATCCACCGCCAGAACAAGCGCCAGACCACAGGCAAGCGCGGCGCGGGGCAGGACGCACAAAAGAAGGATCACAAACAGGCGCATGACAACTGTATAGCGCAGCATGTGATCCGCGCACATCTCACTTTAATGTGGGGGTGGACCTCCGCCCCGGATTTGAACCGGGGCCTCGCGCTTGTTGACCATCATATCCCGGGCCAGGCCCGGTGCAGCAGCCAAAAAAAAGGGCGCGCCAAACGGCACGCCCTCCCAGAATTCAGCGCAATTGAATCAGCTCAAGGATCCGTCGATACCCTTGCAGGCCTCAACCAGACCTTTGACGGCATTCACGGAATTGTCGAACATCGCCTGCTCGTCCTTGTCCATGTTGATCTCGACCACCCGCTCGATGCCACCGGCACCAATCACCGTAGGCACGCCAACATAGAACCCGTTAAGCCCATAGGCGCCGTCAACATAGGCCGCGCAGGGCAGCACACGTTTCTGATCCTTGAGATAGCTTTCCGCCATTTCGATGGCCGAGGTTGCCGGGGCATAAAACGCCGATCCGGTTTTCAGCAGGCCGACAATCTCGGCCCCGCCGTCACGGGTGCGCTGAACGATGCTGTCAAGCTTTTCCTGGCTGGTCCAGCCCATCTTGACCAGATCAGGCAGCGGGATGCCTGCGACGGTAGAATAACGTACCAGCGGCACCATCGTGTCGCCGTGACCGCCCAGAACAAACGCCGTCACGTCCTTCATGGAGACGTTGAATTCGGACGCCAGGAAGTGACGGAAGCGCGCCGAATCGAGCACACCCGCCATGCCACAGACCTTGTGATGGGGCAGGCCGGAGAATTCGCGCAGCGCCCAGACCATCGCATCCAGCGGGTTTGTGATGCAGATTACAAAAGCGTCCGGTGCATGGGCGGCAATGCCCTCACCAACCGATTTCATCACTTTGAGGTTGATGCCCAGCAGGTCATCGCGGCTCATCCCTGGCTTGCGTGCCACACCTGCGGTGACGATGCAGACGTCTGCGCCCGCAATATCGGCATAAGATTGCGTGCCTGACATCGTCGCGTCGAACTTGGCCGAGGGCCCGGATTCCGCGATGTCGAGTGCTTTGCCTTCAGGAATGCCCTCCGCAATGTCGAACAGGACAACGTCGCCCAATTCTTTCAATGCTGCGAGATGTGCAAGCGTTCCGCCGATTTGCCCCGCGCCGATCAGCGCGATTTTGGGTCTGGCCATGGTAGTGTCTCCGATCAGAGTTACGTTGACGCGGGCATAGCGAAATGCGCCCCGTCCTGCAAGTGCTCTGCGCTGCGTTGCAGCATTCCCCTTGCCAATGGACAGTCGACCCCGATTGCGTAGAAGTGTCCAGACCCGCAAAATGGGATACCGGATGCTGACCCTCAATCTGTTCTTTTTCGCCGTCGCAGGCCCTGCCGTGCTCTTTGCGGGCATATCCAAGGCCGGATTCGGGTCAGGTGCCTCCTTTGCCTCTGCGACCATTTTGGCGCTGGTCGTGGAGCCGGGACTGGCCCTTGGGGTGATGTTGCCGCTGTTGATGCTGATAGATGCCAGCTCGCTCCGGCCCTATTGGGGAAAATGGAGCTCCCTGGATGCAAAGCTGATGATCGCTGGCGGCATTCCGGGTGTCCTGCTGGGCGCAGCCTTTTACAAACTCGCCTCTGCGGATGTCCTGCGGTTGCTGATTGGTGGGGTTGCCCTTGGGTTTGTGGTCTGGCGCGTGTCGCTCAGCTGGGGGTTGGTCAGGCTGGCAAAAACCCGTCTGCCGGATTGGGCCGGTGCGGCGACCGGCATCGTTGCCGGTTTCACCACCTTCGTCAGCCATGCAGGCGGCCCACCGGCCGCCGTTTTCCTGCTGACCAGAGGACTGTCCAAGACCCAGTTTCAGGCAACCACGGTGCTGGTTTTCTGGGTGTTGAACATCGTCAAATTTGGCCCCTATGCGGCCCTGGGCATGTTCACACCACAGACGCTGATGGCCAATGTCGTGCTGGTTCCCTTTGCCTTGCTTGGCACCTGGCTGGGCGTCAAGGCGCATCATCTGGTGCCCGAACGGGCGTTCTTTGCCGTGACCTATGTTCTTTTGCTCATCACCGGAAGCAAGCTCATATTTGATGGCTTATCCTAGGTCTATCAACCTCTTGAAGGCCATTTCAAAGGTGATACATCACGCATCGTTACCCTTGGCTGGCAGGGCCTCGACCACCCGTTCATAGGATTGCCCCGAGGCCACCAGACAAGTCAGCCCGCCCGGAGTTGTCACCGTGATGCTCCAACTGCCTGTTTCATCTGATGCAAAAATCTCGACAACCGCGTTGTTTGCGCCAAGCCCCACGGACTGCCGCGTCTCACCATAGCCCTGTGCAAGCCGTTCCAACACCGCCTTGCGCGGCCCGCAGTTGCCGCTCTGCGCCGCCAGATCGGTTGTTGCCGCCAGATAGACCAAGGCCCCCGCAGTCAGCGCGGTGAGGTTGAACATCTTTGTGATACGTTTCATCATGTCTGCCTTCATTCAAAAAGGCGGCACCCAGGGTCTGTTGCTTACCTGCCGGATTTTCCCGGCAAGACCTGGATGGGCCAGGGTTCACTCAAGGTTGCGACGCCGTCAGGGCCGGTTTCCGGGTCAATCGGAAAGACACTTGTCCGGCGCGCAACGGGGACAAGGCTGCGTCAGAGGGCTGAAATATCGGTTAACACAGCGGCCGCAGGCCCGTTGCATTTGATCGTTGCTGCGCTGCGGCAGGTTTTGGCTTGAACTTTCCTGTCAAAAATGGCCCTTTGCGCGCAACTTTGATACTGTCCCCTCCCAACCTGTCAGTGGAGCCTGCCATGACCAAACTCACCTGCCCTTTGCGCTCTGTTCTCTATATCCCCGGCTCCAAGCCCCGTGCACTGGACAAGGCGCGCGGCCTTGCCTGCGACGCCATCATCTTCGATCTCGAAGACGCGGTAAGCCCCGATGAAAAGGCCGCCGCGCGCGCCACATTGGCGGCGGCCCTGGCCGAAGGCGGCTATGGCGCGCGCCTCAAG
>Ga0316204_10007739_pt1 | contig 15436 bp, 14 predicted proteins | sample 6monrhotite_MG_2_FD_205661 | JGI IMG/M metagenome (GOLD analysis project Ga0316204, IMG submission 205661) | Microbial mat bacterial communities from mineral coupon in-situ incubated in ocean water Damariscotta River, Maine, United States -... | ecosystem: Environmental > Aquatic > Marine >...
GTTGACCGACAAAAGATCAATTTTCAGGCTGTTGCCGGCCATGGCGTGTACACGATCAACATAGCTTTTTGCATTTTCGAGGAAAATGCCGCCACCCCAAGCTGCCTGAACTTTCAGGACAGTTGCAGCTTGCGCGATATGCGGTGCTGCGAGGGTACCAGCGGCTGCGGCACCTGCTACGGCTGTGCCACGGATGAATTTACGGCGCGTTACGTCCTTTTTCGCAATGCTCTTTGTGGACGTTTCTTTTGTTGTCTTTGACATTAATGCTCTCCCTTTGTCGGAACATCCCGGTAGCTTCCGCCCTAGACCGGGTTACTGTTGTGTCGGCAAAAAGTGACGAAACGGGTTGTCACTCGGCGCCTTTGGCGGGGTTCGTTTAGATGGCTCAGAAGTTTCTAAGCCGCCTGTTGTGGTATACCATGTATTTTTTAGAAAAGTATTTCAAGTGGCAACGTCGCAATATTCCTGAGATTCTTTTCTAACCCGTTTTCAGAGTATCCAACACACTGATGGCCCTGTAAAACAAGGCCGCGCGAAGGATCCATCTAGGCTACCCGATCCCCCGGCTCATTGCCCGAAAAAAAGGCGTCCAGATTGTCGATCGCCCGAAATCCCATCCCGTCCCGGGTTTCCTTATTGGCGCTACCGATGTGTGGCAGTAAAAATGTGTTGGGTAATGCGGTAAGTTCGCGACTCCCGCCCGGCTCAGTTTTGTAAACATCAAGCCCGGCTGCAGCAATCTTGCCGGATTTCAGGGCGTCCTTCAGGGCACTTTCATCGATCAGGGCACCACGCGCTGTATTTACGATGATCGCCCCATTCGGCAATTGTTCGAGACGTTCTGCGGATAACAGGTTTGCCGTTTCAGGCGTTGCCGGGCAATTGAGTGACAAAACATCACAAACCGGCAACAGGCTATCGATGGAATTGTGAAAAATCGCGCCTTGCTCTTCCGAACCGGGCAAGCGCTTCCGGTTGAAGTAATGGACCGTCATATCAAAGCCGCGGGCTCGTTTTGCGACGGTCTGTCCGACACGCCCCATCCCGATGATACCGATGCGCTTGCCGGTAATCGCTGTGCCGACCATGAAGGCGGGACTCCAGTCAGTCCACGATCCGTCCCGCATCATGCGTTCGCCTTCACCGGCCCGCCGCGCAGCACCCAACATCAGAAGAATGGCTATTTCTGCTGTCGCGTCGCTGAGGACATCCGGTGTGTTGGTCACAACAATGCCCCGTTCACTGAAGGCCTCTAGATCGCAATGATCAACGCCGACCGAGAAGTTTGCGACAATTTTCACGCTTTCGGGCAGGCGGCGCACAACGTCCGCCGTGAAGTGTTCTGTATGGCAGGGGAGAATTGCATCGACCCCTTGGGACCGCTCAATTAACTCGTCTGGGGAATACAGTGCATCATCCGGGTTAAGGTGAACCGTGTAATCCTGTGCGAGCCGGGTTTCCACGGCATCGGGCAGTTTGCGGGTAACGAGAATTCTAGGCTTGTCTGCCATGATCATTCCTTTGTGGTCGGTCGCAGTATTAAACAGGGTGCCAGTGTCTGGTGGTGTCGTAACGGTGTTAGCACTAGGCCAACGAAATTACCAATGCGGGCCCGGAAAATTACTGGGAATAAGCGGGGTTGAATGCTGAGATAATATCGCTCATTGTGCACCGCACAAACACTGAGGGTGTGAGCTGGAGCTCGGCGGTTGTTTTGTTCCGACCTCCTCGTCGAGACGAGTTCCGGTGGCGATACGTTTTTAGTCAGACAGGAGTTTATGATGAGTTTTACCATAGTCGAACAGGCGCCTGCGCGCCTTAACCGATCGGAGCTTGCTGTTCCCGGTTCAAATACGTCTTTCATGGAAAAAGCATCGAAAGGCAACGCGGACGTGGTGTTTCTTGATCTGGAGGATGCTGTCGCTCCGGACGATAAAGTTCAGGCCCGTAAAAACATTATTGAAGCACTGAATGACCTGGATTGGTCGGGTAAGACGGTTTCTGTTCGAATAAACGGTCTGGATACCCATTACATGTATCGCGACGTAGTCGATGTGATGGAGCAGGCTGGCCAGAATCTGGACCTAATCATGATCCCCAAGGTTGGGACGGCCGCTGATGTATACGCTCTGGATATGATGTGTACCCAAATCGAAGATGGCATGAAACTGAGCAAACGTGTCGGTTTCGAGTTAATCATTGAGACCGCGCTGGGCATGGCCAACCTGTTCGAGGTTGCCTCATCAAGTAAGCGCCTCGAAGCCCTGCATTTCGGTGTTGCAGACTACGCAGCCTCCACAAAAGCGCGGACGACTGTGATCGGTGGCCCTAACCGGGATTACCACGTCCTGACGGATGCTGATAGCGAAGGCAATCGCGACATTCACTGGGGCGATATGTGGCACTACCCCATTGCCAAGATGGTTGTTGCCGCACGTGCCAATGGCCTGCGCCCAATTGATGGCCCTTTTGGCGATTTTTCGGATTCTGACGGTTACGCAGCTCAGGCAAAACGTGCCTCGACCTTGGGATGTGAAGGCAAGTGGGCCATTCACCCCAGCCAGGTCGACCTTGCCAACGAGCTTTACAGCCCCTCTGACGAAGAAGTGACAAAAGCAAAGCGGATTATTGAAGCCATGGAAGAGGCACAGCGCGAAGGCCGCGGTGCCGTCGCCCTTGATGGACGCTTGATTGACATCGCATCGATCCGTCAGGCAGAGGTCATGGTTGAAAAAGCGGCGCAGGTCGCTAACAGCAAATAATTTGATTAGATTAAGCTCAGCGGGCGATGGCACCTAGGAAGGTCTGTCGCCCGCAGATTCCCCCTGATCTCTGGTCTGATGATCGCCAACCATGAGGTCAGGTGTGGAATGATATTCCGGCCGGGTGCTATTCGGCAGCGTTGTCGCCCGCAACCTGTTTCTGCATCAGTGCTGCAAAATCTTCGGGCGGGACAGGCTTGCTATAGTAATAACCCTGTGCGCGATCACAGGTTTCAATCCGAATGAAATCGTGTTGTTCGAGCTCTTCAATTCCTTCAGCAATAACTTCCAAGCCAAGTTTATGCGCCATGCTGATGATACTTGAAACGATGGAACGTGCATCGTTACCGGTTTCCATATCGGATATGAAGGACTTGTCGATTTTGAGAACAGAAACCGGGAGCCGACGCAGATAGGCAAGGGATGAATATCCAGTCCCGAAATCATCGATAGAAAATCTAAAGCCTTTGGCCGATAGCCGTTGAAGAAGGGCCACAGTTTGCTCGATTTCCTGCATGAAGATGGATTCGGTTACTTCCAATTCAACACGCTTGGGGTCAATCCCTGTAGAACGGACAAGTTCCGTCACCCTGCTTTCCAAATCTGTGGACTGAAGTTCGCTGACCGATAGGTTTACCGCAACATCAATTTCCGGCAATCCGTTTGCGATCATGGTCTGTTGGAAGTTACACGCCGCGCGCATGATCCAATCGTCAACCTCATCAATAATCCCAAGCTGTTCCGCAAGCGGGATGAAAACCACGGGAGAAACCAGCCCGCGTTCGGCATTATTCCAACGGGCAAGGGCTTCAAAACCGCAAATTTGCCTTGTTTCAACATGGATGACGGGTTGGCAATGAAGCACCAACTCATTTTTTGATATGGCCCGGCGAAGGTCGGCTTCCATTTTCAATCGATCAAGCGCGAGGTGATGCATCTCGTTGTCGAATATCTGTACCGTTCCCGGCGCCGATGCCTTGGCGCGTTCTAGGGCGATGCCAGCATCGCGCAAAACATCTTCAGTCACCCGATATGCTTGATTGCCGAGGGCTATGCCGAGGGAAACTTCGGAATAAATTTCCTGCCCATCGAGGGCGAACGGTTGCATCAGAACGTTTTTGATTTCTTCGGCTAACCGGGAAACGTCGGCCGGTGATTCTGTGTATTCGGTCAACAGGGCGTATTCGCTACCTTCAAACCGGGTAACTGTGACATTTTCCGGAGAAATTCCCGGGTTCAGTTCTTTGTCTTCCAACAAATTCGTGATTCGTCGGGCGGACGCATTCAGAAATTCTTCCGTCGCCACGGGGCCAAGACTGGTGCTGATTTTCGAATGTGCATGGAGGTGAAGAACAATGACCGCGAAGTCAAAGGTTTGAGCGCGCTGGCAATAGTTCAGCGTGCGTTCTACCCGATCGGAAAACAGTACCCGGCTGGGCAGGCCCGTAAGAGGATCGAACGTCTTTTCATCGGTGACGTCGGTCAGGGATCCGGCGAATCGAACCGCTTTTCCATCGGCATTAAAGACAGCAACGCCTCGGATGACAGCCCAGACATAGTTGCCGTCCTTATTGAGCATCCGGCATTCCATCTGGCAATTGTCGGTTTTGCCGTTCAGATGGTTGTCGATGGTCGCCTTTAACTGATCCAGTTCATCAGGATGGACACGAGAAAACCACTCTTCCTGGGAGTCTCCGATACCTTCATCATCATAGCCCAGAATGGCTTTCCAGCGTTCGGAGTAGAACACTGTGTTTTGCGCAAGATCCCAATCCCACAATCCGTCACTGGTGCCTTTCATGGCCAAATTCAGCCGTTCTTCGCTGACGCGCAGGTCATTGTTGATGCGGGTTACCGTTAGGTGGGTTGCAATACGGGCAAGGGCAACCGCAATATCGATGGGTTTGGTCACATAGTCGTTGGCGCCATGATGTAAGGCCTTGACGATATCGGCGCTATCGTCGCGAGCTGTTGCCATGATGATTGGCAATTCGAGTGATGATTTTGTCTTCCGGATGATTTCGAGAACACCGTACCCGTCAAGGTCCGGCATCATCACGTCAAGTAGCACCAGATCGAAATGCTCGGATTCCATCAACCGGACGGCTTCCAGTCCGCCGTTGGCTGTCACGACTTGGTACTCATGAATAGCAAGCTGTTGCTCTAACAAGTGACGATTAAGTGCGTTGTCATCAACAACTAAAATTCGCGCCGTACTGTCTGGTATCACTTTTGTCGTCCCCAGAGGTTTCGAAGGCGGTTCGAAGGAGCTTGCTTGTCTGCTAAAGCGCTTTTGCTTGAAAAAAAGATAACAAGTTTTGGATCGTAGTTCGAGCCTTTAATCTTAGCTACTCTGGGTGAAGTTTTGGGCCGGGTCTCATTCACTGGTGTCCACATCAATGGAAAAAATGTTATCGTGACTTGAGAAAAGGGTTATCTGACTGTATTTGAACGTGAACGGTTTCAGGCGTCCGTACTTTTGCTTCATACCGCCCTTCCAGAATAAATATGGCTAGCTAAATGCACAACTACCTCGATTTCGAAAAACCAATCGCTGAACTGGAAGGTAAGATCCAAGAGCTACGCCATCTCAGCGGCGCTGGTGAAGTGAATATTGCTGACGAAGTAACGAAGCTACAAACCAAGGTTGATAAACTACTCACGTCGGCTTACGCCAAACTGACACCTTGGCAGAAAGCGCAGGTTGCCCGGCATAGTAACCGGCCCCATACAGTCGACTATGTTTCATCCCTGATTACCGATTTTACGCCGCTTGCCGGTGACCGCACGTTTGCGGAAGATCAGGCTATTATTGGCGGCATTGGGCGCTTTCAGGGCGGCACCGTCGTGGTGATTGGTCACGAAAAGGGTGCGGACACGGATAGCCGGATCAAGCACAATTTCGGTATGGCGCGCCCGGAAGGCTACCGGAAGGCGCAGCGCCTCATGCATATGGCAAATCAATTTAAATTGCCGGTCATTACTTTTGTGGATACGCCGGGGGCATACCCCGGCAGCGATGCAGAATCCCGCGGACAAGCGGAGGCCATCGCGCGCAGTATCGAGGTCTGTCTTGGCCTGAAGGTCCCCATGGTCAGTGTCGTCATTGGCGAAGGTGGGTCGGGGGGCGCAATTGCCATTGCGGTTGCCAATTCGGTAATGATGCTTGAGCACTCCATCTACTCGGTCATTTCGCCGGAAGGATGTGCATCCATTCTGTGGCGTGATGGCGATTTGGCCAAGGATGCTGCCGAAGCCTTGCGGCTCACAGCGCAGGACCTGAAAAAACTGGCGGTAATCGACACCATCATCCCTGAGCCACTGGGCGGCGCACACCGAGAGCCAGAGGTCGCTATTGCGGGGGTGGAAAAAGCCGTGGCGGAAGCACTGGACGGACTTGCGGGTCTGGACGGTGGTGTCTTGAAAGCGAAGCGCCGTGAAAAATTCCTGGAAATGGGACACCACGGCCTGTAGCCATAGCCTGACCACCGCAAACCTCTCGCTACGGAACGTTACGATGGATTTCCGGTCGTCGTGTTCTCTCTCGGGTCCAGAATGTCACGTAGCGGAGTTTTCAAACTCAGTTGAACGCTCCGGCGTGCCTGGTGGATGAATTCCGACACGCGAAGGTCGCCATCAGGTGTTGGGTTTGGTGCTAGCGATAGTGCATCGAACAGGTCGAACAGGGTTGTATGGTTCATATCGCGCGATAACACCCATCCGTCATCCGATGTTGGTTGAACAAACTCTGAACCGTGCAGAACGGCGAGAATGCCATCGACCCGGTCTTCCGCCAGCGCGGTTTGTCTCAGCAGTTCGGTGCGCCGCGTGGAATGCCCCATCAGGCTTGCGTACGTAAGAATTCGAAGAACAGCGAGGGCATCGTTTAGTCGGCTGGCCCCGATACGGTCGCGCGATGGCGCCCGCCCACCGGCGCGCTGCCATTCCCCGAGGGTGGTTGTCACAACGGCCCCGAGAAGCACGACACTCCACGACAGATACATCCAGATCAGGAATATTGGCACCACAGAAAGGGCACCATAGACATTCTGGTATGTGGGAAACGTGCTGACGTACCAGCCAAATCCCTTGCGTAACAGTGCGAACAGGATGCCGGCCAGAACCCCTCCGGTCAGCGCTGCCTTGCGTGACACATGACGGTTGGGGATGACGATGTAAAATGCACTCAAACCGATGATAATCAACAGCGTCGGGACAAATAGACCGATCCAGCCTAACGGACCGGCCAGTACATTCAGTCCAAGCCATTCACCTGCGATGAACAAATATGTCGTCAGCGAGAAGCTCGCGCCGGCCACCAGCGGACCTAGCGTAATCATGGCCCAGAACACCAGAAGGCGAGGGATCAGAGGGCGAGGTTGGTTGACCCGGAAAATAGCGTTAAAGTCCGCTTCGATAGTCCCCAACAAAAGGATGGCAGTCGCCGCAAGCCCGATGATGCCGAGCGCCGACAGGGTTGTCGTGTTTTGAATGAATTGGTCGAAATAGCTCCGCATTGCCTCAGCCGACTGCGGCAGAAAGTTTGCGAACACGGCATCCTGAAATTGTTCACGGACACCCTCAAAGACCGGAAATGCGGCGAGCATGGAAAATGCAATTGCTGTTAACGGCACCACGGCAAGGAGGGATGTATAACTCAGGCCAGCTGCCATGCGCCAACACCGGTCTATCGCAAATCGTTCCCATGCATACCCGGTGAAACCAGTCAGCCGGTCGATTTCAAAACGTTGATTTCCGTCACGCATGGAGCCCTCTCTGAACACCAACAACAGTGAACCTTGGTGTCGCTCCCGAGTATAGGGCAATTGTCGCTTCGGATAATACCCGGGTTTATCGTACTGGAAACGAAGTCCGGTTTTGTGCCATGAGGGCCAGTGTCGCTGCAAGCAGGGGGCTATCTTTTAATGCGAGAGCCTCGAACGCACCGAAGTGGTGGCAACCGGGCAGAACCATCGTTTCAATCTTCGAGCCGACGGAGCCCCACGCACGGGCGAAAGTCTCCATCTGGCCATGAAATCCGATGCTTTCTTCACTGCCGACCGCCAAAATCAGGGGGGCGTCGGAAACAGGACGATGATTGATGGGGCTGAGTGTTTTCGCGGCCTGATCATTGAGGCCGACCTTGATGTTGATGCTGGTGTTCATTAGTGCCGTCAGGTCGAATAGTCCTGAAATCGCGATCCCACCCTTGATGATACCGTGCGGTATTTGGACAGTTTGTCTGGACCAATCGTGGGTCATCGAAAGTGCAGCCAGATGCCCTCCTGCTGAATGGCCCGCGATGAAAAGCTGCTCCGGGTCAGCTCCAAGTTCTTGGGCGGTGCACCATAGCCAAATGATGGCCCGACCAATCTGGGAATCGATCTCTTCAAGGGTGGTGTGTGGGCAAAGGGTATGATTGACCACAGCGACGTTGATCCCGGCAGTGTTCAGTTCTCTTGCTGCGAATGACGTATCCGCCTTGTCCATTGCTTGCCAATAGCCGCCGTGGATCAGTAACAGCAACGGGCCCCCTTGGGCATTGGTGGGGAGGGCGGGGAAATAATCCAGCGTTTCGTCCGGTCCCTCACCATAGGGTAGGTCGATTTGAACCGCCGGGTGTTCGGCTTTATATTCATCCGACCATTTCCGCCAACGGGTAAAAACATCGAGGTGATCGGGGATGGCGGCGCGAACGTTGTAGAGGCCCTCTTGAGTGGGATTTATGTCCATAGTCGAGTGTCTCCCGTTCTACACGCCAAGATACCGGTGTTGCATGGCCTCATCCGCCTGAAGTTCAGTTGAGCAGCCTGTCCACACGATACGGCCCTTTTCCATAATGAAATGCCGGTCCGCGATGCGGGCCATCGCCTTTGGATGTTTGTCGATAATCAGGATCGCCTGCCCTGAATCTTTTAGTTTATGTTCCAGTACGGCCCAGATTTCTTGTCGAATAATAGGGGCCAAACCTTCGGTCGCCTCATCGAGAATCATAAACAACGGGTTGGTCATTAAGGCGCGGCCAATGGCCAACATTTGTTGTTCGCCGCCCGATAGCGTTCGGGCGTATTGTCCGGTGCGTTCGGCCAGTCGCGGAAACAATTCCATCACCCGCTGTTCCGTCCACGGGTCATTAGCCTGACGATGGTTGCTCGCCGTTGCGATCAAATTTTCGCGGACGGTCAGGTTGGGGAAAACATGCCGTCCTTCGGGTACATAGCCGATTCCCGAGCGGGCAATTCTGTGACTAGGCCAACCGACCAAGTCATTACCCGCGAAAACAATCGAACCGGTTCTGGAAGGTGTTAACCCCAGAATTGAACGAACCGTTGTTGTCTTCCCCATTCCGTTCCGGCCCATCAACGTGACCACCTCACCGGCATTGACGTTTAGATCAACGCCAAATAAAGCCTGACTGGACCCATAAAAGGTTTCCACGTTATTCAGTTCCAGCAATGCCATGTTTACTCGTCCCCCAGATAGGCGAGGCGGACGTCCCGGTTTTGCCTGACTTCATTGGGGCTGCCGGTCATCAAAACTGCACCTTTGACAAGAACACTGATGACATCGGCCAGCGCGAACACGACGTCCATGTCGTGTTCGACAAGAAGGATGGAAATGTCCCCTTTCAAAGTGCGAAGGATTTCCATCATCCGCAGGCTTTCGCTCTGCCCCATTCCAGCCATGGGTTCATCCAGAAGCAGCATGGACGGCTCACTGGCAAGGGCAACGGCTAACTCCAGTTGGCGTTGTTCGCCGTGGGCGAGTTCTGTGACTTTCAGGTCGGCTTTGTCGGCCATTCCAACCCGTTGAAGGACCGCACGGGCCGGGTCACGCAGTGTTTTATCCGTGCGGGCTGGCGTCCAGAAACAAAAACTGTGGCCTTGCCGGGATTGTACGGCCATGGCGACATTGTCTTCGGCCGTGAATTCGGGAAACAGGCTGGTAATCTGATAGGAGCGTTGCAGACCTAACTGTGCCCGCTTGTAGGTCTCGATGTGTGTGATGTCGTGACCATCGAAGACAACCCGACCACTATCGGGGTTGATCTCGCCGGTAAATTGCCCGATTGCTGTCGATTTTCCGGCACCATTTGGACCAATCAGGGCATGAATGCCGCCGCGCTCCACTGCGAACGTCAAGCTGTCAGATGCGGCAACGGCGCCGAAGCGTTTACTAAGGTTACTAACTTCGAGGATTGCATCAGCCATCCTTGGCATCCTTCCCCACCAGCCAACCGTAAATCCCACGGCGTGCGAACAGGACGACGAACACTAGGAAAGGCCCCAGAAAAACCATCCAGTGCTCGGTCATGTTGGACAAGACTTCTTCCATCAATAACAGGGTGGCTGCCCCTAAAATGGGGCCAGCGAGCGTTCCCATGCCGCCAAGGATAACCATCACCATAATTTCGCCCGACCGGGTCCAATGCATCAAGCCCGGGCCGACAAATTCGGTATGATTGGCGATAAGGGCACCTGCAAGTCCCGCGCCCATTCCCGCAATGGTGAAGGCGATAAGCTTGTAACGATAAACCGGAAATCCCAGAGATTTCATCCGGGCTTCATTCTGCTTACAGCCACGCAGCACCATACCGAAACGGCTGTTCACGACCCGGTACGACAGCCCCAGAAAAACGAGAAGGATTACCAGCGAGAGGTAGTAGAACTGGATCTCATCGTACAGGTCCAGTGTCGGAATTTGTGACCGTTCCCAAAGGTTCAGGCCATCCTCACCTCCGTAGGTCGGTAGCGAGATCATGAAATAATACAGCATCTGGGCGAATGCCAGAGTGATCATGATGAAATAAACCCCGGCTGTGCGCAGGCTCAATGCCCCAATCAGTAAAGCGAAAAAGCCGGCGATTGCCACTGCCAGAGGCCATTGGACGATCGCCGAAAAGCTTCCCATCCAATCACCCGGCAGGAAGGTGATCGCAGTCTCGCCGTAAGCGTGATGGATCAGAATACCAACCACATAGGCGCCGAGACCAAAAAAGGCACCATGGCCGAAACTGACCATGCCGCAGTAACCGAGAATAAGGTCGAGACTCACCGCTGCCAGTGCGTAGATCAGAATCCGGCTGGCGATGGTAACGAGGAAGGGGTCGTCAATGACGTGCGCGACGAAGGGTAAGGTCAGCATTATCAGCAGGCCGAGCAGGTGAACTATTGCCTTGCGGCTCATAAATCGCTTCATGCTGTTAAGTACCACGTCAGTTTCCATAAGCCTGAAAAAGGCCTCGTGGCCGCCAGATCAAAACCACCGCCATCAAAACGTAGATGGCGACGCTGGAAAACGATGCGCCGATACTATCCGCAGCCGAGGGCTCCATGAATGATCGAAGGGTAAAGGGCAGGAAAGCACGACCATAAGTGTCGACCAACCCAACCAGAAGGGCGCCAACCAGAGCGCCCCGCACGGAGCCGATCCCGCCGATGATGATCACCACAAACATAAGAATGAGGATGCTTTCACCCATGCCGACCTCTATTGCAAGCATTGGTCCAGCCATGGCGCCAGCCAAACCGGCGAGCATGGCACCGATTCCGAAGACAATAGTGAACAGACGATCAATATTGACGCCCATGGCGCCGACAATCTCACGATGTGTGGCACCGGCCCGTATCAACATTCCCAACCGGGTGCGAACGATCAGGTACCGCAACCCGAGTCCGACAAGCAGTCCGACAGCAATAATGAACAAGCGGTACGCCGGATAGGGGGTGCCGGGTATAACCTCCAGCGTGCTCGACAGGATATCCGGCGGAGACAGGAAAAGCGCCTGTGGCCCCCAGATGATTTTGGTCAGTTCGTTCGCCGTTAAAATCACGCCAAATGTCGCCAACACCTGGTCGAGATGGTCCCGGTTGTAAAGCCGGCGGAGAGCAAACAACTCCAGTATCATACCCGCAAGGCCTGCGGCCCCCATAGCGGCGAGGACACCGATGGCGAAATTTCCGCTGGCCTGTGTCACCGTTGCCGCGACATAGGCACCAACCATGTATAGCGAACCATGCGCGAGGTTGATCAGATGCATGATCCCGAATACCAGGGTTAACCCGGCAGCCATCAGGAACAGCATCACACCCTGTTGTAGAGCATTCAGAGTTTGTTCGAGGAACAGGGCCAGCGTCATAAGGGATACATTCTCGGACAAATGCGGGCCGGAGAACCCGAGGTCCCCCGGCCCGCTAATCAGTCCCGGTTATATTTTGCAGTCCGCAGCGTAGGCATCACTATGGTTAGTGAAGACTTTGGCGACGATCTTGTTTGTTACACTGTCACCATCCTGAACGACTTCACGAACGTAAATGTCCTGAACCGGGTGTTGGTTCGGCCCGAACTTAAAGGCGCCACGGACTGAGTCGAAATCAGCCGCTTTGAGAGCCGCCCGGAACGCATCCATGTCATCCATGTTGCCTTTTACCTTGGCAATAGCGCTATCGAGGAGAAGAGCCGCGTCATACCCCTGTGAAGCGTAAAGCGACGGCTTACGGCCATAGGCCTTCTGGAACGCAGCGACGAAAGCCGTGTTGGCGGCGTTATCCAGATCATGGGAATATTGAGACGTGTTATAGGTCCCAATTGCTGCTGTTCCAACGGCTTTCAGGATTCCTTCGTCGAAGGAGAACGCGGGGCCATAGAGCGGGATTTGGTTAATCAACCCGGCCTGTGAATACTGCTTTACGAAGTTGATGCCCATACCGCCCGGCAAAAAGAAAAACACGGCGTCAGGCTTTGCTGCGCGCAGGTTTGCAATCTCGGCAGCATAATCGGTTTGCCCCAGCTTGGTATATACCTCCGCAGTGACAGTGCCCTTGAAAAAACGTTTAAACCCTGTCAGCGCATCTTTACCGGCTGGGTAATTAGGGGCCATCAAGTAAACATTCTTGAAACCCTTGTTGGTGACAAACTGGCCCATGGCTTCATGCAAGTTGTCATTCTGCCATGCTACGTTGAAGTAATTTTCATGGCATTTTGCCCCGGCGAGAGCCGACGGACCGGCATTGGGGCTGATGTAAATCTTGCCAGCTCGGGTAACGGTTGGCACGACGGCCATGGCAAGATTTGACCAAACGATACCGGTTACGACATCGACGTCGTCCTGCTTAAGCATCCGCGTCACGGCTTGCTTCGCATTCTCGACTTTTCGTGTGTCATCGACAGTGATCAGCTCCGTGGTGACACCACCGAGCTTCCCACCCTTCTGCCCCATAGCCAAATCGAAGCCGTCGCGAATATCGATACCAAGAGATGCGCCGCCCCCGGACAGGGTCGTGATCATCCCGATTTTAACGGAATCTGCCGAAAAAGCCGGAACGGCTGTCATCAGGCTCAAAGCCGTAGCGATTGAAAATTGACGAAAAAATTGTTTCATAAAATGGTTCTCCCCCTGAAAATTGATGATGACCGGATGGCAAGCATACAGGCCTAGAAATGAGCGCAAAACACTAGGGTATGTTTGAGGTTCAGGCAACGAATATGACGGTTTTTTGCCTATTAGAACGTTGCGGTGAATTAATCATTCTTCGTGTGTTGCCATTGCGAGATTACGACACCGATCACAACCAACAGGGCGCCGGATGTCTGGCCAAACGACACTGTTCCCCCCAACGCCAGTACGCACAGCATGACGTAAAATGGCACCATATTCATGTGGATTGAAGTGATGACCATTCCAATGCGTTCCACACCAGTCAGCCATAAAATCATGGCAAAACCGTTGCATATGCAGGCAATCCACAAAATCAAGGCCATTGAAATCGGGGATGTTTCAAAATTGACGGTTTCGACACCAAGCAATTGCGAAGCAATAACCACGCCCCCCACCACGACGCCCCCCATGGAGAGTGTCAGGCCGCTTTTCGCCGTTGCAGAAAGCATGGACAACCGCCGGACCGCTGCACGCGAATACCAGACGAAGAAAATGACAGACAAAAGGATGGCGAACTCACCGCCCTCCAACCCGATAATATCCGCCCGGCCGGACAGACTGGCCCATGCGCCACCGATGAGGGCGAGGCCTATTCCGGTAAGGAGCCTGATGGAAACACGTTCTTCTCCGCGGATGACCCCGAATACCAACGCAACGGCGGGCATGGATGTTAGAATGATGGCAGCTGTGGTGGGGTTGGAGAAAACCAGCCCCCAGTTGAGGAAGATGGTTGCGCCACCAAGCCCCAGCCCCCCAATGTAGAAGATATCCTTCCATGGAGCATGACGGATCTCCCGGGTTCTGCCCATGACGACCAGAGCACACGTCAGCGCGACCCCGCCCAATACCAGCCGCCCGACGGAAATAGCCAGCGGGTGCCACGACTGAAGCAAAACCTCAGTCGCTGGCAAGGCCGTCGACCAGAGGACCATACTGGCGAAAGCAAAGCCATTTCCGGAAAGGCGATGAGACATTTGATTCTTCATTTCCCGGAGCTCAGATTTCAACCGAAATGGACAGTGTCATAGTTGTTGTGTGAGACAATTGCGGACATCGAACGTCTTCTGTCAGGCCGCATAATAGGTCATCAGGAAACCGCTCCACGTGCGGCGACGGGCCAGATGCGTTCAACAACATCTCCGCGAATGCCAACGTACCAATCGTACAGGTTTACCGTCGGGTCACAGTGCCCCGGAACCAGAGTGACTGTTTCACCAAGTAACAGCGGGTTTTCTTCCGCCACATCGAGCGTCCCGTGTTCGTCCGAAGGCGTGATGTAACGGGCGCCGCATCGCCCGGAAACAATCGGATTGCCAGAATCGAACGCTAAGGCCTTCAATCCCGCGTCAACGATGGCTGCGCCACTGCGGGGAGTGCTCATGACCGTTGACCGAACAAACAAGCTGTTGTGAAAAGGAGCAAAAGGTTTGTGTTCGCGGTCAAAATTTTGGCCGTAATCTGCATCCATGAAAATATAAGACCCTGCTTGTAGCTCGTTCAGGACCCCGAGTTCCAGATCAATATCGAGCGATCCAGTTCCGCCGCCGGTAATCGAAACACACGGCAGTCCGGCATCTACCAGAAGAGTCACCGTATCAGATGTTTTTCTGGCACTGTCTGCAATGGCGCCGTGGCGGTCCCCATGTTTACGGATATGCTGCGCGGCAGAGTGATAGGCCTGAAGGCCGCCAAACCTGAGATTTGGCGCAGCGGCAATCGCTTTGGCCAGTTCCACAGCCGGCATCTCTGGCGGTACACCGCAACGACCGCCCCCGACGTCGATTTCTACCAATACCGTCAACTCGACATTCTCATGTGACGCAGCAGCACTGAGTTCGGCAATGTTCCCCAGATCATCGGCGCACACCGAAATTCGCGCCTGTTTTGCCAACTGTGCCAGACGCAGTAGTTTGGATCGTCCGACTATTTCGTTGCTGACGAGGACGTCCGCAACCCCGCCGTGCACCATGACATCGGCTTCGCTGACCTTCTGACAACAAACGCCGACAGCTCCGCGTGCTATCTGTTCAAGGGCTATCTCAGGGGATTTGTGGGTTTTTGCATGGGGCCGAAATCGTACGCCGTGCTTGGCAACCGTTGCCGCCATGACGTCCATGTTCTGCTCATACGCATCCAGATCGACAACCAATGCCGGTGTTTCAATCTGGTCGACAAAGTTACCGATTTCGGCAGGTTGCGGTTGGGGCATGGTTTTCCTCTATAGGGATGGAAC
>Ga0316204_10007741_pt1 | contig 15433 bp, 14 predicted proteins | sample 6monrhotite_MG_2_FD_205661 | JGI IMG/M metagenome (GOLD analysis project Ga0316204, IMG submission 205661) | Microbial mat bacterial communities from mineral coupon in-situ incubated in ocean water Damariscotta River, Maine, United States -... | ecosystem: Environmental > Aquatic > Marine >...
TGCTAGTGCAATGGCATCACCAATTGCATTAAAACGGCCTGCCATAGTTACTTGAATACGAGCTAACATTTGTTGTAATAAATACTGATCTGATGTTAATGGAACCAAAGTATATGCATTGTCACCGAAGACAATAATGCTCATTCTTTCACCATTTAGCTTGTGGATGAACTTACTTAATATTGATTTAAGCAAGCTCATCCTATCAATACGTTGATCGTCAAGAATATAGTCTCTTAGAATCATTGATACTGACGTGTCGACTATGAATACAATATCTCTCTCAAGTGGGGGATCAGGTAGTTTTTGGCCTATTTTGACAGGTTGAGTTAATGCAAACAGTAATAGTGAGAGGATTAGTGCATGAAATATATGAAAGCTAACTTTTGATTTTTTTTTGTATAGATTATTTTTCAATAAATGAACAAAGGGGTGAAATAAAATGATATTATTAGTTGTTAAATTAGCTAAACTCGCGCTGTCTGCATATTTAAAATAGATAAGTTTTATTCTTGGGGATAACATAACAAAAAAAAGATAAACGATTAATAGTAGTAACCATTCAGGTTGCATGATTTCATATTTCTCTCCCATAAAAATGAAAATCATTTCGGCCACATCTTTATCCAATCAATACTTTCGTCAAACAAGCTGTTTAATTGACTAACATTACTTGTGTTTTCGGTATAACGCAGTTCAGATAGCTGGCTGATGAAAAGCTGCCACTTTGCAGTGTGTTGTTGAAGTACAATGGGGAGTTTTGAATTTGAGCCTAATTGGTGAATATTTAATGCTTTTTGTAAATAATTACAAAGTTGATATACCGTTTTACGTTGTGTTGCAATATCATGAGTAAAGTTACTTTTCAAATGCATGATTTTTCTTTTGTATTTGTTTTTATTAGAAAATAAATGACACCGAATGTAATAGCTTATATATGAGCCAACTAGAATACATAATAAAGCCGCTAGCCCCACTTCCAATTGAGTCAATGTTGGCTCGACAGGAGGGTGGATATCAAATATACCCTCTACCTTTTGTAAGATTTCGCTATTGCCCATATTTATAACTTAATATAGTCCTCAATATTGCTGACGGAAGTTGATATTTTTTTATATGTAACATTAATGGTTTCAAATATATTTTTTACTTTGGTTAGTTGCTCTTTCCGTATTGATGTATAACTTTCTGTTATTGAAGTATCATGCGTATTGATTGATATTCTATTGTCTTTGATATTAGAGCTAAACTGACATATTCCAATATCGGGCAAAGCCGATTCAGCTTTATCATCAATATGAATTGCCTTAATATCGTGTAATGACGATAACTTTAATAATAAAGTCTGATCTTCTTTTGTCAGATCATGAAAATCACTAATAAGATATATTGTTGATCCCTGTTTGTGGGCTAAAACTTCTATTAATGTGTTTAAAGCATCGGTTATATTAGGTTCATTTTTTTGCTCTGATTCAAACACGGCTTTAGCAGGTCTGGCTGCCCGCTGAATAAAACTATAGATGGCTTGTTTGTTTTGAGATGATTGATACCACTCAAATTCATTTTCAATAATCAATCCGGAAACGGATGAATTATTTTCTTGTGCTACAAAGCTTGCAATCGCTGCTGCTCGAGCAGCTTGAGTGATTTTTAAACGTTGTTGTGTGCCAAAACGCATAGAGCTCCTGCGGTCTAGAGCAATAAAGACACCAGGTTGTCGTTCTTCACGAAAGACTTTCATAAAGTGTTGACCAGTACGGGCACTGAGTTGCCAGTTCATATAGCGTGGATCATCGCCTAATTGATAGCGACGACTTTCTTCATAATCCAATCCATAACCTTTAAACACAGAACGGTGTTCACCTATTTGCCTATGTGAAATATCATGATGGCGTATTGTGGTTTTTATTTTATTTTTCACTCGCAATAATAATTCAATTATTTCATTATGTTTGAGTAATTCGTTTGTTGTTTTATGAGCAGAAGAAAATTTTAACCAAGCGGAAGATTTAGAAACTAAAGAGGTTAGGTTTTCATAAAGGGGAGTCATAAAATAGGTAGCTATCTATTTTAAGGTATCGGAATATTATTGAGTAAATGTTCAATGATCTCATCCGCAGTAATGTTTGCAGCTAATCCTGCGTAATCGATTATTAAACGATGCCTTAAAACATCGGGTGCTATTTGTATAATATCGTCTGGTATAACATGATCTCGGCCTTCAATATAAGCGATTGCACTTGCTGCGCGTAATAAAGCAATTGATGCGCGAGGCGATGCACCTGCAAGTAAGTATTTGTCCCATTCTGGTTTAAATGCACCTAGGTCTCGAGTTGATGTAACGATAGATATAATATATTTCTCAAGCATTTCATCGACATAAATTTCGGCCACTTCACGTCGTGCAGCAAGTACGGTCTCAGGTGTAATAGCAGAGGTAATCTCATTCTTATCTCCACCATAATGAAGCTTTCGATCTAATTTTAATATTTCAAGTTCTTCTTTAGCGCTTGGGTAGTCGAGTTTAATATGTAGTAAAAAACGATCCAGCTGTGCTTCAGGTAATGGATATGTTCCTGATTGCTCGAGTGGATTTTGTGTTGCCATAACAACAAATAAGTCAGGAAGCTTACGTGTAACGCCACCAACTGTAATTTGGTGTTCGGCCATCGCTTCTAATAATGCAGATTGAACTTTTGGTGGGGCGCGATTGATTTCATCAGCTAAAACTATTTCATGAAAAAGAGGCCCCTCTATAAATTTAAATTGATGCGCTTCAGGATCAAAGATATCTGTTCCGGTAATATCACCTGGCATAAGGTCAGGGGTGAATTGCACACGTTGAAAACTTGCATGCACACCACTGGCCAATGTATTGACAGCGGTCGTTTTTGCCAAGCCAGGCGCACCTTCAAGCAATACATGTCCACCAGTTAACAAGCTGATTAGTAAACGATCAAGTAACTTCTTTTGACCAATGATGAGTTGTTCAAGATGTGTTCTTAATTTTAAAAAATCAGACTGTGTTTGCATTATTTTCTCAATAAAAGCGCATGATGTGTTACATGCGAATTAGATTATTTAGGTGAGCAAATTCATTAATATATTTTCATATACATCAGATAATACTTCTAAATCATCAACAGAAACACATTCGTTTACTTGATGTATTGTTGCATTCAATGGTCCAAGCTCAACGACTTGCGCTCCTGTTGGTGCAATAAATCGACCATCAGATGTACCACCTGCTGTTGAAAGCTCTGTATCAAAACGACAAATGGTTTTAATCGCTTTTTGTGCCGCGTTTACTAAATCACCACGTTCAGTCAAAAATGCTTGCCCTGATAATGCCCAGTCAATTTCATACTCAACATTGTGCTCATTCAATATAGCCTCAACCCGCTGGCGTATTTCTGTATCAGTAATCGCTGTAGAAAAACGGAAGTTAAACACAACCTCGCATTCTCCTGGAATAACATTTGTTGCACCTGTGCCTGAGTGAATATTACTTACTTGAAATGTGGTGGCCGGAAAATACTCATTACCTTTATCCCATTCTGTTTCCGTTAATATTTTTAGTACTGGCGCAAATTCATGGATAGGATTTTTAGCTAAGTGAGGGTATGCGACATGACCTTGTTTGCCTTTCACTTTAAGTGTGCAACCAATAGAGCCACGACGACCATTTTTAATTACGTCACATATTTTGTTGGTACTGGAAGGTTCACCGACTAAGCACCAATCAATTTTTTCATCACGTGCTTCTAACGTTTCGATGACTCTAACCGTACCATCGTGTGCAGGTCCTTCTTCGTCGCTGGTAATTAAAAATGCAATACTTCCATTGTGATTTGGATTTTGCTCAACAAAGCGTTCGCAAGCTGTGAGCATGCATGCAATAGACGCTTTCATGTCAGCGGTACCACGTCCATAAAGCAAACCATTTTCTATGGTGGGTTTGAAAGGGGGAAACTTCCAGTTCTCTTCAGGACCAGTAGGCACGACATCAGTATGCCCGGCAAAGGCAAAAAGAGGGCCTTCATTTCCACGACGTGCCCAGATGTTATCTGTCTCACCAAAGCGTAAATGCTCAATATTAAAGCCAATTTTTTTAAGTCGTTCAGCGAGTAAGGCTTGGCATCCCGCGTCTTCTGGTGTGACGGATGAACGAGAAATGAGGTCTTTGGTGAGTTCGAGCGTTTCTGACATGTCGAGCCTATTTAAGTATTCAAAAACAGTATCTTACATGACAAAGCAGGTTAGGTGAAACTTGTTGTTGGTGTATCTCTATTTAGAGTTTTTTGTATTCTGTTTCTTTAAAACCAATAAGCAGTATTTTATTTTTAACCGTGACTGGGCGTTTAATTAGAGTGGGGTTTTCTAGTAGTAATTTGCTCGCTTGCTTGTTGCTCGATATGTCTTTGTCTGCATCCGATAAATTACGCCACGTGGTGCTACGTTTATTGACAATAGATTCCCAGCCAAGTTGTTCTAACCATTGCTTGAGTAGTTTGCTATCAATTCCATCTTGGCGAAAATCATGGAACGCGTATTCGATATTTTGATTTTCCAGCCAACGACGAGCTTTTTTAACCGTATCGCAGTTTTTAATGCCGTAAAGTGTGAGCATAAAGTTTACTTATTTTTCTTGAAAACTGTCATTCCCGCTAAAGCGGGAATGCATAAATGAAAGTGTGATCTGTTAATTAGTCGAGGTCAGATAGCGATAAAAATTTAGATATCACGTAATAGTTCGTTGATACCGACTTTGCTTAACGTCTTAGCATCAACTTTTTTAACAATGACCGCACAATAGAGGCTGTAGGTACCATCTTTAGAGGGTAAGTTACCTGAAACAACAACTGAACCGGCTGGAATACGGCCGTAGCTGACTTCACCTGTTTCACGATCATAAATACGTGTACTTTGGCCAATGTAAACACCCATTGAAATAACAGAACCTTCTTCGACAATAACGCCTTCGACTACTTCTGAGCGTGCGCCGATGAAACAATTGTCTTCGATAATCGTTGGTGCAGCTTGTAATGGCTCTAATACACCACCAATACCTACACCACCAGATAGATGAACGTTTTTACCAATTTGCGCACATGAACCAACTGTTGCCCATGTATCAACCATGGTGCCGCTATCAACATATGCACCAATATTCACATAAGATGGCATGAGAATAACACCTGGAGAAATATATGCGCCTTTTCGGACTGTCGCAGGTGGAACAACTCGCACACCGGCATCGCGGAAGTCACGGGAGTTAAAATCGCCGTATTTTGATTCAACTTTATCAAAGTAGTTAGTGAAACCACCTTTCATAAACTCATTATCATTAATGCGGAATGACAATAACACGGCTTTTTTTAGCCATTCATTAACAACCCAGTCGCCGTCTTTTTTTTCAGCAACACGTAATGTGCCAGCGTCAATTTGGTTGATGGTTTCAGTAACCGCTTCTTTTACAATGGTATCTACACTACGTGGTGTGATATCTGCGCGGTTTTCAAAGGCATTTTCAATAATTGTTTGTAGATCATTACTCATGTTTTTTTTCTCGTATTAAATTCTGTGGCTAAATCTTTCTCGTCGACTTAAGGCGGCTCATTTTATATGCTCGCCGCTTATGATGCTAGTGTCATACTTGCTTGAATCCTCTCCAATACGTTTATTTTGTCTATTCGCTAAGAAAATCACGGATTCGCCTTGCTGCTTCGATACATTCATCATATGGAGCCACCAGTGCCATACGGACGTGTCCACTTCCTGGGTTTACTCCATCGGCTTCGCGGGATAAATATCGTCCTGGCAAAACGGTGATATTTTGTTTTTCGAAAAGATGCTTTGCAAAGTCTTCATCACTTGCGGGGGTTTTAAACCACAAATAAAAACTGGCATCGGGTTTTGTTACTTCACATACTGGGGATAAGATATCAATGACATCGGCAAATTTCTTTTGGTATAAAGCACGATTCTCTTTTACGTGATCTTCATCTTGCCATGCAGCAATGCTCGCGAGTTGATGATGCACGGGCATCGCACAACCATGGTAGGTTCGGTATTTTAAAAATTGAGCAAGAATTTGCTTGTCGCCCGCAACAAAGCCAGAACGTAAACCCGGTAAATTAGAACGTTTTGATAAGCTATGAAATACCACGCAGCGTTCATATTGCGTGTTACCCATCTCAGCTGCAGCTTCTAATATCCCTGTAGGAGGAGTCGTTTCATCAAAGTATATTTCTGAATAACATTCATCTGATGCAATGATAAAGTCATACTTCTGTGAAAATTTGATGAGCTGTTGCAGGGTATCTTTATCAATGACTGCACCGGTTGGATTACCCGGAGAGCATAAATAAAGTAACTGGCAACGTTGCCATACATTTTTAGGCACTGCATTAAAGTCGGGTAAATAATTATTTTCTGCCGTGGTATTTAAAAAATAAGGCTCCGCGCCAGCAAGGTAACATGCACCTTCATATATTTGGTAAAACGGGTTGGGCATAATAATTAAAGGCGAAGTCTCTTTATTAATCACAGCTTGAGCAAAAGCAAATAATGCTTCGCGAGTGCCATTAACGGGAATAACCTGATCGTCAGCGCTTAATGAGTCTTGAGGTAAATGAAAGCGTGTGATTAACCAATCCGCTATGGCTTGTCGTAACTCAGGTAATCCTTTCGTCAGTGGATAAGCTGAAACACCAGCAACTTGCTGTGTTAAGGTATCTAATACAAATTGTGGTGACGCATGCTTAGGCTCACCAATCGAGAGCGCAATGTGATTAACGTTTGGATTTGCTACGGAGCCTTGTTTAAGGGATGTTAATTTTTCAAAAGGGTAGGGGTGTAGCTTATCGAGTTCTGGGTTCATGATGGCTTTATGTCTACGTTAAAATATGTTTTTGTTCTGGAATACAAAATATCAATTCGAGCGTTGTAATTAATGAGCAGTATAAATCAGTCTAGCGGAACATCCAAACCGGCAGGATCAAGTCATGCTGGAGGCTTGTTACCGATTGTATCGTTATTATTTGCTGCAACACTGTGGGGCCTAATATGGTATCCATTGCGTTCATTTGAAGCACAAGGCTTACAAGGTTTATGGTCAAGTACTCTGATGTACTGCGGCACCTTGATAGTTGCAATACCGGTACTCTATAAAGGTTGGCGAGAATGGTTACAGCAACCTTGGCTATTTTTCTTTATGGCTATTGTCACCGGATGGACAAATGTTGCTGTCATTCTTGCCTTGCTCGAAGGCAATGTCGTAAGAGTATTATTGCTTTTTTATCTGTCACCAATATGGGCCACTTTGTTAGGCTACTTTTTTCTAGGTGAACAACTTTCTCGACGAGCATTGTTGGTGTTGATACTTGCGATGCTTGGTGCAGTCATTATGTTGTGGGATGAATCATTAGGTTTCCCTGCACCTCAAGATAGAGCAGATTGGCTAGCCTTATCTTCGGGTATAACGTTTGCGGTGACTAATGTATTAATTCATAAACTTCATGACTCCTCGGTCATGGTAAAAACAGCAACAGGTTGGCTTGGTGTGTTTGTTGTTGCTTTTATTTTAATTTTTATTACAGGTGAAAAGATATCAGCGTCAGCTGATGTCATGGTCTGGGCATTCTTGTTGGGTGCCACAGTGATGACATTAATGAATATTGCTGTCGTTTATGGCGTTACTCATATGCCTGTTCATCGCTCAGCGATTATTTTATTATTTGAAATCGTGGTTGCTGCTATATCATCGATTCTTTTAACCAATGAAATCATTCATTTGCGAGAGTGGACAGGGGGTGGCTTGGTGATAATAGCCGCTTACCTGACGGCTATTCAACATGTTAAAAAAGGAAACGAATTTTAATGACTGACTCTACAATTTTAAAACTACATCATGCGAGTTTAATAGTTGAAGACATTAACCTTTCGCTTGATTTTTATCAAAAAGTACTTAAATTATCAGTTGATCAATCACGGCCCGATTTAGGTTATCCTGGTGTTTGGTTAAGTTTGCCAGGAGATCAGCAGCTGCATTTGATGCAGTTGAGTGACCCAGATGACAAGTGTGAGCGTCCTAAACACGGTGGGCGTGATTATCATATCGCTTTTGCAGTGAAATCAATTGATGAGATCACTGGCGCGTTAGAAGAGTTAAATATAGTCTATACAAAAAGCCGCTCGGGTCGCAAAGCCTTATTTTGTCGCGACCCAGATAACAATGCTTTAGAATTTATCCAACAGGAATGAACTCATTAAAACTTATTAAACCTCTAACTTCTTTAAGCTTCCAATTCTTCGATGATCGTTTTTTCTAAACAAGCTAACTTTTGTTTATCAATAGTCGTATTTCCATCTTCATCAGTGATAAAAAAAATATCTTCTGCTTTTTCGCCAAAGGTCGCGATTTTCGCTTTATGTAAGGTAATGTCACATGCATGCATTGACGAACCAATAGCAGAAAGTAAGCCCGGCCTATCGTAAGCAACAACCTTCATCATTATTTGATTTTGAATGTCATCTTTTTCGAAACTGACTTGTGTAGGAAATTTAAAGTGTTTTACGGCACGAGGAAGATGAGTAGTTATGCCTGGTGTTGACGCTAGCGGTTGCATAATATAATGCGATAGTTTTTCTTTTAGCTCATCCATTCGTTCTTTGTCTGTGAAACGTGAGCCATCTGCTTCTAACACTAAAAACGTATCTAAGGTGTAATTATCTTTTGAGGTAAAAATACGCGCATCAACGACAGTTAAATTCATTTGTTCAATAATGCTGGAGATAATCGTAAAAAGGTTACTGTTGTATTTTGTGTGAATGAATATTTCAGTACCACCACTTTGTTTACGTTCACGTAGTAAGATTATAGGTGCAGTTTTATCTTTGATTTGTAAAATTATTTCTGTGTGCCAAACAATTTCAGAGGGGGCATATCGAATAAAGTATTCTTCACCAAAATTATCCCATAAAACATCAATTGTTTTTTCATCAATATTGTTTTTAATTAGTTGCTCACGCGCTTGGCGTTGATAATCAGCAACACGTTCAGATTGCATGATCGGGTTTTCGAGGCCGCGGCGAAAGACCGCTTCAGTTGCCGAATATAGTTCACGAAGTAGGGTCCCTTTCCAAGAATTCCATACCGCAGGACTGGTGGCACGTATGTCGGATACGGTGAGTAAAAATAAATAATCAAGATGCGTTTTGTCGCCCATTTGCTGAGCAAACTCATGCACAACATCAGGGTCGCTTATATCTTTACGCTGTGCTGTTGACGACATAATTAAATGACTACGCACAAGCCAAGAAACTAACTTACTATCATAATCACTTAAACCATGCTGTAGACAAAATTCCAGTGCATCCTCTGCACCGAGTATTGCATGATCTCCACCACGCCCTTTAGCAATATCATGAAACAAGCCTGCCAATAAAACTATTTCTTGCTTAGGTACGTTTTGCATAATAGAGCTGCATAAAGGGAATTCATGATAATACTCTGGAACGGTGTAACGTCGTAAGTTACGAATTAGAGTTAAGGTGTGTTCATCGACGGTATAGACATGAAATAAATCATGTTGCATTTGTCCGACAATATTTTCGAACACCGGTAAGTATGCTGCCAGTACACCATAAACATTCATACGTCTTAACTCATGTGTGACACCTTCAGTTTGTCGCATGATTTCCATAAAGAGTGATTTAGCTCGTAAATCTTCACGAAACTGTTGGCCGATTAAATATCGATGGTCACGAATTAAACGAATTGTGTTTGCCCGAACACCTTTAAGTTCAGGGTGTTGTTCTAAAATAAGAAATATTTCTAGAAGAGCGAAGGGGTAACGTTTAAAAATATTTTCGTCAGAGACTTCAATAAAACCTTTACGGGCTTGGAATCGACTATTTATTTTTACTGGTTCGCTTGAATCATCCGCGAGTAAAATTTCTTCTTTAAATAATTGTAGTAACATTTCATTTAAACGGCTTAGTTCCATTACCGTACGGTAATACTGTTTCATGAAATATTCGACCGCGAGATGTTTGCGATCATCTCGATAACCGAATTGTTTAGCGAGTATTCGTTGATGATCAAATAATAAACGATCTTCTCGGCGGCCAGTAATGGCATGTAAACCAAAACGTACTTTCCATAAAAAAGCTTGGCCTTCGTGTAACGCCTGGTATTCTTTTTCAGTTATAAACTCATCTTTGATTAAGTCTTTTAAGGTATCAACACCAAAATGTCTTTTTGCCACCCAGCCTATGACTTGAATGTCACGTAAGCCGCCAGGGCTTTCTTTAATGTTGGGCTCGAGGTTATATGCTGTGTCATGATATTTTTCATGACGATTTGTTTGTTCGTCTAACTTTGCTTGAAAGAAATCTTTACTAGACCAAATTTTATCAGGTGCACATAGTTCACGTTGTTGCTCAAATAAAATTGTCGGGCCTATCAGTAGTCGCGCTTCTTGTAGATTGGTTGCGACTGTGATGTCTGCAGTGGCTTCCGCCACACACTCGCTTAGACTGCGTACGCTATGCCCAATCTCTAAACCAATATCCCAAAGAAAAGTTATAAATTCGCTCAGTGTCTCATTATGATGGGTGTTTTCATCTTTCAATAAAATTTGTACATCAACATCAGAGGCGGGGTGTAATTCACCTCGACCATAACCACCGACGGCAAGCAGTGCGATATCATCAGCATCTGACTTAAAATATTGCAGCCAGGCCTGTGTCAGTAAAGCATCAACCAAATTTGAGCGAGCGTGAACGAGTTCTGACGCAGAGCGGCCTGATTTAAATCGCTGCTGAAGTACTTCAGTGGCGTTATTAAGAGCTTGTTTGAATACAGATAGGCTATTGTCTTGTTTTTCTAGCGAAGCTTTAAAAAGCGCTTCATCAAATAATTCGAAGTCAATATAACGTGGTACAAGATGTCTCATTTAATGGTTTCTTCTTTACGTAAAGTGAGGATTTCGTGACCAGTTTCGGTCACAAGAATAGTGTGTTCCCATTGAGCTGAGAGACTGCGATCTTTTGATACGACTGTCCAACCGTCTTTCATCAATTTTACATGGCGTTTGCCGACATTAATCATCGGTTCAATGGTGAATATCATACCAGCTTCTAGTGTGAGTCCTGTGCCGGCTTTGCCATAATGAAGCACCTGGGGTTCTTCATGGAACATTTCGCCAATACCATGACCACAGTATTCCTGAACAACGGAATAATTGTTAGATTCTGCATGTTGTTGAATGACCGCGCCTATATCGCCTAGTTGAGCGCCTGGCTTCACTAAATCAATACCTTTAGACATACACTCATAACTGATTTTTGCAACGCGTTTAGCCTGTATCGAAGCATCGCCAACAAAGAACATTTTACTGGTGTCACCATGCAAACCATCCTTAATGACGGTGATATCTATATTAATCATGTCACCATTTTTGAGCCGCTTTTCATTCGGAATACCGTGACAAATGACCTGATTCACCGATGTACAAATCGACTTTGGAAAGCCATGATAATTGAGCGGTGCGGGAATGGCTTGCTGTTCATTGACAATATAATCATGGCAGATTTTGTCTAGCTCATTGGTTGTGATGCCTACTTGCACGTGGGGCTCTATCATTTCTAGCACTTCAGCAGCTAATCGACCCGCAATTCGCATTTTTTCGATTTGTTCGGGTGTTTTAATAATTACACTCATTTTGGTTTCCTGTTTTATAAAAAAGCAGCTTAAAGTGTCTAAAATTTAGACAAAATCGCAGATTTTGGTATTAATCCTAGAGTTTTCACGTTCTTGATTGTTGAGCCAAGCCAAGTATGGTATAAAGCGCGCGCCAATTAGGCAAACTTTTAATGGTTTGATTTTGCAGGGCTAATAACCCTACAAAACAGACTAAATTTAACGACACACACACACCGACACATTTGTCAGGGTGCTGCTATCTAAAAGAGCTTTTTTGGATAATGGTTGACTAAATGGGGTGTGTGGAGGCTTAACCCTAAATAGATCCTCAAGGGATCAGGAGAAGTAATAATGAGCGAAGTCAGCATGCGTGAAATGCTGGAGGCCGGTGTACATTTCGGTCACCAAACCCGTTTCTGGAACCCAAAAATGCGCAACTTTATTTTTGGCGATCGTAACAAAATCCACATCATCAATTTAGAAAAAACGCTTCCTATGTATAAGGATGCGGTGAACTTTATTGGTTCATTAGCGGCAAAACGCGGCACAATTCTTTTTGTTGGCACTAAGCGTGCGGCAGGTAAAATTGTTCGTGAAGAAGCAGAACGCTGTGGTATGCCATATGTAAATCACCGGTGGTTAGGTGGCATGTTAACGAACTTTAAAACAGTTAAAGCATCTATCCGTCGTTTAAAAGAACTCGAAGCGATGATGGAAAAAGGCATTGAAGGCCGTAATAAGAAAGAAATTTTAACCATGACACGCGAAATGGAAAAACTTGATCGCAGTTTTGGTGGTATTAAAGATATGAAAGGCATCCCTGATGCATTATTCGTTATCGATGTAGGTCACGAAGATATCGCAGTTAAAGAAGCTGTTAAATTAGGCATTCCTGTCATTGGCGTTGTTGATAGCAATAACAGCCCGGACAACATTGATTACATTATTCCAGGTAATGATGATGCAATTCGTGCAGTGAGCTTATACGCTAAAGGCATGTCTGACGCTGTTGTAACTGGCTTAGAATCAATGCCTAAACCTGCAGCTGGCAACAAAGATGATTTTGTTGAAATGGATGCAGACGCTTCTGAGAAAACGGCGAAGAAAAAAACAGCAAAGAAAAAAGTAGCTAAAAAGAAAGCAGTAAAAGCAGATGCAGCAGCAGAAGCTCCTGCTTCAGATGATGCTGCGCCAGCAAAAGTTGCTAAAAAGAAAACAGCAAAGAAAAAAGCAGCTAAGAAGAAAACAGCTAAAAAAGCTGACGACTCTGCTGAGTAAACATTGATTTGCTATTGATGAAAGGGGGCGCCGTGCTGTTATCGGGCCCCCTTTTTTCGGATATTTAAGTATCAAATTGTTTTCATGATTTATAGTGTTAATTAAAAGATTTAAGAGGATATATAAATGGCAATTACTGCAGCATTAGTTAAAGAACTACGCGAACGTACTGGCGCCGGTATGATGGAATGTAAAAAATTCCTCACAGAAACTGACGGTGACATCGATGCGGCAATTGAAACCATGCGTAAAGCAGGTATGGCAAAAGCAGATAAAAAAGCGGGCCGTGTTGCAGCAGAAGGTTTAGCAAAAATTAAAGCAAGTGATGACAACAAGAGTGCCATCATTGTAGAAGTAAACAGTGAAACTGACTTTGTCACCAAGGGTGATGACTTTATTGAATTCGTTGACTCAATCGCAGATTGTGTTTTAGCGAATAAGCCTGCTGATGTTGAGGTGTTATTAACATTACCTTTAGCTAGCGGTACTTCTGTTGAAGAACGTCGCAAAGAGCTTATAGCTAAAATTGGCGAAAATATGAGCGTGCGCCGTTTTGAAATAATTGAAAACGCAGATGTTATCGGTACATATCAACATGGTGAGCGTATTGGGGTTATGGTTGAACTTGAAGGTGGCGATGCGGCATTAGGTAAAGATATCGCTATGCACATTGCTGCAAGTAAACCAGTATGTGTTGCTGAAGCAGATGTATCAAAAGAAGCGTTAGATAAAGAGCGTGAAATTTTCGCAGCACAAGCAGCTGAAAGCGGCAAACCTGAAAACATCATTGAAAAAATGGTTGAAGGTCGAATTAAAAAATTCTTGAAAGAAGTCACCTTACTTGGTCAACCTTTTGTGAAAGATCCTGATCAAACGGTAGAGCAATTGCTTAAGGCTAACAATGCATCGGTAAAACGTTTCGTACGTTTTGAAGTAGGAGAAGGCATTGAGAAAAAAGAAGAAAATTTTGCGGACGAAGTAATGGCGCAAATTAAATAAATAAAATGGCCTCTTATAGAGGCCATTTTTCAGTGTGCTGAATTGAATGTTAAAAGTACATTTAAAGCTATTCGATAATAAAAATAATATGGGTAAACATCATGGCTAGTAAATTTCGATATCAACGTGTTTTGCTTAAGCTTAGCGGCGAAGCATTAATGGGTGAAAATGATTTCGGCATTGACCCTAAAGTTATTGACCGAGTTGCTTTACAAGTGAAAGAACTAATCGATAATAATATCCAAGTTGCTATGGTAATAGGTGGCGGAAATATTTTTCGTGGTGTGAGTTTATCGGCCAGTGGCATGGATCGTGTGGCTGCAGACCATATGGGGATGCTAGCTACGGTTATTAATGCGTTAGCCTTACAAGATGGTTTAGAGCGCCATGAGTTAAAAGTGAGGGTGATGTCTGCGTTACCTATTCATAATGTTGCTGAGGATTATATTCGTCGTCGAGCGGTCCGTCATTTAGAAAAAGGTCGTGTAGTCATATTTGCTGCGGGTACTGGTAATCCTTTTTTTACAACAGACACGGCAGCCAGTCTTCGTGGCATAGAAGTGAATTGTGATGTTGTTATAAAAGGCACTAATGTTGATGGTGTTTATTCATCTGATCCAAAAAAAGATAGTTCCGCGTTGAAATATAAAACCTTAGATTATGATCAAGTGATTGAAAACAAACTGGGTGTGATGGATACCACAGCAATAGTGTTATGTCGTGATAATAAAATTCCGGTGATTGTTTATAACATGAATACCGAAGGAGCCTTGATGCGAGTTGTTCAGGGGCAAGACGAAGGTACTATAGTAGAGTAAAATATGTTGGATTTTGCAAATTAACAGACATAAAACTTTAATTGAAACTAATTAAAAGAACGGAAATAAAAATGATTGATGAATTACAAGAAGATGCAGAAACACGCATGGGTAAAACAGTTACTTCATTGAAAAATGATTTGATGAAAATTCGCACAGGTCGTGCACATACTAGTTTACTTGATCATATTACCGTTGAATATTATGGATCTGACGTTCCTTTAAGTCAGGTGGCAAATATTTCTGTGTTAGATTCCAGAACATTAAGCGTGTCTCCTTGGGAAAAACCCATGGTACAAGCGATAGAAAAGGCCATTATGAATTCAGATATGGGCCTAAATCCAGCCACTTCTGGTGAGTTGATACGTATTCCTTTACCACCTTTAACGGAAGAACGTCGTAAAGATATGATTAAAGTTGTCCGTGCTGAGGGTGAAGCGGCTAAAGTCGCTATTCGTAATATTCGCCGTGACGTTTTAAGTGATGTTAAATCATTATTAAAAGATAAAGAAATTACTGAAGATGATGATCATCAAGCTCAGGAAGACGTGCAAAAAATTACAGATAAGTACGTTAAACAAGTGGATGAGACTTTGGTTATTAAAGAAAAAGATTTGATGGAAATTTA
>Ga0316204_10007742_pt1 | contig 15433 bp, 13 predicted proteins | sample 6monrhotite_MG_2_FD_205661 | JGI IMG/M metagenome (GOLD analysis project Ga0316204, IMG submission 205661) | Microbial mat bacterial communities from mineral coupon in-situ incubated in ocean water Damariscotta River, Maine, United States -... | ecosystem: Environmental > Aquatic > Marine >...
TGCGCTGTCGTCAATCCGGACCTGTTTGTCGATATCTCCTGCCGCAATGCCGCGCGTTACCAGCCGGGTGCTGAGCCTCAGAGCCCGGGCATAGGAATTCAGCGTGTCCTGGATATCCGATATCGCCTTCCTTTCATCTTCGCTCAGACCAAGCGCCTCATAACGGGCGATGGCAGAAGCCGCACCGCCAAGCTTGGCGTTGACAATATCGACGCGCTCCATGTCGTTGCGCAGGATATAGTTCTTGAACTGGTGGATCATGCCGCCATAGCCGATTTCCTTGCGCAGGGCGCTCAGGGCAGCGGCTTTTTCTGATCGGCTTTCCTCGAATTTATCCCAGGTCGATTTGATGTCAGTGATGCGGTCGATGGTGACGACTGAGCTGCTGGCGAACAGGCCGCCGACAACCACCAATGCCACAACAAACAGCCAGCCTATGGTGCTGATATTTGTGTTCTGTAAAAACTTCATGGCTTTGGCTCGTTGTCTTTGTTGTCCTGTTTGCCTTGTCCGGCGCGTTGAAGAGCTGACAGGCGGGCACATTGTCTCCGGTCCGACCTGGTCTCCACAAGGCCCTTCGAACAGGTTTTCCCTTTTTGGCTGAAAAAACAGATTACAGGGATAACAAGGCTGGCAAACAGCTGTGGAAATGCACAGGCATCAGTCTGTTGTCCTGGTTCGGCTCCCGGGGTGGATACAGGTAGTTCACGCGCTGCCTTGCGGGCGATTTTTCGATCAGCCAGAGCGTGACAAATAAACTTGCAAACTGTTTCGTTTTAACACAGCGAATCCCGATTGAGTCCAACCGGCAATTCCTTTCATGAGGAAAAGCACTCAATTTTCCCGGCAGCGTCGTTAATGAGAATAAGTTGCAATAGCCTGTAATTTATCATCTTTTTTCCATGGCACCCTCGTCCGGTTTAAACCCTGCTGACGTCGCGGTCTTGCTGGCATGCCGTTTGCTGTTGTCCGGGGTACACGAGCAACCACCGGGAGGACCGCATGTCACCAATCTCCAGATTTCTGTTAACCACGATGATGGCCCTTACAGGCCTGGTTGTGCTCAGCGGTTGTGATGAGGAGCCAGGTCCCGCTTTAAGGGTCGGCAGCAATGTCTGGCCCGGCTACGAGCCTGCCTATCTTGCCCGTGATCTCGGTTTTATCGACGACCGGACTTTCCTGTTGCGCCAGTTCCCCTCAGCCACGGAATCCATCCGCGCCTTTCGTAACGGCGTTGTGGATATCGTCGCCCTGACGCTGGATGAAGCCCTGTTGCTGGTCCAGAACGGCCACGACATTCGTGTCATCCTGGTGGCCGACATATCAGAAGGAGCTGATGTTGTTATGGGGCATCAGCGTTTCAATGGCATGGCTGACCTGCGTGGCCAGCGCATCGGTGTTGAGAGCAGTGCGCTTGGTGCTTATGTCCTGACGCGCGCCTTGCAAAAGAATGGCCTGAACCTGGCTGATATCCAGCCTGTGTACCTGACCGTCGACGAATCGGAACAGGCGTTCCTGGATGGCCGCATTGATGCTGTCGTGACGTTTGATCCCTTCCGTACCCGACTGATGCGCCAGGGAGCAATTGAGCTGTTTACCAGCAAGGAAATTCCGGGAGAAGTCGTGGACGTATTTGTTGTCCGGAATGACCTGTTGAAGGCGCGCCCCGGCGCGGTGGGTGCTTTCACAACAGCGTGGTTCAGGGCGCTGGAGTATCTGAATAAACACCCGGATCAGGCTGCCGAGCGAATTGGAGATCGTCTGAGACTTTCGGCAGCAGAGGTTTTGGGCTCTTTTGAAGGTTTGTCGTTTCCGGGTCTGGCTGACAACCACCGTCTGCTGAGTGCTGAAGAGAACAGCCTGGCAGGGCCGGCTGACATACTGGTCAATATCATGACCGAGGCGAAACTGCTGACCTCACGGTTGTCGGTCAGCACCTTGTTTGAGGCATCGGCATTGCCCGCCGAAGAGGAAGCCAAACAGTGATTATTCCTCTTCGTTTTCTTATTCCTCTGCTCAGTTTTGTGGTCGGGCTGGCGCTGATCGGCTTTGAGGCCTACCAGGTTGACCGGCAACTTGAAGAGCGTGAGGAGGTCAATGCCCGCAATGATTTGCGCAGTGACATGACCTCCCTGCAGGGAGAACTGAACCTGCATTTCAAATCCGGAGATATGAGGGCGGTGCAAAATGCCGTGTCCCGCCTGGGGTTTGAAATCCACACGCGTGAGACGGCTCTTGTTGGTGGTGACGGAACTATTATTGCTGCCGGGCGACTTGAACTGGCTGGCAAAAGCCTGGGCGTTCTTGGGGCGACGATTGACCGGGCGGTGTTGGCCCGTGTGCGCCAGCGTATGAGTGGGGAAATTATTCATCAGCCTGGTGAAGACGTTCTGGCGGCCTACTATCCGGTTATCACAGATGCCCGCATTGGTCAGGACCGAACCACTTTCACCGGTGTCATGTTTGTGCAATATAATTTCGCCGGTGACCGCGCGGAAATTCGTGAGTTGATTATCAAATCTACGGCGCAAGGTGGTTTGTTTGTTCTTGTTGTTATGGCTTTTGTCTGGCTGGGCCTGCACTTTGTTCTGAACCGGCGTGTTGATCTTCTTGTCGATATGACCAAACGTTTTGCCCAGGGTGACTTCAACGCTTCTGCGGGCCTGAAAGGCCACGATGAATTGGCTGAGCTCAGTCGGGCATATGATGATATGGCGCTCAGTATCTCGCAAGCGCAGGAAAATGCCCGGCGCAGCAGCTCCCTGCTGGCCGAGGCTCAGGATATTGCGCATATCGGTAGCTGGCGCTGGGATATCGTCGAAGGTACGCTTGCCTGGTCTGACGAGATTTATCGCATCTTTGGTTTGCGCCCACAGGAGTTTGGCGCGACTTACGAAGCCTTTCTGGAATCTGTCCATCCTGATGACCGGGATGATGTCAACAATGCCGTAAGCAACAGTATTGAAAGCCGCGCCCCCTATCGGATTGAACACCGTGTTCTGTGGCGTGACGGCACCGTGCGCTGCGTTGAAGAACGCGGCGGCGCGCAGTACCTGGAAGACGGCAGCCCGGCCTACATGACGGGCACCGTACAGGATATTACGGAGCGAAAGCAGGCGGAGAACGCCATGTGGGAAAGTGAAGCCCGGCTGAACGCATTTTTTGATGAAGCGCCGGTGGGGCTGGCGATGCTGGACCGTGATTTACGATTTGAAAAAGTCAACGAGGTGCTGGCGACCATTACCGGCAAGCCTGTCGAGGATTATCCAGGGCGAACCGTTGGCGAGGTTGCGCCGGAAATTGCCGGTGATATTGAACCCGTCTATCGCCAGGTGTTGATCACAGGTGAACCCATCCACGCCCGTGAAGTCGAGCGACAGGATGTTAATGACCCGAACCAGAAAAACTATTGGACGACCTCTGTATTTCCGTTGATTGCAGCCGATGGTGTGACAGGCGGCCTGGGGGTTGTGGCGGTGGATATCACTGAGCGGAAAAACGCCGAGACCGAAATACGTGACCTGAATGAAGATCTGGAAGCCCGGGTTATCCGGCGCACCGCTGATCTTGCGGCGGCCAATGATGAACTGCATCAGGCCATGGCACAGTTAAAAGACGCCCAGGGTCAGCTGGTTGAATCAGAAAAAATGGCCTCCCTGGGTGGATTGGTTGCCGGTGTGGCGCATGAGATCAATACCCCGGTGGGTATCGGTGTGACCGCGGCAACACATCTGACAGAGGCAACCAAAAATTTTCGCCGGAACTATGACGACGGGGCCATGAAGCGACGTGACCTTGAAAGCTTTCTCGGTGTTGCAGAACAATCCACGGACATCATTTTTGGCAACCTGCGACGGGCCGCCGATCTGATCAAAAGCTTTAAACAGGTGGCGGTTGATCAGTCCAGTGACGAACGCCGCGTCTTTAATGCCTGTGAATATATTGATGAAATTGTCACCAGCCTGGGGGCTGTTCTGAAGAAGTCGCCCCACAAGGTTGTCGTCAATTGTGACCCGGCGCTGGAGCTTGACAGCTACCCCGGCGCCTATTCACAGATTCTTACAAACCTGATCATGAATTCCCTGGTCCACGCTTACGATGCTGATGATGCCGGCACGATCACAATTGATCTGCACGCCGACAAGGATGGCATCATGCTGCGTTATGCCGACGACGGCAAAGGTATGCCTGAAGATGCCGTAGCAAAGGTGTTTGAACCATTTTTCACCACTAAACGTGGTGCCGGTGGTAGCGGTCTGGGCATGCACATTCTTTACAATCTGGTGAACGGCAAACTGAGCGGTGCCGTCACCTGTGAGAGCGAGCCTGGCAAGGGCACGACTTTCACGATTGCTACACCACTTCCTGGAGGGAAAAAAGATGGCCGCAACGCTGCGTGATGACGAACTGCTGTTTGCAGACGATGAGCACACTGATGAGGCAATCAGTGACGGGGGACGGTCCTGGAAAGTGCTGATTGTTGATGATGCGCCCGAAATCCATGTCGTAACCAAACTGGCACTGGAGGGGTTTGAATTTGCCGGGCGCCAACTGGAGTTTTTCAGTGCCTATTCAGGCAAGGAAGCGATGGAACTGGCTGCCGCCCATCCGGACGCCGCCATGATGTTGCTTGATGTGGTGATGGAGAATGACCATGCCGGTCTGGATGTGGCGCGCCATGTGCGCGAGGAACTTGGCAATTCATTCATGCGGATCGTGCTGCGAACCGGACAGCCCGGGCAGGCGCCGGAACACAAGGTCATCTCGGATTATGACATTAATGACTATAAGGAAAAGACCGAACTGACGGCGACCAAGATGTATACCCTGATGTATTCCGTGTTGCGCAGTTTCAGGGACATCATGGTAATCGAAGCCAACAAGCGTGGGCTGGAAAAGGTCATCGAAGCCTCAGCTGATATCTTTGGTATTCGTTCCATGGAACATTTTACCAAGGGCGTGTTGGGCCAGCTGACCTCTATGTTGCATCTGGATGAAGATGCTGTTTATTGCAAGGTAGACGGCCTGGCCGCGTCTCACCGGGATGGCAACTTCAATATTCTGGCCGGGACCGGCAGTTACGACGAACATGTCGGTGAGGATGCTTCAAAAATTGCCCCCGATGCGGTTGTCGAGGATTTGCGCCAGGCCTTGATGGCGCAGCGAAACCTGTACAAGGACGACCGCTTTGTCGGCTTTTGCCACGGTGAAGCCGCAGGCGAGCATTTGTTGTGCCTGTCCGGGGTCGGTAATGTCAGTGATCTGGATCAAAGTCTGATCCAGCTGTTCAATCGTAATGTCTCCATCGCCTTTGACAACATTCATCTGCAGGCCGAGATCGAGGAAACCCAGCGTGAAATCGTTTACATGCTGGGAGAGGCTGTTGAAACCCGGTCCCGCGAAACCGGTAACCACGTCAAACGGGTCGCAGAAATTTCCAAGTTGCTGGCGCTTGAAACAGGCCTTGGCGAAGACGAGGCTGAAATCGTTCGTCTGGCTTCGCCGTTGCACGATGTGGGCAAGATCGGCATCCCTGATTACATTCTCAATAAACCGGGCAAGCACACGCCGGAAGAATGGGAGGTCATGCAAACCCACGCCATGCTCGGTCATGAAATGCTCAAGAACTCCAAAAAACGTATTCTGCGATCAGGTGCAGAAATCGCACTGGAGCATCACGAAAAGTGGAACGGTCAGGGTTATCCCTACGGCAAAAAGCAGGATGAAATTGCCCTGGTCGGACGAATCACTGCGGTTGCCGATGTCTTTGATGCCCTGGGCTCTGACCGTTGTTACAAAAAGGCCTGGCCCCTGGACCGGATTATCGACTTGCTGAAAGAAGAGCGCGGGGAACATTTTGACCCGGCCCTGGTCGACAATCTGCTGGCCAACATGGACAAGATCGTGAATATACGTGACCGCTACGTGGATGTGATGAACTGACCGGACAAGTCCGGCCAGACACCTCAGGCGAGGTTAGCCAGCCGCGCGGTCAGCAGCCTGAAAAATCCATCCGCGTCGACGTCCCGCAGGACCAGGGCATTTCTGCTCCGGTCGGTCACGCCCCACCAGTCCACGACGGTGGCGCCGCGCGTAAGTTCTGATGCGATCTCGATTTCCACATTGCAGTGGCGGCCCTGAAACAGATCAGGCTGTAACAGCCAGGCGATGGTGGTGGGGTCGTGCAACGGTCCGCCATCGGTGCCGTATTTTTCTTCGTCAAAACGCTCAAAAAACAGAAGCATCTCGGTCATGGCGCGTGCTGCCCGGTTGTCGACAGCCTTGATTTTTTCAATGCGAGCCTTTGTTGTCAGTACCTTGTGGGTAACGTCCAGTGGCATCATGACCAGCGGCGCACCACAGGCAAAAACCACGGCGGCGGCTTCCGGATCGACATAGATATTAAATTCGGCAGAGGGGGTGACATTACCCTGTTCGAAATAGCCGCCCCCCATCAGCACGATCTGCTGGATGCGGGCTGCAATGGCGGGCTCTTTTTGCAGGGCCATGGCAATGTTGGTCAAGGGACCGATCGGAACCAGGGTTACAGTTCCCGACGGTTCAGCCATCAGGGTCTCAACAATAAAATCAACAGCGTGGCCGTCCTGTAGCGGGAATGATGGTTCAAACAGTTCAGGGCCATCCAGTCCGGTTTTGCCATGCACGTGTTCGGCTGTAACCAGGGGCCGGACCAAAGGGCTGTCGGCACCGGCGAAGACCCTGATATCGGTCCGTCCGGCCATTTCGCAGACAATGCGGGCGTTGCGCGTCGTCAGGGCCAGTGGCACGTTTCCGGCGACGGTGGTGATGCCAAGAAGGTCCAGTTCCGGACTGCCCAGCGCCAGCATGATCGCTGCGGCATCATCCTGCCCGGGATCAGTATCAATGATAATTTTCAACTCCGGCTCCCCTGCCTCAATGTTCCCCGGGGATGGTGCCACTCCGCGCGCTGTTTGTTAACCGGTCGCACCAACAATTACCCGGCAATTACCCGGAAGTTTTCCGGCACCGGACTGTCGTGATTGAACAGGTCAGCATATTTCATGGCCGCGTTGGCGTGCTCGCGCATCAGTGCCTCGGCCCTGGCGCCCTGACCGGAGCTCATGGCCTCGACAATCAGGTGATGTTGCATATGGGCAAAATGCAGCCGTTTGAATTCCTGGGCCAGATGGTCCTGATCGATGGTGATGGAATTGGCCGAAGCCAGGGGCAAGGCATCATTGCGTGTCTGGGCGGCGGCGATGGCGGCGTTGCCACTGGCCTCGATGATGATCCGGTGGAACTGCATGTTCATGGCGTGATAGGCCGTGAAGTCACCTTCCTGAAATTGCCCGTCGGCAAATACGGCATCCCCCTGCGACAGGCAGTTGCCCAGTTGTTCCAGTGTTTCCGGGTCGATGCCTTTTTCCACAGTCAGGCGGGCAGCCAGGCCTTCCAGCGTGCCGCGGACCTCAATGGCGTCCGCGACATCACCGGACCGGATCTGGCGGACGCGATAGCCTCGTTTGCCGGCCCGTTCCAGCAAGCCTTCCTGCTCAAGTGCGGGCAGGGCCATGCGCACCGGCATGCGCGATACTCCCAGCAGAGCCGCCAGCGGAATTTCGGTGACACGGTCACCGGGTGTCAGTTCACCACTGACAATCATCCGCCTGAGAGAGGCAAGTGCACGTTGAAACTGTTGTCCCATGAAGATTCCTGCTGAGCCATGCTTGCCGAATGGATCCATTAACGCTTAAAATATCCCAAATTCCGGCCATTCGGTCAATTATTGTATCCAATAGCATTTCCAAGGAGAAATAACCATGAGCAGTCACGCGCCCTTTCGGGCAGATGAGGTTGGCAGTTTACTGCGCCCCCAGGCCATCAAGGATGCCCGCGCCGCCCATGACGCAGGCACGCTGGATGCTGCCGGTCTGAAAGCGGTTGAGGATGATTGCATCCGCGACGTCGTCGCCAAACAGGAAGAAATCGGGCTCAAGGCCGTGACGGATGGTGAATTCCGCCGCTCGTGGTGGCATTTTGATTTTCTTGCCGGGCTGGAAGGCGTGGAATGGATCCAGGCTGAGGCCTTGCAGTTTGATGGCGTGGAAACCAAGTCCGAAAGCATCGGCATTACCGGCAAGGTGGATTTCGACAGCCACTACATGTTGGAACATTTCAAATTTCTGAAAAGTGTTGCCAAAGAGACCCCGAAAATGACCATTCCGGCACCATCGGTTCTGCATTTCCGTGGTGGGCGCAAATCCATCAGCGCTGAAGTTTATCCGGACATGGACGAATTTTTCCAGGATACCGCCGAAGCCTATAAAAAGGCCGTTGCGGCCTTTTACGAAGCGGGCTGTCGCTATCTGCAATTCGACGACACGGTCTGGGCGTATCTCTGTTCCGAAAAGGAACGCGAAGCGGCGCGCGAACGTGGCGACAATCCTGATCCCTTGCCGGAAATCTATGCCGGTATGATCAACCATGCGCTGTCGGAAAAGCCCGATGATATGGTTGTGACAACGCATGTCTGTCGCGGCAACTTCCGGTCCAGCTGGATTTCTGAAGGCGGGTACGAACCCGTCGCCGAAATTCTCCTGGGGGGAACAAACTACGACGGTTATTTCCTCGAATATGACAGTGACCGCGCTGGCGGGTTTGAACCCCTTCGCTTCCTGCCCAAAGGCGACAAGCGTGTGGTGCTGGGTCTGGTCACGTCCAAGTTCGGCGAGCTTGAAAGCAGGGACGATATCAAAAAGCGCATCGAGGAAGCTTCGGAATTTGCCGACCTCGACCAGTTCTGCCTCAGCCCGCAATGTGGTTTTGCCTCAACCGAGGAAGGCAATGTTCTGGAAACCCAACAGCAGTGGGACAAACTGGCCATGATCGTTGATCTGGCAAAAGAGGTTTGGGGCGAAGTCTAGAACTGCCCTTACGTCCTGTCGATAATTCCATCCCGGGTATCGGAATGATTTTTCCGCTATCCGGGATGTTTGTTTTCAGCTCTCTTCGAGGTCTTCCAGAAATTTACCCAGCAGCCTGGCAAGGGTCGCCTTGTCCTTGTCTGACAGGCTGGCGGTCAGCCGGGCCTGGGTCTGAACATGTTCGGTCACTGCCGCATCAATAACCGAAAAACCCTTTTCGGTCAGGGAGATGGTCACACTGCGACCGTCTTCCGGATTATGTAGTCGTTCCACCAGACCGGCTTTCACAAGTTGATCGATGCGGTGGGTCATGGTGCCCGACGTCACCATCATGGTGGCCAGCAAATCACCCGGGGACAGACCATAAGGCGGGCCTGATCGGCGCAGGGTCGCCAGAACATCGAAACTGGCATCGTTCAGTCCGTGTTCGGCAAAGGTTTTTTCCATTCCTCGCTGCAGGTGCTGCGATATCCGCCGCACGCGCCCAATCAGCCCCATGGGGGCCACATCCAGGTCCGGGCGCTCCCGGTTCCACTGCGCAAGAATCTGATCAACTCTGTCCATTCAGGCATCATGCTGAAAATATATCTTGACGTCAAGATATATGGAACTATCTTGATATCAAGATAAATAGCAAGGAGGCCTGACCGTGGCCCGCAATACCGATGTTCTTCTGACCGCCCTTGCCCCGGCCATCTGGGGCAGCACCTATCTGGTGACAACCGAGCTGTTGCCAGACGGCTATCCCCTGACCGTGGCCATGCTGCGGGCGCTGCCTGCCGGGCTGTTACTTTTGTTGTTTGTGCGTCAGTTGCCAGGGGGTATCTGGTGGCTCCGCGTTTTTGTGCTGGGTGCCCTGAATTTTTCGGTGTTCTGGTGGCTGCTGTTTGTGGCCGCTTACAATCTGCCGGGCGGGGTTGCCGCGACCGTGGGGGCGATCCAGCCCCTGGTTGTGTTGTTCCTGGCTCAGGCTTTTCTTGGAACGGCGGTCCGTTTCATTCCTGTGCTGGCGGCTGTTACCGGTATGGGCGGCGTGGCTTTGTTAACCCTGACCCATCAAGCAACGCTGGACCCTGTGGGGCTGGCTGCCGGTCTTGGTGGTGCTGTGTCCATGGCCGCCGGAACGGTTCTCAGTCGGAAATGGCAGCCGCCTGTTTCCTTGCTCACCTTTACTGCCTGGCAACTGACCGCCGGAGGTTTGTTGTTATTGCCGGTCGCCATGCTGCTGGAGCCAGCCTTGCCTGATTTGTCCACGAACAACCTGCTGGGGTTTGTCTATCTGGGTCTGCCGGGTGCCGCATTTACCTACATCCTCTGGTTCAGGGGTATCTCAAAGCTTGGGCCCTCCGTGGTGTCAACACTTGCCCTGCTCAGTCCGGTAACAGCTGTGATCCTGGGCTGGATGGCGCTGGGGCAGAACCTGGGGCCATGGCAGCTGTTCAGCGTGGGCGTCATTTTTGCCAGTATCTGGCTCAGCCAGCGCCCGGCCAAACCAGACCCGGCGAAGCTTGCGGTGCAGGACGCCGGTTAACCAATTTTCATTTCGATCAAACAAGGAGTTCAAAATCATGCGTATTACAATATTTGGCGCCGCCGGCGATGTGGGCAGCAGAATAGTTGCCGAAGCCCTGTCCCGTGGACATGACGTCACAGCTGTTGTTCGCCGTGCCGCCGGGGTGAACAGACTGCCGTCTGCAGTCCGCGTGATCACCGCTGATGCTGCCGACCCGGTGCAGGTTGTCAGACAATGCGCCGGACAGGACCTGGTTATCAGTGCCGTCCGGCCGCCGGATGGGCAGGAACAACAACTGGTGACGGTGACCAGGTCCATTCTGGAAGGGGCTGCGGCGACCGGTGTTCGGGTGTTGATTGTCGGTGGTGCCGCCAGTCTGAAACTGCCGGGCCAGGGGGAGGTAACCGTGTTGACCGCCGATGATTTCCTCCCCGACAGCGTTTTGGATATCGCCCGCGCCTGTCAGGCTCAATATGAAGCCTGTCTGGTTGAGGCCAAAGCCGACTGGTCCTACCTCAGCCCACCCGCCATGCTGGTCCCGGGCGAGCGCACTGGCAGCTATCGCCTGGGCCGGGACGAACTGCTGGTGGATGCTGACGGACAGTCGGGGATATCCATGGAAGACTTTGCCGTCGTCCTGCTGGATGAAGCGGAACAGCCCCGACACCAGCGGATGCGGTTCACCGCTGCAGCTTGATTTGATCCTGTCCGGTCCCATATTTGTGTCTGCCGGAATTGACGGCTGATGTCTTCAGGGTAAATTGCGACATGGATTCAGTTACACAATTTGCCCTCGGGGCGACCATCGGCACCGCAGTGCTGGGACGCCGTGTCGGATTGCGCAAGGCGGCCATCACCGGTGGCCTGCTGGCGACCCTGCCGGATCTGGATGTGTTCTGGCCGGAAGACAGCCCGGTGGACAGCTTTGTTACCCACCGCAGTGCCACCCATTCCCTGATCATGCATACGCTGTTTACGCCTGTCTTGGGGGAGGCGCTGCGGCGCACCATGACCGGCCTGAAGGACCTGCCCTGGCGGCAGGGGGCCGTGCTGGCCTGGAGCGTGGTTTTCCTCGCCCTGACTACCCACGCATTTCTGGATGCCACGACGATCTATGGCACACAGCTTCTCTGGCCCCTGAACCGCATTCCCTATGCGGTCGGGTCGATGTTTATCATAGACCCGCTTTACACCTTGCCGCTGCTGGTGATGACGATGTGGGCGTTATTCCAGGGCCAATGGCGACCGCTCTATGGCAAGTGGATGATCGTTTCCCTGTTTGTCACCAGTACCTATCTGGGCTGGAGCATGGCCGCCCAGACCGTGATAGAAGACCGTGGCCGTAAAATACTGGCAGCGCATAACCAGGACTACAGCCAGATCATTGCCACGCCGATGCCATTGAACACCTTGCTCTGGCGGGTTATCGCCGTTGATGGTGACCGCTACTATAACATCTATCTGTCGATGCTGGATCGTGACGCGACGCCGCCCCTTTATGAACATGCCAGGCTGTCACCCGGTGTTTCCTGCTGGTTCGACCAGCAGGATGAACAGATCGCAGATGTACAGCGTCTGGCGCAGTTTTCGCAGGGCTTTTACAGCCTGATCCAAAAGGGTGACGACATGGTCTATTCGGACCTGCGCATGGGGCTGACGCCGTTCTATGCCTTTCGCTTCAAGGTCGCGGATGTCCTGGAAAATGTAATCACTGCCGAGCGGGCATCACGTCTGTCCGGCCCGCGCAATGGCGATGGTGACTGGGCCTGGTTGAAGGCCAGCGTGGCAGGGCCGGTGGACGTGCGACCAGCTGAACAGGCGCAGGTTGTCACCTCCGGCGAAAAAAGTGTGGCCTCTCTGGGGGGCGCAAAAAACGGACGCTGCTAGGCTTTGCCGGATTGGGAAATCGACAGCAGGTTCTTACCGATAAAGCGACCGGCCAGGTGATCAAAAAGGCGGCTCAGCGGGAAGGCCACCCGGTCATACAACACCAGCGCCTTGGGGTTGATGTCACCCTCATCATTGCCGACCAGCTTGAACAACAGTGATGCCAGAAAACCGAGGCTGTCGGTGTAACGGAGTTCGTGAATTTGAAACCCGCTGCCGGTCAGCAGGGCTTTCAATCCATGGTGCCGGTATCGTCTGAAGTGTCCGACCTTGCGGTCCATGGACGAATACAGGACCTGAAAAGCCGGCACATAGACAAACAGATATCCTTCCGGTTTCAGGCTTTTATGCAGGGTGCTGACAGATGCCGCATCATCCTCGATATGCTCCAGAACATTGACCGTGTAGATATAATCAAAGACATCTTCCCCGGCCTGATCCAGCGATGAGATTACGCTAAATCCCTTGTCTGTCAGACGCGCTGCCAGTTCCGGGTCAGGTTCCAGGCAGGTGACGTTGTATCCGTCTTCGCGCATGGCAACGGCGAACTGTCCGGCACCTGAGCCAAAGTCCAGAATATGATCTGACTTGTTGGCGCGGCGCTGAATCTGGCGCAACAGGAAGCTGTTGTAATTGACCGCCAGGTCCATCACCTCAAGGATTTCAATGCCGTTATAGGCCTCAGGAAGTTTTGTATCGGATGACTGATTTTGTGACATGGTCAGGCAGAAGGGCTTTTATGGCGCGACCACTCACCGATCAGCATGGCAACCAGAACACTGATGAGAGGGATGTACAGATCGCTGTAGCGTGGCAGGCCAATGCTGACAAAGGCATAAAGCCCCAGCATGAAGGCGCAGGCGAAAAATGGCAGCAAAATGTCTGAGCGTCGCCGCGACACGGCCACAGCGCCATAGGCCATGGCCAGTGGCACCGCAATCAGGCCCCAGTATTTGGCCACCCAAAGGCCGCGCCAGACAAGGGCGAAAGTGACAGCGATGTGTTTGCCGATATTGGGCAACAATTCTTCGTTGATCAGATAGTTCAGGTGATTGGCCTTGCTACCTGCTGCTGCCAACGTCTGTTGCAGGTATTCATAGTTCCCGATCAGGTAAAAACCGTCTTTGGCACCCAGATCAAGTCGCTGCCAGGCTTCAGGCGGATAAAGGGCGGCGGCCAGCTTGTCGCCAAAATCGGGTAGCCAGTAAATCAGGGATACCGATAATTCCAGGCCGGTCATCATGTTGTAGGCCAGGCGTTGTGACAGGGCCCAGGCGGCATAACCCTGGGTCATCGATGTTGTGTCGAACAGAAAATAATTTCGCGCCAGCCAGGGGCCGACAATCAACAGATAAGGAACAGTCAGGAACAGCGCCGTGGTCCAGAGTTGACGGGAGTTCCGATGGGCCGCCGCCTGCCAGTAGGACAGCACAATGACCAGGGCATAAAACAGATAGGCAAAGGCCGGTTTGGTCAGCACCAGCAAACCGCACAGCGTGCCGATGGCCGCAAACCACAGCCAGAACCGGCTTTGTGCCGCCGCCACCAGACTGAACAGCAGCGCTGCGAACAACGGCAGGGTGTAGACTTCTGTCAGGAACAGGGTGGTGTAATAAGCAGGGCGTCCGCTTAACAGGACCAGGACAACGGCCCCCCAGGCAACCGCCTTGCTGCCGCTGAGTTGCCAGGCAATCAGCCAGGTGAAAAAGGGCACCAGAGAAAGGATCAGGGCCTGAACAAAAAAGAAGGGTCGGAAGGACGTGTCGCAGGTGGCAGGGTCTTCCGCCCAGGCCACACAGCGCAGGCTTTTGGCCAGGTCGCCATCCAGGCTCATGGCGCCTGCGACAACAGCCATCTGCAGGGGGGCGTAGAACATCGCCGGCTCCGTGACCTCGTCGGCTTTTTTGGCGTAGCCGAATGTGCTGTCCTTATCCAGACCCACGGCGTGCTGGATGTAGCCAACGGCGTCAAAAATCGGTGTGCGTTCACCGTGTTTCCAGACCTGAATCGAAAAGATCAGAAAGGCAACAAGGATCACCAGCCATAGATGGCTGCCGACAGACCAGCCGTCAATGCGGTCCCATTTTTCCTTCAGGATACTGCCCACGCTGCTTGCCGCCTTGTGCTTTGAAAAGGTCGCAGACCATAACAAAGAAGGCCTGTGAAGCAAACAGGGCACATCGGGTCTTGATGTTTGGGTCCCGGTTCCGGGAGGGCAAGGCGCTGGGACCAAGTTGTCCGGAATGCATCAGGGCGTGGTCGCGGTGACGGCGCCATCCAGCAGCTGGCGCAGGTTTTTTGCTTCGTCTTTTCCCATATTGTTGCGAAATTCACGTTCCGCTTTTTGCCACAACGGATAAGCGCGGCGGAACAGGTCCCGCCCGGCATCTGTCAGGCGTACAGCCCGGCTGCGTTTATCGGCACCAGCGCCGATTTCAATCCAGCCTGCCTGGATCATGGGCTGCAGATTGCGGGTCAGGGTGGTGCGATCGGCATCCGTCAGGGCTGCCAGTTCCGTCACTGACAGGGACGCGTTGTTGTCGGTATGTGCCAGAACCGAATATTGTGACAGCGTCAGTCCCACCGGCTTCAGGGTCTGGTCATAAAAGCGGTTAAGCTGGCGGGCCGTGCGCCGGATCATATGACAAGTGCAAGGTGTCGCCCGCGGCTTCAAATCATCTGAGCCGTGGCTGGTTGAATTTGATTCTGTGATCATGGTGTTTATTAGCTTGCCTGACCGATCATTATTCGTGTATATACACATGTGTATTTGCACTATTATCTCCTGAAAGACTTCCCATGTCCAGTATTGATACCGACCAACAGGAAAATTCCCTCAAGGATACCGCCACGCCGACACATGGCGTCGCTTCCCTTGAAACCATGAAGTCCATGAGTGGACTGGAATTCATGCGAGCCATTGCCAACGGCGAAGTCCCGGCAGCACCCATCGCCCGGGCGCTGGGCTTTCAGGCCCATGAATTCTCTGAAGGGCGGGCCATCTTTCGCGGCACCCCGAGCCTCGACGTCTACAATCCCATTGGATCGGTTCACGGTGGCTGGGCTGGTGCCCTGCTGGACAGCTGCATGGGCTGTGCAGTGCATACCACCCTGCCAAAGGGCATGG
>Ga0316204_10007743_pt1 | contig 15429 bp, 16 predicted proteins | sample 6monrhotite_MG_2_FD_205661 | JGI IMG/M metagenome (GOLD analysis project Ga0316204, IMG submission 205661) | Microbial mat bacterial communities from mineral coupon in-situ incubated in ocean water Damariscotta River, Maine, United States -... | ecosystem: Environmental > Aquatic > Marine >...
TGTTAGTAAAACGAGATGAAGCCAAAAAAATGGGACTTGAATATTAATTTTAGAAATTTACTACTCAATTAAATTGATTTTGTGTTGAAGCGAACTCTAATAGACAATCGATATTATATTTCTATTTTGGATCTATTAAATGAACCAATTTTCAACAATTGATAACAAAACCATTTATAAAGATCAATATTTTGAAACGGTAATCATAGACACAGGTTTTTCAGGTTTATGGAATCAATGGTCGGAACTTAAACAGTGAATGACAAGAAGAGATAGCCTTCTATAAAGGCATCACCGTTTCAGGCTTCCCAAATTATTTTAAAGTCAACAGACCTAATACATGAATAGATCACGGTTCACAAATCAGTTATATGAAGACACTGGTTAATTATTTAGTTAAAGCCATAAGTGCAGTGAAACGAGATATAAGCATCAAAGCCATCGATGTTAAAAGCGACATTTAAAAAGAGTATGTTGCAAAAGTACAAAAATCTAAAATTAACGGTTTGGCAAACAGGTGGGTGCACAGCATTTTATAAAAAATATGACAGGTGTAGTCACCAGTCTGTCACCAGAATCGATGCTTCATTTTATTTTTTCACGAAAATGATTTAATTTGAAAAACAATCATCTATTGAAATAAAATAAACAGACCTTAGCACATATGTTTAATACAAAGGTCTAGGTTCTCAATCCATTTATGTGGCTGCAGTCGAATCTAAAAATAACATTGTCATTCCTAGTGTATTGGCTAATCCATGTGAAATGATTAAAGGCCATAAGCGTCTTTTGCTTAAATAGTAAATGATCCCTGAAAGAAGTGCAATTATTCCTGTTTCTACGAATCCAACAATACCTTGATAATAAAAGTGTTGTTGGCCAAAAATTATGGCTTGTATGATGATTGCATAAACTATTGCAAAGGGAAGTTTTGAAAATAAGTTTTCAAAACGAGAAATTAAAAATCCACGAAATATTAATTCTTCAGCAAAACCTCCGATTACCCAAGAAACAATAAGCCAATAAAGATAGACTTGTATGTTACCTGGTAAATTAGCAAAACGATTTTGAGTGAAGTTGCTGACTTGTTCGCTAACATCTGTTGCGGGGATTAGTCCTTGGATGATTTGACCAGCTAAACTTCCTAAAACCACAGTGATAATCAAAGCGGCAATTGCCCAAAGGGCCAGTTTTAAATGACTGGTTGAATGAAAAAGCCCAACTGAGCGCCAAGTTTGATTGTTACATTTCAGTCTCCATGTGGCGACTAACAATGTGGCAATAAGTGATATGGGTCCTGCAAATGTCCACATTGCTGGAAATTGTAATAATAGGTACTTGAGGCTAAATAATGTTCCTAATGTGTATAATAAGTCAATAGCCATTAGCGTTGATTTTGGCGAAGTGTTTTCTGATAACTGCATGTTTTAATTCCTATTTATATGGTTTTATTTTTTTTCTAATTTATTCTTTGTTTAAGAGGGGTTTTTAGTAAGGCAATTTCTGCCTTTCTAATGAACTGAGTTAATTCACAAGCTAATTCACTTTCGAGACCGTTAAAAGCTTGATTCATCTTGATTGTAAATGGAATGAGTTTCGTAACTTCGGTTTGTCCTTTTTGCGTCAACATTACAAACTTTGCTCTTTTATCTAGCGGAGATGATTGTCGAGTAACCAATTTTAACTTTTCTAATGCATTGATTCTTTGTGTAGCCATCTGGTGGCTAACGCCTAACTCCACGGCAAGATTTGCAACAGTGGAAGTCTTAATCTTATCTAAAAACAACACCGTAGAAATGGCTGTAGAGGGTGTGTCAAGCTTCATTTCAGCGATTATTTCAGATCCTTGTTCATTGATTAAATCTGCTAATCGCCTGCAAAAATGTGACAGATAGGTATTGCTAAGTTTTTCATAATATTTCATTTTATTTCCTATTGAATATATACAAGTACCTGTATATATTAATTTACTTTGAGATTTAATACAAGTACTTGTATATAATTTTATGAAATATATACTATTACGCTAATCACATTTCTCTTATTAAAAATTGACAGTCTGTCATATACTATAGGTAACAAATACAACAATTATCGAGATAAGTATGAAATCAAATCAATACGACATCGTTCTTTTCGGAGCCAGTAGTTTTGTCGGCAAACTCATTTGTGGATATATGATCGAACAATTTTCACCCAATAAAATCTCATGGGTACTAGCTGGAAGATCTGAATCAAAGTTACAAGAGTTAAAAAATAATTTAGGAGTTAAAGCCAAAGATCTTCCTGTCATCACTGCAGATGCCCGAGACTTAGAAGCCTTAAAATTAATGTGTGAACAGACCAAGGTGGTTATGTCTACAGTAGGGCCTTATGATTTGTATGGTGAAACATTAATACAAGCCTGTGTAGAAACAGGCACCGATTATTGTGATCTAACGGGTGAACCGCATTGGATTAAGAAAATGCTAGAATCCTATGAAGAGCAAGCCAAACAATCTGGCGCACGTATTGTTCACTGCACTGGTTTTGATTCTATTCCATCTGATCTTGGCGTTTACTTTACTCAACGAGAAGCGCAAAAGCAATTTGGTACCACTTGTTCTGATATTAAAATGCGCATTAAAAATATGCGCGGAGGGGCTTCTGGCGGTACTATCGCCACGGCTTTAAATATTGCTAAAGAATTAAAAGAAAATCCGCGTATGCGGCGTGATATGGTTAACCCTTATTCATTGTGTCCTATAGAGCATGGATTCAAAACAAGACAACACCCTATTAAGTTGGAGTTTGATGATTCCTTTAACACATGGGTTGGTCCGTTTTTTATGTCTTCAATCAATACCCGAATAGTGCATAGATCTAATGCACTGAGTGAAAATTCTTATGGAGAAAACTTTCACTATAGCGAAGGTGTCATGACCGGAAAAGGGTTTAAAGGTAAAACCAAAGCTCGGACTATTTATTGGGGTTTGGTTGCATTTTTCACGGGTGCAGGCATTGCATTAATCAGAAGATTTTTAGGCCGTTTTGTTTTACCTAAACCTGGTGAAGGCCCAAGTGTCAAAGCTCAACAAAATGGATTTTATGACTTTAGATTTGTCGGTACTACCGCTGATGGACAAGAAATTAAAACCAAAGTCTATGGAGATATGGATCCTGGCTATGGTTCAACAGCAAAGATAATAGGTCAAGCAGCTGTTTGTCTAGCTCAAAATGTACCATCCGCAGTTAAAGGAGGGTTTTGGACACCTGCCACCCTACTTGGGGACAACCTGATTGATCGACTTATTGCCCATTCTGGTGTGACTTTTGAGGTTTTAGATAATTAAACATTCTATTAGTTTAGTCCACATAAATGATAAGCAAACTGTTGTTAATTCATTATCATGAAATCATTGTATTAATTGTGAGTCATTAGGCTTTATTGGTTGTTTTCTTGCCCTTTAAGTTGATTCCCCATATACTGAATTTTTTCATTCAAAAGTCATTCAGCATTTTGCTCAATAACTTATAGGTCATGGTATAATTAGGTAAAACACATGAAAATATTAATACGTAATTTAGCGCGCGAAACCACGGAACAAGAGTTAAAAGCTATGTTTACCGAATTTGGCATGGTTCAATCCTGTACTTTGGTATTGGATAATGAAACCGGCAAATCTAAAGGCTTTGCTTTTGTGGAAATGCCTAAAATTGGCGAAGTTAAAGTAGCTATCAAAAAACTTAACAACAAAGAAGTGGCTGGAAATAAAATAAGAGTAAAGAAAGCAGAGAAAAAAGCTTAAAGCAAATTATAATTAAGAGCGGAATTTTATTATTTCCGCTCCTAATAAATGCTCATACTTATTTTTGTTTATTCTCTATCTTTATCTAAATCTGTTCTATAACGCTTAAACCATGCCAGTGTATGATCGATTTTTGTTAACAAGCGAGAAGGTCTACCTGCAATTCCATGAGGTGATTCAGGAATTCGCACCATCATTGTGTCAACACCTAATAACTGCAAAGCTTGATAAAATTGTTCTGTCTCTGAAATAGGTGTTCTGCGGTCATTCTCACCAGTCATAATCATGGTTGGCGTCTTGACATTACCCACCAATGATAAAGGAGAACGATTCCAGTAATGTTCGTAATGTTCCCATGGCCAACCTGGAAATTGATGACGAATTTGATAAATAGAACTATCGGCTGTTAATGTTTTACTAATCCAATTAATCACAGGTTTGACCGAAACGGCTGCATTAAATCGATTAGTTAAACCCACGGCATAAGCAGTTGCAATACCACCAGCAGAACCCCCTGCTATGAATAAATTATTTTCATCAATAAAACCTTTGGCAATCATGGCATCAACTCCTGACATATGATCAGCAAAATCATCTGGACTAGAATATTTATATTGTAATAACAAAGAAAATTCGGTTCCATAGCCTTTAGAACCACGGTGATTATCATAAAAAATCACATAACCAGCTGTTGCCATTTGTTGTAGTTCAGCAGAAAAATTAGGGCCGTATGAAAGTCCTGGGCCACCATGAATTTCTATAATTAGAGGATATTTCTTATTTGGATCAAAATCTGGAGGAGTTATATACCATCCTTGAATTTCTTGTCCATCCAAAGATGAATGATAAATAATTTCATGCACCTCTCCTAATGTTTTATGACCCAATACATCTTCGTTGACATGTGTAAGAGTTTTGCTTTTATTAGATTTAAAGACCGATAAGTCAGCGGGTCTTGTCGCAGAACCTTTTGTATAGGCAATGACATCATTCTCACTCACCGTATAACTTCCACTAACATAGGGGCGGCCTATGGTAGTTCCACTTAATCCTTTTACCTTGGTCTTGATTTTCCCAGCTAAAGAAACTTGAGCAACATGTCTGACTGCTCGTTCATCATAACTTACATAAAGTGATTTACTGTTGCCTGCCCATTTAATCGAATCGATACTTTGGTCTAAAGCACCTGTTAATAATTTAACTTGAAGTTGATCTTTATTCATGACAACTAATGAAGTTTTCACGTAAGTTAATTTTAAGTTGGGTGTTTTTAAATAAGCTATTTTTTTACCATCAGGAGAGTATGTTGGTGAAGATTCAGATCCTGCATCGCTACTAATTTGTTTCAACTGACCTGAAATATCAATACTGAATATATCACTTTCAATGGTTTGTCTTTCCCATCCCTCGTTTCTATTGGCTGAAAATAAAATGTTTTTATTATCAGGTGACCACGATAAAGGGCCATTGTGTTCAAAATTACCAGAGGTTAACTGTCTTTCAGTACCACCACTAGCGGGTATGATGAAGATATGACTATGTGATGGAGGGGTAATGCCACGCCCATCTCTTTGATACCTGATCGTATCTATCACAACAGCTGGTTTCGACCAGTCCGCACCCTTTGGCATTTTTCTCTTTTTAATAAACTTTGATTTTTTGACTGCTACTGGCATGGTAAATGCGATGAATTGACCATCTGGTGACCAAGTTAATGAAGATGGTGGCTTTTTTAAATCTCTAATCAAGGCTGTTTGACCTGTATCCATCCAACGGATGTAAAGCTGAGTAGAGCCATCTATACTAGATTTGTAAACGATACGATCACCTTGAGGTGACCACCTTGCTGAACTAAAACTATTCTTTCCTGACAATAGTGGTCGATTATTTTTACCATCTGCATCAATAATCCATAAATTCGAGCGTGTTTTATCTGTCATTATGTCATTACTATTGAGTGTATAAATCACTTTTTTGCCATTTGGAGAAATACGTGGGTCACTGATATATTCTAACTCAAAAACATCCAAACCATTATAGTGTTTTGGATTTTCCTTATTGTCAGAATTGCTTATATCTTTTGCATTGGCATGAAGCATTATTACAAAGCTAATAAATATAAGACACACTTTTATAAATTTTTTAAATGTCATTTTTTTCTCTTTCTGATTGCTGAATAATGTCAAAATTACTCTAGTTTTTCATGATTATGTTGTTAAGCTAATTCTTTATTAATCTTACCATTGTTTCAACTTAATTAAATACCATTCATGACTGTTCTCTGATATTTTCAAAACTAATAGAAAATAGCGTTTTGTTCTGTAGGGATTTTCCAGAATGATAATAATGAACATGTAAATTATTCATGGATGATAATTATGGAAGAATAAGGTGCCATTTCTTGATGTAATGATGTTCAATTAATTACAGATGCATAACTATGATAAATCAATGGAAAAAAACCAATCATGTGGACAAGGTTGAATGGATGGATTTATTAAAACTATCTAAACTTGAAGTATGTTATGAACTTTTGATTTGGTTACCATGGTTAGCATTTTCCTTGGTTTCAGCAGCCTATGAATTCTATATGGCGGCATTGGGGTTTTCCTTTGTCTTTTTTATTACAGGCTTAAGACTGAATCACAATGCTTGTCATTATGCTGTCGGGGTTTCAAAGAAAACACATGAATATATTTTATTTATACTTAGTTTTTTAATGATGGGTTCTATGCATGCTGTCCAGATAAATCATCTACGCCACCACAAATACTTTCCTGAAGCGAAGGATGTCGAAGCCATGAGCGCTCACAAACCTGCCGTTATTGCATTTTTGATTGGACCATTTTTTCCTATTCTTTTACATTGCAAAGCATTGCAAGTGGGTAGCTTTAGCCAAAAGAGATGGATTTACCTTGAGTTAAGTATGAATCTGTTGTGGCTATTTATTGTTTTTAATGTATTGAATTTTGGCTTTTTAAAGTACCATATACTTGTCATGTTAATGGCTCAATGTATGACTGCTTTTTTTGCTGTGTGGACAGTTCATCATGATTGTGAATCTGAAAAACACATTGCTAGAACTATTCGTAACAGACTTAAAGCTAAACTCACTTTTAATATGTTTTATCATTTAGAGCACCATTTATTTCCTGCTGTTCCGACTTGCCACCTGCATTTAATTGCTAGAAGAATGGATAAAGCGGCTCCAAACCTTCACAAAAAAAAGGTTTTCTAAATATTTATTTATGAGGTCCTGGAAAAAACATATTGGTGGATTGTTGGTACTTTTTGTAATCAGGCCTTTTTTGAATTGAATAATATTCAGCTGGTTTTGCACCCGTAAAATAAACTAAGGTGGCATACATTACTCGTGATACAAAAATCAATCCCAGACCGATTAAAATCCAAAGCACCAGACTGAACTGATTTTGTTGTAAAGGCAGATAATAAAACCATGAAGAAATTGAGCCTATAATTAAGGCATTCCATACCATCCATTCAGCAAAATAATTTGGGTGCCTTGTATATGACCATAATCCTATAGTACAGACTTTATTTTTGTCTCCATTTATTTTCATTTGTTTTAAAAACTTCAATTTTTGTGTATCAGCAATAGATTCCATTACAAAAGCGCTTAACCAAATAGCAATCCCTACTATTTCAAATACAGAAATACTGGTTTGAGGGTTGATGCCGATAATAAAGGCAGGATAGGCTAAAAAGGAAGCATTTGCTAATCCTTGAATCAGAATTTCAATTTGCATAATCAAGGATTCATTGGTTTTTCCAGAGTTTTGCCAACGTCTGCGTTGGTATTGATAACGAGGCAATTCAGTGTTTAACCAACCTATTTTCCACATTTTAAGCGCTCCTAATCCCATCCTTAAACCAATAATTAAATAGATAGCACTAATTATTGAGACCCGTAGCCAATGCCCTGAACTAAAAAAATAGGTTAATATTCCAATCAGTACCAAGCCCCAAGGCCAAGCGATATCCACATAACTCATGCGCCCTGTTTTATAAGCAGGAATACAAGCCACAATAACGAAAAGTAAAGTTTGACCCAATAAATTAATGATAGCTAACTCAAATAAAGAAGGCATTAAAATTAATACTATGCAACCAATGATAAAAGGGAATATAGGTGTAAAATATTTCATAGGTTTAAGTGTAGCCTTGTTTTTAAAATATTGATATAAATGTAGATTAAGTTTTCTATTGTTTTAATTAGCTTTTACAATGTATATCTAATTGGGATGATGTGGCTATTGATTGAGAGAATTATGGGTATAAAAAGTAAAGAGATTGATACAGGATTAAATTTTGATAATAGCTTTATAAAACAGCTTAATGGATTTTATATTCCTACAAGTGGTGAAATAGTACAGGCACCAAAATTAATAAAATTAAACCATGCATTAGCCGATGAACTTGGTTTGGAATATAAAAATCAAGATAACAGTGTTTTAGCGAACCTCTTATCCGGTAGTATAGCTGCCAAAGGAGCACAACCAATAGCTCAAGCTTATGCAGGCCATCAATTTGGGGGATTTAGTCCACAGCTAGGAGATGGTCGAGCCATTTTATTGGGCGAAGTGATTGACAAAAAGGGCAACCGCCGTGACATCCATCTAAAAGGCTCTGGCCAAACACCTTTTTCTAGAGGTGGTGATGGTAAAGCAGGAATTGGTCCTGTATTGCGTGAATATATTCTAGGTGAAGCCATGCACGCGCTTAATATACCAGCAACACGCGGCTTAGCTGTTACCCTTACTGGAGAACAAATTGTCCGTGAGCAGTTACAAAATGGAGCGGTATTAGCACGAGTAGCCAATAGCCATATAAGAGTAGGAACTTTTCAATATTTTGCTGCTCGAAACGAGCCAGACAAAGTCAAATTACTGGCCGACTATACCATTAATAGACATTTCCCTGAGATAGCAGGATCTAAAGATCAGTACCGCAAACTATTAAGTGCAGTGCGTGATAAACAAGCCGATTTAATTGCTCAATGGGTATTGATTGGCTTTGTTCATGGTGTTATGAATACTGATAACATGGCTATTTCTGGAGAGACCATTGATTTTGGGCCTTGTGCTTTTATTGATAATTATGACCCTCAAGCACTTTATAGCTCAATAGACAGAGAAGGTCGTTATGCTCTAGGTAATCAGCCTTATATGGCACAATGGAACACAGCAAGATTTGCTGAAACATTGCTTCCTCTGTTAGATGATAATAATGCTAAAGCAATAGAAATAGCGACTGAGGAAATTCAAACTTTTACAGAGAATTACCAAACAAAATGGTTAAGCAAAGTCAGCGCAAAACTTGGATTGTCTAAGGCCAAAGAAGGTGATATAGAATTGATAAATAGTTTATTCAAAATACTTGAACAACAAAATGTAGACTATACACAGTTTTTCCGAAGCCTAAGTCAAACCATAAAGGGGGAAATAGTAAACACACAAAAACTATTTAATGAACCTAGTAAATTTGATGAATGGTATGAAAAGTGGCTAAAGCGTTTAAAAACTGATTCAGGGTCAATAGATGTAAAAATCGATTTAATGAATGCAACTAACCCAATTTATATTCCACGCAATCATTTGGTTGAAGAAGCCATACTGGCAGCGGAACAAGAAAACAACTTCGAGCCTTTTGAAAAATTATTAACGGTACTAGCCTGCCCTTATGAAAAAAGAACTGGCTTAGAAAGATTTGCCGATCCCGCACCTAAGGAGTTTGGTCCTTATAAAACCTTTTGTGGAACATAACAATCATCATACAATTAATTCTATTTAAATGGAGCAAATATGTCAACAGTCGTTAACTTAGCCAAATGTTTTGAGAAATTTTCTGATAATTATTCACCCAAAATTGTCGGTGAACTCAATGGCCAGTATGTGATGCTGGTAAGGGCCGAGGGCGATAAAATACCTTGGCACAGTCATGACAATGAAGATGAAATGTTTTTAGTCATAGAGGGTGTATTAAATATACTAGAAAGAGACAAAACCACTGCCGTAAAAGCTGGAGAGTTTTATATTGTTGCTAAAGGGATAGAACACAGAGTTGTTCCAGAAGGCGCAGTAAAATTAATGTTATTTGAGCCAAAGGGCATTGCGCATACAGGTCATACTCAATCAGAAATTACTAAAGCAAAATTTGATCGTCTTGAATTAAGGTAAATGGTTATAGTATTTATCAATAAAATCTAAACTCTACAATTGTCTCTAAGATAAATTATTAGATGATGTATGGCTCTATTGCATTTATAATGAATGGCTGCATTAATTTTTAATAATCTTGAGTTAACTAAACCATTATTAAAACTTTAAAGTGTTGATTTTAACGAAAACAAAGGGACTTTGGATAATATGCATTGATCTACATTAGTGGATCTTGAGGAAAATTGTCTTGAGATTAAGCAAATTGATAACGAAGAATAGACAATCTAAAACAAACAGTAAAGAACAAAAAATTATGATTAAACAAAGGAAAAGCCAGTGACATTTGAAAGAATCATGGGTATCTATGTAAGCAATAATGAAGATTATCAACGGTACCGTGAAGCAATGGTACCTATTTTAAAATCTTTTGGTGGAGCTTTTGGTTATGATTTTAATGTTTCAGAGGTATTGCTTTCTAAAACGACTGATAAAATTAACCGAGTTTTTACTATTGAATTTCCAAGTAAAGATTCAATGGATGAATTTTTTTCTAATCCAGATTATTTAGTAGTCAAAAATAAATATTTTAATCGTTCAGTTACCAGTGCCACAGTCATCTCTCTTCATGAAAAACACTCATAACAATTTATTTTATAAAATTAGGAGTCGAAATGACACCTGCTATTAACGTAATCAAAAAGTATCAAGCTTCATTCAAGATACATGAATATACCCATGATGAATTAAGTGAATCGTATGGCCTAGAAGCTGCACAGAAAATGGAAGTATCTGAAGAAAGAGTATTCAAGACCCTAGTTGTTTCTCTTGATAAAAAAGAATTAGTCGTTGGCATCATTCCTGTCTCATTCATGCTAAGCATGAAGCTTGTTGCAAAGGCAGCAGGAGCGAAAAAGGCGGTGATGGCGGATAAATCTGATGTTGAACGATCGACAGGATATGTGCTAGGAGGCGTTAGTCCACTTGGGCAAAAGAAAAGACTTAAAACTATTATAGATATTTCTGCTATGAATCATTCCACAATTTTTGTGAGTGCTGGACGCAGAGGTTTAGAAATTGAATTAAGTCCAAAAGATTTAACAAAGCTAACTAATGCAATACTGTCTGAAATAGTTCAATAAACCCACTTTTTAAATCCTATGTATAGTTCTGGCCTAATGCAACTCACAACCGAATTGTGGCCCGCTAAAAAATTAACTTTTATTGTGTTAAAATATAGTTTTTCAATTATTAAATGCCCCATTAAAATACAAATGAAGCTTATTGCTAAAATTCTAAGAAAGTTTGCTAAACTGAGATTTAAAGTTCTTGGCTATGCAACAATTAAGGATATCCCGACTGACCAGTTCAATCAAATTATTAAAACGCTAACCTCTTCAGGCTGGAAACAAACATATGTGTATGAAGGAGTAGATGCCTGGATAGATTATGGTAAAGTCAAGCTTAAAGGCGTCAAACACCAATTGACCTTTGAGTGGGATAATTGGACCGAAGGCAGTATTGAAGGGCCATCTAAAGAAATACATAAGTTAGCAATATCTAATCAGTTAAAAGTGAGCAAGCAGTGGCGTTGGGAGGAGAATGGTAAAAAATCTTAATATTCACATCATTCTATTTTTTAGCCTAGTAAGTTTTATCACTTCTGCCAAAGAGATTGCCATTACTTTCGATGACTCTCCGCGTTTCGCTCAAGGATATTTTGATGGCCCTACTCGCGCTAAGAAATTAATCGAAACTTTAAAATATCATGGCGTAAAACAAGTAGCATTTTTTTCTGTTAGCAATAGATTGGATAAAGAAGGAATAGAACGATTAAAGACTTATGCCCATGCCGGGCATATCATTGCGAATCACACTCATAGTCATCCTGATATAAACAAACTCAGTTTTCAAGAATATAAAGATGATTTTTTAATAGCGGACTCATTTTTGAGTACTTATAAAAATTATAAAAAGTGGTTTCGTTTTCCTTATTTAAGAGAAGGAGACACGCTTGAAAAAAGAGATGGAATGAGAGCCTTGTTAATGGAAATGGGTTATATCAATGCATACATCACATTAAATAATTATGATTGGTATATTGAAAGTTTATTTCAAAAAGCCATTAAAGATAAAGTTAAAATTGATTTTGATGCATTAAGACAGTTTTATGTTGATGTAATGATACAAGGAATCGAATACTATGAGCAAATGGCTGTAACACATTTAGGACGCTCGCCTAAACAGGTTTTACTGTTACACGAGATGGATATTTCAGCTTTATTTATCGGTGATTTGGTAGATGAATTGCGTATAAAAGGTTGGTCGATCATTACACCTGAACAAGCTTATACAGACCCCATATCAGAGTATAAAACAGAACAAGTCATGAAATATAATCCGGGTAGAATTGGAGAAATAGCAAAAAATAATGGTCAAAAAAAAGGACTCTGGCATGCAACGCTTAATGAAAAATATTTGCTACAACGCTTCGAAACAGAAGTCCTGAAACTTACAAAGTAAATTCATGCAACAAATCACATTCTATCAACGGTTTGAAGCCGATATTATATTGGGTAAAAAAACCATCACCATTCGTGATGGTTCAGATAAAAACTATATTCCAGGTACCGTGGTTCAAGCCCTAACTTATGAAAACGCAAGCAACTTTGCTCAGCTAGAAATTGTATCGGTTGAATCTATACAGTTCAATCAGTTAAATAAAACCCATGCCCAACAAGAAAACATGAGTTTATCTGAACTTAAAAGAGTTATTCAACAAATCTATCCTGAAACACAACAATTATATGTCCTATCTTTTAGGCTGTTGTAATTGATATAAATCCTACTTTGTTAAATGTATTCATGATGACTGTTATTAATATCGAGCATGTAAAGTACAGCATTATGTTTTAAACCTCACGCTAATAAAATTACAAATATTAATCAGAATTTATTTTAATTTCGCACTTTTTAAAAGTATCCAAGCATTCAAAACTCAGAATCCCATTTTGATTATCAAAATTAAATGACTTGCCATCATAGGGGTTGCTGTTTTCTTGTTTAGACAGCATCTCAGTCATTCCAATATTTTTTGATAGTTTATGCTGAAGTTGAATCTGAACCATTTTAATCATGTTATTGGTGTCAAATCCCCTACCAACATAATCACCAACAGCACTTGCACCAGCACTATAGTCCAATAGTGTTTTCCCTATGAAATTGTATAAATAATGTAATTGAAGTTTTGATGCAGGTTGAAGCTCTTTTACAGATTTTCGCAATTCAATAAATTCATCCATTGGCAAGTTACACCAATACAGTTGTCTTTTTATGGTATTTTCATATAAATAATTACTCGATGCATTGGGTTGATAAAATAGATTGTCATAAAATGTCATTTCTTTTTCAATGGAATGATTAAATAAAAGCATCGATCTTGATTCATTTTTAAAGCTTGCGCTTAAATTCAATTGTTTTGTTAATAATGGAATAAGCATTTCATTAATAAGCAATAAATCTTCATCATTGATTTTATTTTTTCTTATATATTCAGATAAATAAGAAATATTAATTTTAATTTTACTAATAGCGACCATCTTATCTAGGACCATGGTTCCATTGGTTAACATGTTTTTCCAAAATTTTTGGTCTCTATTTAAGTTCAATAAAAATTCATGACTTGAATCGTTTCTATAGAGATAAGTTAAATGTATGTCGCTTATTCTACTTAAGCTACCATATGGAGGGAAAGGTGTGCCCAAACTCCAATCACTAAAGTTGTTATATATTTTCATACCAATGATTTCCTGATAACGTTTTAACATTAATTGGAATCGTTGGCGACTATAAATATTCTTAAAAATATCATTGTCCTGGCTTGTTAGGCAATCAAAATTTATTCTTCTTTGACATGGTGAATAATCATTCATCCAGTTTGCAACAGAATTTTTATTTAGTCCTAAAATTTCCTCATAATCAGAATCATTTAATGCATCATCATTGTTATTTCGATTAGCCATATGCCGTTGAATGAGTTGATTACCTACTTCAATGATATTTTTATTTTCAGCTGCATTAATACCCATTAAAGCGAAGTACGCATTATCTTTGATTTCTGGATAAGCAGGCTTTCTCATGAGCTCAATCACTTCTGGTTTTAACTCTTGATCAAATGGTGCAGTATTGATTACTGCGACGACTGTAAAGAACACAACGATGACTAACAATGTGATTTTCAAGCCTTTCTTTATTTTTGATTTCATATCTCTCTCTTTTATTTCAATGAATCCATTATAGTTACACTCATAATTTTTCACCTGAGTAAAATCTCTGTAAAACATGAGAGCTATAAAAATTGATTGATTAAGCTGATACAATAACACTTATGCACAATGAATTAAATAATTATAAAACTGCAGACTTGGTAATTCAAGCAGATTTAGGGCAAGTAATGATAGGCTCTGAATCAATACGCCTTGGCCCTGTAAATATGAAAGTTTTGGTTTTACTAGTGCAAAATCAAGAAAGGGTTGTCAGTAGAACAATACTTTTTGATAAAATCTGGAAAAACCAGACGGTAAGTGATGACACATTAACTCGATGTATTTCGGATTTGCGCAGTAAACTGGGTAAGTATTCATCTTTTAATAGGTTAATTATAACCATACCTAAAAAAGGATACCAATGGAGTCCTTCTTCAGACTTAATAGAAAAAAATAAAGATTACAAGCAAAATATAAAGGGTATAAATTGGTATTTGATGCCTTATATTAAATTATTGTTGGTGATAACCTTAGGGCTAATTACTCTTTCAATAACGACTCTTTGGCTGGCTAATTATTTGACTCGCCCTAATCATGTTCCCATTTTATTAATCCCTTTAAAAATCAACAATTCTAAAAATCAATTAATGGCTGACAAAATTGAAGATTCTCTGCGAACAAATATTCTTCAAACTAAAAATATCAGATTCCTTTCCAATACTATGGTTAGCAATAAAAATGATTTTTCATTAAGTCTTTTATCGAATCAATATGGTGTGCAATGGGCTATTGAAGCAAAAGTAAGGGAAATTAATGGTAAGTTTAAAATAATTTTAAGCTTAGTAGATACACGCACAGCTCTAGAAGTCTATTCTAAATCTAGAAATATTAGTGGTAAAAATACCGAGATAAATCAATTCTGTTTAGAATTTATAAATGAATTAGACCAAAGGCTACAAATATAGTTAATTAATTAGTTCGATCTATTACTTACTCATCTAACTGAATGAAAACAACACATATAACTATTAAGTATTAGATGGTTTAACTACAATGACCCTCTATAAAATAATGAATTCACATGAAAAAAACTTACCAATTAACTCATCCTAAAATTAAATTGGCACGTCTTATTGATGCAGCCAAGTATGATGCTAAAAAATATATGCGCAGAGAGCGAAATAAAAAACTTCCTGAAGG
>Ga0316204_10007745_pt1 | contig 15427 bp, 12 predicted proteins | sample 6monrhotite_MG_2_FD_205661 | JGI IMG/M metagenome (GOLD analysis project Ga0316204, IMG submission 205661) | Microbial mat bacterial communities from mineral coupon in-situ incubated in ocean water Damariscotta River, Maine, United States -... | ecosystem: Environmental > Aquatic > Marine >...
TGCCATATTTCGCAACTGCGCAATCAATTCAGAAACATCTTGCCCCTCGATGAACTGCATGGCATAAAAATGCACAGCGCGGTCGCTACTGAAGTTGTGCACCGGCACGATATTGCCGTGATGCAGGCCCGCGGCCGCCATGGCTTCGGTTTCAAACCGTCTCAATTGCCGAGGGTCTAAGACTGCAGCGAACGGCAGGACTTTCAGCGCCACACGCCGTCGCAGAGACACCTGCTCTGCCTCATACACCACCCCCATCCCACCGCGACCGATTTCACGGATGAGCCGATAGTCGCCCAGGACGCCGCCCAGCGGAGCATTCGGAGCGAGCGTTTCCAACGGCTGCGGCTCGGAAATTTGCTCCGCCAAGATCTCGGCGGCTGGGCGTTCCATTAGATCGCCGGCAGCGAAATGGATATGGATCAGTCGTTCGAGTTCTTGGCGTTGTTCAGCATCATCCTCACATTCCCGAGAAAGAAATTCTCCCCGTTCGGCTGGCGAGTCGATTTCAACAGCCTCAGAGAGGATTTCGTAGATCGATTTGTATTTGTGCGTCATCCAGATGGTCCGCTACATAATTCTTCCAGAGTACAATGCGAAAAATATGTCAGCAGCAGATCAAATATTTGGAGAATTCTTCAGTTTTTTGGGGATTCATCAGGTGGGCTGATCCTGCCCAACAGCCACGCACGGGCATAAACCCATTGAGACTTGGCAGTTGCGGCTGAAACCCCCTGTGCAGCCGCAACTTCATCCATTGTCAGGCCAGCAAAAAAACGCAACTTGACGAGGGTCGCTATCTGCGGTTCGGACGCTTCAAACTCCGCCAGCGCTTCATCGAGAGCCAAAACATCAAGCGTTGGCTCGTCGGCAGCGATATTGACGTGGTCAAACTGAACGCGTCCGCGACCACCACCGCGTTTGAGAGACTTTTTGCGGCGGGCATTTTCGACCAATATTCTTCGCATGGCCTCCGCGGCCGCCGCGAAAAAATGCCCGCGGCTATCCCATTGTTGCGCTTTCTCAACATCCACGAGTCGCACATAAGCGTCGTGCACCAAGGCGGTGGGCTGCAGTGTGTGGTCCGGCGATTCCTGAGCCATCTTGGCTGCCGCTAATCGTCGCAACTCCTCGTAAATCAATGGCAACAACTGGTCGGCTGCTCCTTGATCACCGCTCTGGATGTTGGAAAGAATTTGCGTTACGTCGCCCATCGTGGTCCCTGGATGAATTCCGAATCAATTCAGCACAAGGGACCATTGTAGAGCATGAATTCGATGGTTGCCGCGCGGTTTGTCTGTATTTTTTGCGGACTAGTAGAAAAAACTACCGGTTGCTAACAGCCCGTTGAGAAATTCGGTTTTACCGCATGTATTAAATTGCCGTCGTAACAAGAGGAATGCGATATAATTTCTGTTGTCGGGGCGTGGACATGTTCCAGATCCGGCTCAGCGTGTTTTGAATCGCCGTGTTAGCAAGCTGGCAAAGTTCGATAAGTAACGATCCTCCCTGTAGGCAACGTGGCTTGCCGATGCTGAATAGTTTGCGCATCAGAAAACCCAAATTGTGGGAAGCAACGTGGATGTTGTAACGCTTGTTAATTTTCTCCAGCCCCCGCAGCCATGTCCGCCGCGCTCCGCCCGCCTCGCAAACGTGGGTGCAACATCACTCGACAAACTCGCTCCGTTTTTTCTACAAACGCTTGCCTCGCTTGCCACTCATCCGCTGGCGGCTGGCGTACACCGCCGTCCCATCCCCATAGCTGCAATTCTTTCCGCAAACCACATGCGTAAAGTTCACCAATCACCGCGAGACTATAACAGACCCGTCAAGTCGACTTTTTCAACGGGCTGTTGGCTCCAGGAAAATCACACGTAGCGAATTCACCATAGTCCGGGCGGTCGGCGGATGTTTTGTATTCGAAGCTGCGAACGATTTCTCCGTTGTGGACCATAAACGCGCCCGGCATTTGCAGGACATCACCGATGATGCGCCCCACCCCGTGGCGTTTGAAGATCGTGGCAACCAGCCCCCGCCACCAGACCCTCGGTCCGGCAACTTGCCTGTGAGTCCCGCGCGGTAGTCCGAATTCGCGGTACACTTCGCACTCGGGATCGCTGATGCGGGGTAGATCCGCTAAACCGTACTTGGCGAAATAGTCTGCAGCGAATTCTTCGCCGTACATGTGTACCAACACAATCCCCACTTCGGCTTGTTGGAGCGCGTCACGTTTTTCCGCAATTTCCGCCAAGGCTTCGCGGCAAAAGGGACACCCACTGTGCCGCAAAAACACGACCAACAATGGCTGTATCCGCGACAAATCGGCAAGGTTCTCACCGGTATTCGTGACCGCGGTCATCAAACACGTTTTTGTCTCATTGTGTTTCATTCAACCCGATACCAATTGCGGATCCGTAGCCGTCGGCTCTTCGATTTCGACTCCGTTGACGCTAAATCGCAATCGTTTCTTGAACGTTTTTTTGAACGACCACGCATGATTTTGTACGTCCCCGATTTCCAATTGACAATCCACGTCCGCCGTCACATCCAATAGGCATGCCTTTCCGCCAATCGGCCGTAACTCGACCTGCTTCACAACATGGCCGTGCGTACGATCCAGGCTCTCCGCTAATCGCAACAGTACACACAGAATCCGCACCACACGGCGATGCCGCTTGTCCAACTCAGCGAATTGCGGATGTTTACGGCGGGGATACGACTTATGGTGATACAATACCGTGACCGCCATGACGGCAATTTCAGTTTCATCGAAACCTAAAAGCTCCGCATTGCGAATCAAGTAATAGGAATGTGCACGGTGCCTGCGATAGGACAAAAAGATGCCCACGTCATGCAACAATGCGGCATACTCCAAAAGTTCCCGTTCGGTCTCACCCAGCGTGTGTAAGCCGACCGCGCTGCTACTGTCAAATAGTTGCAGCGCCAGTTCCGCTACGTGTTTGGCGTGGGCCTCTTCAAAACTGCACGAATGCCCCAATTGCAAAACGCTCCGCTTGCGAAACGTGCGGTGGTCCATCCACTCGCTGTTGCCGCTGCCGGAGAGGTAGTCGATCGGCATCCCTTCGCGCAACCCGCGATCACTGATGCGAATCTCGGCCAGATTTAAGTCTTCCATCAACGTGTCAATGATCGCCGCCCCGGGGATGATGATGTCGGCCCTTTCGGGATTGATCCCCGGCACCTTGGCTCGTTCCTCAACCGATAACGCACACAAATGTGTGACGACCAATTTCAAATCGGCCCGTGTTAAAACGTCGACCGATCCGCCGCCCCCCGGATGACACAACTTGGCGGCGATTTCTGCCAGATTTATCAGCGTACCCGAGCTCCCGACCGCGCGGCTGAATTTCAATGATTTGACCTGCTGGATCGTCCGCACAGACGATTGCCGCACATGACGCTGGATCTTCTTGTACCGCCGTGGCGTCACCGGACCGGTTTCCACCGGTGAAAAAAACTTTGTATACAGTCGAATCGCCCCCAAGTTGAGCGAATCTAAAAAGAAGTACTCTTGTTGATCGCCGACAACAATTTCGGTGCTACCGCCGCCAATGTCGATGAATAAAGCTTTCTCATCACCCAGTTTCAAGCCGCTGGAAACGCCCAAATAAATCAGCCGCGCTTCCTCCTTGCCGGAAATAATGCGGACATCCAATCCGGCTTCACGCCGCAATCTCTTGAGAAACACATCCTTATTCCGGGCGTCGCGACTGGCGGATGTGGCAACAGCCACAATATTCTCAACGTCGTACCCGTGCGACATTTCCACAAATTTCCGGCACACCAACGCCGCACGATGCATCGCCTGTGGTTGTAGGACATTGGTGATAAACTCCCCTTCTCCGAGCCGCACCACTTCCTTGAGCCGATTTAACTCCGAATAGGCGCGGTCTGGATGCGAACGGACGACCAATAGCCGTGCGGAGTTTGTTCCCAGGTCGATAAACCCGACGGTATGTTCCCCATCATTGCTCATTTCCCGCTCCCCTCACCGCGCACGTCCGAGAACTACTCCTGCAAATGAACCTTACAATAATTCTAACAACGAGTTTGACGAAAACGCACTGCCGCAGGGCCGTTTGGCCCTCGTTCCTGGGCAATTTTCGAATATGATACTGATTTGCCCGGAGAGCGTGGGATGACAATTCACTATCGCGAGGAAACCGCGGATGATCTCGGTGCGATCCACGACGTCAATACGGCGGCGTTCGGGCAATCTGCCGAAGGGGACCTCGTCGACCTGTTACGCAGCGACGGCTTGGTCGTTTCGTCCTTTGTCGCATTAACGAGCGACGAAGTCGTCGGGCATATCCTTTTTAGTCAACTGCCGATTGAAACGGAACTAAGAGCAATTCCAGCGGTTGCGTTGGCGCCAATGGCGGTCTTGCCGCAATTTCAAAGACAGGGCATCGGCTCAGAGTTGGTGCAGCGCGGTTTGGATATCTGCCGTGAACGGGGGCAACAGGCGGTGATCGTCCTAGGGCATCCCGAATTCTACCCGCGTTTTGGATTTTCGCCTCAATTGGCCGAGCGGATCTCCTCGCCATTTTCCGGCGAAGCCTTCATGACGCTCGAACTGGCCGAGGGAGTTCTGCAAAACGTCCAGGGACGTGTCACCTATCCGCCCCCGTTCTTTGCAGTGTGACCCCACATGAAATTCAAACCCGCACTACCATTGAATATCGTGTGGCGACGTCCGTTCCGCATTGACGCGGGCCTCAGCGATGGTCCCCTGCCCCAGTTTGATCACCCGATGTGCCAAGTGTGAGATCGGGTTGTTGTGCGTAATCAACACGATCGTCTTGCCCAACTCCGCACACAGCTGGTCTAACAACTCCAGCACCATGCGTCCCGTTGACAAATCGAGCGCGCCGGTTGGTTCGTCACAGAGCAGCAACGTGGGATCCTTTGCCAGTGCGCGGGCGATTGCCACGCGTTGTTGTTCGCCACCAGAAAGTTGCGAAGGGAAATGATCTTTGCGATCTCCCAACCCGACCATCTCCAACACTTCGTCGGCATCCATCGGGGTACGGGCAATTTCGGTGGAAACAAGCACGTTTTCACGAGCCGTCAGCGTCGGCACGAGATTGTAAAACTGAAATACGAAACCCACATGCTCGCGACGATAGGCGGTCAATTCTCGCTCATTGAGCTGCGCCAAATCGCGTTCTTGGAATAGGACGCGTCCGGAAGTGGGGTTGTCAATTCCGCCGATGATGTTCAACAGCGTGCTCTTGCCCGATCCCGATGGACCGACGATCACCATGATTTCGCCGGCATAGATTTCCAATTCGACGTCGTGCAGAACTGGCACTTCGACTTCGCCCATACGATAGGTCTTGCTCACCCCCGAGAGCTGAAATAGTGTCCGCGTCGCTGTGGTCGTCAACGTTATCCCTCCTTGAATCAAGCGATCGAATCCGAGTCGCGGGTGGACGTCCCGGGAAGCGGAATGGCGCCGGTGGCCGGCGTACCGTTCCCAGCGGCGATATAGGCCGCGCGTTGTTGGGCATATTCCTCAGGCGTCATGGCATCAGCGTCAGGATCGTTCGTCGCGGCGGCCGCTTCAAAGTATCGTTTCAAATACGAAACGCACCAACCACAACCGGTCCCCGCGCCACCACACTGGCTGACCTGACTGGGGCGCCGAAGTTTGTGAATGCGGATGTAATTGACAATTTTCCGCTTACTCACGTGGAAACAGTAGCAAATTGTATCGTCGAGTTCCAAAGTCGGACTCACTTCCCCATCGGCCGCACGACGAAATCAAGCGGCATTATTTTTTGTTCAATTCTTGGATCACGATCATCCCGTTCCCAATTGTCGCACTCAAGCCGACGGATTCAAGCAACTGCTCAAAAACTTCCCCAACCGTCACGTTTTCAAATTCCAAATGCACCGGGCGGTCCCAAATATTTTTCTCGCCACGCCAGCGGCGAACGTCGTAATCCAACGGGACAGCCACCATTTCTGCGAGTTCTTCAAATACCGGTCCGAACTTGGCACCGGCGCCCGATCGGTAGCGGACCACCGGTTGGTCCAGTCGCGCATGAATCTGATCGTCGGTGAGCGGAGGTGGCTTCGCAGCAGCCTCTTTTTCGGCACGCTGTTGTTTCTCCGTTTCTGCGATTTCATCCACGATGAGGACCAATTCGTCAATCGAAATATCATTGGCCGGCGATGTCTCGTCGCCGTCTTTTTCCACAGTAGTTTCGTCTTTCACCGGCCCTTCGTTGACGGCGATCACCTGCGGCGGATGTTCGCGGTAAAAGGCGTCGGCCATGGCCGCTTCGCCGCGCAGAATTTCAGCATCGGTTTGACTGGAGTGAAATTTCACGCTACCGTCGGCCATCAAGACCCACATCCCGTCCTCCTGGCCGCTGCCAAAACCATCAGGCCCGTTGATATACGGTTCGTTGACAAATCCTCGCACCGTTGCCGGACCGCCGGCTGCCCAAGACCCTAATCGAGCCTGAATCCCCGCGACCATGATGGTCTGAGACAATCCATCTTTGACGTCAGCTTCGGTGGTCTGGCGGTCATATCCAAAAATCCCCGCACGCTCATGCGAAACCGGAAGTCTTGCCGCATCGGCCCCTACCCCCGCCATGCCCACAAAATGACCGGCAGGAAAACCATTGTCTCCCACCAACGGTTCCACATCGGGATTCAAAAACACCGCCATACGACGTCGCACGAAACGTTGATTCACTGGATCGCTCCAGGTTTGGTCCCAATGTGGTTCCAATTCGCGGCCGGAGGATTGTGCGGACATGCGTGCTAACCAACTGAACCGTTCCGTAGGCTCGCCGGAGCCGCTCGTCCCTTGCGGGAAATGTCCGGCCTGCTGTCGCTGCTGCTGAATCAATTGGCCAAGGCGGGACAATTGGGCTTTCGTATCAACCACCGGCTCGTCCCACAGGGACGGCGTCGCCTCATCGTTATCGTCGTTGCCACTGTCGTCGTTCACGGGCGGGGCGTCCGGGATCGGCCCTAATGCTGCGGCGGGGGGGGCCAGCTTGATTGCGACCATTTTTTCGCCGCGCGGCGGGGCCGAGTCGGTCACGATGACAACCGCCATACAGGTTCCGAAAACGGCGGCGACGGCCCAAGCAATCACATGCGGCTCTTTCCACCACACGGATTTTCCGCCATCGTCCTCGCCCGCTGTTGGGGCCGTCGTTGTCGCAGGCGCTACGGCCGGTGCCTGTTCGTCCGACGTAATTTCGCTGGTGATCGGAGCAACATCCAAGATCGACACATGCCGCCCATCATAGGCCAACTTGAATGCTTCGCCGCAATCGGGGCAAGGAACTTCGCGACCGACGAGCGCGGTATCCTTGACTCTCAGCAATGCGTCGCAGTGCGGACACTGAAACGAAAATGGTTGCATAACAGTCGGCCCTCACCAACGAATCACTCATCTCCAATTTCACAGCATTGCGTTCGCATTCGCGCATCAAGGCTCAGCCGGAGCCGCAGGTGTCAACGGGAGCGGTGTTTCCCCCCGCTCCTTCGCTGCCTTGGCACTAGTAATCATTGCGCGGCCTTGAGTGTCGTGCACGACCACAACCAGCCCCTCTTTGGTTAACATGCGATCCAGAACAACCGTCGCCGGCGTCTGCTCCATCGTGAATTCCTGGGGTAGGTTTTGCGTCACACCGATCAACATCAGATCATCCCCCATCAATTCCATCTTCACGCCGGTTTCGGTGGCGATAAAGGCTATGGCTTCATGCAGCGGTGTTCTGCGAAATTCGCAGTCGATTGGTTTCGCTAACCGTTGGGCAATGGTTGTCGGAATCGGCTTGGGGTTTGTCGCGGTCACTGCCACCTGTGTCGGAGCAGCTTCGCGCAATGACTCCCGCCATGCCAATCGCGCGGCCAGTGCTAAATTCGGTCCCGCGATTTCAGGAAGTCGCGTCTCCACAATCGCATGCCCCCCTTCGCTTTGAATTTGCGTCCCTCGTTCCACTGCCAAACACATCGCCGGCAAACGACCTAAGATTCGTTTTGTCCCCACGCTTTGAGGGTTCCATAACGAAACCACGTCCAACATCACTTCTGGCAATCGCCGCATCTTCTCCGCTACATTCCGTTTCAGCCGGTCGAGATCAAAACTGGTCCTCGACAGCACGACCGCCCTTGAACGAAACAATGGTTGTAGCCGCACGCCCCATGACAGAGTTGCCGCATCCTCCCCCAGCCAGTCCACAATCGGGGCGACTAATCTTAATACGTCGCGCGACACCAACGATTCACAATGAATTCGTAAATCGGCTGGCTCACAAATCACGGTCAGTTGGTCGTGACGATCACTATGCCGCACGATACGCAGTAGGTTTTCGCGCGTGATTGCCGGAGTTTTGATCGTTTCGCTCCAGTCCGCAACCATTGCAGAGGGGCAGAAAGCAAACGTTTGCTCGTCGATCAATAAATACGACGTCGTAGGCCCCATATAATAAGGCAATTCGATGTCACTTTTTCGCTCACCGGTAAATCGCTGGATCAGTTCGGAGCGTTTCATCGGTTGGGCCAGCGTAATCACGCCTGCCGTCTCCACAGCTTCACCCGGTGCGCCAAAATAAAAGCAAAACTTGGCCTCTTTGATTTCCTCGGGGCCAAATAGACACCTCTGCTGGATCCGCTCGGTCAGACTTACCCGCAATGGCTCGCCAAGACAGTCAAGCACATTGCCCCCCGCAGGAGCGGCTGCCCAGATCTCTGCCGGCCGCAGATGAACCAGTAAACCCATACCATGCGGTACATACAGCAGATTGATCGCCGGTCCCGCTGTGGTTTCGGGCAAGGAATCTGCCCGTCCCGGTCGAAGTGTCGCTGTAGGGATCGCCAAGTTTTCCTGTTCCGCCTGATTGGGCGCCCGTTGGTTCATTTTGGCGACCGCCGTTTCCGGGCCTCGCCAAACCAGCCACCACCATCCGCCGGCAAATACGGCCAAACAAATCACCGCTGCCGCCGCGATCCACACTCCGCCCCGATTGCGCCGCCGGCGGGCGCGCAGGCGGGCCGAGACACTTGGTTCATCGGTGACGACAATCTGTATCTCCGTCGCAGGCAGCGGGGTTGTAATTGGCGGTGAAGTTGGCGGAGCAATCACCGGCTCCACCAATTCCAACTCAGTAGCGGCTGGATCAGTAAGCGGGAAGCGGGTTTCGCACTGCGGGCATTTGCCGATCTTGCCCAACAGTTTTGGATCGCGCAATTTCAATTTTGAACCGCAGTGCGGACAAGGAATGACAATCGGCTGCATGAAGCGCTCCGAACTTACCGGCTTCCAGGGCATCGAGAATCGGTACCGTTCCGAGGGATCGCCAAGATGCCGAGGTGATCGCAATCAATTTTTTTCGGCCTGTTCGCCGAACGCGGTCATGATTCTCACGAGATCGACGACGGACTCTGTATCCATCTTCCGCATAATGCTCGTGCGCTGGTTGCGAACTGTGTTAAAACTCGTGCCAAGTTGTGATGCGATTGTTTTGGTCGGATTCCCCTCGATGATCAATGCCAACACTGTTTTTTCGCGCGGAGTTAAAGTATCAACCCTTCCTTGCAATTCGCGTTTGCGATTCCATATCCTCCGCGCCTCGATATTTTGCCCCATCGCCTGTCGCACCCGGCGAATCAAGTCATCGGCACGAAACGGCTTTTCGATAAAATCGGCCGCGCCGGTTTTCATCGCCCCCACCGCCATCGACACATCCGCATGGCCGGTGAGAATGATCGTGGTCATGGGCACTTCCATTTTTGACAAATGCCGCTGCAGTTCCAAGCCACTCATCCCGGGCATCCGCACGTCCAATAGCAAACAGCCGGCGCGTTCGGGGTCGAAGCGATCCAAAAACTCCAACGCATCGGAATACATTTCCGTGCGGATTTTGGCAGTGGACAGTAACGTCGCTAGAGAGTCGCGGATGATCTGGTCGTCATCGACAACAAAGACAGTCGGATCCTCAGTCACATTGACATCCTTTCAATAACGGGCAAGGTGAACCGAAACATCGTACCACTGGCTGCGGTGTTGCCCATATACAAACATCCGCCGTGTGCCTCGATGATAGTTCTGCTAATGGAAAGCCCCATCCCCATACCATTGTTTTTCGTTGAATAAAACTGTTCAAATATTCGGCCCACATCGGCCGAGGCGATTCCCGGACCGTTGTCGGCCACCTCGACATTCACCATTTCATCCGTCGGCACCGAAACAGAAATCTCCAACACCGGCTCGGGGATACGGGCAGCATCCATAACCTCGATTGCATTGCGGACGAGATTGAGAATCACCTGCTCGATTTGAATCCGGTCAGCTAGCACACACGGCACGTTGTCGGACACGGCAATTCTGATCTCAACCCCGGTCTGAGCAACGTCGGAGTCAACAAGTGCCAAGACTTCGCGAATCGCGTCCAATAGGTCCACCGCATGATACATAGATGCGCGACGAACTACTAGTTTTCGCATCCGCCGCACAATTTCCCCTGCCCTGAGCGCTTGAGCTTCAATTTTCCCGACAATTTCAGATATTTTTTCTGCATGTGGTGTTCCAGGGGCGGACTCCAACATCATCAAACAAGCGGCGGCATAGGACGCGATCCCCGATATCGGCTGATTCAATTCGTGAGCGATCCCCGTCGCCATTTCCCCCATCGTACTCAGTCGCGTCACATGAGCCAGTTCGTCGCGGTGCCGCCGACTCCGTTCCTCCGCTTGGCGTTCTGCCGACACGTCCCGCACAATCGACAATATGTCGTCTTTGGCACCGACCAACGACCGCGCTTCATAATCATGCGGCGTACCGTCGACGTCCAGGCGGTATTCGATCACCTGCACCTCACCTGTTTCCGCCGCGCGGAGATGCGATTCCGCACAAAGTCGCCCAACGTCGTGCGGCAGAACATCTTCCATTTTTTTTCCCAAAAAGTCGCTCGGCGGCAAATACGGTCGCGTGTCGGCAGCCGGAATAAAATCGAGCAGCGTCCCGTCCTGGCCGACGCGAAAAATCATGTCCGGAATCGCTTCGAGCAACGCGCGTTGCATCGATTCGCTTTGCCGCAGCTCCTCCTCCGCCTGCTTGCGCTCAGTCACATCCTGCGTCGTTCCGGAAATGGAGGCGGCTTTGCCGGACTCATCAAACGTCACCTGTGCTTGGCCATGCAGGAATTTCTCCACTCCGCTATCTAGGACAACACGGTAATCGATACTATAGCGGCCGTTATTTTCCATGGCGTTGGCAAACGTATCGCTTACGACTTTGCGATCGTCGGGATGCACAACTTCTAAAAATCGCAAGAAAGAACCGTTAAACCTCTCAACGTCAACTTCGAAGATACGGAACATTTCATCGGACCAATCGATATGGCTCGTCTCCAAATTCCAGTCCCAGTTGCCCAAATGCGCCATCTCTTGGGCGGCCTGCAGGCGTTCCTCGCTTTTGCGAATAGTTTCATCCGCGAGTACACGATGGGTCACGTCCAACAATGTCATAACTAGCCCAACCACATTCCCGGTGCGGCCTTTGACCGGAGCCAACGTCCAATTCCAATACGCCGTCCCCTGCTCGGCGTCCAGAGAATTGATAAACGGCTTTGCCCATTCCGAATGCGGCTCGGACGACGCGATTACCGACTGGAAAACAGTCCGCAACTCGTCGTCCGGATAGACGTCAAAGAAATTTTGGCCCGTCGCGAAACGTGGGCAAGTCCCCGCAACAGAGGCGTCGGACCAGGCGCGGTTGGCCGTGAGAAAATTGAATTCCGCATCCAGATACGCGATTAGGAATTGCGTGTTATCGAAAATCGCCTCTAACTCCGCCGTCCTTTCAACAACCCGTCGCTCCAATTCGTCCCGCGCAGTCCGCAATGTCTCCTCGTACCGGCGCCGCTCGGTGATGTCAGTGGTCACCGAAATAATACCGACGATGTCTCGGTTGGCGTCCCGTTTGTAGTCCCAGTCGATTTGCACGTCGAAGATACGTCCATTGGCCGTCTGGTGCTGAGTGATCAGCGGCTGAGGCGGCAGTTGCTCGTCGATAGACACTTGGAAATACTGGCAAAAAACGTCTACCTCTTCGGGTGTGGGCAGCAAATCGAGTACCGAACGCCCAATGCGTTCTCCCCGTTGATATCCCAGCATACGGTCACACGCAGAGTTACAGTACAACACCACCCATTCCAAGCTGACTTCTTGAATGCCATAGGGCACGGTCTCGATCAAAGCCCGATAGCGGTCGACGCCCTCGCGAATTTCCTGCGCCACGAGCCGCGCGGCTGTCACGTTTGTGTTCGTCCCCAACAAGCGAACCGCCACGCCATTCTCGTCGCGAATGGTGCGACCGCGACAAACGAACCAAAACGCCTGCCCCTTCTTGTGAAGGAGCCGTTGCTCGAATTCGAACGAACGATCATCGCTTCCCAACGATGCCTGTGATTGCATACGCGTCCGATCACGATCGTCGGGATGAACCAACTCGGACCACGCCTCCAGCCGATTCGCGATTTCATGGTCCTGGTACCCCAACATTTCCTTCAAGCTGGGATCGATAATCAAGTCATTTGTCTGTAGGTCCCAATCCCAAACGCCGATTTGGTGTGACATGGCAGTGGCCGTATACTGTCGAGCAATGTCATGTAGTGGATCCGGCGGAATTGCCGTCGCCTCGCGCACGACGGAATAATACCCAGCGAGGGTTTCCGACATTGAGTTCGCGGCGCCCTTTGCGAATTGATCGAGCGTCAAATCAGGTTGCTCGCGGCCCAAACGTGCTTGCACCTCTTCGCACAACTGGACGACGTCTATCAATCCCAATCCAGCATTTGCGGCCTGGCGACCTAAATTTGCAAAGCCGTCCGGAACCCGCGACTGCGCTGCAGCGACATTGTGCCGCAGCAATTCAAAAAAAGCATCGCGGCATTCCTGAACGGTCATTGATCGGTCAATCCTCGCAAGTGGTCGTGACGACGGCATGCAAGTTCGCCCCGGATGTCCGCTGCCTCAAACGAATCCAAGGTCTTTCCCTTGAGCATCTGTCGCGCACGATATTCCGCACAGTTGGTCCGATTCTTGATAATGCAGTGGCGACCGATCTTAACATTCCATTCGATGCCGGTAAACCACTCCAGCCGTCGTACCGGGCCAGTCAACGGTCGTCATCCGCTATCAGCGAGGGGAGTCCCCTGTTCCCTACAGCATGTCAACAGGCGACCGGGACAGACACCAACAAAAAAAGGCCGCTCCGGAGAGCGACCTTGGTGCTTGCGTTAGCTGCCAATGCTGGCAGTTACGGCTTCGACTTGCGGCGACGCCATCCGTAACCGGCCAATCCGATGGCGCCCATTCCCAACAATACGAAGCTTGATGGTTCAGGAACAACGGCGGGGGCCACGAAGTCATTCCGCATCCCACCATCTAATGCACTGGTTTCCAAATAGTCAACATAGCCAACCGTGCCCGGATTCCCGGACCCGACACCCAATTGAATTTGAACGATCGTCGAATTCAGCAAAATGTTTCCCCATGTGCCATCTGCAAACCAATCATTGAGCGTCAAACTGTTATGTGGCGAGTTAATCACGCCCGTCGCAGTCGTACTTTCCCGGCTAAACATCCACCATGTTCCGGTATTTGCGTCGATCGTTTGAGTGACCCACGTTCCCACCGGTGTCGTGGCGGCGTTCGGATTGTCATACGGTTCATAAATTAGGACCTTGTCCCAATCCTGTTCACCAATTCGCCCCGATGGGCCGCCAACGTATTCGCTGGTCTGCAAACCGATTTTCAAGGCTGGTGCGGCGGCGCCGACCGGGCTGTCCTTATACCAACGATATTCAGCAGTGAATAATGAATCGAGAGCACCGAAGCCAGTGGCGGTGTCCACCCGAGCAATTGTCGCCTTGTCGCTGCTAGCGGGCGATGAAAGTTGCACCGCACCGACTCCAGCAACATTGGCGAACTCAATGCGCTGTGCGATCTCGGCGGGCGTTGTTGCATTAACGCCATTGATCCTTGTGTCCGTCGATACCCAGCCATTGTCACCCAAGGCACCGACGTCAATTGTGGCGGCAGAGGCCATTTGGGCCAGAGTTAAGGTGATCACTAACGCGACGCTCATTGCAATCGACTTCATACGAATTGGCTCCCCTACATCTCAATGAAAAACCTGTGTTGAAACCTGGCACTTCGCCGACGCAGCAAAGCACAAAAATCCAGACCCGCCCTTAGCATCAACACGGCAATGCTATCCATGAACGCACACCGTACCGAATCCATTGGCCCGACTCAATCAATTGCGCAGATTAGGCAGGATTTTCTAGTCTGGGTAATTGTATGGATTAATCAAGATCGCGGTGGACTCTCAATGTTATTGACCAAGAGTGGGGCATTCACGGAGCGAAACCATTAAAACCGCTGCGCCAATGAGAGTTCCTCGCGGATTCCTCTGGCCATAACAAGCGATTTCACAATAATCACGGCCGCAGGCTAATACCGATACTGGGCCAGACCTTGGTGTTCTTCGAGGGAGCGGCGGACGTGGATAGACCAAACCTTGAAGGCAGGATTTCAATGGCGAATGCGTGGCGGAGATTTTCCAGGCGCAATCACCTGTTGGTCCTGATGGGGGTATTAACGGCGACTTGCCCACTTTCGGGCTGTGTACTCCCCAACGTCGTTCCGTTTATGGATCAACGAACCGCTATCTTGGAAGTCGTGCCGCTGGGAACGCCGCGGGACGAAACGGCCGCATTGCTCAAAGAAGCCGGGATCACGTATACGACCTCAGGCGGCCCCGAGCCGGGAGTCTACTATTGCGAATCGTGGGAGATGGAGCCCGGCGATCGGTATCACCTCTTCAGTGAACTGCTGTTCGATGAGGAGGGGCGGCTCGAGGACGTTCGCGAGATTCCCAACAATTTCCAGCCATAATAGCCATCCGCATCGTGATCACCAGCATGGCGTTCCGCCTTGGAATGGACCTGGCCGGCGTCAGTCGATGAATTTCAGATTGCAGGAACAGAATTTGCATTTCACCATTTGACCAATGTATTTCTGCGCAACTTTGAGCCGCTCTTCGCAACTGGGGCAATCGAGGTAAAAACCTAGGTTTTTGATCTTGGAATCGCTCAGGCTCAAGGTAAAGGTCTTATGGCATTTTTTGCAGTTGAGCCTCTTGCCCACATATTGGGAATTGATCCGCAATCGCTTATGGCAATGTGGGCAGCCGACGTAATAACCGCGTGGCTTGGCTTCCAAGAGATTTTTGATCTCTGGTAACGGCTGAAATGGCGGAATCTCCACGCTTTCGAGTTCCAGATCCTCGTTGAGCAGCGTGCGGCAATTCACGCAACGGATCAGGTTCGCGGGCATTTCTTCAGTGCAAGTGGGGCAAGGACCG
>Ga0316204_10007746_pt1 | contig 15424 bp, 17 predicted proteins | sample 6monrhotite_MG_2_FD_205661 | JGI IMG/M metagenome (GOLD analysis project Ga0316204, IMG submission 205661) | Microbial mat bacterial communities from mineral coupon in-situ incubated in ocean water Damariscotta River, Maine, United States -... | ecosystem: Environmental > Aquatic > Marine >...
GGATTTCTGGGCGCAGTGGTGTGGTCCGTGTAAAATGATTGGCCCTGTGCTGGAAGAAATCTCAAACGAGCGTGATGACATTACCATTGTGAAAATGGATATTGACGAGAACCCGGAAGTGCCAACAGGCTTTGGTGTGCGTTCTATTCCCACGATTTTGATTTTCAAAGGCGGCGAAGCGGTTGCAACCACAATGGGTGCAAAACCAAAAGCACAGCTTACGGCCTGGATTAACAGCGCCGTTTAAGCGGATCGTCTATAAGATAGCTAGAAGGGTACCCGGTGTGGTGCCCTTTTTTGTGTCAATCGAAAACCCCTTGATATAGTGATACAATAGTAAGCACATCTATTTGGGAGCGACGGCATGGCTGAGCAGAAAACCAAGGAAAATGTAGCAAGTGTCGATGATTTTCTCGCCGGCATTGAGCACAAGAAACGTCGTGAAGACGGCTTCAAAATGAAAGAAGTTATGGAGCGGCTAACTGGCCAGCCCGCAAAAATGTGGGGCAGCGCCATCGTCGGTTTTGGCGCTTACGACTATAAATATGACAGTGGCAGAAGTGGGCGCCACCTGATGACAGGCTTTTCGCCACGTAAAGCTGCCCTCACGCTTTATATCATGCCAGGCTTTGCAAAGCATGCCGCGTTGATGGCAAAGCTGGGGAAACATAAAACGGGAAAATCTTGCCTTTATATCAACAAGTTGGAAGATGTAGACGCTGTGGTTCTCGAAGAACTGATCATGCTCGGGTTCGAATATATGCGTGAGAAATATACGACGGATTGTTAGGCGTTTGGGGAGCAGAAATCATGCAGAGTTGGATCATATTGTTTCGCGGCATTAATGTGGGCGGCAATAATATTGTGCCGATGGCAGAGCTTCGCGCTTTAATGACGGAAATTGGTTTTGAGGGTGCTCAAACTTATATTCAAAGCGGTAATCTGGTTTTACAGGCTGACCGGGGGGCGGCAGACATCACCAGCAGCATTGCCTCAGCGGTAGAAGAAAAATTTGGTTTTAAACCGCATTTGATGGTGTTGTCGCTTGCTGATTTTGGGGCCGCCATTAATGCCAATCCGTTTCCTGAAGCGGTTGCTGACCCTAAAACGCTGCATCTGTTTTTTACAGCAGAAACATCCCCAACTCCGGATATGGCAGCGATGGAGAAATGGAAAACCGAGAGCGAAACTTTCAAGCTTATTGACACTGTATTTTACTTGCATGCGCCGGACGGGATTGGTCGTTCCAAACTTGCCGCACGTGTTGAGCGCTTGCTGGGTGTTGATACAACAGCGCGCAATTGGCGGTCAGCGCTAAAAATTCAGGAATTGGCGCGCGGGCTTTAAGGCCCCAACTCTGGGTGTTTACTCCGGGAACAGACCGGTTTCGCGCAGCACGTGCCCCGCCAGATACAGGCTGCCGCCGATCAATACAAACGGCGGGCGCTCGGGGTTGGCTTTCTCTGCGATGGTGGTTAACGCCGACCGCACATCCTTTGCCATCACGCCGCTGATACCAAGGTCAGTTGCGGCCCCGGCTAGAAACGACGCGCTTGCAGTACCTTCCTCGCCCGCAATATCCACGGCAATTACCTGATCCAGCAAGCCTGTAAGCGGCTTCAGGAAGCCTGAAGCATCTTTGTTGCCCATCATGCCCAGAACTAATGTTATCGAACGTTCCACAGGGTCAACAGTGCGCAGGTAGCTTTTAAGAACCCGTGCAGCTGCCGGATTATGCCCCCCGTCCAGCCATAAGTCAGTCCCTTCACCCAGTACTGTGGCTAAATTGGTGCCTGCCAAACTTTGCAGGCGTGCGGGCCAACGTACCCAGCCAAGGCCTGCTTTAATGGCAGCATCCGGGATAGGTACCGCTTTTTGCGCATGGGCAAGGGCAATTGCCATACTGGCATTTAAAATCTGGTGGTCTCCAACTAGGCTGGGCCCGGGCAGGTCTGATACGGTTTTCCAGTCTTCATATAAAAAACCTCCCGTACGCTTTGCTTCAGCGTGCCATGCGTCACCGTAATAATATGGTTTGATGCCTGCTTTTTTTGCTGCCTTCTTGATGCTTTTAAGCGCGCCTTTGGGTTGGTAGCCAACCACACAGGGCACACCTGCTTTTATGATGCCTGCTTTTTCTGTGGCAATAGCCTCAATGGTATCGCCGAGAAATTGCTGATGGTCAATGCTAACAGGGGTGATGCCAACAGCAGCGGGCTTGTCTATTACATTGGTTGCGTCCAGGCGGCCCCCAAGGCCTACTTCCAAAATGCACAGGTCTGCGGGCACTTCGGAAAAAGCAAGCAGTGCGGCCGCTGTAGTGATTTCAAAAAACGTAATTGGCTTGCCTGCGGCGGCGCGTTCGCAGCGCTCCAGCACTTCAGAAAGATGGTCTTCATCAATGATTTTACCCGCAATGCGAATACGTTCTGCAAAACGCACCAGATGCGGCGAGGTATAAACATGAACCCGGTGCCCGGCGGCTTCGGCTATGGCCCGCAGTGTCGCGGTGGTAGACCCTTTACCGTTGGTGCCTGCTATGTGAATAACCGGCGGTATTTTGTTCTGCGGGTTGTCGAGCGCCTGCAGGATGGTATGCATGCGGTCCAGTGACAGGTCTATCTTCTTGGGGTGCAGGTCCATTAGACGGGCCAGCACTGCATCACTTTTTTCTGTGTTGATTGTATCCGTGCCCGGTGCCATCAAGGGGCGCTTATTCAGCCGCAGCTTTAGCGGAACGACCATCCATCAACAAAGACATTACTGTAGCAAGCTTTTCCCGCATTTCGTGGCGGTGAACCACCATGTCTACCATGCCGTGGTCTTTCAGATACTCGGCGCGCTGAAAACCTTCTGGCAATTTTTCACGGATAGTTTGCTCAATCACGCGTGCGCCAGAAAAGGCAATCATGGCCCCTGGTTCGGCGATATGTATATCACCGAGCATGGCGTATGACGCCGAAACACCGCCAGTGGTTGGGTCAGTTAACACCACAATATAAGGCAGACCTGCATCGCGCAGCATTTGCAGCGCCACCGTTGTGCGTGGCATTTGCATTAGTGAGAGTATGCCTTCCTGCATGCGCGCACCGCCAGAGGCTGTATGCATTATAAAAGGAACATCGCGCTTTAATGCTTCTTTGGCGCCGGTAACAATGGCAGCGCCCAGCGCCATACCCATTGAACCACCCATGAAGAAGAAATTTTGCACAGCAACAACGCAGTCATTACCGCCAATTTCACCAACGCCAATTTTAATAGCGTCGTCATCGCCAGTGGCTGTGCGGGCAGCCTTCAGGCGGTCGGTGTATTTTTTGGTGTCTTTAAATTTCAGCGGGTCGGCTTTAACCTCGGGCAGGTCAATAAGGTCATACCTTTGATTGTCGAACAGACCATCAAGGCGCGCCGTAGGCGGCATCCGGTCATGAAATTCACAGTGAGCGCAAACATACTGGTTCGCGACAAATTCCTTCTGGAAAATCATCTGGCCGCAGCTTTTGCATTTGTGCCAAAGGTTGTCCGGTGTGGACTTTGGGTTTAGCACTTTTTGCAGTTTTGGTTTGACGTAATTGGTGAGCCAACTCATGGGAATTCACCCCTCTTTTATGCGTCTTCTATTGAGACCTACTGTCTTCCAGTCTTTACACCATCCGCCAGTTTGCGGGTAAAGTCCAGAACCTCTTGCACGGCTGTATCGCTGTAGGAACCATCGTCGTTGATGCCTGCGGCAATCATTTCAACGATAGCAGAACCCACAACAGCAGCATCCGCGCGTGCGGCTACATTTGCAGCCTGTTCGGGTGTGCGGATACCAAAGCCCACCGCAACAGGCAAGTCTGTATGTGATTTAATATGGGTAACTGCCGTGCCGATGTCATCAGCCGTTGCTGATTTTCCGCCAGTAATGCCTGCAACAGCCACATAATAAACAAATCCGCTTGCGCCGTTTAGCACTGTCGGCAGGCGCTTTTCATCTGATGTGGGTGTAGCAAGCCGAATAACATCAATGCCTGCTTTGTTCGCCGGTTCGCGCAGTTCAAAATCTTCCTCGGGCGGCAGGTCAACAATGATCATACCGTCTACACCAGCATCCGCTGCATCTTTGCAGAAGGCTTCAACGCCGTAATGATACACAGGGTTGAAATAGCCCATTAATACTATGGGGGTGGAACTGTCAGCGATGCGGAATTCACGCACCATCTCAAATGTTTTTTTTGTGGACGCGCCCGCAGCCAGTGCCCGCTGTGCAGCTTTGTCAATCGCCGGGCCGTCGGCTGCCGGGTCGGTAAACGGCATGCCCAGTTCAATGACGTCAGCACCGGCTTGTGGCAGCCCCATCAGGATTTTCGTTGAAACGGCGCGGTTTGGGTCACCTGCCTGAATATAGGTGACGAAGGCAGCGCGGTTTTCGGCTTTCAGCGCATCAAAGCGTGCTTTAAGTCTGCTCATACTAAATTTCCTCGCCGAGCGCTTGCGCCACAGTGAAAATGTCTTTATCGCCGCGCCCTGACAAATTGAGTACTATCAGGTGATCTTTTGGCAGCTTGGGGGCGATTTTCATCACTTCGGCGATGGCATGGCTGCTTTCAAGCGCCGGAATAATACCTTCTTTTTGCGTACAAAGCTGGAAGGCCTCCAGCGCTTCGTCGTCGGTGGCAGAAACATAGCTTACGCGGCCTTCTTCGTGTAGCCAGCTGTGTTCTGGCCCAATGCCGGGGTAATCAAGGCCAGCAGAAATGGAATGTGCCTCCAAAATTTGGCCGTCTGCGTCTTGCAGTAAATAGGTGCGGTTACCGTGCAGTACGCCGGGTTTGCCGCTGGCGATCGAAGCAGCGGATTTGTCCGTATCAACACCGTGGCCGGCGGCCTCAACAGCAATAAGCTTGATATCAGCGTCATCAAGGAAAGGGTGAAACAACCCGATGGCATTTGATCCGCCGCCGATGCAAGCCACTAACGTATCAGGCAACCTGCCTTCCCGTTCCATAATCTGTTCGCGGGTTTCACGGCCGATGATTGATTGGAAATCACGTACCATTGCCGGGTAGGGGTGTGGTCCTGCTACGGTGCCGATAATATAGAATGTATCATGCACGTTGGTTACCCAGTCACGCAGGGCATCGTTCATTGCGTCCTTAAGGGTGGCGGAACCGGATGTTACCGGCTTCACTTCAGCGCCCAAAAGCCGCATGCGGAAAACGTTTGGCTTTTGGCGCTCCATATCAACAGCGCCCATAAATACGGTACATTTCAGGCCGAAGCGTGCGGCAACAGTGGCGGTTGCAACGCCGTGCTGGCCTGCGCCGGTTTCAGCAATAACGCGGGTTTTCCCCATGCGTTTGGCGAGTAGAACCTGACCAATGGCATGATTGATCTTATGGGCACCGGTATGGTTTAATTCTTCCCGCTTGAAGTATATTTTGGCACCGTCCAGATGTTCGGTGAGGCGCTCTGCATAATATAGCGGGCTTGGCCTGCCAATATAGTGGCGATTCAGGTCATCCAGTTCTGCCAGAAAAGCAGGGTCTTTAACCGCTTGTGCATATTCTTCTTCAACAGCCAGCACCAGTGGCATCAGTGTTTCTGAAACATAGCGGCCGCCAAAAATACCAAAATGGCCTTTGTCGTCAGGGCCGTTCTGTAAACTGTTGCGTGTCATGGAGGGTACCTGTTTCAAATAGGGGTCAAAGCGGAGCGGGCCCTTATTTAACTGCTTTTACTGCACTTAGGAAGGCTTGGATTAACACTGACGATTTTTTTCCGGGTGCGGTTTCTACGCCGGATGAAATATCAAGTGCAGTAGCGCCGCTTGCCGTAATCGCCCGCGCCACGTTTTCAGGCGTTAAACCGCCTGCCAGCATCCATTTATAAGGCAGGCTTTTTCCTTTGAGAATATGCCACGGGAATGAAACAGCATTCCCACCGGGAAGCGCAGCCCCCTTAGGCGGTTTTGCATCAAACAGGATATGGTCTATGTATGGCAAATAGGCATCCGCCTTTTTTAGATCAGCCTCCGTCTTAACAGCAATCGCTTTGATGACGCGCACACCCAGCATTTTTTTGATGCGCGCTGCATCGGCCGGTGTTTCGTTGCCGTGCAATTGTACAGCGTCGAGCGCCATAACCTGAACTGCGTCCCGAAGCAAGCTGTCAGACGCATTCACAAATACGCCCACCCGCTTTGGACCTGAAGGGAGTTGGTGGGCCAGTTTGGTGGCTGCTGGAACGCTCAGGTTGCGCGGCGAAGCCTCAAAAAACACAAATCCAAGCCAGTGCGCGCCGTGCATGGCCGCTGCATGGCTGTGCTGGGCCTCGGTAATGCCGCATATTTTTACTTGCGCAGTCATCAGCTTTTATTAAGCCGTTTCAAAGGGTCGTGACGCCATATGCGCAAGGGTCGCCCCTTGCCGTCAGCAAACATGCCAAGCGCGATCAATATGGTATCAATTAGCCAGCCGAAAATAACCAGTCCCGCTGTTGGAATATATAAAAGGCCGGTGAATGGCCGCCCGACATAAAAACGATGTATCCCCAAAATTCCAAGGGGTGGCAAGCACAGTAAAAGAGCAATAAATCTGCTTTTCGGAGAACTGATGGCAACCATAGCCTCGGCGCGGGAGGCGTAAGGTTTCCCTGAGGCAGGATCGCGTATGCCAGCGGCTGGGATCAACAAGGCTGTGATTTCTTCGGTAATGTTTTCAGCAACCGATTGCTGAACGGTCATCAGGTCATTGTCATCAGCATTATAGCGGTCTGACCATACCACTACGCCAGCCGGGTCGATAAGCTGCGCCGTGACGCGGATTTTGTTTTCCTGTCGGCGGATGCTTGTGGACAGTACATGCTTAAGGCCCAGGCTGTGCGCTATTGTGGCCGTATCAGCGCCTTCTTTTACCATACGGGCAACCGTACTGACCTCTGGTGTTGCAAACAGGGCTTGCTGCAGATCTGCGATTAAATCGTCGGCGAGGCCGTCTGCAAAATGATCGTCAAAAACACCCATTTCCTTTGGCGGCAAGACAGCTACTGCTATTTTGTCACCGTAATCGGGTTTGACGGATTGAACCGGTGTCAGCTTGCCGCTAGTGGCAGGCACCGTGATGGCACCCGGAGAGATTGGCGAACCGGAAGGAAATGATCCGAGCGGGTCGCCTCTGAAGCGCTGCAGAATGACTTTGCCATTGGTGACAAGAACCGTAAGCATGGCAAACAGGAAACCAACGGTTCCCAGTACGTCGCCATATTCTTTTGCCCAAGCCAGAAAATCCAAAACTGTTCCTATTTAATACTAAGGGTCGTTATTCTTTAGTCGTCGCTTTTTAAGAGTTCAGAAAACTCAACGCTTTCGCGGGTGAGGGCAGCTGTGGCTGCTTTCATCAGATCTTCACCCAGCAGTTGCCCGCTGTTCCAGGTTGCCACATAATCAAGGCCGTCACGCACGCTATGGTCTCTTGAATGATTAAGTACCGCCTTTGTACCTGATACTGCAAGAGGGCTTTTAGTGGCGATCTCTCTCGCCATTTTTGTTGCGGCTTCAATAGCGGCCGCGCGGTCTGTTTCAATGGAATTTACAAAGCCGTATTTACTGGCTTCTTCAGCGCCGAATTTGCGGCCAGTCATGGCCAGTTCCCTCAGGATGCCCTGCGGCAGAAGATACGGTGCGCGCTGCAAAGTGCCAACATCAGCGACAATAGCTACGTTGATTTCCTGAATAGCAAACCACGCATCAGCGGATGCAATACGCATGTCGCAAGCTGAAATAAGATCAATGCCGCCGCCAAGGCAGGCACCGTGAATGGCTGCTATTACTGGCACCCGGCAATCTTCCAGCGCAGAAAAACAATCTTGCAGATGCAGGATATGGCGGCGAAGCTTTTCGCGTACCCGGGCAGGGTCACCTTCGTTTGCGCCTAAAACAGCGCCGCTTTCTTTAAGATCAAGCCCTGCAGTGAAATGCTTGCCGTTTGCCGATAAAATCACTGCCCGCACGCCGTCTTTGTCACCCAACCAACGAAATGCCTCACCAATTTCGGTGAACATGGTACCGTTCATGGCATTAAGTTTATCAGGCCGGTTCAGTGCAACGTGTGCTACCGCACCGTCAAAGCTAACATCAAGGGTTTCAAATTCCATTAGGTTGCTCCTGTCAATATGCATATCCGGTAATATCGGGCGAGGGCAGAATAAAGCCAGCGATTAACTGCGAATAAGGCGTTGGTTATTTGTAAGTCTTAACCATACCCAGGAAGTTGTGGGCTTTGTTTATGTCTTTGCCGGCCTTTTTGCCCGAGAACCAGTTTTTGGCAAATTTACGGGCCTTTTTGTTTTTCAGGTTCTTTTGCAGAAACTCAGCCACTGTTGTCATGTCAACATAACCATCGTTCAGGCTTGAGCGCAGGCCACGTACCATTTTAAAAAACTCTTCGCGCCCCAGAATGTCATGCAGCGCTGTGAAAGCCAGCGCGCTAACCTCATCAGCCTCGGCAGATAGTCCTTCAATGCCATAATTTTCGAGCGCTATTTTGCCAAGGCGCTTGTTGGACGCGAACAATTGCTTGTTCGTGCTGAGCAATATCATTTGAAATTCGGCTAGCATATCCGGGTGGTAAATAAGCAGGTCGATTACCCGATCAAGCCCGTTAGACCAATTTCCGGCTTTGCCTGCATTGGTTGATTTCCAAAGGTCGCCAATTGCCTTTTTAATTGCCGGGGTGATGGACGGTGCATCAAAAAAACCGGTTTCAACGAAAATTGCGCCGGAGGCCGCGCTGGTGCCGTATCCATTTGGTACCGCAATAATATTGAGCGCGGCGTTGCTGGTGGGCGCACCCAAAAGACGTTCCATAGCGCTAATTTGTGCTGTCGCAGCACTTAAAAGCCTGTTCGCGCCGCTGCGCCCGCCATCAAGAAACGAAACCGTAACCGGGCCGCTTGAGATGTTTTGATACGGCGCAATTGCCAATGCCATCGGGCTGGTCGTGCGGTTGCTTTTCAGGGTTACTTTTGTTTTCGCACCAACCAATTTTTTCTCTGCCACATTCAACGAGCCAACAATCTCGTTCGCACCGGGCAGGGTTACATCGGCAAATTGCAGGAAGGCTTTGCCAGCCCATGCCTTTTTAATCGCCGACATAGTTGGCTGCGCAAAAACAGGATAGGCAAAGCTTTGTGCGCGCAGCATGGTGAAATCAGGGTGTAGCGTTTCTTTAACCCCGGTTAGGCCGGTCCAGGATAGTTCTTCCAGGTAGCCACGGTAATGAATGGCAATATCAATGCGGTTAGTGCCTGTGAGTGTTTTACCAAGGTTAATATCAACAACATTCAGCTCCAGCATATCCATGCCCTGAATGGCGGCTACTCTGGATGTGGCGGCAAGAGGTGTTCTGCCTGCATCAGCTTTGATAAATTCTAATCCCGGGTTCAAAAGGATGGTTATCGTGTTAACAGATTGGCCTTTTTTGGGCCGAAAACTCACCACATAGGCACCCACCATTTGGCCATCTTTGGGTATATCCGCCAAATGCAGCTTGGCAATTAGATTACTGTCCAGAAGCTCCAGATTTTGGTCATTTGCATGACTGTACGGCGCCGTAAACAGTGTAAAAAGTATTGCCAAGATAAAGATGCGCATCCCAATTCCCCCATAAAACTATTAGCTTGGCCATAGGTTTACTATTCTGAGCGACGGGATCAAGAATATTCAGCGTTGTAAACGGGAGAAAAACACCTTCGAGGGTCAGAACACATTGTTAGGATTCAGCACGAGTATGAATTTTTTCACCCATAACACTATCGATGGCCTCAACCAGACGCCGACGGTCAATGGGTTTTGTAACATAGGCGTTCATGCCAAGTTCCAGATATTTTTCAAGCTGCTCTGTAACGGCGTCAGCGGTTACGGCAACAATGGGAATGCGCCCTTTGTTGCCGTCCATAGCCCTAATGATTTTTGTAGCATCAGGCCCTGACATTTTGGGCATGCGCACGTCCATCAGTATCAGGTCAAAATTGCCATTTTCATGCGCCTTCAATGCTGCTTCGCCGTTTTCGGCCGTTTCAAAAGTATGGCCAAGCTTGGCAATTATTGCCGAAACAATTTTTTGAAGGACAATGGTATCTTCAGCAATCAGAATATTCAGAGGCCGCTTGGCTACATACTGAGCCACGGCTTTTTTTGTTTTGCGCTTAGGCAATGCTACATCGGATTTTGCAGTAATGTGAGGCATGGTGAACCAGAATATGCTGCCCTTCCCAAGTTCACTTGTAACCCCAATATCGCCGCCCATTAACTTCGTGAGCCGTCTGCAAATTGCAAGACCAAGACCGGTTCCATGATACAGCCGACTTATCGAAGCATCGGCCTGAGTGAAGTCTGTGAACAGTTTGGCCATTGTCTCACCGTTCATGCCAATACCCGTGTCACGAACCTCAAAGCGTAAAAATTCCTTGCCGTTATCGGCGAAATACCTAGTGCCTGTAACCACGATGCTACCGTCCTTGGTAAATTTCATGGCGTTGCCAACAAGGTTTATCAATATTTGGCGCAGCCGCGTTGGGTCTGCATTTATAGCTTCAGGGAAATCCGCGCTTAGCTCGCAAGAAAGCGTCACATTTTTTTGTCGGCCACTTTGACGTTTCTCTTTGAACAGATGCAACACTTGCTCAATCGTGGTTGGCAAATGAAAGTCGATATATTCAACTTCCAGCTTGCCTGCTTCAAGCTTGGAAATATCAAGAATGTCATTGATGATGACAAGCAGCGATCGGGAAGCGTCTTTGATACTATAGACTTTCTCTTTCACATCGGCGTCAAGATTGTCGTCCAGAAGCGCATCTGCCATGCCCATCACGCTTGCCATAGGGGTTCGGATTTCATGGCTCATGGAAGCAAGAAACTCGGATTTGGTTTTATTTGCGGTTTCTGCTGCATTCTTGTCTGCAACAAGAACAGCTTCTGCTTTTTCGCGCGCCAGCAACAAAGTATCGCGCCGCTGTTTTGCCCACAAAGCCCAGGAAGCAACACAAAAGAGCGATGACATAACCGCCAGCGTTACCCAAAAAGCCCCATTAACAAGAGTGTCCATAACCAAAAGTGCTTCGGTTACAGCTGCTTCATTTTCAGTGTTATAGCGGTGATATTCTCGAACAAGGTTTTTGAAAGCCAAAAAAGCGGAACTGTCGTCAACGCGCACTTTTTGGTCAATCTCTAACGGTGGGACCTCGTCCTTGACGAATTGCTGTGCTTTTTTGATAGCTTGGCCATATTGTGAAAGCATGGCACGAATGGTTGAAAGCGCCTTGGTTTCTATTTCATTCAGTGGGTGGGCCGAATAATCTTCTATAGCGCGGAGAGCGACTTCGATCTTCACTTCAACCCTTGCAACACGAAGGTTATCACCGCGCAGTACATAGTTCTTAAATTCATGGATCATGCCGCCGTAGCCGATCGCGGCGCGCAATTCGTTAATTGCCCCATTCTTGCTTTGCCCGCCAAGGCGGCCAATCCCTGCTTCGCCAGACAGGGTTAAGAGAGCAACAAGCGCCGCCGCATCATCAACCTTCACCTGCTCGTCAATAGAGGTGATTTGGTCACCAGCGGCCAATAATTTAGCAGCCTGCTGGGCAGCCTCATTGTAAGCTGCCAGTGTAGCGCTTAGGTCATTCAGGGCCACGGTTTCTGCTCTGTTGGTTCCGAGCGACCTATATTGAAACAAATGCGCCTGAGCCGCGCCAATATGTCGTTGCATTTGAGCCAGATAAGAGGGGTTTCCCCTTAAAACATAGTTTTTGAACTGGTGGATCATACCGCCATAACCAAGGTCTTGCCGCAGCTCGGTAACAAGCAAAACCTTTTCAGACCGTTCTTGTGTGAAGCGCTTCCAGCTATCCGAGATCAAGCCGGTGTCTCTGCTTATTGTTTGTGTCATTGCAAGCAACCCGATGCTTGCAATCAGAATTGCCAGTAAAAACAGGATGCTAACGCGTTCTTTTTTCAGAGCTTCATACATATTCATATACGATTTTGGTTGTTGCCTAAGGCCTGCATTAAATTACGCTTACTAAAGTGCACCCAAAACATTCAAGCAGGCAGCCTAGCAACTAAAGGTTAACCACTTCTAAGCGGCTCCTGCATATAAGCTTTAGCGTCACCTTAACCCTTGGCAACCAGGTCGTACTCTGCAGTAGTGACGTGGGAAGGCGGCAAGTTTATCCGTGGCTCCAGTCATCGGGGTTGTCTTGTGCGCCGGGTTTGCTGGTAGGGGATAATCCAACCACTTCGCCGTCGGTATTGATGCCCAACCCCAAAACCGTTCGATTTGCATATGAAAAATAAGCAACCACTTGATTTACTTCAAGAATTTCTCCATCGTCAAGCCCTGCGGCGCGTAATTTATCAAGCGTCAAATGTGTGACATCTGCGGGCGCGACAGTGAGCAGTTTGGCATACTCAAGGGCGGCGATGTCTCGTTCGGACAAATCCCCGGAAGCTGCAGCCGGCGTGCCTTTTTCAAGTGCGTCCCGGATTGCTACTGCCTTTTTTTCGTCTGAAAGAAGCCGGTCTAGCCCGGCTTGGTGGTGCGACACGCAGTAGCGACACTTGTTCAGCAGACTGACATACACCCCAACAGCCTCCAGAAGCCACTTGGGCAAGGTATTGGCGGGGTGATGCAGCACATATTTATAGAGGGTCATATGCCCCTCCAGCGTGTGAGGGCGAAGGCTGTGTGCCACCAGAATATTATCAACTGTATTTCCCGGACCCTTCACGCGGTCGTAAATGGATTTTAGCTTTCCTGCGGCATCACCGTAAGCAATTGTTTTTATCCAGGTCACGGGCCTTACTCCTTTATTGTGCAGCAGAGAGAATAGAGACGTGCAGGGAAAATAGTAAAGGGCAATGCCGAGAAGTTGATTGCCCATTGCCTGACGGTTTGTGCAGCAAGGCCCGCAGGGTGTCGCATATGCAGAAATGCTATCTACGATTCATATAAATAATCTATAAGTTGCTTTTTAACGATTTTTAAGGTAAAGAATTTCTTAAGGTAAAGGGGGCAGCCTTCATACATTACCGTCATTTTCTGCTCGTGTTTCTTCTGTTTTTAGTAACGGCGTGTGCAAGTGTGCGCGTTGAAAACGGGAATGGCAAAACGTACCGTTATTTCGGCTATGTCGAAGTGCAGGTGCCAGAAAAAGATGATCGCATAGAGGCTTATAAAATCCGGTCGCTCGGCCTTGCCATAGAACAAGGCATCAGCCTTGGCTGGCGTGATAACGAGCAGGTTCTGGTGCCCCTGAAAGAAGGCGAAGGTGAGGGCGCGCCGTATGAGGCCACCTGCAGCATGGTTGTTATCGTGCGCTCTGATGCCGAAGCGAAACACGCACGCGAGATTTTAAGTGATCTTAAGGGAGCAAATATATGTCTGACATTATTTCAGTAAAAACTTTGAGCAGGTTAGCAGGCGCAAGCCTGATTGCCCTTAGTCTCGGTGCATGTAGCCAGATGATGAAACATTCCAACACATTGGTGTTTACAACCAATACCAGTGTAGGAGTGAATGTTGGCCAGGATGCCAGCCAAACCCCTGCTGTGCAAATAGGATTTCAGCGGCAGGAAGTTGCTTTTGTGCCGGTTTTGGCAAACACCGCAGTGGGAGAAAATGGCGATTTGGTCCCGTGTCCGGCCCCGCCTGGTGCATCGTCTGAAGCTATTGAGGCACCAACAGGTTGTATGTTTCAGGCATCAATGGACGGCACCGACCGTGATGCCTATTCAGTACTTGCCAGTTTTGGTGCAGAAGGAAGCGGTGCCAACAGTGGCAGCATGACAGTGGCACAGTATTTCGCAACCGGCATAGCAGCGCAGCGTCTAGCCGAAAACGGCGGTGCCAATGTGGTATCAGCGGGCGGAGCAAGCAAGGAAATTGCTGAAGCTGTAATAGCAGCAGCCGAGGCTAAAAAGGCCGAGCAAGAAGCCATTAAAGCTCGTGCTACTGCCCGGTTGGATACAGGGGAGATTGGTGCCAAGGCGATATTGGCTGACCCATCCGGCAATGTGCAAACGGCAAAAAGAAAAGCGCTTGAGGCTGCAATGGGCGACCCAAACTGTGGCACAGATAGCCTGCAGGCATATGATGCCCAGCCAATAGATACCCTGATTACATATCTGAAAACACGCAGGGCCAGATGCCTTCGCAGCTATGCAAAAATCCTGTCAAAGTAAAGTTTGATCAATATTAAGGAGCCTAACCATGCAGGGACAAATCAATGTTTTCAATAATCTGGAAGATGCCCAGGATGATGCCAGTGATGGCGGTGAACTTTATCATTTTGCGGATGGTCTGGAAATTGTTGGCGCACCCATATTCACCGGCAATACCGATGATGCGGTTTGGATTGTGATCAAGGGCGGTGAAAAAATAGAGTAGATTTTTTAATCCGCCCGGGTTGATTGGAAAAGGAGGGCTGTATGCCTGATGTATCCGATGAAGATATCGAAAAGGTAATGAATTCATTACGAAATAAACGGTTTAAATGGCGTACAGTGAACGGTGTGGCGCGCGAGGCGCAGGTGGACCCGGAACTTGTGCGACATGTGATAAAAACGCATGACGCAGAAATCGTTCAGTCATCGGTTCCATCTCGCAAGGGTGAAGACTTATTCACCACACGGCATAATTTGGGTACCAGTGCTAATACAATAAGTCGATTAGTGGGCGCATTTAAAGGGAGGGCGAGTTGATGAGTGACGGCTTGCTGCTTCCAAGTGCTGTAGAATTCGCAATTCTTGGTGCTATCGCCATTCAGCTGTTGGGTTTTATGGAACTTTCAAAAGTACCAAAAAGTCAGCGACCGGACTTTAAAGATATTATCTACTGGGTACCGTTTGCTGTACATCCCCTATTAGGCGGAGGGCTGGCATACGCATATGTAGCTTCTGGTCAAATATTGGCACCTTTGTTGGCAATTAATGTAGGTATTACTGCTCCATTGGTCCTGCGTTCCATTGCTAATCAAGTAGATGGCCCTATTCAGGTTGATCCAGATGCTTAAGTCAGACGATTGATACATTTGCGGCAAAGGATCGTCTGAAAAGCTTACGTTTCCACTTGCTGTTTGGTTTTGCGGTGGAAGGCGAACCAGGCCAGCCATAAAATGCCGGATATACCAATGGCCGCAAAGATGGCGGGCTTTGGGTTTTCAAGTGTACTCGCTGAACCAGCCCACGCGGCGATCATCACATAGGGTACCGTACCAAGGGTCCATGCTGTTAGAAACCGTGCGAATGGCATGCGGGTAATGCCCGCCAAACAGGCGCTAACCTCAGGTATAATGGGGGCGGCCCGTGATAGGAGGATCATTATAAACCCGTGTCGCCGGAAAACTGTTTTTGCCTCCAGAATTTTTGTCTCATTCCTGGTGACAA
>Ga0316204_10007748_pt1 | contig 15420 bp, 15 predicted proteins | sample 6monrhotite_MG_2_FD_205661 | JGI IMG/M metagenome (GOLD analysis project Ga0316204, IMG submission 205661) | Microbial mat bacterial communities from mineral coupon in-situ incubated in ocean water Damariscotta River, Maine, United States -... | ecosystem: Environmental > Aquatic > Marine >...
CCCTCTCGGTCTGCGTCGGCGTCATCGAGGGTGATGGCGGTCCAGGTGCCGGCGCAGACCGAGAGGGTGTCACCGTCAGCGGCGGCGTCGATCGCGTCCTGGAGATCGTCGAAGGGGGCCGCGCCGTCACCGCAGACGTCGTAGCTCTCCGGGACGTCGGTGTCGGTGTCGGCGTCGGTGTCCGCATCCGCATCGCTGTCCGCGTCACTGTCAGCGTCACTGTCGGCGTCCGCGTCGGTGTCCGCGTCGGTGTCCGCGTCCGCGTCGGCGTCAGCATCAGCATCAGCATCCGCATCCGCATCCGCATCAGCATCAGCATCACTGTCAGCGTCACTGTCAGCGTCACTATCGCTGTCTGTGTCCGAGTCGGTGTCCGTGTCCGAGTCGGTCTCGGTGGCGACGTCCGCGACGCACTCACCAGCCTCTTCGTGGGTGCCGCTCCCGCACTCCAGCCCGTCCTTGTCCCCACACCCGGGCAGCAGCCCGAGGATTATCAGGATCCCCCTGTACATCTGGCACCTCCGTGACCGTGAACATAGCCCACGGCCACGGCGATCGGCGCCTACCAGGCCTCGACGTGCGGGCGGACCTCCAGCTCGAAGGTCCAGGCGCTGCGGGGCTGCTGGGCGAGGTACAGCACCGTCCGCGCGGCGTCGACCGGAGCGATGAAGGACGCGACCGGTCGGTCACCGCGACGCTCGGGGCCGGGGAGCACCATGCCGTCGATGATGGTCAGGGCGACGTGGATGCCCTCAGGGCCGAGCTGACGCCCCAGGGACTGGCAGAGGCTGCGCTGAGCCGCCTTGCCAGCAGCGAAGGCCGTGGTGAAGGGCTTGCCGCGCCGGGAGGCGGTCGCGCCGGTCACCAGGATGTTGCCCTCACCGGCCGCGCGCATGTCATCGACCACCGCCTGGGCGGCCACAAAGAGCCCCAGCGCGTTGGTACCCCAGGCCAGGTTCATGGCATCCACGCCGACCTTATCGAGGTCACCGAAGACGCCCGAGCCCACGTTCCACACCAGCGTGTGGATGGGGCCCAGCCGCTCACGCACCGCGGCGAAGGCGGCGGTGATGGCGTCGTTGTCCATCACATCGCAGGCGACGCCGACGCCCCCCAGCTCCTCGGCGAGGGCGTGGAGCTTGGAGGCCGTGCGCGCCATCAGCACCACCCGCCACCCGCTACCCGCGAAGGCACGCGCCAGCGCCTCTCCCAGACCGGGCCCCACACCAACGACGACACAAACCGGCTGCTCTGACATCACACTCCCTCAGCCGACGCAGATCACCGCCGGGCTCGACTGGAGTGTAGTCCCCCCAGCGAGGCGAAGAGGACGGGGCAGCAGCCCGCGACCGATCAGCCGATACTGATCCAGGCGGTGTCGACCTCGCCGACCCCCTTCAGGAGCCTGCGGCCAGCCGGATCGATGCGGACCTCGTCGGGCAGCTCTCCCGCGATACAGCAGCAGCTCATCGTCCTCCCCGGCTCCGACTCGGCCTGGAGCCTGCTGGCCATGTTGACGGTGTGTCCCCAGATGTCGAAGCGGCGCGCGTGGCGGCCGACGAGCCCGGAGATCACGGGGCCGCTGCAGATCCCCACGCGCGCCTGCACCGGGCTGCCATCCGGCCAGCGAAACCCGGTCAGCGTTTGATGGATCGCCTCGGCCAGCCGAACAGCGCGGAGCTGGTGATCCGCCTGCGAGGTGGGCACGCCAGCGACCGCCAGGTAGGCGTCGCCGATGGTCCCGATCTTGGTGACCCCCAGGCGCTGGGTGTGCTGGTCCAGGGTGTCGTAGAGGTCGTCCAGCAGGGACTGCAGCGAGCGCGGCGTGCAGCTCTGGCACTTGGAGGTGAAGCCCACCAGATCCGCCATCACCACCGTGCACTCGGGGTGCAGCTCCGCCTGGGGCTTCCTCCCCGCCTGGAGCTCGTCGACGATCACCCCCGGCATGAGCTCCCGCAGCAGTCGGTCGTTGCAGCGATGCTCACGATCGAGCTGCTCGTACAGGCGCCCCTTCTCGATGATGACCGCGAGCTGCCCCGCGAGGCGCGTGAAGCGCTCGACGTGTGCGCCGCGGTAGACGTCCGCAGCGCGGCTGGAGAAGGAGAGGAAGCCCACGGGCCTCCCCATGGCAACCAGCGGACAGGTCAAGCTGGAGCGAAAGCCCTCACGCAGGATCCGGCGCGTCGCCTCCGACTCGGGGTAGTCGAGCAGGTGAACCTCCAGGTCGCCGACCGCCCTCGGCGTGCCGCTGCGGAGCACGTCCCCCAGTCCCCCGTTCTCGAGAGGCTCCGAGGCCCCCTCATCAAACACCACGGCCCCGTCCTCCGAGCGCGCCCAGCAGACGCTCATCGCCTGGGAGTGGTCGTCCAGCAGCGCGAAGCTGACACGATCGTAGGGCAGGATGTCTCTGAACTCATCGTAGATGAAGCCCAGGGTCTGGCGCAGCCCGAGGCCGGCGTTGATCTTCTCGGTGATCCGCGCCAGCAGCAGCGCCTCCTGCTGACCGACCGCGACCGATCGGGTGAGGGACTCGAGCGCCGCGCCGAGGCGGGTGACAGCCTGAGCGTCCACGGCGTTCGCGCCCGCGGTGTGCTCGATGACGAAGGACAGATCCTGAGCGATGTGCTCGAAGAGCCGCAGGTGGTGGCCCGTGTAGGTGTGCGGGCTGCTGCTTGAGAAGAAGAGGAAGCCGACTGCCTCCCCGCGGCTGATGAGCGGACAGGTCAGGCTCGATTGCACCCCATGGCTCAGCACCGCACGGGTCGAGGCGGACTCCGGCCGAAGCCTCAGGTAGGTCCCGAGGTCGTTGATGATGCGCGGCTGTCCGCTCTCAACGGTCTCCCCCAGCGTCGTCGCCGCCAGCGGCAGGGAGTAGCCCTCCGGGAGCGAGGGCCCCGGGAGCACCGAGCGCTGCCAGCGCGCCCGGACGATGGCGGGCTCCCCTTCGAGGAGCGCGACCCCCAGTCGATCGAAGGGGATGACGCCGCGGAAGCTCTGGAAGATGAAGTCACAGAGCACATCGAGGAGGGTCTCCTCACCCGTGCTGAAGCGACTCAGGAGATCAAGGTGACAGAGGCGACGATCGAGTCCGAGGGCGTCATACGCCATCACAACCACCAGTCTTGTTCGCCGATAACCTAGCTACAACAAGGGCTTTATCAATGTGAATTCCCACACAGGCGGCGTCTGTCTGCTGCGCCATCACACCCGCCGACCTGACAAGGCAGCCAGATGACAAAAAAATCCAGAGACAAAAAAACCCGTCAACGAATCGCTGACGGGTTTTTATGGTGGAGCTAAAGGGAGTCGAACCCTTGACCCCTAGAATGCCATTCTAGTGCTCTCCCAACTGAGCTATAGCCCCAAATGGGTGTCCCTTCGGACGCTCACGCTTATATCGGGCCCTCTGAAATCCGGCAAGGCGAGGATCTCAGAGTAGGTGCCATTTACTCTCAATCGCCGCTGTCGATGTCGTCCTCAACCGACGCCGCCGCAGCCTCCGGCGGCGCCGCCCGGGCGATCTCCGCGGCGAGGGTTACCGCCGCTTCCTGCTTCCGGACCCTGGCGACGCCCTTCTGAAGTCCGGGGTGGTTGACCTCACCCGCCTCAACCAGACGGATGACCTCCCGCCCGAGCTTCTGGTAGAGCTTGTCCAGATCGCGGCGGGCCTGGTACATGTCCATCCGCCGCCGCGCGCCGCGCGCACCACGCTCAGCCGCGGCGCGACCGCGCAATCGCAGCACGCCGACGATCCGCTCCAGCGCGTCGGAGATCACCGGCCCCACAGGCTCCGCTGGAACCCCACCGACCTCTGCTGCCTCCTCGGCGGCCCCCTCGACGACACCGTCGTCACGGGCCTCATCACCGTCCACGAGGGCGGTGTCCTCCGCCTCATCTTGAACCTGCTCGCCGTCCTGCGACACCGCGACACCTCTGGCGTGAGTGTAAGACGGTCACACTATCCCATAAGGACACTCGCGCTCGCGCCGACTTGTGGATACTCTGCCGCCCCTGCGCTTTAAGCGTCGCCAAACCCCTGAAGCCTTGAGAGAGACACCATGATCCTGGTCACGGGAGCCACCGGCCGCCTCGGCGGGAACATCGTCCGCATGCTCAGACAGGCCGGCGCCGAGCTGCGCTGCCTGGTGCGTATCGGAAGCGAGTACTTCTGGCTCAACGACACCGGCGCCAGCTACTTCTTCGGCGATCTCCGCAACCCCACCAGCTTGCGCCGCTCGCTGCACGGCTGCGAGTACGTCATCCACGCCGCCGGCGTCCGGATGGAGTCCACGGAGAACCACCACGGCGTAACGACCTTGCAGGGCAGCAAGGATCTCATCGACGCCGCCGTCGAGAAGGGCGTCAAGCACTTCGTCATGACGAGCTGCATCGCCGTCGAGCGCGGCGAGGAGATCCCATCCCTGGCCTTCCGGGCCGAGGTCGAGGAGCACCTCCGGAGCTCCGGGCTCTCCTACACCATCCTCCGCTTCGCGCCCTTTGTGGATGAGATCGCCGACATCGCCCGTCGCGCCAAGCTCCGTGAGTCCAACTTCTCTGTCGTCTGGGCTGACGGCGGCGCGACCTTCACGCCGATCTGGCGCCGCGACGCGGCGATCTACACCATCGCCAGCCTGGACCACCCGGCGGCGAAGAACCAGACCCTGGAGATTGGCGGCCCGGACGCCCTCACGGTCCAGGAAGCCGTCGCCAAGGCCTTCGAGGTCGCCGGCTACGACACCACGGTGCACTACCTCGGCGATCGACAGGCGCTGATGGCTGGCCGCTTCATCGCGAAGGTGCTCGGCCGCCGGTGGGAGAACTTCACCGCGTACCAGAACGCGCTGTACAACGCCGACACCATCGTGGACATGACCGAGCTGGTCGGCGCCATCGGCATCCCGCTCACCCCCTTCGACGACGCTCTGCAGGCCTCGATAGACGAGGAGCACCCCAGCGAGGAGCCCAACTCCCGCGACACCCGGGTGACCCACCGTCAGTTCCAGGCCACCGTCTACGAGCCCGGTGAGATCGGCTTCGAGGACCTGCCCGAGGGCCCTCTGAAGTTCACCACCGACTGAGCGTATCGGGCCTCTTCGGGCCTCGCAAAACCGCTGATTGCCTCTCCAGGTTGATCGAGCTGTTCGATTTCGTGGCATACCTGGGATCTGGCGTTTGGTTTTCCTCGCCCCTCGTTGTTGCTGGCAGCTAGCGCTGCGATGGGGGCAAGCCCCCAAACCCCCGTCACGCTGAAGCAGCCCTGCTCATGACTCGGCATCCACAGGGTTCGTGCCCCACGGTGCGGGGATGATGTGGGCGGAGAAGGGCAGGCGGGCCATGTCAGAGCGCCAGCAGGCGCGTGAGCCCTGCGCGCCACTGAGCCTCCATCTTCCGTCAGCACGCGCCGTCAGGCGCGCGCCAACTGCGAAGAGGCCCCGTTGAGGAACGCGACGTCCCAGCGCCCCACACCAGAGGGTGTTGCGACGTCAGATGCCTCGCCGCAAGGCGACATCAGGAGGCAAGACCAGCGGAAACCTGGACGGTTTTCGACGGAGACCAGATGCCATCCGGACTGATCTCGTAAAACCGTTCTGGTTTCGCTACACATGCCAACCCAAGTGGGCATGCCAGACGACCCGAGAGTCAGAGCACAGGGGGGGAATTTCGACGACGAGGAACGAGGAGACTTGAAAGGGGGGGAAGCGCAGGTTCCCCCCAGCAAGCAACGCTGGCTGGCAGCACCAGTAAGCTCCAAGTGGCCAAAATCCCGCACTAACGACCACGATCCATGCGGCAGCCGACCTCACGCTGACCGACACGATCCATGCGGCAGCCCCGCTCGCACCAACGCCCACAAGCCAAGCGGCAGCCAACAACCAGCCAACAACCAGCCAACAGCCAACCCCTCCCCCATCCGGCCGAGCCTCAGTGAGCCGCGGCCGCCTTCCCCTTCCCCTGCGGCTTGGCATTGCGAATCCGCCAGGCCAACGCCAGCCCGATGAGCGACACCGGGATCATGCTCACAGGCCAGGAGATCCAGTTCTCCGGTAGCGCCGCCATCCCCGTCGCGTCATCCGGGAGGATGATCCCATACAGGATGCTCATCACGCCAGTCCCCGCGTAGACGAACCCATCGATGATCCCCACCGCGATCCCAACGTTCTTCTTACCGCCGAAGTCCATACTGGCCGTACCAGACAGCATCCCGTGCACACCAATGATGCACATCGACATGAGCACCACCAGCCACGGCAGGAAGTTCGTCTGGTAGGTGAACACCATCACCACAGACCCCACCAACATGCCCCCGTAGAGCAGCCCGGCCACCGGCCCACGGCGACTCTGGAAGACCCGGTCGCTGATGATCCCCGCCATCACACCGCCCAGGATCCCCGCGCAGCAGAGCATCATTCCCCAGTTGTCGTAGACGAAGTGCGACTTCAACCCCAGGATCTCATTGGTCTGCTTGGCGAAGGTCCGGAACCACTGCATGATCGCCTGCCGCAAGAAGCCGCTGCAGAACTCGATGAACGCGATCGTGATGATGACCGGGTTCGTCAGCATCTTCTGGAAGACCGCCACCGGACCGAGCTGCGGCCCGTCGTCGCCGGAGCTGGCGTCGGCCGTGTCGAAGTCGTCATGGCCCGCCTCGCCCGGGGTGTTCCGCACGACGAACACGTCGATCACCATGAAGGTGATGAGCAAGACCGCGGGGATCGCGAAGAGCGGCACCAACCCGAGGCTCTCGGCCTCCAGGATCATGTACCCGATGTCGAAGGCGAAGTAGATGCCCAGCGAGATCAGGATGCCGAAGATGGCGCCGAAGACGCCCCGCTCGCGGACGTGGAACCAGGGCGCGTTGCACTTGACGATGGCGACCGCGCCGAAGCTCTGGAAGTACATGTTCACCGCGTAGAGCACGCTGAACACGAGGGTCAGGTTGTCCCGAAAGTAGTCCGAGCCGGGGCCGGTGTTCAGGATCGACCAGGTGACGCCAGCCATCACCGCGTTGGCCACCGCGGAGCCGGTGGCGCCGGTGATGATCGAGAACTTGCCGCCGAAGCGGTCGGTCAGCGGGCCGTTCAGCAGGAAGGAGCCGCCGTAGGTGATGGTGCCCGCGGCGAAGATGCTGGCGAAGTCCGCGTTCGTCATCAACGGCGCGCCGTTGTGCATGATGTCGCCGAACGCGTGCTGGCTGACCTTGATGTTGTACCGCGCCATGTAGAGGAAGGCGTAGGTCAGCCCCAGCGGCAGCCAGTTCATCACCCGCCGCTTGCGGAAGGACAGGCTGTGATCGACGCCCTCGACCTTCGGAAGGCGGGAGATCACGATGGCCACGACGACCAGTAGGATCAGAATCGGGGCAAATTCCTGCATCGGTGACAGGCCTCGGTAGGTGGGGTGCGGCGGTATAACGCCCGTTAATGACGCCCGTTAATGGCGCCCGCGTATCTATTCAGTGGCGCGCTGTATACGCCCCATCTCGGGGGGCTCGACGTCGCCCTGGCGGGCCGCCTCGGCGGCGACCTGCATCACCGTCTGCCCGAAGTCCTGCTGGTCCTTCGGCGCGGTGTTGTGGAGCTTCTTCTTCGCGTGCTCGGCCACATAGGAGTTGGTGGCGATGCGGTAGGTCCGGTCCAGATCGATGAGCTCACCGCCTACCCGCGCCTCGACCACCTCGGGGGCGCCGAGGCGCTCGCGCCACACCAGGGAGGCGCCTGAGATGGAGGTGAAGCTGCTCTCCCCTTCCATCTGAGCCTGGGCGTTGCCGAGCAGGATGCTCACCACCTCGGGGCCGGTCAGCTCGAAGGTGACGACCTCGTTGCCGAAGGGGAAGATCTCGTAGATGGAGCGCAGCGTCAGCGGACCAGCGTTCAGATCCGCGCGCAGGCCGCCGGCGTTGTAGACCGCGATGTCCGCCCCGGTCGCCTCGCGGAGCACGTCGGTGATCCAGTCCCCCAGCGCGCTCTCGTCGTTGTAGTCCCGGCCCAGGGTCTCGGTGGCGTCGCTCAGGTGCTCGCCGTAGCGCGACGCCATCAGCTCCGAGTACTTCTTGACCAGCGAGGTGATCTCAGCGGAGGCCTCACCTGGCGCGCTCTCGGGCAGCAGGTCCACCAGCGCGCCGTCGAAGGCCGTGATGCTGTCGTCGGCGACCGTCAGGGTGAGCACACCGAGGCTTCGGGTGTAGCTGCCCGCCTGCACGACCCAGGTTCCGCCGATCTGCTCGGGCTCGACGAGCGCCGTGTGGGAGTGCCCGCCGACGATGAGATCAATGCCCGGCACGCTGGCAGCCAGCGTGCGGTCGCTGTCCACGCCGATGTGGCTCACCACCACCAGCAGATCCGTCAGGGGATCCAGGCGCTCGACCTCCGCCGCCACCGACTCCGTGATGGACTCGATGCTCAGCTTGTCGTGCATGGTGGTGGAGACGAGGCTGCCGAGGCCTTCGGTGGTGGCGCCGATGAGCCCGATGCTCAGGCCGGCGCGCTCGATGACCACGGAGACGTCCTGGCCGGGGAAGGCCGGCCCGCCGCCGGGGGCGAGGATGTTGGAGGAGAGCACCGGGAAGTCGGCGGCCTCCATGATGGCCTGGACGTTCTCGTAGCCCTGATCGAACTCGTGGTTGCCGAGCGCCATGGCGTCGTAGCCGACAGCCTCCATCATCTGGATCATCGCCCCGCCGCCCGCGCCGTCGACCACCTCGTCGGTGAGCGGCGTGCCGGTGAGCATGTCGCCGCCGTCAAGCAGCAGCACCGCGCCCTCGCCCGCGGCGGCGCGGTAGTCGCTGACATAGGCGTCCAGCAGCTCGAAGCCGCCGATCGACGGCGCGCCATCGAGCCACTTGGCGGGCTCGGGCAGGAAGTGGCCGTGCATGTCGTTGGTGTGGAGCACGGTGAGGATGCCGGAGCCGCCGATCGCGGGCGTCCCGGGGCCGACCTCCGGGGGGACGGGCTTCTGACAAGCCAGCAACCCCGAGAGCAGGAGAGTGAGCACCATCACGCGCGCACCATCGCGCTCAGGCGGGCGACGTCCGAGTCCTCGAGCGGGCGCTGGATCTCTTCCAGGCAGCTGCCGTCGGAGGCGATCACCCGCGTCTGCGGGATCTGCTGGAAGTCCAACTCCAGGGCGCTGAACAGCGACTCCGGGGCCCCCTCGAAGACCAGCGTGGGCCAGCTCAAGCCGAGCCCGGCCGCGTAGGCGCTCACCGTGCCGAGGGCCTGCTGCGGAGGCTCGGGGCTGTCGAACAGCTCCCAGCTCAAGCCGACCACGTCCGCGTCATCCCCGAGCGCCTTCGCCAGCGCCTCGATGCGCGGCAGCTCCTCGGCGCAGGGCTCGCACCAGGTCGCCCAGTGGTGCACCACCATCGGTCGGCCGCGAGGCTTCAGCGCCGCGGACAGATCCCGCACGCCGACCAGCCTGGCGCTCGGAGGCTCATCTTCCTCCGCGTCGGAGGACGCGGACGCCTCGACGACATCGGCCTCGGACGGCGCGTCCCCGCTGCCGTCAGTCTCTGACTCAGGCAGTGGATCCGTGACGGCCCGCTCACCGGGCTTCTCGAACAACTCGTGTCTCGCCACCTGACGGGAGACCCCCCGGGCGACGCGGCGCGCAACAGACTTGACCAGGCTCATCTCGTGACCTCGACAGACGCGGGAACTCTACCACCCCGCGGCTCAAGGTTGGGAGGTCGCTCCAGGTCTGGCCTCGCCCCAGGCCTTCCAGCCGGCCCCGGTCCACTCCAGACAGAGCGGGGAGATCGGCCGCTCCTGGGTCTCGAAGGCGCGCCGCACACCGACGGCGACGATCGTGTCCAATTCTTCGTCTCCGGCGCTCCAGGCCATCACGACTCCGGCGGCGGGCACGCCGACCACCGGCCTCGGTCCCACCGCCGCCAGCCACTCGGGCTGCAGCAGCAGCGTCGCCTCGCGCCCGGCGGGCACGGCGCCGAGCCACCACTGGCCGCCCCCGTCGATAGGCTGGGCCTCCAGCGGGCTCTCGTCCAGCGCGGCCGCCGCGGCGGCCTCCAGCCCCGCGATATCGACGCCCCAGGCAGTCAGATCGCCGGCGTGGACGTAGCGGCGCTTGCCGGCCTCCACCACCCGGAAGCACAGCAGCAGCTCGTCCGCCAGCAGATCCCGACAGACCAGCTCAGTGGCCGCGCCGGTCATGCCGCGGCCCTCGGCGACCTCCTTGTAGGCCCCCGGTACATCCGGCGTCTCCAGGGTCGCCAGCACCTGCCCCGGCGGCGCGGCCGCGGCCGGCGCGGCGGCGATGAGGCTGATGATGACAGCGGAGAACACGCGCCTCTACTCCCAGACCGCGGGGGACCACAGCAGGGAAACCACGGACTCGGGGGTAGCTTCCGGCCGACCGACGGGATCGTCCACGATGTCGGCGAGGATCTGCGTCACCTCGCGCTGGCGCTGGCAGAGCACCTTGGACATGGCGTGCACCAGCTTGAAGGCGCTCAAGCGCTCGGTCTCCAGCAGCTGGTTGAAGCCGTCGCGGTGGAAGCGCAGCACGATCGCCGGGGCGTCAGCGGTCACGGCGGCGGTGCGCGGTGAGTCATCCAGCAGCGCCATCTCACCAAAGCAGTCGCCGCGCTCCAGGCGCGCTAGATCGTGGGTGGGGCCGCCGGGCATGTTCTTGGTGACGACGAGCTCACCCGAGTACACGACGTACCAGGCGTCGCCCTCCTCGCCCTCATCAAAGAGCTTGTAGCCCTCAGGGATCTCCAGCACCTCCAGCACACCAGCGACCTCGGCGAGCTCGTCGCTTGAGAGGGCCCGGAAGAGAGGGGCGGTGACCAGGAAGTCGATCAGGGTCTCAGCGGTGATCGACGCCGACGTATCAGGCGACATGAATCGCTCCGTTTTCCGTAAAGCCAGCAATGGTAGCACGGAGGCTGTGATAACCTCCCCCTATGGGCCTCCGAGATCGCATCAAGAGCAAGATCAAGCGCACCACTGACCGCCTCTCCGGGGAGTACTCCTCTGAAGCACCAGAGGAGCTGATCCCCTACGAGGTACCGGGCGAACCACAGGAGAACGTGGAGATCGTCCGCCCCCGCCTCAACCGTCCCCGGGCGAAGCGCGGGACCAGCGAGACCTGAGAACAGGTCGCGGCGCTATTCGCTCGCCTCCAGCAGCCCCCGGCCATCGACCAGCGCGCGCCTGAGCGCGTCGGTGCCGGCTTCTACGTCCTGCGTCGGCGGCAGCACGCCCGTCCGCACGGTGATCCTCGCGAAGGGCAGCGGGATCAGGAAGCGATCCCAGCTCTTCAAGCGCACCGCCCGGCTCACCTCGACCTTCACCCAGCACAGGGGCGCGCGGGCCATGCGCGACAGCGCGGCGGCGCCGGGCTTGGGCTCCCCCGCCGGGCCCCTCGGGCCGTCCACGGTCAGCGCCAGCGAGCGCCCGCCGCGCAGCACCCGCCGCCCGGCGGCCAGCGCGGCCAGCCCGCCCCGGGAGGAGCTGCCCCGGATGGCCTCGAAGCCGAGCCGCTCGATCACGCGGGCCGCCAGCTCACCGTCCCTGGAGCGCGAGGCCAGCGCCGTCACCGGCAGCCCCGCGTGGGTGCCCAGCACCGCGAGCTGTTCTCCGTGGCGGAAGGCGAACACCACCGGCCCGTCCGCCAGCGCGGCGTCCAGCTCTTCGCGCCCCACACGCACTACGCGCCAGGTGGCTGCGAGCAGTCGAACGGCCGCGGCGATAAGGCCAGGGGGAGGATGCATCACGCCTCCCCTAACTGGAGCCTGGTCACCATGAGCGCGCTGTGAGCGACGAGCAATCCCCCATCGAAGTGAAGAGCCAGAGCGCCGAGCTGGCCCGCGTGCCGATCCTGACGACACAGGAGTCCCCCGCGCTGCCCGTCGGCGGCCGCGCGGACGTTCCGGTGTACTCCCTCGTACTCGACGGCGAGCTCACGCCCGCCGTACGACGCCGCGCCGCGGCGATGGCCGGCGTCAGCGAGGACGCGCTCCGCGACGCCGCCGCGGCGGGCCCGGTGGTGCTCGCTCGGGGCACCTCCGAGGTGCGCATCAACCAGCTCGCCGCCGACTGGCGCCGCGCGGACCTGCCGATCCGGGTCGACGCCCCCGCGGCCGTCTCGACCCGCACCCGCGCGCTGGCGGTCGGGCTGCCCGTCGCCCTCACGCTGGGCCTGCTGATCGCCGGGCTGCTGCCGATGGCCGCGGCCTCCATGCTGCTGCTCGTCGCCGCCACCGGCTGGGTGTTGGTCCAGGACCGCCGCTCCGACGCCAGCGCAGCCGCGCTCACGACCTCCGGGGACATCGTCGACCGGGACAAGGCGCTGGACGCCGACGCCCCCGCCGCCGCGCTGGTGGCGCGGGTGCAGCAGCTGCGGCGCGCGGTGGTCGAGGCCGACGCCAACGACCGGGTGGAGGCGGATCTCCTGGAGGGGCTCGACGAGGTGCTCCAGGGCCTCCGGGTCATGGACGACTCCGACACCGACTCCAGAGCGCGGCTCTCCGAGGCGCTGGACGATCTGGAGCAGGCCGTCCGGTCGCTGAAGCACACGGACGAGCAGGATCCCGAAGCCGCCATCGAGGCTGTCAACGCCAGGGCGAGAGAGGCCGCGGAGGCCTCCCTGGAGCTGAAGCGGCGGCTGGCCCAGGCCGGCGCGATCCCCCATGGCTGAGACCTCCAACCCCCGCAGGCGAGCCATCATCGAGCTCGCGCGCCCCTACGCGCGCGGAGTCGTCGTGGATGTGGGCTGCGATCACGGCCACGTCGCCGCGGCGCTGGGGGCGATCGGCGCCGAGCGCCGCTCCAACCGCCTGCCGCGCCGCCACGACATCCAGCTCGTGGTGGCCGACGGCATGGCGCCCTTCCGGCGGGTGGATCTGGCGATCATCGCCGGCATGGGCCCCGAGAAGATCCTCGGCATCCTGGCCCGCGGGCCCCGCCCCGAGGTCGCCGTGGTGCACAGCCCCCAGCACGCCGGGAGCCTGCGCGCGGGGCTGGCGGCGGCGGGCTGGCGAATCGACGCTGAGCGCCTCGCCCCGGAGAACGATCGCTACGCCTCGGTGCTCCGAGTCCTCCCTGGCGAAGAGACGGCCACCGGCCACACGCTCCGGTTCGGGCCCCGACTGCTGGAGGCTGGGGATCCCTACCTCATGAAACACGCCCACCAGCTCCGAGGCTGGTGGGCGTCACTCGCGGAGACCATCCCCGCGGGAGTCCCCAAGCGCGCCGAAGCCGACGCCTGGGTCCTCTGGTTGGATGCGCTGCTTCAGCGCCCCCCGGCCTGACCATGCGCCTGCATCGCGGAGGCGATGTGGCAGACCCAACCGAGCAGGCCGCCGCTTCCGATCCAGAAGCCTGGGGTGATGATGAGCCAGAAGATGCCCCAGAATGGACGGCCAGCGTAGAACTGGCCGACGCCCGGGACAAAGAGAGACAACACTGCTGCGAGACCGGGATCCTTGCGCGCCACTTCAGGTTCCTCCTTGCGCAGTGTCCTGCGCGGTAGCTGTCAGGGGTACGAGCGAGCGCGCCGGTTCTTTCACCTTGATTTCGACTGACATAAGATTCCGACCATGAACATCCTCGGCCTCTCCTGCTACTACCACGACGCCGCCGCATGCCTGCTGGTGGACGGTCAGCCCATCGCCGCCGCGAGCGAGGAGCGCTTTACACGAAAGAAGCAGGACTCCGGCTTCCCGGTGAACGCCATCCGCTACGCCCTGCGCGAAGCCGAGATCGGCGTGGGCGACATCGACGGGGTGATCTTCTACGACAAGCCCCTCATCAAGTTCGACCGCTTGCTCCGCAGCCAGGTGCACCACTTCCCGGCGTCCTTCAAGCAGTTCGTCGACGGCATGCCCCGCTGGGTCGCCACCAAGCTGCGCCTGCCCAAGACGCTGAAGGAGGAGCTGAACTACACCGGGCCCCTCCTCTACTCCGAGCACCACCTCTCCCACGCGGCCAGCGCCTACTACACCTCGGGCTGGGACGAGGCCGCTGTGCTCACCGTCGACGGCGTGGGCGAGTGGGCCACCGCCAGCTGGGGCGTGGGCCGCGGCAACGACCTGGACCTGAAGGGCGAGATCCGCTTCCCCCACTCGCTGGGCCTGCTCTACTCGGCCTTCACCTACTACTGCGGCTTCAAGGTGAACTCCGCGGAGTACAAGCTGATGGGCCTCGCGCCCTACGGCCAGCCCAAGTACGTCGACACCATCAAGCAGCTCATCCGCGTGGCCCCGGACGGCACCTTCCGTCTGGACATGAAGTACTTCGACTACGACAAGGGCCAGCAGATGTTCAACGAGGACTTCGAGGCCCTGATGGGCCGGCCGCGGCGGCCGCTGGGCGACTCGGAGATGCCCGAGTTCTACAAGGACGTGGCCCGCTCCATCCAGTGGGTCACCGAGGAGGTGATGGTCAAGCTCGCGACCTCCGTCGTCGAGCGCACGGGCATCAAGCGGCTGTGTATGGCCGGCGGCGTGGCGCTGAACTGCGTAGCCAACGGCAAGATCATCCGGGACTCGCCGGTGGAGGAGCTGTTTGTGCAGCCCGCCGCGGGCGACGCGGGCGAGGCCATGGGCGCGGCCTATGTGCTCTACAACCAGCTCCTCAACAGGCCTCGCGTCCCGCGGCTGCCCACCCCCTACCTGGGCCCGGGCTACAACGACGCGGAGGTGAAGGCCGATCTGGATCGCTACAAGGCCGTCTACACCAAGATGGAGCGGCAGGCGCTCCTGGAGCGCACCGCCGAGCTCATCGACTCGGACAAGGTCGTCGGCTGGTACCAGGGCCGCATGGAGTGGGGCCCCCGAGCCCTGGGTCACCGCTCCATCCTGGGCGACGCGCGGCACCCCAAGATGCGCGACATCATCAACATGAAGATCAAGTTCCGGGAGGGCTTCCGGCCCTTCGCGCCGAGCGTGCTGGAGGAGCACATCGGCGAGGTCTTCGAGATTGATCGCCCCTCCCCCTACATGCTGCTGGTCGCCCAGGTCGCCGAGGCCTGGCTGGGCAAGCTGGAGGCGATCACCCACGTGGACGGCTCCGCCCGCATCCAGTCCATCAACCGGGAGCAGGACGCCATGTACTACGACCTGATCAAGGCGTTCTACGAGCGCACGGGCTGCCCGGTGGTCATCAACACGTCGATGAACGTGCGCGGCGAGCCCATCGTCTGCACCCCCGAGGACGCCTACCTCTGCTTCATGCGCACCAACATGGACGTGATGGTCTGCGGCTCCTTCCTGATGATGAAGGCGGATCAGCCGAAGCTGGAGCTTGCGACGGCGGCGGAGGAGTTTGGTCTCGATTGAGTCGGTTGGTCGTCGGGTCGGCTGGTTCGTCGGGTCGGGGGTTCGGGGGTTCGGGGGTTCGGGGGTTCTGGTCGGCGGGTCGGGGGTACGGCTTTGTTTGACGAAGGTTGATGGGACTGGCG
>Ga0316204_10007749_pt1 | contig 15420 bp, 10 predicted proteins | sample 6monrhotite_MG_2_FD_205661 | JGI IMG/M metagenome (GOLD analysis project Ga0316204, IMG submission 205661) | Microbial mat bacterial communities from mineral coupon in-situ incubated in ocean water Damariscotta River, Maine, United States -... | ecosystem: Environmental > Aquatic > Marine >...
AGGCTTATTATAGTGCTGCTGTTACTCAGCGTATTATGGAAGGATTGCAAAAGAAAAAGAAACTCAGTAATAGTTTAGGTGATGTTGAATTGACAGATAGAGAGAAGGAAGTGATTATTTTAATTGATCAAGAATTTACGACCAATGAAATTGCTGAGAAGTTATTTATCTCTCACCATACAGTTGAATCCCATCGTAAAAATTTAATCAGCAAGCTGCAGGTAAGGGGAGTGAGCGGTTTGGTGAAGTATGCGATTCAGTCTGGATTGGTTGATTAGATTTTTCTGTTGCTTATTTGGATAATGTCGCATTGAGCGGAGTCAAAATGAGATACCCAATAAATCAACATATATAAGAGTCTTTCTTAAGTTCGTTTTTGGCTTGACCCAAAAAGAACCAAAAAAGTCAAGACTATTAATAAATTCCTAAGAAAATACTACGCAACCCTCATCCTCAGAGAAAAAGAACTCACTTCGCTCAAACAGCTTTTTCTCTTTAATCTAACCTGCTTGCTTGATTTTTAAGAAATTTCTTAAAGATCAGTTAAACTTACTTCTTGGATGAAGAAGCAAAGAATCAAGTCAAAACAAAACTTCAACGCATTACCTCACGCTGCCCCGTGTTTTGACTGGCTACCCAATTTTAATTCTATAATTATTTCAAACAAACGGTATAATCTCCTTTATTGAAGCTTACTTCAATGTGTTCTTGTAAGGTAGTGGCTAGAGAGATGCCTACATAATCTGCTTTAACAGGGAATCGCTTGTGACTTCGATCTACTAAAACTGCAGTACATAATTTTCTTAATGGACTTTTCAAAAAGTATTGCAATCCATAAATCATGGTTTTACCGGAGTTTAATACATCATCAACTAAAATGATTGTCTGATTTTTAAGTTCTTCATGTGTTAAATTTAACTCAACCTGACTTTCTATGGGGCTTTTTTTGTTGATGTGTAATTCTTCCAATGTAATTTCAATTGGTGAAATTTCTTTTAGCTTCTTCTGAAGTAACTGTGCTAAAACAAATCCATTTTTAGCTATGCCTGCCATGATGATCTTTTCTTGATCGTAATTGTCTTCATAGATCTGATAGGCAATTCGATTGATCTTTTGCTCTATCTTTTTATGATCTAAGATTAGGGTTTGAGTTTGTGGCATTGCTAAAGTTTATTCAAAAATAATGATTGATAATTAGCTTATTTCTTTTGCGCCAATAAAAACAAATCTATTTTATTAGCCCTTGCAATCAATCTTCAATTTTAGTTTGTAAACGATCATTAATTGGAAGCGGAGATTTTTTAATTCTATCTATCCAAAAGTGAATATTTGATTCATATCCTCCCTTTTCAAGCATCTCAATTTCTGAATCCGTTTTAAGCTTAACACGTACATCTATCAGGTGATGGCCATTTCCATAGCTTTCAATAGGAATCAGTGCAGTTAATCCATAAATATAATCGTTACCTCTTCTGGTAGGAATCCACCTTATGTTTTTTACATTTTGACTGTCAATTCTTACCTCTATTATGTTGCTAAAACGTCTTAATGAATCAATGTCAGAAGATAATCGGATTAAATTATCATAACCCCTGCTATATAATACAAAGACTTCCAAAAGGTTGGATTTTACAACTTGAGAACCTATAGCTACTCTTCTAGAATGAATTTTTTCATTCCATTTATCTAGGTAGTTACCGTCTGAGGTAAAGTAATCATCGGCCATTTCCCAGCGGTATTCTCTTTGATCAAATAAGTTTGGCCAATGCATAACTCTCTGTAGTGCTCTATATGCGAGCATTAAAGAAAAGGCAGAAAACAATAATGCATAAAAAACAAATTTTAATTTTTGAACATTGGTGTTGAATACTCGAAGTGATTTTTGAATGACATGTCTAAAACTTAAAATGTCAAATAACTTAAAAAGTGGGAATATGACATAGGAAAGAATGGGGGTTTTTCTCAATAATCCAAAAGAAAGAAAGTCAATAATATAAACCAGAAAAGAAATTAATATGGTAGAAAATATGACTTCGAATAATACTAAATCTGTAATGGATTCAATATAGATCCCTGAACCAGCAAGAACAATAAATGTGAAAACTAAGCCAAGGATTGAGAAAGCAGAAATAATTGAAAAATAGATAACAGTTCCACATAATTTATCGATTGAAATTATATGTGATCTGATTTCCGTTTTGCTATTGGGCTTTATGCTAAAGGGTTTGCGGAATTTAAGCTTATCTACAATTATTCCTTTAGGGTAAACATAGTTTATACAGACCAATGAAAGCCAATAAGCTCTGAATGTAAGGTGCAAAGTAAACCCAGCGGTTAATACTTTTATACCAAACATGCCAATCATCATAAGTACACCAATTCCTGCTAAATGGGCAGTCATTCGGAAATCTAATATCCAATTGATGTAGATGTCTGAGAATTGGTACAAGGAAAAGATGGCTCCACCAGAAATTAGCAATTCTAATTCCCAAGATTGCTCTTGTAACTTTTTAAGCCATTTAGGTATTTCATCTGCTTTTTCTGATTCCATATTGAAACCAAATATGGTTAATTAAATGCAGGATAGGAAATAGAGTTAATAGAATAACTGCTTATACCCTTATTTTAGCTTTAGTAAAACCACGTTCTCTACATGATGGGTATGCGGAAACATATCAACGGGTTGAACCTTTTCTACTTTGTATTTTTCATCTAGCAGTTGTACATCTCTTGCTTGTGTTGCCGGATTACAGCTTACATAAACAATACGGTTGGCTTCTAGCTTTAACAATTGGTCAATTACATCTTGATGCATTCCTGCCCTAGGTGGGTCGGTAATAATTACATCTGGTTGTCCATTTTCGTTGATAAAAGCTTCGTTGAAAATGTCTTTCATATCTCCTGCATAAAATGCAGTGTTGTCAATTTGATTGATGCTTGAATTTACTTTTGCATCTTCAATTGCTTCAGGAACATATTCAACTCCAACCACTTTCTTTGCTTGATTGGCTACAAAATTGGCTATGGTTCCTGTACCAGTATATAGATCATATACCACTTCTTCTTTCTGAATGTTGGCATATTCAGCTGCAACTTTATAGAGTTCGTATGCTTGAGCTGAGTTGGTTTGATAAAAAGACTTAGGGCCTATTTTAAATTTTAGCTTTTGTTCGATGCCATAGGCAGTCATTTCTTCGAAGATATGATCTTCTCCATGGAAACATTGAATCTCTAAATCTCCAATAGTATCATTTCGCTTTTCGTTGATTACATGCATGATCGATGTAATTTCAGGAAAGGCTTTTTTAAAGTGGTTGAGTAAATTTTCTCTTAATTCTTGGTCCTCATAATGGAGGGAAAAAATGACCATTACCTCTCCAGTGCTTGTTGTTCTAATGGTCAAGTTTCTTAGAAACCCATGTTGTTCTCTTAAATCAAAGAAGGTAATGTTATTTGTTAAAGCATAATCTTTCACCCAAAGCCTGATAGCATTTGAAGGATCTGCTTGTAACCAGCACTTTTCAACGTTCAGTACCTTGTCGAATCTTCCAGGCACATGAAAGCCTAGAGCATTTCTATTCTCAAAATTTTCTCCTGAGTCAATTTGTTCTTGGGTTAACCATTCTTTATTAGAGAAGGTGAACTCTAATTTATTACGGTAAAAGGTAGTTTCAGCTGAAGGGAGGATGGCTGTAATTTCAGGTAAATCTACTTTAGCAATTCTTTCCAAAGCATCTTTTACTGTTCTGTGTTTGTTTGCCAGTTGATCTTCATAGCTCAAGAACTGCCATTTGCAACCCCCACAAACTCCAAAATGATCACAAAATGGCTCTACTCTTTTTTCGGAATACTTATGGAATTTGGTTACCCTCCCTTCCATGTAACTCTTACGCTTTTTGGTAACTTGTACATCTACGATGTCGCCTGGAACGGTTTGAGGTATGAACAAAATTTTGTCGTCCACTTTAGCCAAGGACTTCCCTTCAGCAGCAGTATCTAATACCTCTACTTCAGTAAAAAGAGGTTTTCTATTTCTATTTCTTCCCATTGTTAAAGAGCCTATAATGACAAAGCTTGTGTTTTGTTAATTAGAAAACAAAGTTCGTGAAATCTGTTTGAATGGAGCTATAAATTTATTGTGCTAACATACCTCTAGCTCCTTGGTGATTAGGATCTATTTGAATTACTTTTTGCAAGGTCTGCAGTTTCAAATTTGCTTTGTTTTGATTGGCATAGCACATGGCTAAATTCATCAAGATATCCGTTCTATTTGGAGCTGAATTTAAAGCATTTTTAAAGCTAGTTTCTGCATTGAGGTTGTCTCCTATCATGGCATAAGCCATGCCCAAGAAGTTGCGAGCATCAGTGAAATTGTTGTTTAAGGAAATGGCTTGATTTAAATAGGGAATTGCTTCTTTGAATTGTTTTAGGTTTCCATGGGCCTGGCCTATAATGAAATATGCATTAGCAGAATTTGGCTTGAGCAATACATATTCTTTTAAGCTTAAAATAGCTTTCTCAAATTGTTTGTTTTCATAATATGAATTGGCCATATTAAAATATGCCTTAGAGTAATTTGGGTCTAGCTTTATCAGTTGTTGGAATGCTTTTACCGAATTTCCATAATCTCCATTTAGTTTGTATGCTAAGCCTAAGTTATTGTATGCATCCAAATATTTAGGATAAATCAGAATGGCTTTATTCAAAAGCTGAATAGACCGATTGAGAAATTGAGTTTTCTGCGCAATATTGTTACTGCTCTGAGCCTGCCTTTGCAATTCAGAGCCTAAATTATAATTGGCACGTGCGCTATTTCCTCCTTCTAAAATGTCTGCTTCATAGAGGCTGTAGTTATTTTCCCAATCTGCATTCCTATCAATGGTTTTAAAGCCATAAATTACAGCTAGCAGAGATAGTATGATTAAACTATTTTTTTGCTGTTTTGCATTGATAAAAGCTTTTTTCTTTTTATAAAATTGGTACAAAGCCATTGGAAGAATTATGGATAGTGCCAAGGCAGGTAAAAACAATAAACGTTCGGCAAATTGAACACCAATGGGAAGAGCAATTTGAGAGGCTACAGCAATACTTGCTAAATAAAAAGCAGTAATTAAACCAAATACATTTCGCTTGATTATACCCCAGATAGAAAGGGCAATCATAGATAGAAACCCTACTAACCCAATGATAGATTGGAGTGAATTAAACTTTTGTAAAGGAAGTTGATTGAAAGAATAATCGTGTAATAGGGTAAAAGGGAATAGTAGTTTTTGAAGAAAGGTGATTTGAAGGGCAAAAGTGGAGCCCCATCTCAAGGAACTATCGTTGGTAGCAGCAATGGGGTTGTTTAAGATTCCAAAATTTCCAGGATCAACTGCTCTTTCCATACTGTCGATTATGGAAGATCTAAGCAAGATAAAACCGATGGCAAAAGGAAGTAGAAAAAGAAAGATTGTACCTATCTTTTTGAAAGGAATGTCTTGCTTTAGCAACAATAAAAGGGGGATGAGTACAATGAAAGTGACTGCACTTTCTTTCGAGATTAGAGAGAATATGAAAAACAGTAAACCTATGATTAATGAAGTTTTTGAACTTTCTTCTATGTATTTTAAGATATAATAGAGGCTTAAACTAAAGCCCAAGATGGCTAATAATTCATCTCTGCCCTTTACATTGGCTACTACTTCTGTATGAATTGGGTGGAGGGCAAATAAAAGAACAATACCAAAAGGAATGATTTTAGGGTAGGAAGAAAGCAGCTTTACAAAAGCGAGAAAAAGAAAGAAACAACTTAAGCCATAGAGCAATATGTTGATGCTATGAGCGACTGAAGTATTGCTATCAAAAAACTCTTTTTCTAAGGCAAAAGTGACTAAGCTAAGTGGTCGATATAGTCCATCATTAAAGCCCCCATTGCCATTGCGGTAATTAGTAGTTAAGATTTTAGCAATGCCATCAACACCTTTTTGAACGTGGCTATGAGTTACAATTACCGAATAATCATCTAATGCAAATTGGTGCTTGAAGGTATTCGCATATACAAGAATTGCCAACAAGAAAATAAGCCACTTTAAGTTGTTTGCTATCGGCTTAAGAAGATCAATTGAATCCCTTGTACTTCCTTTTTGCATTGCTTTTAATTAGATATCTTTGTTTTAAAGCTAAATTGACTAAAAAAAGAACACGATTATGATCACAGAAACAAAAATATCTTCAGCGGAAGCAATCGCTTTAGAGGACAAGTACGGAGCACATAATTATCACCCCCTACCAGTTGTGCTTAGCAGAGGAGAAGGTGTTTATGTGTGGGATGTTGAAGGAAAGAGATATTATGATTTCTTATCAGCTTATTCTGCCGTGAATCAAGGGCATTGCCACCCAAAAATTATTGATGCTTTAAAGAAACAGGCTGAAACCTTAACGCTTACTTCAAGAGCTTTTTACAACGATGTATTGGGAGAGTTTGAAAAATTTGCTTCCAATTTCTTTGGTTTTGATAAGATTCTACCGATGAATTCAGGTGCTGAGGCTGTAGAAACCGCAATCAAGCTTTGTAGAAAATATGCCTACGAGAAGAAAGGAATAGCTGAAAATCAGGCAAAAATTATTGTGTTTGATGGAAATTTTCATGGTAGAACTACCACCATTGTTTCTTTTTCGGATGACGATAATGCAAGAGACAATTATGGACCTTATACAGCAGGTTTTGTTAGAATTCCATACAACGATATAAATGCATTAGAAACTGCTTTGAATCAAGAGAATGTGGCTGCTGTCTTAATGGAGCCAATTCAAGGAGAAGCGGGTGTGTTTGTTCCTGATGAAGGATACATTACTAAAGCAAGTCAATTGTGTAAAGCGAATGATGTATTGTTTGTTGCCGATGAAGTTCAAACTGGAATAGCTCGAACTGGCCGATTATTGGCTGTAGATCACGAAAATATAAAGCCCGATGTTTTAATTCTTGGAAAAGCAATTTCTGGAGGTGCTTATCCTGTAAGTGCAGTATTGGCAGATGATGAAGTAATGATGGTAATCAAACCAGGACAGCATGGATCTACTTTTGGAGGAAACCCAATCGCAGCCAAAGTAGCTATGGCAGCACTAAATGTAGTTGAAGAAGAAAAACTAGCTGAAAGAGCGGGCTACCTTGGAAATATTTTTAGAGCTGAAATTCAGAAGCTGGTTGATGAGTCTGATTTGTTGGTAAAAGTTAGAGGGAAAGGCTTGCTGAATGCAATTGTTATCAACGATACAGAAGACAGCTCAACTGCTTGGGACATTTGTTTGAAATTAAGAGATAATGGATTGTTGGCGAAACCAACACATGGAAATATCATTCGTTTTGCACCACCATTGGTAATGACAGAAGAGCAATTGATGGATTGTGTGTCGATCATAAGAAAGACAATCGAAGAATTTAAAAAGTAAAATCAGATTGATGAAATTAGAAAATTACGTTCAAGGGAATTGGATAAGTGGAGATGGAGAGGGAAGCCCTTTGTACAATGCCGTAACAGGTGAAGAAGTTGCTGTAGCGACTACTGAAGGCTTAGACTTTGATGAGATTTTGAAGTATGGGAGGACCGTAGGAAATCCTGCTTTGCGAAAAATGACTTTTCAAGAGAGAGGGCTAATGCTGAAGAAGTTGGGTCTTTATTTAATGAAGCACAAAGCTAAATTCTACGAAATTAGTTACAAAACTGGAGCTACTAAGGTTGATTCATGGATCGACATAGAAGGTGGTTTTGGAAATCTTTTTGCCAATGCATCTTTACGTAGAGAATTCCCAAATCAGCCCTTTCATGTTGATGGAGATGGAATTGACCTTTCTCGAGGGGGGCAATTTATGGGACATCACATCATGGTGCCAAGGAGAGGAGTTGCTGTTCACATTAATGCATTCAATTTTCCAGTTTGGGGAATGTTAGAAAAGTGTGCTGTAAACTGGATGGCAGGAGTGCCAGCAGTGGTAAAACCAGCGACCAATACTTCTTTTTTAACTGAAGCTGTAGTAAGAGAAATTATTGCATCTGGTATATTGCCTGAAGGTTCATTACAGTTGATCTGTGGTTCTGCTAGAACCATTTTAGACCATGTAGAATCTCAAGATGTAGTGACTTTTACGGGTTCAGCAACCACTGGAAGAATGTTAAAGGCAAATCCAAGAATTATTAATGAAGCAGTTCCATTTAATATGGAAGCAGATTCATTGAACTGTTCTGTTTTAGGCTTAGATGCAAAACCAGGAACTCCAGAGTTCAAGCTTTTTGTGAAAGAAGTGAAGAAGGAGATGACGGTGAAGTGTGGACAGAAGTGTACGGCCATTCGAAGAATTATGGTGCCTGAAGATTATGTAGAAGATGTACAAATTGCTTTGGGAAAAGAGTTGGGAAGGACGGTTATTGGAGACCCAGCCCTAAAGGAAACCCGTATGGGAGCTTTGGTCAGTAAAGACCAAGTTGAAGAAGTAAAAGAAAGAGTAGCCGACTTAAGTAAAACTGCTGATATCGTATATGGTAATTTGGATTCAGTAGAAGTAGTTGGAGCTGATGCAGAAAAAGGAGCCTTCTTAAGTCCAATTTTAATGTTGGAGAAGGAACCATTTAAGAACATGGCTGTTCATGAAGTTGAAGCCTTTGGTCCAGTAAGTACCATTATGCCTTATAAAACTACTGAAGAGGCGGTAGAACTTTCTCATTTAGGAAAAGGATCACTATGTGCATCTATTGTTACGGCGGACGATAAAATTGCTGCTGAATTTACAGTAGGAGCTGCTTCACACCACGGTAGAATATTGGTGTTGAATAGAGATTCAGCAGTTCAAAGTACAGGACATGGATCACCCTTGCCAACCTTAACCCATGGTGGGCCAGGAAGAGCCGGAGGTGGCGAAGAAATGGGAGGTATGAGAGGAGTAAAGCATTATATGCAGCGTTGTGCTATCCAAGGTTCACCAACAACAATAACTGAGATAACAGGAATTTACCAACAAGGAGCAAAGTACAAAGAATCTCCAGAGCATCCGTTTAAGTATCATTTTGAAGACATCCAAGCAGGCATGTCGCTAAAAACACACAAACGAACAATCACAGATAGTGAGATTGCCAATTTTGCCAATCTTTCATGGGATCATTTTTATGCCCATACTGATATTACATCTTTGAGTCATACCATTTTTGAGAAGAGAGCAGCACACGGCTACTTTATTTTATCTGCGGCAGCAGGATTATTTGTTTACCCAAATAAAGGGCCTGTGGCAGCAAATTATGGATTGGATACTTGTCGTTTTATGCGTCCGATTTATCATAACGATAGCATCTATGTTCGCTTAACATGCCAAGAAAAAGTAGATCGAGATGTAAGAGGGAAGCAATTTCCTTCAGGTGTGGTGAAGTGGTTTGTTGAGGTTTTTGATCAAGATGATGAAAAAGTAGCCATTGCTACTGTATTAACTATGGTAGCTAAGAAAAGCCCTTTTGCTGATATTAACCGTAAAAATGTACAGGCTTATCTCGATAAATTAACTGAAACTTCTAAAGCTGAATGGGGAACGTTAACACCACAGCATATGTTGGAGCATTTAGAGTTCACCCTCAAAATTGCAACAGGTGAGATTGAATCTTATGTGAAAACTCCAGAAGAGCATATAGAGAAATACCAAGATTCATTGTTCAATTACAGGGCTATGCCTAAGGACTTCAAGCATGGTATGCTAAAAAAAGATGAATTAGAAGATTTAAAGTATGAGAACTTAGCCCAAGCAAAAGAAGCTTATTTAAAAGCATGGGATGATTTTGAGGCATTCTACAAAGAGAACCCTGAAGTTAAAACACCTCATATCTCATTTGGAATGTTAGATAAAGATCATTGGGATTTAGTGAATAGAAAACACTTTGATCATCATTTTAGACAATTTGGATTGATATAAATTCACATGAAATTTAAGTTTATTGGGATAGTATTTTTTGCTCTAATTTCCATCATTGGATGTAAGGAAGATGATACTAATGAAATACCAGAGTTTGTAGCCCAAGTGATTGAAGTAAATGCAGCAGATACTATTGGTATAAACGAAATTCTAAGAGTTGAGATAGTGATAGGTACACCTACTCCTTGCTATGAATTTACAAGGTATGAAGTTATTGATGAGGTGGATTCTAAAGCAATAACTACCTATGCTAAAGGTACATTGAAGGCTGGCGAAGCATGCATTACTACAGTTGGAAGAATCGGAGCCAATGTGAATGTTTCTTTTGCAAAAGCAGGAAATCAATTTATCATTTTTAATCCCAATGTCGCAGGGCAAATCATTGATACAGTATTTGTTAAAAATTAAATTACAATAAAAAATAATGAGTGAACAGTATGTTACAATTGACAAGAATGAGAATGGTTTAGCGACTATCGAATTCTTTCACCCAAAACAAAATTCTTTGCCTAGCGAAATACTGAGCAAATTAGCAAAAACGATAACAGCTGCAGGAGAAGATGATGCAGTAAAACTAATTGTATTAAAAAGTGGAGGAGACCGTACTTTTTGTGCGGGAGCTAGTTTTGATGAATTGATCTCAATTAATGATTTAGAAACTGGAAGGCAATTCTTCTCTGGCTTTGCGAATGTGATAAATGCTTGTAGAAAATGCCCTAAACTCATTATTGGAAGAGTACAAGGAAAAGCAGTGGGAGGAGGGGTAGGAGTAGCTTCTGCAGTAGATTATTGCTTGGCTACCAAATTCGCTTCAGTAAAATTATCTGAACTCAATGTTGGAATAGGGCCTTTTGTAGTTGGACCAGCAGTGGAACGTAAAGTAGGAGTTTCGGCTATGAGTCAAATGACCATTAATGCCGATCATTTTTACCCTGCTGAATGGGCCAAAGAAAAAGGCTTGTATGCTGATGTTTTTGAAGATGTAGAAGCTTTAGATGAAGGAGTTCAAGAGCTGGTAGATTATTTATTGTCTAAAAATCCAGAAGCTCAAAGTTTGTTGAAAGGAGTATTTTGGGAAGGTTGTGAAGATTGGGATACATTACTAGCAAAGAGAGCTGAAATGAGCGGAAAGCTAGTTTTAAGTGATTACACCAAAGAGGTACTAGCGAAATACGCATAATATGTTTTATTCATTTAAAGGTTTTATTCCAGTAGTTCATCCATCATCCTATGTGCATCCACAAGCTGCAGTAACGGGGAATGTAATTATAGGTAAAAATGTATATGTTGGCCCAGGAGCAGCTATTCGTGGAGATTGGGGAGGAATAGTAATTGAAGATGGCTGTAATGTACAAGAAAATTGTACCATCCATATGTTTCCAGGAGTAACCATAACCTTGCAAGAAGGAGCTCACATCGGTCATGGAGCTATAGTACATGGTGCCAACATCGGTAAAAATGTACTAGTAGGAATGAATGCCGTTATTATGGATGAAGCAGTAGTTGGTGATGAATGTATTATTGGTGCTTTGAGTTTTATCAAAGCCAAAGAAGTGTTTGAAAAACGGTCTTTGATTGTTGGTAATCCTGCCAAAAAAATCAAAGAGGTGAGTGATGAAATGATTGCTTGGAAAACCAAAGGCACTGAATTGTACCAAAAGTTACCTTGGGAGATGAGAGAAGAAAGCAAAGAAGTTGAACCTCTAAGAGAAATGCCTCACTACAGACCGAGTCAAGATAGTTTGTATCAGATTTGGGAAGAGATCAAAAAGAAGTAGATTTTTTATAACTTGGGTGCATGAGGAAAATAGTTTTCATTTCTACCTTACTTTTTATAAGTGTTTTAGGTATAGCTCAAGAAGGCAGTAAACAACTCTGGGGAATTGCTGGAGACAATACCATTTATAAGACAGATACTTCTCTTTCCAAGCTAGAAAGAGTTTATGATTTTAAATTAAACGATGGTGAATATCCTGAAAAAGGGAAATTTGTAGAAGCTACTAATGGGAAATTATACGCTCTTTCTACTGGTCGATTTAATGGTGCAATAATAGAATTTGACCCAAAAACAGAAGAACAACGAATAATCTCTGATTTTTTCCGATTGAGGTATGGGTCTACTTCCTATAGACCCCAGGGAAGCTTGATACAAGCATCCAATGAAAAATTGTATGGAGTTACTTCTTCAGGCGGTTTTTCTGGATTTAATGGAATTCTTTTTTCTTATGATATTGAAAAGGATACCGTGGTTCCTTTACATTCATTAGGTCAGCAGAACATTAAGTCTCCTGAAGGAGATCTTTTTGAAGCTTCAAATGGAAAGTTATACGGATTGTCGCCCTCAGGAGGAGCGAATGGTCGAGGTACTATATTTGAATATGACATTACTTTAGATACTATCATTAGGATTCATGATTTTAATACTACAAATGGAAGCACTCCCAAAGGCAGTTTAATTCAAGTTGGGAATAATTTGATTGGAATGACCACTTTTGGTGGAGTTGATAATCATGGAGTAATATTTGAATATAATTTAACAAGTTCTAGCTATACTAAGCTTCATGATTTAGATAGTGTGAATTCTGGGCGCCACCCTTCAGGAAGTTTAGTAGAGGCAGATAATGGATTGTTGTATGGGATGACAGTGAGGGGAGGAACTACTGATGAAGGAGTGGTATTTGAGTTTGACCTTTCAAATAATACAGCACGGAAAATAATTGATTTGGATAGTGCTGCTTATGGAGACTCTCCAGAAGGAGACTTAATGCAAGCTGACAATGGATTGTTATATGGAATGTGTAGAGATGGAGGTTTTAAAAACGATGGAACCCTACTTCAAATTGATCCTACCAATGATAGTGTAACAGTATTGTTTGAGTTTGGTGATGAGAATGGCCAATTTCCAAGAGGGAGTGTTATTCAGGCTTCTAATGGGATTTTATATGGAATGACATTGGAAGGAGGAGTTTCAGATCAGGGAACTATATTTAAATACAATACTCAAATCAATACATATAGCCGTTTGATAGATTTCAATTGGTATTCAAGTGGCTTTTTTCCAACATCGAAATTAATACAGGCAAAAGATGGTCTGCTGTATGGAGTAACAGGAGGAGCAGCTGGTTTAAATAATGCGGGGACTATTTTTCGTCTAAACCCTTTTCAAGAGATAGCAGCTAATAAAAACTATCCTTTTAGTCCTCATGAGTTTCAAAAGTTACACGACTTTGATACTTTGAATGGACGAGTAGGTTACGGTTTAATGGTAGAAGTTGAAACTGGGGTTTTAATTGGTAGTACTTCTCGTGGAGGAATAAATGATCAGGGTACACTTTTTCGTTACGATTACCTCTCAGATAATTTCCAAAAGTTGTACGATTTTGATGAAAATAATTTAGGGCAAATTCCAAATGGTGATTTAATTGTTGCTGAGAATGGAAAAGTTTATTCCACCCTAGAACAAGGAGGGGCAAATAAAAGAGGATCTATTTTTGAATTTGACATTCAAAGCAATACGGTTGTTAATGTTGCGGAACTAGATAGTATAAATGGCTCACGCTTTGATTTCGGAGTAATGCAAGCAAGTGATGGGTTTATTTATGGGGTTGCAACTTTCGGAGGTGACTCAAATCAGGGAACTATTGTTCGTTTGGACTTGTCGACTAATACCTTAAGTAAGGTGCACGATTTCTCAGATAGCACAGGAACAGCTCAAGAAGGAGTTTTATTTGAGGCTTCTGATGGTTTTTTATATGGCGTATCTCGAGAGGGGGGAAGGTTTGACAAAGGCACACTTTATCAATTTGATATGCTTAAGGATTCTGTAGTAGTAGTACATCACTTTGTTGGAGCTACAGGAGAAGGACCAAATGGTCAATTGACAGAATTAAATGGCAAATTGTATGGGGTTTGTAGAGAAGGAGGGACAGGTGGTTTTCCTGTTAATGGAGTTATTTTTGAGTACGACCTAGCAAGGGACATTTTAATAGAATTGGTGCAATTTGATCCGAGAAAAGGGATTGAACGGAACCCAAGATTAGGTGTCACGGTTGTAGATACATGTCATCAAGCTTTTTATACAGGCATTGGAACTACTCTGGGAGAGATATGTGAAAACGATACTACAGGATTAGTGCTAGGCGACCATGCCAGTTTGAATGCTGCTAGCCAATGGGAATTATTGCAAAATTCTAAATCTACCAATATAGTTAGTACCACCACGAGCGGAGAGTTTCGTTTTCAGGTTGATAGCAGTAGTATCTATTATATTAGAGCAGTAGGTGGATGTGTTGGGAATAAAATTGTTGACAGTATAAGCATAGTAGTAAATGGTACAGATACTACAATTGACATTGTCGATCCCGTTTTAAGCAGCAACGATATATTAGCAACATATCAATGGCTAGATTGCGACAGCAATTATGCAGTCATTTCTGGAGAAACCAACAGAAGTTTTACAGCAACTAAAAATGGATTTTATGCTGTTGAGTTGACTTATAAAGGGTGTGTAGATACTTCTTATTGTAAACAAATTGTAAGCATTGGAATTGAAGAAGTTTCTTTTGAACAAAAAGTTTCTATTTCACCCAATCCAAGCTCTGGAGATATCACTATCCAATTAAGTGAAAATGTGGGCAAGATGTCGCTAAAATTATACAGTGCTTCTGGGCAACTTGTATTGGCATCTAATTATAGAAATCAAAACCGTATTGAATTATCTTTCGATGGGGAAAAGGGGATTTATTTTCTAGAACTCATGAATGAGGAAGGAGAGCGAGCTAATATTAAGGTTGTGAAACAGTAGGTTTCTTTTTGTTCAATCATTTTATTTTTTAGATAAGCTCTTGTAATGGCAACCTAAAGAGAATCTTAGCCGTCTATCTTAAAACCGCTACTATGAAAAGATACCACTACTACCTTTTATTAATAGTTACCTCCATTTTCTCTCAATCTTTATTTGCTTCACATACATATGGCGGAGAAATAGGTTGGAATTGTTTGCCCAATGGGAAGTATCAATTTTACATGTCCTTTTATAGAGATTGTTCAGGCATCCCTTGGAACTTTCAAGATGAAACACTTGGAATTGTTGGGAGCCCGTTACCAAAAGATTCTGCTGGAGCAGCAATAAGTTCAATTTTACTAAAACCAGATTCTGTTGCATGGAAAGATAATAATAGAGGGAGTACAGCATTAAATTGCACGGATCAATATGGAGCTCCATATAGTTGTGATAGCTTGGATGACGGGGTGATACAAGAATTTTTTTATAGATCAGGGCCCATTACTTTATCAGGCATTCCACCAAGAAGCGGTTGGCGTTTCTTTTGGGAAAGTGCATGTTGTAGGCCTGGAGATTTAGATAATATATTTACTAATGGCGCTAACCCAAGGGTGTTATTGCGTGCAGTGATGTTACCAACAATTAGAAGGGATAATGTAGATCCATGTATAGACTCTTCTCCAGAATATAGAGGATTACCGATTTC
>Ga0316204_10007750_pt1 | contig 15417 bp, 12 predicted proteins | sample 6monrhotite_MG_2_FD_205661 | JGI IMG/M metagenome (GOLD analysis project Ga0316204, IMG submission 205661) | Microbial mat bacterial communities from mineral coupon in-situ incubated in ocean water Damariscotta River, Maine, United States -... | ecosystem: Environmental > Aquatic > Marine >...
GCCCTGATCGCCCATGCAGAGGGCGCGAACCTCGCTGGCGCAGTGGACGACTTATTCACGGCAGCAATTGTTAATCCGTCTGAAAACCGCCCTGCCCTGCATTGGGCACTGCGAATGGCCCCAGAAAGCGACCTCACTCAGTCCGAACACGCAACGACGGTTCGCGCGCTTGAGAAAGCCGCTGAACTCGCACGATCCGGCCAGTACGCCGCAATTGTGCATATTGGTATCGGCGGCTCCGATTTTGGCCCGCGCTTATATGCGGATGCCTTTGGTGATCACCAATTGGACGGGTTGGAACTCCGCTTCTGCGCCAATGTCGATCCGCTTGATCTGGATCTTGCCTTGCGCGGGCTGGATCCAGCCAAAACACTCGTCATTGGCATATCCAAATCATTCGGCACTGAAGAAACGCTGTATAACCTGGCACGTGCGCGGACCTGGCTTGAAGCCTCCCTTGGTGCTGAAAAGGCTGCGCAACATTTGCTATTGGTGACGGCAAATCCTGACCGCGCGACAGAATGGTTGGGCGGCATAGAAGCGGCAACACTCGGTATGCCGATCAGTGTTGGCGGGCGTTACTCAATCTGGTCAGCCGCCTCAGTGGCCGTGATGGCGAGCTTTGGCGTCGATACGTTTAAGCAGTTTCTCGCCGGGGCGGCTGAAATGGACATGCATGTCAAAACCGCGCCGATTGAGAACAATCTCGCCGCGCGGCTGGCTTTGCTCGATTTCTGGAATACCAGCTTCCTCGGATTTGGATCGCGGGCCGTGCTCGCTTACTCGCGCCGGCTGCGCATGCTGCCGACTTATTTGCAGCAGCTCGAAATGGAATCGAACGGCAAATCAGTCGGACCAACAGGCGCCGACGCACCGTTATCGACCGCGCCGCTATTGTGGGGCGGCGAAGGTTCGGTCGGGCAGCACTCTTATCATCAATGGCTGCACCAGGGGACGCATATTGTGCCAACCGAGTTTATTCTGGCACCTGGCAGTCGCAGCGATCCGACTGGCGTTGAAGCGCTGACAGCACACGCGCTGGCGCAAGCCGAAGTCCTCGCAAATGGCCGCAGCCTGGCTGAAGTGCGTATTGAGGAGCCTGACTTGCCTGACGAAGTGGCGAGGCAGAAAGTTCATCCTGGCGGGCGACCATCGACATTCATGATGGCATCAGAGCTGACCCCTGCCCGCCTTGGCGCATTGATTGCCCTTTATGAGCATCGCACCTACCTCGCTGGCGCCCTGTGGCAGATCAATCCATTTGATCAATGGGGCGTGGAGCGCGGCAAGACTATGGCAGCGCGTCTAAAGCCTGCTTTGCGCGGTGATGCACCAGCCGACGATACGGCGACACAGAAAATTATCGACCTTCTGAAATAGAAAAACCCGCGCAAGATCTGCGCGGGTTTCCGAATTTGGTAGTGCCGCTGTTTAAGCGATTTTGTCGACTTGCGAGAAGTCCAGATCGACGGGTGTTGCGCGTCCGAAAATCGAGACATTCACTTTCATGCGACCCGATTCTGGATCGAACTCTTCGACAGTGCCTTCGAAGCCCTGGAATGCGCCTTCGTTGACGCGAACTTCCTGACCAATTTCGTAAACGATGGTTGGCTTCGCGCGTTCCTCGATCGGCTCGTCAGACGTGCCAAGAATACGGTCGATTTCGCGCTGCGGCACTGGCAACGGCTTTTTGCCGCCGTCTGCGCCGAGGAAACCCGTCACTTTCGGTGTGTCTTTGACCAAGTGATACACGGCATCACTCAGACGCGCTTTCATCAGCACGTAGCCGGGGAAATAGCGTCTCTCGATGGTTTTCTTTTTACCACGAACAACTTCGACGACTTCTTCAGTGGGCACTTCGAGGTCTTCAATCATGTCCTCCAGGCCCTTCATCGAAGCCTGGTCGCGAATCGCTTGTGCCACTTTCTTTTCGAAATTCGAATAAGCGTGGACGATATACCATTTTGCCTCAGCCATGGGCGAAGCACTCCTTATTGTGAGGTCTAACTACCAAGACCCGTGAGCAGACGAATAACCCAAGCGATAAGCTGGTCAGACATGAACAAGAATAACGCAACAATGATCGACATCACCACCACCATAATCGTGGCTTGAATCGTTTCAGGCGTAGACGTCCAGGTCACTTTGCGACCTTCTGCTTCTACCTGACGAGCGAAGGTAATTGGACCAACGCTCTTCTTTTTGTCCGTGTCGGCCATTCTCTAACGTTCCTGACTTTTGGGGTAATCCGGCTCCATACTGCGCATTTATGCGCTTGTGAAGTCACTTGGGTGCAAACCGTTCAAAACACAAGTTATCCGCTGCGGGATTGACCAAATTCCGGGACCGGCAATCCGGGAATATCGACCTCTATTGCAAACAGACTGCCGGCCATGGGTTGCCGGTCGAGCGCGGCATCGCTCAGACCGATCCGCGCCGAACTTATGTAGAGGGTTCGCAAGTCAGGACCGCCAAAGGCGCAGCTTGTCGGGCGCGAAACAGGCATCTTGACGATCCGATCGATTGCGCCGTCCGGGGCATATCTGACAATTCGTGACCCGCCCCATTGCGCGTTCCACAGGAAGCCATCCTGATCGATTGCAGAGCCATCCGGATAGCATCCCGCGTCAAATGTCGAGGCGAAGACACGGCGGTTTGACAGTGCGCCTGATCCGACATCATGATCAAATGCGAGAATGTTCTGTTCAGCACTGTCGCTTGTATAAAAGGTGCTACCATCTGGTGAGAATTGCATTGTATTGGTGACGAGCACTTCCGGCAGGCCGATGCGTTCGACGCTGAGATCCGGCTGCAGGCGGTAATACTGGCCTTCAGGAAGCGTTTCATTATCGTCCATGGTGCCAAACCAGAAACAGCCATCGGGGGCCATACCGCCATCATTGCTGCGAAACCCGTCTGGCTCGTTGAGCGTGACAACGCGCTCATATTCCTCTGTCGCGGTGTCATATCGGCCGACTTCCAGATCACCAATCATGATCAAGCCGCCTTCTGCGAGCGCCAAAGCGCTGGCGTGCAGCGGCAGGTCATATCTGCGTGTATTTCCGGTCTGAGGGTTATGGCGGTGCAGCTTGGCGCGTTTGATATCAACCCACCACAAAAACCCCTCAGACGGACTCCAGAGTGGTCCTTCGCCGAGGAGGCATCCCGTGGGGGCGACGCATACGACTTCGCTCAAACTGATTCTCCGGCCTGACTTGCTTTGCGATCTCATCCGAGCGGCGGGGCTTGTCAATCACTCTCGGGTGTGGCGCGCAATCCGTTTAGGATGAGATCCAAGTGGGTTTCAAAATAGGCGTCCAGATCAATTGGCTGGAACTGATCAAAAACCAGCTTCCAGATTCCCGCCACGAGTGCGCCAGCGACGACGTTTTGCATCAAGCCGTGGCCATCCATATTGCGAAACTCGCCGCTTTTCACGCCTTGCTGGAGGATCACATTGATCATCGCCTGGCCACGCGACAGGACATTCGCATGGTAGAATTCCGCCAGATGCGGAAAGTTCGGCCCCTCAGACATGATCAGGCGCATGATCTGGCGGCGGTCGCTATCTAGGACCTTTGTATAGAAAAACGTCATGTGCGCGCGCAGCCGCTCAGTGGCGGTTATCGTAGACTGCGCCATGACCATTTCTACATTGTCCAGCATGGGGACCATTTTGGCTTTGACCATGCCTTCGAACAGTTTCTCTTTGCTTTCGAAATAGAGATAGACCGTCCCTTTCGACACACCGGCTTCTTCAGCAACATCGTCTATTTTCGCAGCCGCAAATCCGACTCTGGAGAAAACCGCGAGAGCCGCATCGATGAGCGCCAGTCGCTTGGCTTCTTTCTGCTGGTCGCGGCGACTCGTGCCGGCAGGGGCGATTGTCCCAGTCATTCAGCTGGCCCTCCCACCGCGCGCCGGCGTTCAATCTCGCGGCGGATCAGCGCTGGCAGATTTTTTAGATCTTCAATCACCAGAGTCACGGCGGGCGTCACGAAAAGGACCATGATTCCGGAGATAACGATGCCGAATCCGAGGCTAACGCCCATTGGAATGAGGAATTGCGCCTGCGGACTGGTTTCTAGCAGCAGAGGCCCAAGTCCAAGTGCTGTCGTCAACGTGGTCAGCAAAATCGGACGGAACCGGCGCGCCGAGGCATCAGCTGCGGCTGTCAGCGGATCAGCGCCGTCTGCGCGGTACTGATTATACAGATCGACCAGAACGACAGATGCGTTCACGGCGACGCCAGCCAGCGCGATTATGCCAAATATCGAGACAAAGGATAGCGGATAGCCAAGCACGAAATGCCCGAGCACGGCGCCTGCTACACCAAGCGGGATCGCAACAATGATGGCCAGAGGCTGGATGTATGAGCGTAGCTGCGTCGCCACCAAAGCAAAGATGATCAGAAGCACAATGATGAAGGCCTGGCCGAGGCTGGCGAGATCTTCGTTCTGCTCCCGGCTGGCACCGGCCTGGTCCCATGAAAGGCCTGGATAGGCTGCATCCAGCTCCGGAAAGATACGCGTCAGAAGTTGCTCATTAGCGATTGCCGGTGTGCTGATCGCTTCGTCGATATCTGCTGTCACGGTCACCACGCGGCGACCATTAATCCGGCTAATGGTTGAATAGGCTCGGCTTTCCGTGGTTTCGACAACTGTATAGAGCGGTACGCTGGAGCCATCGGGCAGTCTGATGCGCATTGTATCGAGCGCTTGCAGAGATTGGCTGTCGGCGTCGGGATACCGGACAAAGACTCGCACTTCTTCGCGGCCACGCTGAATGCGTTGCACTTCATCGCCAAAGAAGGTCTGGCGCACCTGACGTGCGACATCGCTTGGCGTCAGTCCTGCGGCGCGCCCGGCATCAGTCAGTTCAAACAGGAGCTGGCGTTTGCCGAGGTCGAAACTGTCTTCAATTTGATTTGCCCCCGGCAAGCGATCGATTTCGGCTTTAAGTGCATCGGCAGCGCGGACCAAAATGGCTTCATCTGCATGCGCCAGTTCAAATTCTATATCAGACCCAAATCCGCCAATAGAAGCCGCAAAGGTCAGACGTTCCACGCCTTCAATTTTGCCGACTTCTTCGCGCCAGGCGCGTTCGATCTCAGAGGCAGACATTTGGCGCGTCCCAAACGGGATGAGTTCGATTTGGACCTGGCCAGAATTCTCTGCCGCGCTGAACCTGGAATTGCCGATCGGCCCGCCGCCCTGCGCAGTGTTACCGCCTACCGTTTCGGCGAGTGACAGGAAGAGGTCTTCACCGCGCTCTTCTTTGACGCGTTCGGCAACTGCAAAAGCGGCGTTTGTCAGCTCTTTCATAGCCGCTTCGGTGCGCTCGAATGGGGTGCCTTCGGGCATAATTAGCGTCGCCGAGATGTCATTGCCTTCGATGTTCGGGAAGAAGACGAATTTCACCAGGCCGCTACTGACCAGGCTCATGCAGAGGATGTAAAACGCTGCCGCTGCCCCGAGCGTGGCATAGCGCCATTTGCCGACAAACCGGACCCCTTTGCGGATCACATTGTCGCTGACCCAGCCAATCCGCTTGGCGACGCGCTTCTGGATTGCAAGCACAGGCCCACGTGACCACGGGCTGCCATGGCTCAAATGCGCCGGCAGAATGAAAAAGGCTTCGATCAAAGACACGATCAAGACGCATATCACGACCAAAGGAATGGCTTGTGTGATATCGCCGAACGTCCCGCCAACGACGAGCAGCGGCGAAAAGGCTGCAATCGTTGTCAGTACGCCCACCATGACGGGCGATAGCACGCCGCGCACGCCATCGATCGCGGCTCTTGGGCCGGTTTTACCATTGGCGATTTCTGCATCGATATTCTCGCCGATCACGATGGCGTCGTCGACCACCAGACCGAGCACAACGATCAACCCAAACAGGGAAACCATTGTGATCGTAACGCCAGCTGCGCCGAATAGCATGAAACCGCCCATAAACGCCGTCGCGATCCCGATACAGACCCAGAAAGCCAGCTTAAGGTCCAGCATCAGAACCAGGAACAGGAAGACTAGAGCAAACCCGACCAGCGCGTTCCGCAGCAGCAGATTGACCCGTTCTTGTAGGATGTTGGTCTGATCGCGAAACTCAATCACTTCGATCCCGGCAGGCGGTGTATACATCTCCATGAAGGCATCGACCGCGGCTTTCACAGTCATAATGTCTTCGGCTTCAGCGCGTGATACTTCGACAAAGATCGCCGGGCGCCCATTATAAGTGTTCTTGAGCTCTGAGCGGGAAAACCCATCACGGACCGCGGCGATGTCTCCGAGCAGGATTTGAGCGCCATCTTCGAGATTGCGCACGACGATCGTCTCAAACCCATCGCCGGTTAGGCGCCGCTGATTTGTTCGCAATAGATATTCCCCGGACTGCGTGCGGATCGATCCGCCGGCCAGATCGAGTGAACCGGCGCGGACGGCGCGGGATACGTCATCGATAGAGAGGCCGAATTTCTGTAATGTATCTTCGCTAACCTCAATCGCGATTTCATAGTCCCGGTCCCCTGCAAGGCCGACCAGCGAAATCCCGTTTTGCGTCAGCAGATCGCGTTCCAGCTCTTCAGCCGCCTGGCGCAGTTCGAGCGGCGTGACATTGCCAACAATGACCAGCGTAACAACGCCGCTCGTCGGTTTTGGCGCGGAGACGGTTTCTCGTTCGGCATTTTCAGGCGGAAAGTCGGCAAGGCGTTCGACGGCAGACTGGACATCATCCTTGACGATTTGTTCATCTGCGAAGTCGGCAAGTTCGATGGTGACAGTGCCGATATTTTCAGCCGCCGTGGACGAGACGCGTTTCACCCCATCAATGCCCAACACCGCTTCTTCAACGCGGCGTGTCACCCCCTCTTCCACTTCTGCTGGTGTCGCACCTGGATACGGGACGGACACTGTGACGATGCCGGGTTGAATGGTCGGGAAAACCTGCGTTCTGAGGTTTCCAGCCATCAACACGCCGCCAATCAACAAAACGAGCATCAGCAAGTTGGCCGCAACTGGGTTGTGAACAAACCAGCCGACCAGGCCGCCGCCTAAGGATTTGTCATCACTCGGAGGCATCGCTTGCGCCTCCATTCGCGATTATGACGCTATCCTGCTCCCGGGCGCTGACCTTTTGCCCCTCGCTCGCTTCAAGCGGCGGCAGCGCGACAACGCCGTCAGCCAGGTCGAATGGGGCGACAACAATCAGCTCACCCGCATTCCGCTCACCAAGGATCGTGATGCTGCGCGACGCTAATGCTCCATCCTGCAGCACCCAGACACGGGCTTGTCCGGCCAGCGCTGATGCGGGTAGTGCAATCGCCCCCTCAATTGTGTCTGATCGTATTGAGACGTCCACGAAGTCACCAATGCGCAAGTCTTGGCGGTTTTCGGGTTCCAGATAGAGATTAGACAACCGCGTCCGCGCGTCGACACTAGCATCTATGCGCGTGATCTGCGCAGCAGATGCATCCGAACTTGCGCCGCGAGTTTGAAATTGTGCGATCCGGCCGAGCGCAGGATCCAATATAGCCAACTGGGCAATGGAGACCGGCACGGCCAGTTCAATACTGTCGAGCGAAACCAGCCGTCCGACCGCCTGACCTGGCGCAACAATCTGACCAATATCCAGCGACGAGCTCAACACTCTGGCATTTGTCGGGGCTGTCACGCGAGTGCGTTGAAGCGAGAGTTCAGCCGTTGCCTTATTGGCCGAGGCGCTCGCCAGCCTGGCTTTCGCGGCTTCGATTTGAGGGATGCGCGCGGCAAGTTCATTCACGGCGCGGCCGGGATACAGTTCTTCCCATTCTTTGACCGCAATTGCAGCTTCGGCTTCTAATTGCTGCAAATCAGAGCGCGCGGATGCGACCTCTGATTCAGCGCGCTGGACTGCCAGCACATAGTCTGAACGATCAATTTCGAATAAGAGCGCCCCTTTTTTGACTTCTGCCCCAGCCCGGAAAGATGCGCTTACCCGCTTAATCTCTCCGGACACTTGAGGACTGACGGAGACTTCTGCCGCGGCTTGTACGGTGCCGTTGAGGCGGACTTCCGGCGTAAATCGCAGCGTCTCTGTATCAGCAATCCTAACCGTGATTTCGGATGCACCGCGCAATTCAGCGATACGCGGGGCTTTATTGTTCACACCGCTCTTCAAAGCCTGAGACAACCCAATCGCCGTCCCGATGACGGCAATAACAAAGACCAGTTGGATAACGCCAATCACCCAGGTTCGTTTCTGGGGAGACGCTTGCGTTGGTTCAGCTTGGTCCATAAGGGACTCCAAAAAGAATGACTGACCAGTCAGTTATTCCATTTCTTGAATAATTCAATGCCTCGGCACATGAACTTTTTGTCGCAAGCCATTGGCGACTCTGGTCATAGTGTTTACGCGCAGGCCAGAGTTTTGGATTGAAAGCTGTCTATGTCTAAGCCCCCTCTTCTGCCGCCATATGACTTTGCTGACCTGTTGGAGATCATGCGACAGCTCAGGACGCCCGAAACCGGCTGCTCCTGGGATCTTGAGCAAAGCTTCGAGACGATTGCGCCATATACGATTGAGGAAGCGTACGAAGTCAGCGATGCGATTGAACGCGGAGATATGAAAGACCTCAGCGATGAATTGGGTGATTTGCTTCTACAAGTCGTCTTTCATGCACAAATCGCCGACGACGAAGACCATTTTGAAATTGGCGATGTGACGCATGCAATTTGCGAGAAAATGATCCGTCGCCACCCTCACGTGTTCGGTGATGACGCTCAGCGCAGCGCAAGCGAACAAACCAGCGCCTGGGAAGAGATCAAAGCGTCTGAACGGGCTGGCAAAAGCGATGCGGATACGAGCGCCCTGGCCGGGGTGGCGCGCGCCCTTCCCGCCTTACTGCGAGCTGAGAAGCTTCAAAAGCGCGCCGCCCGCACGGGCTTCGATTGGACAGAGCCTGAGGACATCCTTGAAAAAATCGATGAAGAGATCGGCGAAGTCCGCGAGGCCATGTCAGAACAAGACGCCGATCATATCGAAGAAGAGATCGGCGATTTGCTCTTCGTGGCGGCGAACTTGGCGCGCCGGCTTAAAGTTGATCCGGAGGTTGCTTTACGCAAAGCCAACGCCAAATTCGAACGCCGGTTCCGAGGCATGGAATCGCGCGCTGTTGGCGGTGAGGCCGGGTTTGCGACGCTCTCGCTCGATGAGCAGGAAGCCCTGTGGCAAGCAGTTAAGCGCGACGAATAGGCGTTGAGCCTTCGAGCTCTCACTTGATAATGCCAGTCGTCCGACGCCGGATTTTGTATTCCCCAAAAGAAAGGCACCGGACCTCTTACGAGCTCCGGTGCCTCCGTTTAAGTCTGTTCCCAGACCCTAAGCGGGTCTTAGACTTTGTAATACATGTCGAATTCGACTGGGTGTGGGTGAAGCTGCAGGCGCTCCACTTCTTCCATTTTCAAGTCGATATAGGCGTCGATCTGATCATCATCGAACACGCCGCCTTTTTTGAGATAGTCGCGGTCCGCGTCGAGGGCTTCGAGTGCTTCTCTGAACGATCCACAGACTTGCGGAATGGCCTTGGCTTCTTCCGGTGGCAGATCGTAGAGATCCTTGTCCATCGCATCGCCAGGATGGATCTTGTTCTCGATCCCGTCGAGGCCTGCCATAAGAAGCGCAGCAAATGCCAGATATGGATTTGCGGTTGGATCCGGGAAGCGGGTTTCAATCCGCTTGGCCTTGTCGCCGGTTCCGAATGGAATACGGATAGAGGCAGAGCGATTGCGCGCAGAATATGCGAGCATAACCGGCGCTTCAAAGCCTGGCACCAGACGCTTGTAAGAGTTCGTCGACGCATTGGTCAGCGCGTTCAAAGAACGTGCGTGCTTAATGATACCGCCAATATAGTGCAGGCAGGTCTCCGACAGGCCCGCATATTGGTCGCCAGCGAATGTCGGCTTGCCGTCGGCCCAGATCGACTGGTGGACGTGCATGCCGGAGCCATTATCGTTGAAGTATGGCTTGGGCATGAAAGTCGCCGTTTTGCCATAGCTCGCTGCAACATTGTGGATCACATACTTATACAGCTGAAGATTATCAGCCATGGTGACCAGGGTGTTGAACTTCATTCCAAGCTCGTGCTGAGCCGGTGCAACTTCGTGGTGGTGCTTTTCTGGCTCCAGACCAAGCTCGCCCATGACAGACAGCATTTCAGAGCGCATGTCCTGCTCGGAATCGACGGGTGGCACTGGGAAGTATCCACCTTTCGGTCCTGGACGGTGGCCCATATTGCCCATTTCATAGGACTTGCCAGTGTTCGCCGGAAGCTCTGTGGAATCAAAGCTGTAGCCAGTCATGTGCGGATCTGTATTCCAGCGCACATCGTCAAATACGAAGAACTCAGCTTCCGGGCCGAAATAGGCCGTGTCGCCGACACCGGTCGACTGCAAGTAAGCTTCTGCTTTCTTGGCGGTCATGCGGGGGTCGCGATTATAAGCCTGACCCGTAATCGGATCGAGAATATCGCACATTACCGCCAGCGTGGTCTGCTGGAAGAATGGATCAATCTTGGCAGTCGCCAGGTCTGGCATCAGCGTCATGTCTGACTCGTTGATGGCTTTCCAGCCAGCAACAGAAGACCCGTCAAACATTTGACCGTCTTCAAAGAAGTCTGCATCGATCATGCCCTTGTCAAAGGTCACGTGCTGCAGCTTCCCGCGTGGGTCTGTGAAACGAAGGTCGACGAACTCGACGTCATTATCCTTCATCATTTTCATAATACTATCGGCCATTTTGCCCTCCAGTTATTTCCTGTCTAATCTTGTCTACAGCGCTAAAGGGCGCCGTCACCTGTCTCACCGGTTCGAATGCGGACGGCTTCGCTCACATCCGAAACGAAAATCTTACCATCGCCAATTTTGCCCGTTTGTGCAGCTTTCGAGATCGCGTCGATCGCGCTCTGTACGCCTGCATCGGCAACCACGGCTTCTAGTTTCAGCTTGGGAAGAAAGTCCACCACATATTCAGCGCCGCGATACAGTTCAGTGTGGCCACGTTGACGGCCAAAGCCTTTGGCTTCGACTACAGTCATGCCCTGTACGCCGACTTCGTGGAGCGCTTCTTTCACATCATCCAGTTTGAATGGTTTGATGATCGCCTCAATCTTTTTCATACCCGCAACCCTTCGATAGCTATCTGTGAGGTTCGAATAGGCCGCCTCTCGACTTCAGGCGATAGTGGAAGGCGCGGACATCTGCCAGAGCTAATGCGATGCTCAATTCCCGTGCAGCGCTGCCTTATACTTAATCAGCCCCAATCGATCAATCATGACGCTCGCGTCATTGTTTGTTTAGAGAACCTCTGATACGCTCCGATAAGAAAAGAATAGAAGGCTAATATGACCTCCCACAAGCCATTCATTGATCCAAATCGCCCAAAGCCAAAACGCCGCCCCTTAAAAGCATGGCGGCATATGCAGAAACTGATCGCTGATAAGGAAGACACAGCCCAGGTTTTCCACATCATTGAGGCGCTTAATGGCGATGCGAGCCGCAAGGATCTTGATCGATTCGTGCGATCTCCAAATGGCCGAGACCTTCTCGATCGACGCACATTTTTGCCGGACCTGCTCGACCAGCATTCGCCCCTGAAAGCGCTACCTAAAGGCACAGTCGGAAGGACGTATGTCGATTTCATGGAAAGAGAAGGCCTGACAGCCCATGGCCTCGTCGAAGAAAGTCTCGAACAGCGAGAGACACACGAAACCTATGACGATGATTTGCTATGGTACGTAAATCGGCTGCGCGACACGCATGACATGTATCATATCCTGACCGGATATGGCCGCGACGCACTCGGCGAGGATGCTCTGCTCGGATACACGCACAGCCAGCATGGCGGGCTCGGAATTCGCTTTATTGCTTATATGGGCAACCGGGAAATCGCCAAAGTTGCCCCGAGGGAAGCACGCGTCAAAGAGGTGCTTGCGGAAGCCCGGCGCAATGGTAAAGCCGCAACACGGATCGTCGAGCAGGATATCGAGAAGCTGTTGGATCAGCCGCTAAACGAGGTTCGCGAGCGCCTGAACATAAAGGAGCCGGTCCTCTACAAACGCGCCCTCCGCGTGTTCGAGAGCTATAATCAAGACCCCCTCCTCGTTGCTGCGTGATCTATCTTATTCGACATGGCGAAGCCGCTGCCAGCTGGGGTGAGCATCCTGATCCTGGTCTGTCTGATGCTGGCCGGGAACAAGCCGCTACCGTCGCCAAGACACTTGGTCGCCTTGGAATAGAGCGCGCGATCAGCAGCCCGATGGCGAGATGCCAGGAAACCGCTCAGGCGTTTGCGGACATTTCGGACCTCGAAGTTAAGATTGAGACGAACGTCACAGAGATCCCGACCCCATCTGATATCGTCGATCGCGTGCCCTGGCTTCGCAATCTGATGTCTGGCGCGTGGGCGGATTCCCCGCAATTGGTCCAAACCTGGCGCCACCACCTTATTCGAACCGTTTCGCAATTGCCCCCCAACACGGCTGTGTTTACGCATTTCGTTGCGATCAATGCCATTGTTGGACACTTGGAAGAGACGGATGCGGTTACTGTGTTCCGTCCGAACTATTGCAGTCTGACGAAACTCGAAAATCGTAAGACTGGCCTGAGACTCGTCGAGCGCGGCGACAGCCTCGAAACGAAAGTGCTTTAGAGGAAAATGGTGGGCGGTAACGGGCTCGAACCGCTGACCCTCTCGGTGTAAACGAGATGCTCTACCAACTGAGCTAACCGCCCTTCCGGGACGCTTCCTTTGCCTTGTCTTGGCAAGAAATGCAAGACGGCCCCTGACAGAAAATCAGGGGCCGCTGTTGTTTTATTATGCAAGCTTAATGACGAACAGGCGCACTGCCATCATTCGAGCCACCGCGACCGGAAAGAGTCGCTGCAAGGGCTTGCTCATCCTCTTCTGACCATTCAATTGGCGTCAACGGACGCACCATTGCGCGAGCGAGGACTTCGTTGATGTCGCCGACCGGAATGATGGTGAGGCTTTCCTTCACATTGTCAGGAATGTCCGCCAGGTCTTTTTCATTTTCTTCAGGAATCAGCACCGTTTTGATGCCGCCGCGAAGTGCCGCCAAAAGTTTCTCTTTCAGTCCGCCAATTGGCAGCACACGGCCGCGCAATGAAATCTCGCCCGTCATGGCGAGGTCTCGGTGCACCGGATTTCCCGTCATCAGAGAGACCATAGCCGTGGTCATCGCGACACCAGCACTCGGGCCATCCTTAGGCGTTGCGCCATCCGGCACGTGCACGTGGATATCCGTCGTGTTGAACATGCTCGGCTTGATGCCCAGAATGACGGCCCGTGAGCGCACCAGGGATTGCGCCGCAGAGATCGATTCCTTCATCACATCGCGAAGGTTGCCAGTTACCTTCGTATTGCCACGTCCGGGCATCGACACCGCTTCAATGGTCAGCAAATCGCCGCCCACTTCCGTCCAGGCCAAGCCTGTTACAGCGCCAATCTGGTCTTCCTCATCGGCGAGACCGAAGCGGAATTTACGAACGCCTGAATAGTCTGCGAGATTATCTGGCGAGACGATGACTTTGACGATCCCGGCATTGCCGAGTTCACGCACGGCTTTACGGGCGAGTTTGGCCAATTCGCGTTCGAGCGAGCGGACGCCAGCTTCGCGTGTATAGTAGCGCAGCAGATCGCGGATGGAATCTGATTCCACCACCCATTCTTCATCGCTCAGACCATGATCAGCCCGGATTTTCGGCAGCAAGTGCCGTTCGGCAATTTGCAGCTTTTCATCCTCAGTATATCCGGCAATCCGAATGATCTCCATCCGGTCCAGCAATGGCTGAGGCATATTCAAGCTGTTCGCGGTCGTCACGAACATCACATCTGAAAGATCGTAATCGACTTCCAGATAATGGTCATTGAACGTCGAGTTCTGCGCTGGGTCCAGGACTTCGAGCAAAGCTGCAGATGGATCGCCGCGATGGTCCATGCCCATTTTGTCGATCTCATCCAGCAAGAAGAGCGGATTGCCTGATTTGGCTTTCTTCAAGCTTTGAATGATCCGGCCTGGCATTGAACCGATATAAGTCCGGCGGTGACCGCGAATTTCGCTTTCATCCCGCACGCCGCCAAGTGATACGCGCACAAAGTCACGACCCGTTGCGTCAGCAATAGATTTACCAAGCGAAGTTTTACCAACCCCTGGAGGGCCGACGAGACACAAGATCGGTCCACGCAATTTGTTCGTGCGCTTCTGAACCGCGAGATATTCGAGAATGCGTTCTTTGACTTTCTCAAGACCATAATGATCATCATTGAGCTGCGTTTCTGCCGCTTCAAGATCTGTCGAAACCTCCTTGCGTTGGTCCCATGGCAAAGCCAGCAACCAATCAAGATAATTCCGAACCACTGTCGACTCAGCCGACATCGGGCTCATCTGGCGAAGCTTTTTGACTTCTTGCTCAGCTTTCGTGCGGGCCTCTTCCGACAGACCGGTTTCTTTGATCTTGTCTTCAAGTTCAGCGACTTCGTCGCGCTCACCTTCGCCCTGATCACCCAGCTCGCGCTGAATGGCTTTCATTTGCTCATTCAGGTAATATTCGCGCTGGGACTTTTCCATCTGACGCTTGACGCGGTTTTTGATCTTCCGCTCCATTTGCATCATGCCCATCTCGCCTTCCATCAGCGACAGCACTTTTTCGAGCCGATCCTTAATATCGGAAAGCTCCAGAAGACCTTGTTTCTCAGACAGTTTTACTTGCAATTGTGACGCTACCGCGTCGGCAAGCTTACCTGGTTCAACAATATCGGAAATCGTCGATACTGATTCCGGCGGGATCTTGCGGTTCAGTTTAGCGTAGTTTTCGAACTGTTCGGTGACGGCGCGCATCAGCGCTTCCAGTTCACTCGTGTCCGCGTCTGATGGTTCAATAACGCCAACTTCAGCAACATAATGGTCGCCGCGGTCATCCAGACTGTTCAGGCGTGCACGCTGGCCGCCTTCGACCAGCACTTTGACAGTGCCGTCGGGGAGTTTGAGTAATTGCAATATGGTTGCAGTCGTGCCGATCGCGTGCAGATCGTCTGCAGTTGGATCATCAGTGGATGGATCCTGCTGTGCGACCAGCATGATTTCGTTTTCACCTTCGTCCACCATTTCCAGGGCGCGAACAGACTTGTCTCGGCCCACAAAAAGCGGCGCCACCATGTCGGGAAACACAACAATGTCCCTCAGTGGAAGAACTGGGAGGGTTTTCGTCGTCATAATTGACTCCTTTGTCTCTGGCCCCGCTCAGCGGCGACCATCACCTTCACCCCGTTGTCGGATGATTCTGGCGTCTCGGTTATTTGATAACCGCAATCCCATACTTCAACCACAAAATAGCGGTGGAAATATGGTAATTTAATCCTATG
>Ga0316204_10007751_pt1 | contig 15417 bp, 3 predicted proteins | sample 6monrhotite_MG_2_FD_205661 | JGI IMG/M metagenome (GOLD analysis project Ga0316204, IMG submission 205661) | Microbial mat bacterial communities from mineral coupon in-situ incubated in ocean water Damariscotta River, Maine, United States -... | ecosystem: Environmental > Aquatic > Marine >...
GATTGTTCCAACAAGCCAACTCGTTTCCAGTTATCAAGGGTGCCAAAGCGCTCGTTTGCCGACATGCCATTAATAAATTCCAACTGCCGACCCGCGACTTTTGCCACGGGGTAGCACTTCAACACGCCAAGGTCTTCAACCACCCGGTCTGCGATCTCCTTAAGTGCAAAGTCATGCTCTATGCCAAGTTCATCACACATGCCGAGTATCAATGCCACATTGTAGGGGTGCTCTTGGTAAGGAAAGCGTTGCAGGATATCGGGTGTTAGCAGAGCGGCTTCTAACCATCCGACACTCCGCAGGTCAGTCTCCTGTCGGCGCGCTTCGTCACGTAGCAGCGGCAACATATTTTGCTCACTAGTAACTAAGCGACTTTTTTTAGGAATGAAGCGTTGCATCACTTGGGGAATATTAATCCCTGCTGGCCCTTGTAGATTTTCGTGATCAGGGTAGCAGTTGGTAATGGTTGCAATATCATCATTCATCCACTGCTGCTGAAGAATCGATACAAAATCCGGATTCAGCGCCATACATTCCCATAAAAAAATCTCAGCATCTAACTCGGTCGCAATCTGTAAGAGATTCGCCTGCTCCCAAATGGTGGCTTTATCATAGGGTCGGAACAGAAACATCTCTTTAAGCTCAGAGTACCCCCGAGAATAGATAAACATCGCTTCACAACCTGTGGTTTTCGACACCACGTTGTAGCCCATGGCATTAAATAACGCAGCCTTTAGACGCTCGGTCCCTGATTTTCCCCGTGTACCCCATCCACCAATTACCAACGGCAGACGTTTTCTTGCTTTACGAATACGCCCCACTAAATGGAGATGACGTACAAAAAATCCGATACAGCCAACTGCTAAAACCATGCTCAAATGCTGTAAGCTATTTTCATAAACGGAAACAAAATAATCTAAAACCCGATCGCTCCACTCGTAACCTGAAAATGGAATAAAAGCGGGGAAAAAACGACTGACAGCAGGATCAGAAGACCAGCGTTGGCCTTCATATTGATGGGGGATAAATGTAATCTTGAAGCCCAATGCAGACAAGGCATTAATGTAAGCCTCACTTGCATGTTGATCCCCTTCGCGCCAATTACGTAATTCTGCATATTCACTAAAGCGCCGCGTCAATTTTTGCATTATCCATAAACGCTTCAATAAACTGCGGGGGGGAGTCACTTCAGTAATACCTTCGCTGCTGATGCGACGAATTGGCATCACTTTATCTTGCTCACACGCGGATAAAAGCTCATCAACTAGAGGTAAATAATTACGCCATCCATCCTCATCCTCTATTTGTAACGGCTCACCGGGCACCTTGGTTTGCGCCTGCTCAGCCAACACCCCGGAGGGAATATAATGACTGCCAAAGTAGTGCCGACCAGTGGTGTGGGGAAAGCCTTGGCGCTTATCAGTGGACGGGTGAAAAAACTCATATAAAATTCGCCAAATACGGTGTGCAAAATGATCGCCGCGCATAATAGTAAGGGTTCGAGCGGTAAACGAAATGTCGAAGCCAAACTCGCGCTGAGCAATCAATGCCAAAACACGCCCTATCTCTAACTCATCCAATGCTGGCAGGCTTTTTCTTTTGATGCGCACCTTGCGCCCAAGGGGTAATGCCAGCACTCGTGCTTGCAATTGATCCAATGCCATCATCCGATCAGCTGAACTCTGGCACCATAACCATTCACGACACTGGGCAGCATAACGCCTGACCAACAATGACGACCCGGTACGATGCAACTGCTCCAACGCTGGAAGAACAGCATCCAACCACGTTTGTGCATGCCCACCATATTCGCTAACTAAGCGTTGATGACATTCAGTCAATACCTTTAAGGCCGTGCGTAACACCAGTATTTGCGCATCATTATTCATTACCTGAGTCAGCCACTGAGCACAGTTTTCATGCCACTCCACCTGACTCATTAATAACGGTAAATAGCATAATGCCGCCACACGTACAGATAGTTCCGGGTCAGAAAAAAGTAACTGTTGATATAACTTCTCAGATGAAGTTTTCTGGTGCTGGGCAATTCGCTGCAACAGTGCTTGGCGTACATAAGGGCTAGTATCTTGCGCAGCCAAACTCTCGTGTTCTTGGTATAGGTCTGCATTATTTGAATTGTTCGGTAGCAATAAAAGCGCACGGCGACGCACAAACAGATCATCCCCTGGAAGTGGTTCTCGTAATCGTAGCAGCACTAATTCAGAAAATGCTTGCTCACTGAGTAAACTTAAACAGGCCAATGCCTCGCACTGCACCCAGGTCACCTCTAATCGCTCATTCGCCAACTGACTTAACTCAGCTATAAAACGCTTATCAAGTACCTTATTACGCAGATCAGCTGAAACACCTTTAAGCGCACAATAGATACCATGCAGTGCCGATTGACGAATACGCTCATCACGGGCATATTTCAACAAAGGACGCAGCTGCTCTGCTAAACGCAACGCTTGCCAGCGCCGAGAGACAGCGGACAACTCATTGACACGACTTAGCCAAGCGCCGGCAACACATCCCAAGGAATCAACCAGCAGCACCATAAAGCGCTCAGTATCAATGAGACGTTTTAGATGCCGCTCTCTTACCGCATCTTCACTAAACCATCGTTCAAAGGCTTTTTTATCTTTCTCAATTTTTGCTTCACTTGCTCCCAGCGTAGCCGAAAATTCAAGAATATGATGACGCCGTTCATCCTCCGTTGCGGCATGGCGAAAGCGATGCTGAAAGGTTTGAACCTCACTTTCATATTGTGTCAGCTGAGCCTGTGCCTTGTTTAATTCCGCACTGATGAAGTTGCTAAAACGTCGCAACAACCAATCCAGGTGTTGCTCGTCATCCAATCTTTTTTCCGATTGCTTTTTTAACCATCGGGAAAATTTATTAATTAATTGATGATATTTTTTCTCATCAATCTGCATCAATAGTGCATTTTTATCAGCCAACAGAATATTGATAAGCTCGTTGCCCAACTTCATTGAAGATCACCCATCGTTGAAATACTGGGCAGGTGCCACTGCCGAACAGGTTTAAAGAAAATTTCTCCTGGTAAAAAGTCGCGATAAACCCGTCCTTGGGTATTGTGCCAAGTAACGCCCAACATAAAACCGAGTTGTCCCTCCTGTAACCGATAACTCAAACTACCCTGAACCTGCCAACGATCCCAACCTGAGCTCCAACCACCCCATTGGGCCTGCAACCTCAACGTCGTACTTGAAAGACTGTTACGCCGCTCATCATCGGCCAAGTAATATCGCTGTGCGAGTGAAAGGTCAAACTCTCCCTCCCCTACCAATTGACGCCACATCGCCGAAATACCCACGACATCTAGCAAGGTATCCCCCAGCGCATCATTACTATTCAACCACCCTTTAAACGTCCAAGCGGTATCCATCCAGGGTTGATAGGTATAACTATCTGCAAGCTGCCAGCCAATACGGTGCTGCTGTTTGTGCTGGGTAAAAAGATCTTGGTCTAGCCAGCCTTTTCGATAAGGATTAAAACGTAGACTCATGGCACGGTGAAATAATGTGAATTTAGGAATATGGTAACTTTTTAAGCTCAAACGATGCAGCTGATAGAGGGAACCATTTAAATGGGTTCCCCATTCTAGCTGGCCATTATCTGAATCTGGTTTCTGCCAATAGTTTTTCGCTTGTAACTGTCCACGCCATGCGGTCCACCAAGGGAGCCATTCCAGCGTTCCTTCAAGTGCTAAGCTGGGATTGCCATACTCTCTAATTCTCAAATCAGCCGAGAGACGTTTATAGAGTTGTTGATGTGAATTAAATTTCCGATATTGCACCCCTATCGCCATAAACTTTTCTTGATTTGCAACATCCTCTGGAAGATGACGCTGAACCCAATCAGCATGAAAACTGGTCGTACCATCTTCATGGCTAGCCGGCTCAAAAGGTGCGTGTTCAAACAAGGAGGCAAGCGATGATGTTTCCAGGGGTAATTCCAAGTGATTCGGCTCATCAATCACGCGAGGCTGATAAGCTGTCGGTGGCGCTTGCCATGCTTCATCTAACGCTAACTCAAACACTCTTAACAACGCCTCTGGCGCATCAAAACGGGGGCTCAATTCAGGCTGATTCCATCCCTCCCCCAGCGCCACATAATAATATTTCTCTTGATCCGCCACTCGCTCCAAAACCTGTAGTAGCTGAGGCCCTTTGATACGCAATTGCAGGGGTTCCTCCTGGGTAGCAACAAAATAGCTGCGTTGTGTTTCCAGGGGCCAAGGCTCGACTTTACCTTCGTTATCCTGTTGAAAAAGCCCCACTCGCAACAGTTGACCTGCAACACTTTCATCAATCCAAATACGCAGTTGATGCACACCACTAGGCATCGTCAATGTCTCTAGGTGACGGGGTAATGTCGACGTTAATTCAATAGCGGTAGGTGGCTGTTGGTCCAGCTGAACCATCACCCGAAGAGGTTGCTTTAGTGCATTTAAATCCTCTAACGATAATGCTATTTGCCAACGCTCTCCAGCAGCGATATGTCTTGAAAGCCCCCAAACGTTCGGCCCTAACAGACGAAATTCATTACTATTTAGCGGCGCTAATAGCGCATTGCGTAGACGTAACCCAGCCCCATCCGGTGACCAACCCTGCCGTGTAAGCAGGCGTTTGCCGGCACTTTGCAATACATTTTGTTGGAGTTGCCACTCGCCACCCCGTAAAACCCTGTTAGCCAATCGCCTAACTTGGGGACGATCAGCATATTGTTGCTGAAGCTGTAATGCACTACTCATGTAGTAGCGCTGCTGATCCGGCTTATGCTCCGACCACCAGAGCAGGCTACTCAACTGTTGCTCTGGCGTCTCTAAATAGCTGCTTTCACGCCAATCCCAAGGCTTAGGGATCATCCACGAGTCACGGTGGGGAATCACCCGGCCACGCCGCAAAATATCAATATTGTTAACTAAATAAAACGCTAGCTGGGGGTCTGGGTAGTTGGCTAAAGGTCGTAATGGTGCATCCATCTGTACATCAAACAGGGCAGCATGACCGGGTACCTTTAACTCAAGCTCATTTAGCCCCTCTGTTAAGTCAAACTCAATGGTATGTGCAATCCCTGGATGGCCTAAATCTGACGTCTCTAGTGCTAGCGAAGTTGATGGACGGCTGGCCAACAGCGGACGCTGCCAAACAGCAGCGTTATTTTTCAAATAGAGCCAACCATCCAACTCCACATCCGCATCATTTGATGGGTGTAACATACGGACATTGATACGTAATTTTCTCGGCCCAAGCACCGACAGCGTTAGTGGCACGTCTTTCTTGGACACATAAGCAAAACTATATCGATCACGCACTTGGTCATGAACGCGCACCCCACCTGCACTTGAGGTCACCGCAAGGCGTCCCGCTTCCTGCCAACGCCGAGGCCCAGGCAATGCTTGATAGTAATCGGGCCATGCCAGTAAACGCTTCGCTTCAATGGAATCATTTTGATCAAAAAGCGCCGTAATATCACCGCGCTGTAAATGCTCTAGCAAGGCTTCAGCATGTTCGCCTGCCTGACGCCACTGCACTTCTGCTTCGTCGATATCGCCCCACCACATCGCCTTATAGCCACGCCAATATGCTATCAATGGCGCATCCGTTAATTTTGATAATAACCCATCAAAACATTGCCAACACTGCAATTGATAACTGGCTGCAACCAGTGAAGGATTCAGGCGGGGGTTAGGCGCAAAAATCAAACCGAGCGTAAAAAAATCCTCCATTTTGGCCTGCAACGCCCAATGTTCTAGCACCTCAAGCAGCAGGGGTTCGGATTGTTCATGCAGAGCCGAGGCAACCAAAAGCGCATTATAAGCCGCTTGATTATCCCATAGGGAGTAATAGGCAAGCAGCTGCTGACGTGCCGCTTTACGTAACTCAGGGGCATGATGAAGAAAGGCATAACGCATCAACTCCCGCTCAGCTAGCCCATGCTCTGACAGCGCCATAAGCGCGCCCGCTTTACCGCGCAACGCCGCACGTTGCATATCCAGTGCTTCGCTACTGTTTTGCACTACATTCCAGGCTTCCAAGGCTTCCAAATAATCGCCATTACGTTGCGCATTAAGTGCTGTTTGTTGGTACTCATGCACGGCCTCGGGCTGTCGCGTATTTATCACCGAAAGTGGTGCGCGATCCAAGCGGTGCAGATAACCTTGCTGGGTATCTTGTAACTGACGAATAACCCCTGACCACTGTTTAGCTAAACGTCGTTGTGTATCGTCCATCGTCACCGGTTTATCTTGTAATAGCTGCCAGAAAAGAGATTTCCGCTGTTCAGTGGTCAATCGTTCTAGCAACACCATGCTATGAAATGGCGTCACCATATCAACCCGGCTGTTTAACTGCTGCAGATTAACCGAGAGCGATTGAGGCGCTATATCCACCGCGGGCAACACCATCTCGGCGTCGCGTTGAGATGCTGGCAAGATAAATTCCGCACTGGCAACACGGCTATAGCGACTCGCTTGCTGATAGAGTCCATAACGCCCACCCATGGTCATGGTATGTGAAAACAGTCCCAACTGTTTCATCGAGGCAAGTCCCGCCTCATAACCGTACAACTCATGCCAAACTTGCCAACGGGGGTCAATTTTAAATCGCTGTAAAACGCCATCGTTTGAGCGTAACTCCAAGAGTAACGGCTCGCGAATCGTCTCTACATCAATAGCAAGTCTCAGACGGTGTTGATGACGCTGTTCCGGTAGAGAAAAAACCAAAGGTTTTTCTTTTTCTACCAACTCAAAAAATCGGCCTCGCTCAATCGCTGAAAGCTGGGAAATTGACTGGCGCTTAGGGTAACGCCATGCCCATTCTTCACCATCAATAGGTTTCAGCTTAACGGGCACAAAACTACGAAAGGTGACACCACCTGAGCTTGCTTGATAGGGAGCCAAATCACCATAGCTAAAGTGTTCTTGTAACAAACGCTGCACCAGTTGCTGGTAGATCGTTAATGGACTACGTTCCATATGAACCAGAAGCTCATCCACCACCCGCACATGCTTTTCGTCAGCTAAATGCTGCTCTAACCAGCGTTCAACTTGCGGGTAGTTCTCTATGCTTAATGTCGGCCATGGGGGCAACTCAGAGCTAGATTCAAACAGCGCTGGACGATTCCACTTCGGCATCAATAAATTTTCTTCATCTCCACCCAGCACCCGCAACAGCAATTCACTGCTGCTACTCAACACCAGATGATGCTCCCCTTCAGGGATATCCAGGTAATGCCTTCGGGGATAACTAAGCACACTCCGATCATTATTCACACGACTCGGCAACACACTGTTGAGGCTGCTTTTAGCTAAGAAAGGCGTAGCGGCGATACCATCCAACGTATAATCAATTTGGTAACTTTGTCGCCCCTCTACCTGCTCATCAGAAAGGTAAAGATAATGTTCCAACAATAAACGTTGTGGCCCACTCACCTTCAACTCAACATTTTGCTTAGAAAGAAGGCGGTAAAATGGCAAAGCATGTTGCTGAACGCCGTGACGTAACATCACCTGTTCAGCATTTTTCAGCGCTATTGCCTCGCGATACAGCAAAGTATCACCCTCAGGCTCTGCCCGCGAAAAGAACAACGCAAAAGATAATGCCTCCTCCGGCTCGGTTGATTCAATAATAATCAGACGATCATCAATCTCAGCGGGGAGATAAAAAGAGTCTGCAACATCGCCTCGGATCAGCGACACTTCTCGCGCCATTAACGAGCCGTTGGAACTCCAAAGCTGAAGCTTATTTTCTGATTCTGATTGAGCCAAATCAATACGCAGTTGACGTCCGGCTGGCAACTGAATGACCAAAGGCTGCTCTTCCAGGCGCAACCAAGCAACGCCTTGCGAATCATTCACACCAGGACGCGGGCCTGAAATATGAAACGGCGCGCCCTCAAAATTATCCCAATAGATAACATTATAATGGGACGGCACGTACCGAAGCTCAGCCTCATCAAACTCTGCCAAAGAGACATTGACCCATAGCAGGTAGCAGATTAATAAAAATAACAGCCTCACCGGGTGATTCCTAACAAACTGTAATGCAACGCCTTAAGTTTAAAAATAGCCAAGGGGCAGAAAAAATTATTCATAGCGTCCCTCTTCACGAAAGAGTCGATATGACTCGACCGCCCCCGGCGTCAACTGACTCAAACTGAGGTAACCTGACGAACCAGAGAGCCGACGCAAGGTAATCTGATAATCACCGATTGCCAGGTCTTCATCCATGGGGATGAAAAAGCGCTCACCGCCATCTAACCACTGCCGCTGAGTTCCCCACAATGCGGTACGCTGCTGAAGGTTTGGCTTCAGTTCATAGATACGTTTATGTACTGTCCACCCCTTTAGTGGTAGGTTGAGCAGACGGTTATCCAGTGCAATAGTGGCTTCTAGTCGGCTAGGCTCCTTCTCCCCTATTGGTACGTGCCAAAGGGCAGAAAGAACCTCTGCCCCCGTAGATGCTTTAGGATAGCTAAAGCTCAGGTTCGAAGCATCAAAGCGGTTACTAAGACGCTTAATCAATGGCGCCTCACCTCGGGTATAGTTAAGATAAAATTCCGCCCCCTCATCAGCCACTATCTGTATGCGATGCTCGCCTGGAATCACTATCGGCAGACGCAACTCACCCCGTCGTTGCGCCACTTCCGTGCGATACCACTCTACGCCATCCAATAAGATACGAATCGTACTCGGGCTAGCGCTGTCCCGTTGATAAAAAAGGGTCGGGTGAAGCTGCGTCAACCACGCCTCACTTTGTAACGTCACCAAATGCTCTCTATTTACCTCAAAAGCATTAAAAATAGCCCCCAGAGATTCGCTACGTAAAGGTAAGCCCGGTTCGCGGGGCAGTAGCAGGTCTCTTGCAAGCCAACCACCCTGAGGGCGATACTCCTGCCATTGAAACTCACCTTGCAACAATCTGGGGTCATCTTCTGACGGTACGCTTTGCAGACGCATTAATATATTTTTCTTGGCCCGCTCAAGCTGTTCTCTGTTCGACGGTAACAAAACAAACCAAGTGGGTTGTTCATCCTTTGCCTGACCAAAATAATCCTGAGGAACACGGATCAATAGCGGTAATTCATAAGGTCGGCTATAACCGCTTATCAACAAGGGAGAAGTACTACGAAAACGAACTTTATACGCCCGCTCATCAAAATTAAAATAATAACGCTGGGGTAAGGAGAGGTAACGTCCCGACTCTTTGTCGAGTGACCTATCATAGTGTGAGAATTGAAAATGGTAATCGATCTTACCATCCCTTATCACTTCACCGTGACGATCCAATATCTGATATTCGACATCTGCCTCGCTGATATCAGGCAAGCCTGGGTCAATAACACTACGACGAAAATCAAAACGCGCGGGCATAATTTGTTGGTCATAATGATCCACCTGAAACTCAACCCACTGCTCCGGTGACATAAAATAGCCACGCAGGTAACTGGTCTCAGGGGTAATCTCAAGGGGCGGCTCGCCCTCAACTAAGAATGCACGCACCAGTAACGGTACATCACTGCGAATGTCTAAAACCCCATGATCTAAAATGTGCTGAAAAACCCCTTCGCTTTGCGTGATCGACTGCGTAAAGTGGTTACGATTATTCACTCCCGGACCTGACCAGTGAATATCCACGCGGCCATCCCAAGTTTGAGCCGGGTCTAACGGCGAAAACGCCAAACGCACATTACCCCCGCCATAGGGTACTGTGACAATCCCATTTACCCAGCGATCAATCCATAGTCCCGCAGGTTGAATATCATCCCCTTGAAGCTCCGGCAACTCTTCATAATCCCTTAAAGTATAAAGCGCTCGATCTCGATAATCTCGCCCTCTCACCCCAACAGGTCCAATAGGTTGCCACATATTAGTTAACAAGTTGCGTTTTTCCATCGAGGAAAGAGACGTATGCTCATAGATGCTGCCCCTCGCCAAAAACTCACGTTTTTTTTCACTCATCCGCGACCATTGATAAGCCAACTTGTGATCTGACACACTATCACGGACATATGACCTCACCACCACATCTGCCAAGTTTGGATCCTGACTATGCAAACGCATACGTAATCGCCGAGGGTTTTCCATACCATGTAGGTTAATCATCATCAGGCGGCCATCTGCAGGCAGTAACTCACCCTCGGTATAAAACTGCCGAGGCACCTTACCTAATAACTCATCCTCTTTAGGTTTCGAGACGTGGCTACGGTGGTGATAAACCACCTCTCTTAATAACTGACCATCATTATCGAGCAATTGGTATTCAATCACGTAAGGGTATTGCTTATCCTCCAACTCCCACTCTTCATTTATTAAACTAGCATTGCTGAGTACACGAATCACATTTTGCTGGTCTGGAATATCAAACTCCAACCACTGTTTCGAGGTCAAAACAAACCCGACACTGCCCACGCCCTGATCAATCCACTCAGAGCGATATTGTGCTTGCTGATAGTCTTGGTACAAGTTTATTGATTTGTTGACTAGCCACCAGGCAAAAATGCACAACAGCAGTAGCAAGATCAGCCGTCGTAAACGTCTCATCCTCCCCCCCGTAACAATAACCAAGCACTTCGCGTCTCTAAATAACGCTGTACGACAGTCTCATCCACAGGCGTTTTAAGAGTGGTAACTCGACTCTCTGCCCCTCTAGGCGACAAATTCAGCAACGCAACAGAATTATCCTGGCGAATCGACAAAAAAGATTGTCGAGAATCACGATCTACCAGCAAGGCATAACGGTATTGCGGCCACTCTTGTAGTACACGATCCAAAGAGACAATATTACGATACCGAAGATAATCAGCCACAACCGACTGGAACTGAGGAGAAATATCCCCTTCAGAAAGCAGATCATAGGATTTAAGATAGTCCGTCAGATCCGCCTCAATAAGCGGAATACCCAATGCTTGAAATTGTTTAAGAAGCTGCTGATTATCACTCTGTTGGCGATAACTGGCACGGGTTGTTGGAGATACCCAAATGATGCCAAAATCTTTATTTGCACTGGCATTCACATAAAGTGACTGGGGTACACTGCCCACCTCATAACCCGTGGTATCAACACTGCCATCCACAAACTTATAAACAAAACCATCTCGCTCAAAAATCTCGATCAAAGCTTCAGCTTGGGGATGTAACCCTCCTTGCAGATTTGCCCCAGAATAAAATGCTAACAGCAGATCAGCACTTGGCATTGGTAAATCACTGCGAATACCAAATGCGCGACTATGCAACACCAACAATGACTCATCCTGCAGTTCGCGTAAAACCACCTGATTAACTAACGTGAAAAGGCTCTGGATATTAGAGAGACGAATGATATCGGAGCTACCATCTAAATTACTAAAAGGGTGCGTACCAGCCAATAACAATACCCGAGCCTGTAATCGCTCAAACATCGCCACGCCAAACTCAAAACTATTTTGTTCATACAGTGGTCGTGGCACCTGAATCAAGAAGTCATTACTCTCACCTAGGCGAAAAACATAACTCCCCCAGTATCGCACCTGCTCGGAAGAGGGTGATTCACGTAAAATAATATAATCCTGAGCACTCTGTTGATGGTGATAACGTACCACTTGGTAATCAAGCACGGCTGCCGCTTGCCCAATGACCACCAAGCTATCCATCCCCTCGCTACTCCACTGCCCTTGGCTATATTCATCCTTAATCAGCCTTAACAGTGGCGTGACCACCTCCTCATCGAAAAACAGTAACTCTTCTGCTTTAGGAAGCTGATATAAGCTCGAACCCCGCGGCGCAATAGCACCTTTACCTGTGACCAGCCACTCTTGCAGATAACCATCAATCCGTTGACTCATTTGTTCCAACGGAACTTGTTCCCCGAGGCGCATACCGCGGGTAACCAGACTCCGCATATCCCGATGGTTTAGATATAATTCAGCAAAGCCACGGCGGCTTTCTGAGCGTTGTAGATTATCAAACGGAGTATTTCTCCAGTGAATTTCATAGCTATCTAGAAGCTCTTTTAAACGCACTAAATCCACACCGTCGGGCAACGTTCCCTTTACCCATAAAGCACTCTCTGGCTCTTCCAGTGCCAATACATTGGCATCCTGTCGAATCCCTGCCAAAGTACGTACCACAGAAGGCGTATAGCCCCGCACTTGTAAAAGATTGAGGCGATTATTGTGGCGATGAAAAGCGTTATAAATAGTCTGCGGATTTTGCAACACATCGGCACTACCATCGGGATTAACCTTGCGTTTCGAGCCTGCAATCGCCAATGCAGAAGCATCTAATAAACTCAACAACCACACCCCGGCCTCAATACTGCCTTTTTCGTCTAAGGGCGCAGGTACCTCAATTAACATTGAATCAAGTGCCTTCAAGTTGTAAATATAAACACCCCAACCTCGCGCAGGTGCCATCTCAGAGAGATAAAGATAATCCTGATCCACAATACTTAATTGAAAATTAACCTCGGCCAACAAACCTCTTGCACTCTCTAAGTGTATAGATTCACGACTACTACGAAATTGATCCAGATACACCAGCGCCTCACTAAACCGGTCAATGTCTGCAATACTGGGCATTCTCATGCCACTGCCACTATTACTCTGGTAGAGAATCACTTTATCTTGGTTAATTCTCTCCACTAAAGAGAGTCCATCTTGCAAAGGTAATTCGGCTGCTACATGAGCCTGCGTATCACTAGGCTGTGTCCAATGAAAAACAGGTAATAATGTCAACGCAAATCCAACCCCCCCCCCGACTAAAACGCCGACTAACGAGGTTTGCAACGTGGTTCTAGTGAGGCGGGTGGCGATATCTTTATCGTGCATTTTAACCGCCATCAACGTTGCCAGCAGATAACCAAATGCATAGCTATCAGACACTTTGAACTCTGGGAACCAGTTAAGCACGGCAAAACCCAGCAATAATTTGTACATAAAACCAATATTAAAAAACAGCAGTAACTTACGCCCCCCTTCAATATTAACGTTGCTTAGTAACGACGTACGTAGAAGAGCTAAAGCTATTAAATAAATAACCCAAGCCTCAACAAACGAAGTAAGAATTTTTAAGGGTTCATGCCACTGCAGTGCCAGCAGCGCAGGAATCAAAATACCATTGTATTCCCAGCCATAATGAAGGTTCATTCGCGAGGCAATTAACGCCGCAACCAATAAAATAATATACGCCTTGGGTGAGGCCAGGATATTCGCTGATACCCCCTCGTACATATACCCTAGGTTACTGATACTAAAATTGGTCAACTCCATCAAGCCATAGCGCACGACTAAATAAGTCATACCAATCGTGATCAACATCGGCATTAAGCCGCGCTTTAAACCCGGTTTCCAAAGCTGATTCGCCATCAATGAAACCACCACTAAGCCGAAGCTATGCAGGTTACTTTGGTAATCAAAACTTATTTGAAATTGCTGCTCAAGTTGCAGGCCTAACCAAGGGAAAAATAGCGCATCACAAACCAAGCGCACCACGATACTAGCCAGCACAAAAGCAAAAAATCGATCCCGCCCAAACAAACTTCCCCACCAACCAAATCGGCTAAAATATTCCGAATATGCTCTTACAATTAAATAGGTGAGTAACGCTTCAAATAAAATGGCAGCAGCAGCCCATGGCTTAACTAGCAGCAGGGGTACCAAATAGCCAGGGACAATCAGGCCAGATAAAGCCCATCCATAACGAAGATTAAAAAAGACAACAACAAAAACACCAATCCATACGGTGGTAATCACAGAGCTAGATAGTCCGCCTTCAGGAAAAAGGTAGAGGGGGAGGAACTCCATTCAAAGTCCCTTAAATAACAGGATTAAATCAACGCCACTTGTCATCTCAGCGCCCTTCACGATAAGCGACGTACCGCAGAAGCACTTATTAGCTCAAGAAGGATACCTACCGTTTCAAATGGTAAAATATCATCGCCTGTTAACTCAACCTTACTCTGACGAAAAACCGGGCGTAAGCTAAGCACAAACTGCTCCTTTTTTGCATTCACTGGTGTCACCGAAAGCACTTCTTCCTCTTGATCCACAATAACGGTACGTAAATAACGTCTCCCCTCATCCAAGCTCACGCCAGTTAGGTTTACAATCAAGTCCAGCGCTGTCATGTCGTACGCAGCCAAATCCACCTCTTGCATTAAACGGGTCATTTCCGCATTAATTTGTAAAACACTACCAAACAGGTCGTACAATACCGCCGCTGTACCCATGCCGGAAAAGACATCCTCAAAGCTTTGCAGACGCTTATCCATCAAGGCTAAAACTTGCGCAAGAGAGCGACTAATTTGATCTCCCCCCTCCAAGCGCAAATATTTTGAGAATACCCGTTGTTCATCAACAATCTTTTGTTTCCACTGCTGGCGATGGTAGAGCAACTCAGCAATCTGCTGTGAGAACTCATCGATAGGCTGCTCAAAGTTAGCGATTAACTCTAGCTTCACTTTATCCACCGAGAACGCCCAAAAACCAAGTACCTCACCTGCAAATATCAGTGGTGAAAGGTATTGATATTCATCATCGCCCATATCGGCCAAATAGCTCTTCTCTAAACGCAATGGCGCATGTAATTCAATGGCAGTACTGTACGGCGTGCGCAGATAATCACGACGCATCTCACCAATATCATCCAAGCTACAATTTAGTGCTTTAACCTCCCGCACACGGTGATCCCCAGGCACCCTCTCAAGAAAAATTAATCGATTAAGATCCAAAAGCTGGTTAACTAAAGTAATCACCCGAGACCAATGCTCCTCCGTGGCGAAAAAACTAGACTGCATCCCCTCCATGGATAATTGCGATGATCGCTTTGCCACCATCTTATATATCTGCTCTGTCTGGTTAATCGCTTGTGAGCGCTGTACCAAAACATACACAACAACCTGTAACAGTAAAATTTCAGCCAATGGTAGCCAAAAATGAAAAAACCATAGTGCAAGTGCGGCAGTGGCGAGATATACAACCAGCAATATAACCGCTATACGCATAGCGGCTAAAATACCGCCCCACTGAAGGATTATTAAGCTCAAAAAGGCAATAAATAGTAATAGAAGAATCACTAGCCAGGTAGGCGTCGTGCTGATGTAACTGCTATTGACGAGTGAATCGATACCAAACCCATAAAACTCCAGTAGAGATAAGCTTTTTTCACCGTCTCCTAGTGGAGTAGGCAGGCCGATCTGCTGTGCAGGATCATCCAACCCAATCAGCACAATTTTATTCTCGACTAACTCTGGTACAACACCGCGCTCAACGACTCGCTCAACGCTCACTCTAGGCAGCGAATCTCGTCCAGCCAAAAAATTGATCATGTAATCAAAATTTGAATCTTGAGAGGAGCTAAACTCGGTGGAGAGCCTGGTCGCTACCACCCATTCAAACGTGTCATAGCCTGTA
>Ga0316204_10007753_pt1 | contig 15416 bp, 13 predicted proteins | sample 6monrhotite_MG_2_FD_205661 | JGI IMG/M metagenome (GOLD analysis project Ga0316204, IMG submission 205661) | Microbial mat bacterial communities from mineral coupon in-situ incubated in ocean water Damariscotta River, Maine, United States -... | ecosystem: Environmental > Aquatic > Marine >...
TGATGGCGAAGCTGCGGACCCCCTCGGCACACAGGTACTGGCCCATCGTGCGATCGATCACGGGCGGGTCGACCAGGAACTGCTTGGGGATCAACGCATCCCCGTCGTACTGGAGCATGCCGGCGTAGAAGACGTCGGGATGGGGACGAGGGTGCTCGTGGTCGGTGTCGTCGGTCCTGTCGAACGCGTCGAAATCGGCTTCTTCGTAGGCCCGGGAGATCTCGATCGCCCGGTCTCCTCGGAAGTTGAACAGGATCACGGCATCGCCGTCGCTCATCGTGCCGACGGGGGTTCCTTCGTCATCGACGACCACGAACTCGCCGAGGTACTGATCGCCGGTGTCGAGGCCTTGCTCGTCGGCTTCGGCATACATCGTCTCGACCGCCTCGGTTGCGGATTCGAAGGGCTGGCCGGTGCCGTGGGTGTGACAGTGGTAGCCGCGTTCGACCATCGGCCAATCGGCCCCGTAGCGGTCCATCGTGATGGTCATGCGGCCACCGCCCGAGGCGATGCGATAGTCGTTCTGCTCGCTTGCGTCGTTGATCTCGGCGAGGACGGCTTCGGTCCGGTCGATGTAGGTGAGTGCGGATCGGGCATCGACGTCGCGGCCGTCGTGGAGGATGTGGACAGCGACGCTCGTGACTCCCTCGGAGGCTGCCCTGCGGAGCATGGCGTAGAGATGGTCGGTGTGGGAGTGCACGTTTCCGTCCGAGTGCAGGCCGAGGAAGTGCATCGTTCCCGAGCGGCCGTGCTCGATGGCGGCTCGCCAGACATCGGATTCGAAGATCGATTCGTTGTGAATGGCGGCGTTCACCAACTTGGCCCCTTGGGCAAAGATACGGCCGGCTCCGAGGGCGTTGTGGCCGACTTCGCTGTTCCCCATGTCGTCGTCGGAAGGCAGGCCGACGGCTGGGCCATGGGCTGCGAGTTCGGTGGCCAGGGCGCTGCCGGTGAGGCTGTCGAGTGATGGCGTCTCGGCTTCGGTGACGGCGTTGCTCGGACCCTGTGGTGCGACACCGACCCCATCGGCAACAACGATGAGGACCGGGCCCGTGCGGCCGGTGAATGACGGGTGGGGATCCAGATGGAGGGCCATTCGGCGAGTCTACGGAGCACCGGTGATGCCGGCGGCTGCGGTCGGGGTCGATCTCGGGCACACTTTCGAACATGGACGACATCACTGGTTCGGGCGACGACGCACGCCGCAGTGAGGGAGCCCCGTCGTCGGATGGGCGGAGCCTCCAGAGTCGGCTGCTGTTCCTGGTCGTCGGTGCCGTCGCTGTGGCCATTGCCTACTTCGTGGGTGGTGCCGTGTTGCCGAGATGGTGGGCTCAGCGGGTCAGCGATGTGACCGACGGTCGTCTGATTTTCGGAAACATGCTCGGTTTTGTCTCCGGGTTCGTCTTCACGGTGTTGCCGTTGTTCGTTCTCGCCGTTGGTTGGCGGCTCAGGAAGAGCTGGAAACGAGCGCTGTTGTTCCTTGCTGCCGCGTTCATGGTCGCCACGCCCAACCTGCTGACGCTCGGCATCGTGCTCGGCAATGGTGACGCCGCCCACGCCGGTGAACGAATTCTCGACGTCGATGGTCCGGGTTTCCGCGGTGGGAGCCTCGTCGGGGCGGTGGTCGGTGCGTCATGCGCGGTTGCATTGCTGTGGCTCATCGGTTCCCGTCGCCGCAACAAGCAGAAGGCCTCGGATCTGAAGAGCGAGCTCGAGAATCGCTCCTGACGGGCACGGCCTTCCGCCACTGTGCTGAGCGATTCAGCGAGTGATGAGGCCCCGTGCCTCGGTCACCGTGACGGGGCGGCTCACCGTGATGGCGAGACCGGGAAGGTTGATCGCAGCAGGGTCACAGAGCCCTGGCGTACATGCGAACGTGATGTCGTAGTTGGTGGTCACGGTGAGATCGATCGTTGTGCCAACGGGTGTCGTGCGGGTGTAGGTGGCACCGCAGCTGGTCGCCTCGTCGTCGAGGGCTCCGGTCCACGGGGTTCCGGCCCCACAGGTGATGGAGGTGTTGACGTCGGCCCCGGTGATCCAGTCGGTGCTGACGGGCGTGACGGTCGCGGTCACCGACAGGCCGAGACCGGCCAGTGACGCGGTGCCCGAGACAGGTACCCAGCTCGATTCTGGAATCCAGAGCCAGACGGGGAGCTGTGCGAGGAAGGGCGTGTCGAGACCGTCGGGTGCTGTTTGCGGGGTGAGTTCAGGCACGGCGATGGCAGAACGGGCGGCTTCGGCCAGCGCGTCGATGACGGCCGGGGGTGGTGGGTCGCCCTGTTCCCACACGGCCCAGTTGAACCCGTTGAAGATCCGATCGCGGCAACTGACGAAGACGTAGGTGGCGTCGCTCGTCGCCATCTCGGGGTTGGTGATGTCGAGGATGATGCCGGTACCCCCGGCGTAGTCGATGGCGCCTTGTCCGCTCAGCCCCCCGAGGACGACGCATCCCTCCAGTGGACTGGTGCCGATCTGGACCGACCCGCCATCGGACCACGCCGACACCTCGAACACCACTCCCGTCGGGGTTGGAGTTGCCGTGAAATCGGTCTCGAAGTTCCCGTTCCCCACGCCGGCGAACGCGGGCGATTCGCAGAACACGATCACGACGGCGAGGAAAACAGCAACTAGCGATCGCATGCTTCCGCCTCGGAGCCTTCGAAGGAGATGCGCTCGACCTTCCACGTCCCGGCTGCAACGCGTTCGAGGTCGTAGCGAAGCACGAAGGCAGTCCTGTCAGCCGGCACGAGCAACTCGCCCTCAGCGGAGTACGTCGCAAGGGCGTCGAGGCCACACTGGAGGTGCGCAGCGGTCGTGTCGCTGGTGATCTCGGTGCGGATCGGAATCCCGGTGAAGGTTCCGACGACCTCTCGTCCTTCGGCTCTGGTGCTCAAGGTGTTCCGGACGGTCGCCTCGAGGGCCTGCCCCGTTGCCACGTCCTCCATCCGCGAAACAGGTTCGTCGGGGTTGGTGAGCACTTCGACCTGAACATCACGGGATGCCTTCACGGCAGCTTCGACCTCGGTGATGCGGGGATCCTGCGTCGTGGTGGTTTCCTCAGCTGGCGACTCCCCGGGGAGTGCTCCCGTGGTCGGAGGCACGGTGGTGATGGGTGTCGAGGTCGGTGCCAGTCGCACGGTGGGGACCGGTGCCGCTGCATCGTCGCTGCACGCCGCTGCCACGCCCAGCAGCGCAACCAGCAAGGGCGCCAACAGCAGCATCGCGAGCCAGGTCGGGGATCCAGACGTGGAAGTGTGAGCGCAGTTGGTCATCGAGAAAGGTCACTTGGTGGTCGAGCCCGCCCACCGTACGCGGTGCCTCGAGCCTCGGAAAAGGGTGAAACTACCACCTGAAACAGCAAACAACTACGCTCAATTACTACCAACAAAGCACAAATGCAGTACAAACGCGTCGACGATCAGTACTTCCCGTCCTCCACACCCTGGCGGAACTCGTTCGCCCCCATTGCTTCCGCGACGACCTCGGTGGTTGCCCTCGCTGATGCCGATCGGGGGAAGCCCATCAGCGCACCCAGCTCGCCGAAGTAGTTTCCTGCCGGAATCATGGCCAGGGACTCTTCGGTGCCGTCGCCGACATCTCGATAGATCTCGACGTCGCCCTCTTCGATCACGTAGACGAGCTCGGCATGTTGTCCCTGCAGGAAGATCACCTCACCTGGCGCATAACGAACCCTGACACGTTCCGGCTCGATGGCAACACCACCGGGAGCCATGTGGACGACTCGATCAGCGACAGGGACGAGTCGACCATCGTGGGTCGACACGATGATCACTCGGCCATCGTCGCGAAGCTCGCGGAGGAGTCGGATGACCGCTTCGGCCTGGATGTGGTCGAGGTTGGCCGTTGGCTCGTCGGCGATGAGCAGGAACGGATCGGTGACGAGACCTCGGGCCACGGCGACCCGCTGTTGTTGCCCGCCGGAGAGCTGCGACGGTTTGTGGCCGGCGCGGTCTGCCAGCCCGACGCGTTCGAGGAGTGCATCAGCTCGGGCATAGGCGTCGGCCCGTTTGACCTTCTTGTTGATGAGCAGGGGAACGGCGACGTTCTCTCTCGCCGAGAGCGACGGAATGAGGTTGAATCCCTGGAACACGAAACCAACCCGGGTCCGCCGGTACTGATCACGGCTCGGACCGTTCAGTTCGGTCAGATCCGTTCCTTCGATCTCGATCGAGCCCGACGTTGGCGACAACATGGCACCGAGACACGACAGCAGCGTGGTCTTCCCGGAGCCGGATGGCCCGAGCAGGACCACCAGCTCGCCCTTGTCGGCGGTGAACGAGAGGTCATCGAGCACCCGAACGACGTAGCCGTCGCCTCGATACTCCTTGACGAGGTTCGTGACCTCGAGTGCGCTCATCCTGTACCCCCGAACGCAGCGGCTGGATCGGTCCGACTCACCCGTCGCACACCGAACGAGGCCGAGAGCAGGCCGACGATGGCGGCGACGAGTGGCACCATCCAGTAGGCCGACGTCGGAACGTCGACGGCGAGTGGAAACACTGGCTCGACGAGTGTTGCGATGATCGCGGCGATGAACGAGCCGAGCAGGGCGATGATGATGGCCTGGATGGCAAGGCCGACGCCGAGGTCGCGACCCGAGGCTCCGACCGCCTTGAGCACAGCGAAGTCGCGGCTGCGTTCGATTGCCGACAAGAAGATGACGGCCGCGACCACGATGGCGGCGACGGCCCAGAGCAGGCCTCGGATGAGGTCGATCGATGCGATCGCCGATTCGATCGGGCCCAACGCATCGGCCGCGACTTCGTCTGCGGTCAGCGACACCGTGCCGGCAGGCAGCGAGACAACATCGGTTCCGATGAATGCCGTGACTCGCTCCCTGCTGTCGAACGTGATGTCCTGCGCGACACCGAGATCGAGGAAGGCGAAGGGCAGACCGGCCAGCACGGTCGTGTCGTTCGTGACACCGACAACCACGAGGTCGGCGCCACCGATCGAGATCTGTTCGCCGATGGCCAGACCGAGTGTGTCGTCCACGACGACCTCACCCGGCCCCGCCGGAGCGCGGCCGTCGTCTGGGCTCGGACTTCCAGGGCTGCCGGCCACATGGCCGAAGATGACGGTCTCGGTGTCTGCGCCGTCAGCGGTGATCAGGGTGCCCCGAGAGACGACGACGGGCGCCACACCCGGTCCGAGTTCGTTGCCCATCGTCAGGGGCAGGGCCGATACCGACGTGATGGGGCCCGACACACCCTCGGCCACGATCCACTGATCGGCACCGATCGAGTCGACCATCTTCTGCGATTCGGTCTGGAGCTGATGCACGAGACCGGTCATCAGGAACAACAGGGTGAGGATCAGCGTGACGAGGAGTGTGACGACGGCGACGCGGGTTCGTCGGTGTTGCAGATCACGAAGCGTGAGCAGAAGCATGTTCTGAGTCCCCCTCTCTGCGCGAGCGATACTCGGACCACCAGGCACCGACCCGATCGACTGCTGCCTCGTAGCCACGCGCACTCACGGCGTCGACCGTCTCGAAATCGAGCAGGCTGACGCCCTTCAGTTCCAGATCGAGATAGAAGTCGACATCCCCGGACTCGACGGTCCGAGCCCGGTCGCGGGCCGAGCCGATGAGCATGGTCCGCATCAACACGGCGACAACTCCCGGATACTGATTCTTCTTGCGGCTGATCTGTTCTCGTAGCGCCGACCATCCCGATACCGAAAGACCGTAGTCACCCTTTGCTCGTGGCCCGAGCGGGGGTGCGACGTCGACGGCGATGATCGTGCCGATCGACGGGTCGTTCGAGACGAGGTCGACCGGCAGATTGTCGAGCACTCCTCCGTCGATCAGCAGGTCGCCCTCGAACGGAACGGGTGGGAGCACGCCGGGAATCGCCACGGAGGCTCGGACCGCCAGATCGGTCGGACCGCGGCGATGTTGCATGACCTGCGAGGTCGTGAGGTTGGTCGTGACACAGGAGAAGGGCAACCAGAGATCTTCGATGTCGATTCCGCCCCACTGGTTCTGGATGTTGGCTGTGATCCGCTCGCCTTTGACGAGCGAGACGACGGGAATCGTGTAGTCGAGGAGACCCTTGAATGCCGCCTGGGTGACCTCGACTCGTCGAGAGGCCTCGATGCGCTGGGCGAATCCTGCGGCGATCACCGACCCCATCGAAGCGCCGGCGATGCGATCGACCGGGACACCGTGTTCTTCCAGGGCTGTGAACACGCCGAGGTGAGCGAACCCCCGGGCGCCACCACCGCTGAGGACCAGGGCGATACCTTCACCCACTGCGAGCCGGGCCAGTCGGCCGAGATCACTGCTCGAACCGGCAGCGAGATGGTGGATCTCGTCGACGCCGTATCGGTCGCGCATCGCGGCGGAACCCGTCGGCCGTTCGGTCCCGGGGGGGTGATTCAACCCGAGCCATGCCGGCGTGTCCTCGGGAACTTCGCGCAGAACCGATCGGATGTGTCCCTCTTCTTCCGGTGGTGGGTCGGCAGAGCACACGATGACCACCTGGTCGGCATGGCGGAGTGCTCGTTTGGTCCAGTCGGGCTGGTCCAGATGGCCTTCGAGGAGCACGTGGGCATGGTCGGCATCGGCCTGATGGAGGAGCTCGATCAGGCGAACGTCGCCGACCTCACCCGGCTGGGGGCCCGAGGACCCGGGTTGGCCGAGCATCGCGTCGACTCGGGCCGCCGACAGGTGGGCGGTCGAACCGATCTCGTCCAATGCATTCGCCATCTTCGTCGTGACGAGCCGGGTGTCGACAGGTGCGGTCACGACGATGCAGGCAGAGCGGCCGAGCTCCGACACGCCGGAGGTCTCCGTTCCGGAACGGTCGATGATGCGACGAACGAGGCCCATCGCCAACTGCGGGTGGTGGGAGGTCAGCGTCGCAAAGTCCGTGCTGGAAAGGCGGGCCAGCCCGGCATCGCGTAGTGCCTTCACGGTGGCGGTTCGCGGCCGGTCCTCGAGGAGGCCGAACTCGCCGATGATGCCGCCGCGGCCCACCTGGACATGCTGCTTCTGGCTTTCGTCTGCGACCAACAGTCGCCCGCTCAGTACGAGATAGGCCGAGTCGGCGTCGTCACCCTGCTCGAAGAGGATGTCGCCCGCAACGAGGTGCAGCCAGCTCACCCTGGTGGCGATCGCGGCGATCACGTCGTCGTCATCGGTGTCGAGCTCCCTGGCCAAGAGGGTCGCGACGCGCGACCGATCGGTCCGGTCCCTCGCCTCGATCATGACATCGGCGGATTCGTCCGGATGCCGACCGAACACGTCCTGGAGATCGCCGCTGTCGATGACGGTGACGACGGTGGGCTCCGTCGCCCGAAGCGATGCCGTCCTGCGCCCACCGACCAGGGCGGTGATCTCACCCACCAAGGCACCCGGTCCGTACCGACTCAGCACCACCGGTCCGTGAGCCCCACCGACCGACGCTTCCAGCTCGCCGGAGTCGATGACGAAGGCTTGGCTGCTCGTTTCCCCCTCCGAGCACAGGAGATCACCGGCAGAGACCGTTCGGCTCGAGCCCACGCTGCGGAGGTCCTCGATCAACGGTCGATGCGGCTCTTCGCCCACTCTGGTGCCATCCCCCCCCGGTCAGGATCCGGCGGCAACCATATGCTGGTGAGGAGATCCTGTCCAAAGCCTTCGCTTCGCCGCTCAGTAACAGATCACGCGGTTTCGACCGGAACGCTTCGCTTCGTACAGGGCGGTGTCAGCGAGTCGGAGCAGTTCTCTCACACCGGCGAGTGGTCCTTCGGCAACGCCTGCGCTGATCGTGACAGCCAACCCGACGGCGATCGTCTCCCAGTCGGCATGGCGCAGTGCGGATCGGATCCGCTCGGCCAATGCTGCGCCCGTTGCTCGGTTGCTGTCGACCATGAGGATCACGAACTCCTCACCGCCGAAGCGTGCGACCAGGTCCTCGTCTCGCACGACCGTTCGCAGGGTGTCGCCGACCAGGCGCAACACCTCGTCCCCTGTCTGGTGTCCGAAGGTGTCGTTGACCTGCTTGAACCGATCCAGATCCAGCGCGATCACGGTGCCGCTGCGGTCCGACCTGGCCAGCTCGTCCATCCTCATCTCGAGCCAACGGCGCGAACCGAGGCCGGTCACGGCATCTTCCGATGCCTGCTTCGCCAGTTCGTCTGCCCGCCGACGCAGCTGCGATCGGGCCTTTTCCAACTCGGCCCGTTGCGAGATCTGGTGGGCAAGTCTCCCGACCTGATGCTGTTGCCAATGGCGAGACAGCCGGGCCACCTCACGAGCGTCGTCCAACGCACCCATCAGATCCATCGACACGGCGCGGGCCGCGGACCGTTCGTTGTAGGCCCGGAGCACCCGGTGCTCGTCACCGGCAGCGACGAGTTCGGGAACGGCATCGTTCAGCAACCGCTCGGCATGCTCCGCCTCTCCGAGTTGGCGGAGCACGGAGGCCGTCACGAGTCGATGCCAAGCAGCCAGACGGGGTGCGGTGTTCGGATACGAAATGGCGCCCTGCTCGAGCACGACCAACTGTGCTGCGAACTCGGGGCGTTCGGCGGCCAGTGTCGTCCGAACGGTGTCGTGTTCGTTCGGGAGGTGCTCGAGCAGGAGTCGCTCTGCGCGCATTCCTGATCCGAGCACAGCGCGTTCCATCGGATCAGCACCGTCTGATGTCAACCAGCTGATGGCGTTGTCGACGTCGTCCATGAGTGCCGGTCGCTGATCGTCGGCGAATCCTGATGCTCGAGCGGCCGCAGTCGCGCAATAGCCGAGTGTGTAGGCGACCACTGATCGCGTGGTGGGATCGGCCAGCTGCATGGAACCGTGGAATGCCCGTCTCGAGGAAGCGATGGCGAGCTCGAACGCGCAGAGCTGGCTGAAGACCATCGCCATGGCGTTGGCAGCGCGGACCAGACTCTCATCTGACAGATCATCGGCAGGGAGCAGCACGAGCGCATCGACCGCGAGGTCGATCGCTGTGGAGATGTCTCCTGTCCGCTGGGCCATGCCGGCCGCGCATGCAGTGGCGAACGCCGCGGTCGACAGATCTTCGGCTTCGAGAAGGTGGTGCACGCTCGCTCGTGCATCAGCAGCCGCCGGGTGCATGTCGGCCAGGCCTTGCTGTGCAAGGGCCCGAGCCAGCAGAAGTCGACCTCTGTGGCCAGGATCGCCGGTGGAATCGAGTGCCTGGTCGATGGCGCGCAGCGTCTCGCTGGGATCGCTGAGGAAAGCGGTGCGACGCGACGCGGCAATCAGCTCTTCGACTCTCGACGAATCCACGATGAGATCATCGGCAGGGTTCGGCTCGAAGATGAGCTTTCGATTCCCGGGCCCAGCGGTGTCAGACTGCGGCGTGACCACGATCCGGGGTGTCGATTTTGCGTTCGACCGCGTCGGTACCGGCTCCACCTTCGTCTGGGGCCACGGACTGAAGAGCAGCCGCCGGATCGAAGACGAGTCAGGGCGCATCGATTGGTCGGTGGTCCGCCAGGTAGCGGACGTTCTCCGCTACGACGCTCGAGGACACGGTGCATCGGGATTCACCGACGACCCGGCCGGTTATGGCTGGGATCAGCTGGCCCTCGATCAGCTCGCGCTCTGCGACCATCTCGGGATTCGGCAGGCAATTGTCGGCGGCGCCTCGATGGGTGCGGGCACGGCGCTGCATGTCGCGGTTCACTCACCGGAACGGGTGCGGGCTCTGGTCCTGATGATTCCGCCGACAGCCTGGGACACCCGAGCCGGCCAGGTCGATCTCTACCGGCAGCAGGCCGACATCGTCGAGACCAGCGGCGTCGAGCCCCTCATCGCCGCAAACGCGGATGTCGATCCACCGGCTCCCTTCCTCGATGACGTTCGTCTGTGGAAGGACCGCCACGCTGCGTTGCTGCGAGCCGCAGATCCGATCCGGCTGGTCGGTGTGTCCCGCGGGGCTGCGGTCGCCGATCTGCCGACGCCGGAGGCGGTGGCTGCCGTCGACTGCCCGACCTTGATCTTGGCCTGGGCCGGTGATCCCGGGCACCCGGTGAGTACCGCTGAGCGTCTTGGCGAGCTCATCACCGATTCGACCGTCTCGATCGCGTCGACCTCGACCGAGGTCGCGATCTGGACGAGCCGCATCGTCGACTTCTTGCGAGCCCAGCAGTGACGGACCAAGGCGCGGGCACCGCGCCGTCGATCCGAGCACAGCGGGCGTGGGTCGCCATCGCGCTCGTGATGGCCTCGGCCTGTGTCGCCCAGGCGTTCGGCCGATTCACGTGGGGGTTGGTCCTGCCCGGTGCCCGAGACGATCTGCTCGGCGGCTCCAACAGCCTCGCTGGGTTCTTCGGAACGCTGAACGTCACGGCGTACCTCATCGGAACCCTCGCCGTTTCCTGGGCGGCATCCAGGCTCACGCTCGTTCACCTCATGCGGACCGGCCTCGTGATCTCGACGACGGCGCTCGGCCTCGCCTCGATCGCTCCGTCCGGGCCGATCCTCGGTGCTTCGTTGTTCGCAATGGGATTCGGAGGTGCCATCATCTGGATCCCGGCGCCGGCAATCGCCTCGCGAGTCCTGCCACCGGAGCGCACGGGCCTGGCCGTCGGTTTCATCGGTTCCGGTATCGGCATCGGCATCCTGATCTCCGGCCAGCTCACGAGGGTGCTGGGTGCCGACGGTGTGGCCGGGGATTCCAGCTCGACCGAAGTCTGGCAGCAGGTCTATCGAGTCGAGTTCCTGCTTGCCCTGCTCGTGCTCGTTGCTGCGTTCTTCTTCCTGCGATCGACAGGTGATCAGCCCGGGTCGAGCGGTGGGTTCGGTGGGTTCGGTGCGCTTCGCTCGGTTCGTGGTTGGGTCGCACTGACCGTCGCCTATGCCTCGTTCGGGTTCTCCTACATCCTGGTGATCGCGTTCCTCGTCGCCCGCCTCGAAGACGACGCCGGCTTCACGACCGACGAGGCAGCCGCCATGTTCTCGCTCGTTGGTGTTGCCACGGTGGTCGGCGGCATGGTTCTCGGCCCGTTGTCGGACCGGATCGGTCGGCGGCTCACGCTGGTCATGGCCTTCACGGTCTTCTCGGGCTGCACGCTGCTGTTCCTGAGCGGCAGTCAGCCGTGGGTGGCGCTGGCCGCCTTTGGTATCGGCGCCATGTTCTCGGGCATGCCGTCGCTGGTGGTTGCCCATGTGGTCGACCACACGACTCCCGCCACCTACGGGCCGGCATTCAGCGCGGCGACGCTTGCTTTCGGTGTGACACAGATGGTCTCGCCCCAGATCGGTGGTGCGATCGCCGATCTGTCCGGCTCGTTCACCCTCGTGTTCATCCTGTCGGCCTCGGTGTCGCTCGTTGGTGCAGTGGCATCGAGTCGACTTCCGAAGTAGCAGTCAGACGATGGTGGAGTCGGCCTTGCCCCAGTAGCGGTCGCGCAGGATGCGCTTGTAGAGCTTGCCGGTCGGCAGCCGAGGCAGTTCGGCTTCGAAGTCGATCGACTTCGGGCACTTGTAGTGCGCCAATCGGGCCCTGGCGTATTCCATGAGCTCGGTGGCGAGGGCCTCACCGGCGGCGCCATCGATGGCGATGCCGACGGCAGGCTGGATGACTGCCTTGACCTGTTCGCCCATGTCGGGGTCGGGTACGCCGAACACGGCAACATCGGCCACCGACGGGTGAGCGATCAGGAGATCCTCGATTTCTCGCGGGTAGATGTTGACGCCACCGCTGATGATCATGTGGGCCTTGCGATCGGTGAGGAAGAGGAAGCCGTCCTCGTCGACGTAGCCGATGTCGCCGAGGGTCGTTCGGCCACCGGGGAGGGTCGCGTCTGCAGTCTTTTCGGGAGCATTGTGATATTCGAAGTCGGCGCCGCCGCTGAAGTAGACGCCACCCTCCTCACCGGCTGGTACCTCGTTGCCCTCCGGGTCACAGATGTGGAGCGTGCCCGGTGGTGCTTGGCCGACCGAGCCGGGTTTCTGGAGCCACTGTTCGCTGTTGATGAAGGTGGATCCGTTGCCTTCGGTTCCTGCGTAGTACTCGAGCAGGACGGGGCCCCACCATTCGATCATCTCCCGCTTGACCGGCACGGGACAGGGAGCGGCCGCATGGATCGCCACCTCCAGGCTCGAGAGGTCGAACGACATCCGCACGGACTCGTCGAGCTTGAGCATGCGGACGAACATCGTCGGCACCCACTGACTGTGGGTGACGCTGTGATTCTCGATGGCACGGAGCGCCTCGACAGGATCGAACTTCTCCATGATCACGACGGTGCCTCCCAGGCGATGCACCGGCGTGACGAAGGCCAGCGGTGCTGCGTGGTACATCGGAGCAGGGGAGAGGTAGGTCATGTCCTGCCGATACCCGAACAGGGTCGGCATGTTGGTCGCGGTTCGGGGATCCAACTCGTCGATGGAGTGGGCAGGGAGCGGTCGCTTGATGCCCTTTGGTCGCCCCGTTGTCCCTGAGGAGTAGAGCATCGAGGTACCCGGAGATTCATCGCTGATCGGTGTTGGCGGGAACCGGTTGATGGCAGCGTCGTAGTCCTCGAACGGCGGGCTGCCATCTCCCCCGGCACCGGCCTTCGAGTCGGTTGCATGATCGGTCATCAACCATCGCTCGACCCTGGGGGTGGTCGATGTGTCGATCTCGTTCGCCACTGCTGCTTTTGCCGCCGAGGTGATGACCAGCTTCGCCTCACAGTCGTCGATGATGTAGGCAACTTCGGGAGTGGTGAGGTAGCTGTTGATCGCGGTGATGTACATCCCGGACCGCAACGCAGCCCAGACGATCTCCATGTAGTGGATCTGATTCTCCATGAAGAGCGCCATGTGATCGCCCCGCTGGAGGCCGGCGTCGCGGAACAGGTGGGCCAGCCGATTACTGCGAGCGTCGAGCTCGGCGTAGGTCTGGATCTCACCTGAGCCGACCATCACCACCGCTGGACGGTCTGGTCGCTCGATTGCGTGCGTTCCCGGATAGGTCACGAGGGTCCCCTCTCGCTCGGCCGACCGGGTGGTCGGCTCGTGCGAACCTAGCTCAGGGGTGCGGACTCCTCGAAAGAGACCTGGGTCGTGATCGGTGTCCTAGTCTTCGGCGATGGCTTGGACCCGCAAGGACATTCCCGATCTGACTGGCCGGACCGCTGTTGTGACCGGGGCGAACAGCGGGCTCGGTTACGAAACCACGAAGGCGCTTGCCGCCGCCGGCGCGCAGGTCATCATGGCCTGCCGCAGCCTGGGCAAGGCGAAGGGTGCCCAGGCAAAGCTGCTCGAAGACCTCGAGAACGACGGCTTCGAACCCGAGATCTCGATCGAGCTGGTCGACCTGGCGTCGCTGGCTTCGGTGGATGAGTTCGTCGAACGATGCTTCGAAACCCACGAGCATCTGGACCTGTTGATCAACAACGCCGGGGTGATGGGGACAGCACCGCAGCTGACCGACGACGGTCTCGAGTTCCAGTTCGCATGTAACCACTTCGGTCACTTCGCACTCACTGCCGGCCTACTTCCGCTGCTGAACGACACGCCGGGGAGTCGAGTCGTTGCCGTGTCGAGCCTTGCTGCCCGTTCCGGGTCCTTGACCAAGCATGATCCGACGACGCTGGATGACTACGACCCGTTCTCGGTGTATGGCGCGACCAAGCTGGCCAACCAGGTCTTCGCCGTCGAGCTGGACCGTCGACTCCGGGCTGCGGGTTCACCGACGATCTCGGTTGCCGCCCACCCCGGTTTGGCCGGCACGAATCTGTTCGAGGGTTTCCACCTGCCTGGCCCGCTGGCTCTTGGTGCCAAGATCGGCTCGAAGCTGGTCACCCAGCCGGCGTCGGTCGGGGCCTTGCCACAGCTGCGGGCAGCGTGTGAGCCAGGTGTGCGGGGCGGCAGCTATTTCGGCCCTGGGTTCCCCGGTCAGGCCTATGGGCCGCCGAAGGAGATCTCCATCCTCAACCATGCAGCAGATGTCGACACGGGTCGCCGATTGTGGGATCTCTCGGTCGATCTCACCGGCGCCGACCCGATTGCGTCGCTCGATCCCGGGACCTGAGCGGGCCGAGATCAGAACTGCATGGCCAGTTGGTTCTCGTGAAGCCAGGTCTGCTGGTAGTCATCGAACTGGCAGCCGCACGAGATCATCTGCCAGCTGCAGGCAGGACAGCGGGCGATGTCGCAGCCGAGGTGATGATGGCTGCCGTTGGTGGTTCCGCAGTCATCGCACCGAGCAGCAGTGCTGGGCCAGCCCGCCTCACGGCCGAACGGTTCACGGCGATGGGTGACCCCGTTCAGTGTGAGTTGATCGACGACACAGCCGTCGGCGGTCTTCATGTCCTGGTTGCAGTCGTTGCAGATGGTCATGCCCACCATCTTCCCCATGGGGTGTGACAGTGCTCCTGGGTAGTGCCTGTGCCGGCGCCGTTGACTGCCCCGATCCTGCCGACCAACATGCATGGTCATGACGACGAGCAGCACACCCGACCCCACCACTGGTGTGCGCCCGGATCTGGCTGAGGCCCATCAGCTGGCCTGGCGCCACGTTGGGTCACCCGGCACCTGGTTCACCGCAGCCCAACGCATCGAACTGGCCGAGACCGTGCTCATGGCCATCAGTGATGAGGAACCGCTCCCACCGTGGGTTGCCTTTTCCTCGTCGCAACTCGCCGCCGATTCGTTGCTCGCTCCGGCAACGGCCCACGACATTGCCTACCGCCTGGCTCGTCATGCCGGCACCATGACCGCCGATGTCCATGCTGCGGCGAGCGCCGAGATCGGCGAACTCCCCTACGTCGAAGTCTGCGCCATCGTTTCGACGGTGGCGGCCGTCGGCCATTTCTGCCGCAACATCGGCGTCGATGTTCCTGTCTTCCCCGAACCCATCGGCGGCGAACCAGCTCGCACCAAACCCGATCAGATCGTCCCCGCCGAGCTCAACTGGGTTCCGGTCGCTGCACCGGCTGATGAGGTCGCTGCGGTCGTCCAGGCCTACTCCGCTGTGCCTGCCGAATTCGAGAACACGTGGCGGATGGCGTCGGCGCAGTACATGCCAGAAGAAGAGATGATCCATGCTGATTGGTCTCGTCGCCCAGGCGGTCTCACTCGGCCCCAGACCGAGTTGGTTGCGGCCCGTGTTGCACAGCTTCGGGAGTGTTTCTATTGAACGACCGCACACGCCAGCATGCTCAGTTGGAGCAGCAACGAAACCGGTGTTGATGTCGATCTGACGATCGTTGCCGGCGCGGACCAGGCTGACCAGTCGGACGCCGGCGGGAACTCCGGTGCCGATCTGGCTCTCGATCACGCCGCTGCCCTGCATCGTTTCGCCACTGCGTGCGCTGAAGCAGACGACGATGCGCTGGCCGGCGCAAGGGCGGCCCTGATCGATGAGACCAATGCCGGCTTCATGGTCGATGCGGCAGCCGTCGCCGCCAACTTCGAGATGATGACTCGACTGGCCGACGGCACTGGT
>Ga0316204_10007754_pt1 | contig 15413 bp, 15 predicted proteins | sample 6monrhotite_MG_2_FD_205661 | JGI IMG/M metagenome (GOLD analysis project Ga0316204, IMG submission 205661) | Microbial mat bacterial communities from mineral coupon in-situ incubated in ocean water Damariscotta River, Maine, United States -... | ecosystem: Environmental > Aquatic > Marine >...
AGACATATGCTCATCCATCAACGCGCAGGTATTGAGTTTGACCAACGCCTCGAAGCATTCCTTGTCGCATCCATAGACGCGACACTCTTCGCACAGAACTTTGTCCTCGCCTTCGAATCGCTTGGCTATGGCACTTGTTACATAGGCGGACTCCGCAATGATCTCCCGGCCGTCACGCAGCTTCTGAATCTGCCCAAGGGTGTTATGCCGCTCTATGGGCTATGCGTTGGCGTCCCTGATGAGTCTCCAACACACCGACCACGAATTGCATTTGATGCGATGCTCTTTGAGAACGAATACCCGAGCGATGAACAAACTCATACCCACATCGACGCCTACGACGAGACGTATGCTCAATATTTGCAGGATCGCGGCGCCAAACCCGGAACATGGAGCAAATCCATGCTCAACAAGTTCAATGGCATCTCACGACCACTACTCAGTACATACTACCAATCCCAAGGCGCAAGACTGGATTAAACTAAACAGGAGTTCACGATGCATACTCTGAAATTCTATGCCATGATCGTAATCCTTGCGTTGATCGCACTGGGCACACTTGGTTTCACACACCCTGAGCCAGACGCCAACTCACCATCGCATGCACAGGTCGTCTTCCTCGTCCGCCACGCCGACACAAATCCCGATGCCGGGCGAGATCCAGATCTGACCGTTGATGGTTATCTTCGCGCCAATCGCCTCGCAACGATGCTTGCAGACCAAACCATTGATTCGATCTTTGTCACCGACACCAAACGCTCGAATCAAACTGCCCAACCCGCAGCTGACGCGATGGATATCAAGCCAACGCTCTACCCGCCGATGGACGCCGACGCGCTCGCCAACACCATCCATGGAAACAAAGCCATCACGACCACGCTGATCGTCGCCCATTCAAACACCGTCCCGATGATCCTCAAAGCCCTCGGCGGCGACGAAATAGATGATCTCCCACACGATGAGTTCGGCCGGCTCTTTGTGGTGATCCTGAAAGATGGTGATTTTGTAAATACTGTGGCGCTTCGATATTAGTTTGTCAGTATCAAGCGACCGCCCTTGTAATCGAGCGTCACAACTGAACCCGTAAAGACCCCGCTGCCAACAGTCCCGACAAGATCAGGAATTGGTGGTCCACCACCAGGGCTAGTCGAAAAGACAACGACTGAATCCTCGATGCTCATCCCGCCCATCGTGATTGAATCGACCGGAGCCGATTTCATTTTAAATGGAACGCCATCGATCCCCTGCCCCATACCAATTATTTTCTGGGCTGGATCATCCGAATCAATCAAGCCGCAGATCTGAGCTCGATCGTATTCGATTCCAATCCCGTTACTATCACCGAGATCAAGGAGATAGTTACCCTCGATCGCTTCTGTATTCTCGCCGTGAATTGTTGGGATTACCGTGCCCTCAAAATATGGAAACCCGAACGCCAGCTTCATATCCATGACCTGTGCATCATCTGAGACTACAAACTCATCATGGCTCATCAGCGACAGCTCATCCTTTGTGTAATCAATGGATGTGATATACCGCTCGATAAAGGTCGCACCCAAGAACCCCGCAACTGTTTTTCCATTGAAATCCGGAAGCCCAGCAGCATCTGGCAGAACGGTCACAACTGGATCAACAAACTCGATCTCACTACCATCAACCCCAATACCAACGCGGACATCAGACGCCTGGCTTACCTTGATCGAACCGGATCCCGCACCGCCCATCTCCCCGAGAGGCCGAGTTTCAACCCCCACTTCCTTGGCAATACGTGCAAAGAAAGTCGTATTCTGATTCCCCGTGTCGAGCACAAACCAGTGCGGCCCGTTCTCCTCGATCCAGACAGGCATCACAATATGACCAGTCTCGGTGTGTATTTGAACTGAAACGGGATCTTGGTAAGACTCAGCGATCTCGTTAGATTGAGTTTGCTTTTGATTATCTGAGCGATGATCATCACAATCGCAAAGACTGGAGATCCCTAGAGTGCAACCGACCAGTCCAATAACAAAATTCATCCACATCATCGTCTCCTTCGTGAATGAATACAGATGACTCCCAGTTCAACTTCTGTCAGTTCCTAGAAGAAAAAATGAGCACAATAGGAGACAACTTACGGAGTTGCTGCACATGGTCTTGCAAGTAAAAACGATTCAGCAGAACATTAAACTAGTCATTTAATTCTGAACTTTATTCGGCTTCCTACTGGGGGCCACGACAATGAAGGCACACATAAGACCAAATACGCCAACAAGGTATCCCCGATTCCGCTTGAGTAGCCCTCTATCAATGTATTGTTGTCTGATCTCAACTGAGAGCATCTCAAGGGCCTCGTCAGCATTCCGAAACTGAGTGCCGCCTTGCTCCATATCTGACATCAGCCAAGTCGCCCGCTCTTCGGATTCTGAACGAGCATGTACTCCCCGCCCGATTCCTCAAGATTCCCCCACAGCGGAACCCCAATAAGAAACAATACCCCGATCAAAAGCAACAGATTTTGTCGGCACTTGGACATTCACTCCCCAGTATCCAGCACCGCCATGAACGCCTTCTGCGGGATATTCACCGAGCCGATCGACTTCATCTTGCTCTTGCCCTTCTTCTGGGCTTCAAGAAGCTTGCGCTTACGGGAGATGTCGCCGCCGTAGCACTTGGCCGTCACATCCTTGCGGAATCCCTTGATGGTTTCGCGGGCGATGATCTTGCCGCCGATGGCGGCCTGGAGCGGGATCTCGAACTGGTGGCGGTCGATCTGCTTCTTGAGCTTGCTCAGCAGCAGCTTCCCGCGCGCCACGGCTCGATCACGGTGACAGATCAGCGAGAGCGCCTCGACCGGCTCGTTGTTGATCAGGATCGATACCTTGACAAGATCATTCTTGTCGTACCGGGTCACCTCGTAATCCATCGTCGCGTAGCCCTGTGAGATCCCCTTGAGCTTGTCGTAGAAGTCGAAGATGATCTCAGCCAGAGGCACCTCGAAGCTGAGCATATCTCTACCGTGCGACACAAAGCCTTGATTCTTGAAAACCGCTCTGCGTTCCATGCACAGCTTCATGATCTCGCCGATGTATTCGCCGGGTGTCATGATCTCGACCTTGCAGATCGGCTCGCTGAACTCGACGATCAGCCCCGCGTCGGGGAGATCTGCTGGGTTGTGGATCTCCTTGTCGAAGATCTCATTTCGTTTGCCCCGCATTTTGATCTTGTACGAAACGGTCGGCGCAGTCTGCACAACCTCGACCCCGCCCTCGCGCTCAAGGCGCTCTTGGATGATATCCATATGGAGCAAACCCAAGAATCCACACCGGAACCCGAATCCGAGTGCTTCTGAATGAACCGCCTGGAAGCTGAATGACGAATCGTTGAGGATCAGCTTCTCCATCGAATCGCGCAGCTCCTCGAAGCTGTTGCCCTTCATCTCGGTTGTCGCAGGATAGAAGTCACAGAACACCATCTGCGCTGGTGCTTCATACCCCTCGAGCGCCTCGGCCGCCGGGTTGTGCTCGATCGTGATCGTATCACCGACACGCACATCGCTCAGGTTTTTGATCGCCGCGACAAGATAACAGGTCTCGCCCGGGCCGATCTCTTTGTGTTTTTCTTGCTTGGGGTTGTACTTGCCAAGTTCGGTGATCGTGAAGTTCCGCTCGATCCCCATCATCCGGATCTTGTCGCCGACTGTAAGCTTTCCATCGAATACTCGACAGTACACGATCACGCCGCGGTAGTCGTCGTACACCGCATCAAAGATCAACGCCCGTGTTTCTTTCACCGAAGGCGGCGCAGGAGCCGGAAACCGCTCACAGATCGCATCCAAAAGCTCGGGGATACCTTCGCCCGTTTTAGCGCTCACAGGGATGCATTCCATCGCGTCGATGCCGAGCACCTGCTCGACCTCGTCGGCGATCTCGTCGGGGCGTGCACCGGGCAGATCAATTTTATTGAGCACGGGCACGATCTCAAGATTCTGCTCGACCGCGAGATAGGTGTTGACCACTGTCTGGGCCTCAACCCCTTGCGACGCATCAACAATCAGGAGCGCACCTTCACACGCTTTGAGCGCTCGAGACACCTCGTACCCAAAGTCGACATGCCCGGGCGTGTCGATGAAGTTGAGCATGTAGTCTTCGCCGTTGTGATAATGATGCACCGTGACAGCGGATGCCTTGATGGTGATCCCTCGTTCTCGCTCAAGATCCATTGAATCTAATAGCTGAGCCTTTGCCTCACGATCAGACACCGCGTTGGTTGCTTGGAGCAACCGATCCGCGAGCGTGGACTTACCATGGTCGATATGCGCGATAATTGAAAAGTTTCGGATCTGCACGGGAAGACTCATCCTTCAAATAGGACTCAAATAAGGTCGATCCGTGCATCATATACGAGCAAAGCCCATCAATCCGTCAGGATTCAGTCATTCCACCATTCGTCGTAGTGATACCCGCCCCGATGATCGCTCCGATGCGAACGATGGATGTGATAGACCCTGTGGGTGCTGCAATATGGGTGGCTCGAACGATATCTTGAACTATTGCGGTTCTGATATGAGCCATACATGGCATTCTCGCGGTTCCGTTCGTTCTGATCCCCAACAATCGCGCCACCGGCTCCGCCGATCATCGCTCCAAGAGCAGCCCCTTCTCCTGCGTTGCCGCTCAATGATCCGATCGCCAATCCAGTCACCGCGCCCAGCGCAGCGCCGCTAAAGAGCCCTTCACCCGCGTTGTTGCATCCGCCGAGCGTCCCCACGGTCAGAACCGCACCCGAGAGCACCATTGCTTTGATGCCTCTGTTCGAGCAGAAATAGGAACGATTTTTCGTTTGCTGCGTATGTTGTGTGGTCATGGCGAACCTCCTCGTATCAATCATATACGACACCGCGACGAGTTCGGATCGATCTCACCTGAGATCAAGTTCCTCGAATCCCTCATCCGTGTACAATAATACACCGCTGTGATAATTAGCCATCTGACACCAAAGATTCAAAATTCACCAATTTCATCACTAAAAGCAGATTTATGCACTCAATATCTCACATTCGAATCCTCTGCACCTGTCTCAGCATCGCTGTCTTTGCCCAGTGCTCAGCCGCCCAATCTATTCGTCCAGCATCTAATCGTCTCGATGCGATCGTGAGCTACCCGCTCGTCATCGCCATCGTTGCTGATAATGAGCGTGACCTGAGATCCGGGGTCACAACCAAACTCGATGACGGGAGAGAGCTCGAATCGATCGCCCATTGGGTTGGGATCTCGCCCCAGAACTCGGCACAAGGCTGGACCTCATCAAAGGGCATCTGGACCGCCACCTCATACGAATCAATTATCAAGTTCCCCCTCAATCGTCGACCTATCGGCTCGTGGTTTATCCGAATCCCAATGCCGATCGACGCCGTCGGGCAAGGGCTCTGGATCCAAGGCGAACGATACGAGCTCAACTGGCTGCCAGATCCTGAACGAACCATTCTTGAAGCCGTCAACCAGACTGAAGATCGCAATCTTGATTCATTCTGGACGCTGCATCTTCCCGACGACGCGCTCCAAGACCGTGCGATCCAAGCCGCGATCGATCAATACCACCATGATCCATTCCAGAACTGGCGAGCGAGATTGCTCACCGACGGACTTAACCCCGATCGCGCCCGTGCTCGGGATACTTCAATGAGTACAGACTTTTCCCTCGAAGCCCTCGATCTCGAGCTCTCAATGGATACACCCGGAGCCGATCTCCTGCGTGAGCTTGCCCGGCAGCATGAAGCCCGCTGGCAGATCATCCTCGGGCGGATCTGGTTGCTCGACACCGATGTTGCCTATCGGCTCAAGTCTCAGCTCATGCGCACGGCTCGCTTTGGCCCGCGCATCCTCCCAGTCTGGGCAGGTGACACCACCGAGCTTGAACGGCTCGCCCATGACCTGCTCTCTCCTTTCATCGACGATCGAACCCGTGTGCTTCGCGCAAACGCCTGGCTCGATGTTCAGCCACGGGCATTAGCGTGGATCACCGACGACCAAGGACAGATCGAAGCTGAAACAGAGAGATTCATCCCGACGATCACCACGCTCTCGCTCCCTCAATCCCCCGGAGCATCGCTCTTCAGGATCGACACGCCCTCCAATCTCGGGAGCAGCTCGCCCGAACTCTCCACGATCTCTCCATACCTCGCAACTCCACTCACGATCCCGATAGATCCAATCGATCTTGCTCCGAGTAACCCTGCCCTCGAGACTCAGTCGATTCGAATCCGCACCGGGCGATGGAACGCAACGCGAGAGGTGATCGCATCTCCAACACCGGCCCGCGCACCCTATGTCCGCATCGGGCCGCTGCTCAATGATTGGACAATGGATGAGCTGCTCAGCAATCGTCCCCTTGCCGGCGCATTACCAAGCCTGAATCAATCAGCGGTTGGAATTTTGCGCCGGACCGCAACCCCCACTCGCGATCATCCTACCGCGGGTTGGCAGCTCTTCATCGAACTCACATCATCTAATCCTCACAGCCCGAATGAGTTGCTTACTCTCTGGATTGGTCCATACACCAATCCGTACGCTGTTTGGAAGATTGGACCGGATGGGCAGGTCACATTCGATGCTGGGTCGAGACCAAACATCGGCATCCCCCATCTACAAACTCGAACCTTGAACGACCGTTGGGTCGCGATGATCGATCTGCCTAGAGGGGCATTTGACGAGCACCAGGTCCTTCAACTGGGCATCGAACGCATCGATGCAAATAACTACCACACCGCCTGGCCAAGGCGGATGATCCCTGATCAACCTGAACCGGGCAGGCTCTCAATTGAGGCGGATAACTTTGATCATCTCCGCCCAAACTAACACAGTTTCAGACGATCTTCACACGCGCTGAATAGACAAACCATTCGATCGCGATGAGTAGAATCGCAGCGAGCGTAAACCACCGCCAAAGCTCTCGCTTAGATGGTCCTTCAAAGCCACCAGAGTTTGCTGCAATTCCTGAACCGATTACAATATCCTTGCGCACAGGCAACGAACTCTCGGTGCTATCAAGGAGACTCACTCCGATTTTGATGCCCTCCATCTCAATAACACCAACACGGTCAATCGGGCCGATAGAGATTTGCTGTCCGTCAGTTCCCTCCAACGAAATGACATCGGTGGTTGTGTACACCTCGCCGATGCCGCCAGTCCCGGGCAACAACTGCTCAACAGCATTAATCAGAAAAATCGGCAGCCCGACCTGCACCGCCCAGTTCGAGTCATGAAGCGCGAAGCCAACACGGAGGTGGCGATTCGAACCATTTACCCATTCGCTAATCACCGGGCCCTGCCCGTCACGTGCCAGCACCCGCATCCCGTTTTCTGATCCATCATCGTGCAACATTGTCGATCGCTGGTATGAAACCGAACCGACCCCGGCATCGCGGACGATCGCGTCAGAGCGATCCCACGAAATCATCCGTGACTGTGATCCCGGCGAATCAAGCTGATCCGCCCGGCTCTGCTCGGGCAATAAACTTGCAAACCCGATGGTTGGAATATCGGGTAATGCCGCAGGCGAGACACGGTCGTACACAACGAGATCAGCGTCGATGATTGGCTCTAGCTCGTCGACTACCCTTACCTTGGTCCGCGCGATCACCTCAAGCATATCGATCAGCAACGGATCCCCGATCGCCCCAGGCGCAACCACCGTGATTCGCACCGGGCTTGGATCGGGCACAAATGCCCATGCACGGTTATCAGCACTGAGCGCATCTTCAACCTCAAGCTCAACCCGCAGCAGCAAACCCTGCATCAATCTCAGCTCAATAGTCTCGCCGATCGATACACTCTCGTTTTCAAAGGCGATCGCTCTGCTGGTAATTATCGCATCGCCGTCAAACACGCGGATCACCGCAGCGGCCGGCCCGTTGCTGCTTCGCCCAACGCGTACAAAGAGTCGGCACATCGCCGGATCTGCTCGGTCCCTAGATGCACCGATCGCGACCAATCCAATGTTGCCCAGAAGATCTACGCCATCAAATGGCGAAACGCTCACGCCGTTGCCCCCACGCATAGGGATCTGCTCTTCCCTGATAGATCCACCATCGGTGAACATCCATACAAGCGCTTCGCTAAGCAGAATTGAATCGTCCGAACCTTCGGACTGCCCCGCTTCTTGCATCGATTCAATCAATGAAATCGCATCGGCGAGCTCTCCGGGCTGATCCGTAGTCTCAATCGAGTTTATCGCCCCAATGATCCGCCCCCGCTGCATTGAATCCGCGAGTACAACGCTCGTTTCGAGTGATGAACTCACCACGGTCACGCTCGGCGTGCGCCCTGAATCAAACAATGTCCGCACTCGATCGATCGCTTGCTCTTTCGCGCGGTCGAGCCCTGATTCGTTCTCCATCTTTGCATTCATCGAAGCACTGGTATCGATAATCAAATACACGCGTTGCCCTTCACCAAACGCATCATCGAAGATCGGTCTTGCGATAGCAAGCGAAAACAAGATCACAATTAACAGGTGCAACCAGAGCAAAAGCGTTGGCGATAGCTTCTGCCAAGGGATATTGCCCTCCATGTCCTTGACCGCACGAGACCAGAGAAGCGTGCTCGAAACAGAGACCGGGCGTCTTCTGAGCTTGAGCATGTACAATAGTACGACCAGTGCGCACCCGATCGCTCCGGCGATGAACCCCGCGATGGGTGCTAAGAAGATCATTCATCCCACCCGGGGATCGGGTCAGGCACCGCGCCTTCCTGGCGATCCTCGTGATGAATCACTCTGCTTGGGCGAAAACCGATTCCATACAAATAGGTCTCACGCGAGACATCCCTGCACGCATCGGGCTTGATCGCCCCAGAGATCCGGAAGCAGTGCTTCATCCGTTTGATCAGTTTCGGGAAGGATTCACCTTCAAGCACCTTCATCGTGCATGTCCCGCGGGGCTTGAGCAGATTTGGGAGCGAGTTGATAATCTCTTGACACAACCGCTCAGAGAAGAAATGATCCCCATGCCCAGTGGTCGAAGGTGCCATATCAGAGATGACAGAATCGAAGAGTTCATCACCGCCGCCGAGCAAGTCCGCTGCGGTCACTTCTGTAAAATCTCCCTGGATCAGATGCACATTAGGACCAAAGGGCGTAGTCACCCTCTGGAGATCGATCCCGACGACCAGACCTTCCTCGCCGACGATTTTTTCGACCACCTGCATCCATGATCCCGGAGCGCATCCAAGATCGAGCACCCGATCACCTTTGCGTATGAGCTTTCGGCGTTTGTTGATCTCAAGAAGCTTGTACGCGGATCGCGCAACATAACCCTCTCGCTTGGCCTGGCGGAAATATTTATCTTGCAATGTGCGTTTTTGTGCCATGAATCCCGATCTGTTTATTTATAAAAGACGAGCACCGCGTCGGTCCAGTGATGAGGCGCCCAGGTCTCTCCCCGTCCTTCATTGATGTATTCATCAAGTTCGTAACTGATTTTGATCGAGTCGCCGAACACAAAATCATTCTGAACATCAACGATCCAAGGCTCGACCTTCGAGCCCGGAGCCCAACCAGAGCGATCAAACTTCCATGTCCCGCCCTGTGGTCGGCAAGGATTCAAGTACACATCGGTCTTCCACAGATGATCCCGAGCTGATTGGGTTATGAAATCACCTTCGATTACATCGCCTTCGGATTCACTCGAACTAATCGTAATCGTCCGCCAAATCGGCATAAACTCACCAGCGTTTTTAGAGTTTGGAAACATACCGTGCCCGGTCACCGTCGCGCGGACCCGCGCGTGTGTGGTTCCATCAGGAACATCGATCTCGCGAGTTGTATAGAAATCCGCAACCGGTTTTTCTGGATCCCCAATATCCGCGTTCCCGTTCCAAAGATTGACCACCTTGACCGGCTGACGATCTGGGACACCCGGGTAAAAGTCCAATGCAAACGAAACATCCCACCCCTTCATATAGGTCCCAATATGGGCGTCAAACTCGCGTTGATCCTCGAACAAAGGCAACAAATCTGTCACATCCATGTGCCAGGTCCATCCGCGACGATATGGGGTGATAAAGCGGAACACCTCGAAACGTTCGCCCGCCTCATTAGTTTCACTAGGAACCGTGATCCCTATCGTCCCCTTCTTATCCCAGTGGTCATATCCGACATCTGGTTCAGAGAGTGTCAAAGTCGCGATCACGCGTCCAACCGACTCGGGCATTTGAGTGAAATCAATCTCGGATTTGAGCCTCGCTGCGTTCGCTAAGAACTCTTTTTGCAATACTTCAACACGCATCGGCTCGGGAATCGGCTCACCCAAATGTGTGTGACTCATGATCGCGAGATCTTTGATCTCTATTGAATCACCTTCAACACCCGTCATGGCATGTAAACGCATGGGGCGGACATCCCAGATGTTCTCATCGATCACAACCTCGCCATCCATGAGCACAATCACATGCACGCCGCCGAGTATGTAGTGAAGCTGCACAACAACATCCATCCACTCACCGGTACGGTACTCAACATCGCTGAGGGCATTGATCCGTTCGCGACCATTGGCATGAACAGACACTTCGCGCTGCGGGCGATCGTACCAGTTGCCAAAGCTGTCAAACCAACCCATCACCCGCCCATTCTCATCGGGCTCAAGATCTATCGGCTGGGGATTGTTCACATCAAAGCCAATCGCGATCGAATGATTTGCGTTCGGTTCATCCCATTGGAAATCCTCTCCAAGCGCTCCGTGGTCTGGGTCGATCAATACCAATCCAAACCCCTTGGCATCGCCCATGGCGCTTGGCTCGGGTACTTTGATGCGCATCGACACCCAAACCGATTCGACAACATTGTCAGTCGGTGCTGTGCGTGCGATCAATGGCCCGGCATAACACACCGATACCCCCGCCATGAAGAGTCCAACTATGGCGATACAGATAACTGATTTGATTGAGGGGTAGTAAGTCATGCCCAAAGGATATCGCCCTTGTGCCCAAAACTCACTAATGAGGCACTTCCTTGACGGCATTGCGGTTCCATGCCGGTACTCGAAAGACGATTGGGCCGTCGCCGGTGATATCGCACTGGCACGACAGCCGAGAGTTCATCTGAAGCCCAGGAGCCTCTTCTACCCGATCCTCTTCCTCTTCCTCAGCCTCACTGACCGAATCTGAACCCTCTTCGAGGTAGATATGGCAGGTTGAGCAGGCGCAGACCCCGCCACAGGCATGTTCGATGTTAATTCCGTGCTCGATCGCAACTTCTAAAAGATGCTCACCGACCGCGGCCATAACCTCATGAACAGACTTATCTGATCCATCTTCATTGAGTTCTTCAGGGTTCTCAAGGATGATTTTGACCGGGACCACATCTGGGCCGTGCTCGTGATCTGAGTGTCTCATATGCATATCGAAAGAACTCCGTGGGATTTTCGCTCGCCCTGCTAATACCGTTCTAAGATCTACTCTAGGAGCCAGATTCAGCGGATACGATACTCCGAAACTCAGATCATGCACACATCAAATACAATACCGTCTGTCTCCTCGATCCATCTCACCGTGGTCGCCCCCGCACACAACGAGGAGGAGAATATCGACGAACTCATCACCCAAGTCGGCGAGGCCCTTTCGCCGATCGGGATCGATTTCGAGTTCGTCATTGTGGACGATGGTTCTACCGACACCACCAAGTCCAAAATCGCAGCCCATCAATCTGCCCGCCCATGGGTCCGGTGTGTCTCGATGACAAACACGCCCCCGGGTTCGGGCAACGGACAATCCGCTGCTTTCCATGCAGGGTTTCGGGCAGCCAACGGCTCGTTGATCGCGGTCCTTGATGCTGATCTCCAGAACGACCCCGCAGATATCCCCGCGATGCTCAAGCTCATGGAGGAATCAAACGCAGATTTTGTCCAAGGTGATCGCTCTGCAGCGAGATCCCAAGGCGATGCCAAGATCCGCCAAGTAGGTTCTTGGGTTGGACGCAAGTTCCGCCTTTGGGTGCTCGGCGACACCATCACCGACACTGGGTGTTCGCTCCGCGTGATGAAGCGTGAGATCGCCCTTGCGCTCCCGCTCGAGTTCAAAGGCATGCACCGATTCATCCCCGCGACCGCACGACATCTTGGATACACCGTTATTGAGATGCCCGTATCCCATCGCCACCGCCACGCAGGTGAACCCAAGTACGGCATGGGGATCACCAAACGCGCCCTCCCCGGGCTAGTCGATCTCTTTGCGGTACGATATATGCGCAATCGTCGCAAACCCGTCACCTCGACTGAGTTCACTCATTCGGCTGGATCAACTGAAGAACCCACACGAGAGGAAGCAGTCACCAGATGAAACCCGGCCCAATCATCGCAATGATCGCCTTAGTGTTTCTGGGGATGTGGCTCGTGCTCCAGCCGGCATTGGCTCGCTCTGAATCAGATCTGACTGTGTCGGTCGGTGCCATTGAAATCATGCTGATGCGAACCGAATCCAACGGCACGCTTCAATATGAGGTCATCGGCCCAGCGAATCTACGATCAGACGATCTGCTCGATCCCATTCAACTCGATAGCTTCATCTCAGAACAAGTCGCCCAGTGGAACGAACGCCCTGCTATTGAACGCCATCTCCTCGGATTCTTTAACATCACAAGCTGGGGCACATTCGGATGGGTCATGATCGGGCTTGTAGGGCAGACCGCATTCTTTGGGCGGATGTTTGTGCAATGGATTATTTCTGAAAAATCCAAAGTCTCGACAGTGCCTGAGATATTCTGGTGGTTCAGCTTCATCGGCGGGTTGTGCCTATTCACCTACTTCGTATGGCGCGTCGATATCGTCGGGGTCATGGGTCAATCCACCGGGATCGTGATCTACGCCCGCAATCTCAAGCTCATCCATAAGGAAAAGAAACGCTGCTCGTGTGATCTTCAAGACCACTCCGAACCCGCGTCCGTATAAGGAACCGAATCATGGAACTCTGGATCGACGATACACAACTCGACACCGTAGAGAGCATCGAGCTCGCCTTTGAAATAGCCCGGAAGCACGCCGAAGATGCAGGTCGTCTGATCATTGATATACAAGCCGACGGACAGCCGATAGACGACACACTACTCGACGAGCCACCAACCGATTCAGCGGGCATCACCGAGCTCCGCTTGACCACGACCGATCACCTTGCATTCCTCACCGAAACCGTCATGAGCGCCAAAGACGCGCTTGAACTGACCCGCGAAGATCAGAGCAACGCCGCGGATCAGATCCGCACGGGTGAACTCGAGCCAGCGATCGAATCACTTAAGGCCGTTCTCGAGGGCTGGCACGCTGTGCGTGATGTCGTTGGACAGTCCGCAGCTCTTGCGGGCATCAACATCGACACTCTCTCACTTACCGATGCAAAGTCTGCAACAGTCACTGGAGCTCAATGTGTAGATGCGCTTTCCAAAGCCCTCGCTGAGGTCCGCAACTGTTTGGGTAAACAGGACTGGGCATCGCTCGGCGATGCGATCGAGTACGACCTTGATGAGCAGATCACGACTTGGAACGCACTTCTCGACTCGATGATCAAACAGATCACATCCACTCCTTCATCTTCAACTCCGAGCTAAACCCTGAGTGTGCAATCGTCCAACACGCCATCCTCCGCGAACCCCATCGACAAAATGATGGAAAACGCGAGCCAAGCCCTTGCGGATGGTTTGTATCTTGATGCAGCTCTGGCTTGTTACGAAGCGTTATTGTTCGCGCGCGAGGAGCACGACTTTGGCCGTATGAAACGCATCTGTCTGCCCATGCTCGAAGCCCAGCGGTATCTACGCCAGAACGCTCTCGACACTAGAGTCATCCACCACATCGCGATCTCGACCGATATCCCACCGGAGCCTGGCAATGAGTGCTATCTGTTTGCCCCTAACTTCATTGGGGCCGATGCCCGTCGATTCCGTGCTGCAGCAAATGACGCAGGGATTGGAGTGTTCATCCTCACTCGCGAGCCAACCACATCCAACGGGCTCTGGCCAGTCGTTGGAGTTGCCGACCGCGTAGTGCGTATTCGGATTGAGCCACCAACGGACAACACCCCCACCGCCGACTGGTTTGCACATGCTGCCGAAGCCCTCGGTGATCAAGCGATTGTCGATGCGCTCAAGGCTTCCAATCAGGATGACCCCAAACCTTGGATCGTTGACGACTTTCTTGACAGGCTCGATGCCTGCCCTGAGCATGAAAAGTTTATCAAGGCCCTCGCAGATGCTTGCAATGATGCGATCAACTCTCCGATCCCTACCCGCAAACGCAGGCGTGGGATCATCGACGACCCATACTCATTCTAAGATCCAGGAGCAAAAGAACGACTGCCGAACACCGCAAGCATCCGACAGCCGCTCGTGGGGACAAGCTCGTGTTCTATTCAGATCGTCTACTCCGACTCACAAACAAGCCGCCGATCGCGATCACGCCAAACGCGCTCGGTGCAGGGACATAGTTCGCATTGTCATAGCTCGACATATTGCCTGCCGTCCCTGGATTTGTACCATATTCGCCGTCGTTGACCGATACCAAATCATACTGACCAAACTCGCTATTCCATCCCGTATAGGTTCGATGCGTCGAGGCGAGTTCCTCTCCAGTAGCAACATCGATCACCGAAGCATCGAATACCCCGTTGATTGAATCAACCTCAAGCGAAACACGATACCATGTATCCATCTCCCACTGCCCAACGCCCATGCCAAAGTCTCGCGACCCAGAACCTCGTCCGTCATTATTCTGAATAAACAACCGGAATCGTCCGTTGCCAGACGCATACACCACCGCCTGTGGCGACCAGTTAAAATCTGTTTGATCTGTATCCTGAAAAAACCCGACCGCACTCATCCAGTTGGGGGTGCTCCCATCGCCCCGCTGATCGAGCCGAACATCGATCTCAAACCGTTGAATATCTGTATGGATGACCCTCGCATTCATCCCGCCCGAGGTCCCGACATGATCTGCGATCTGCACCGCGTTCGTGTTGTTCCCAAATGCATCCGCCGTTTGAATCACGAAAATTGAATCGCCCGGATGGGTCGGTTCATCGATAAAGTTAACGGCGTCTTGCCAGATGCCTCCGGGAAGACCGCCCACGGCGTACCCTTCAAAGTCATCAGCTATATCTGCATTTGTTATCGCTGCACTTAAACAAAGCGCACTCATACCAAAGATCATCCTCATCGACTTACTCCAATACCCCACGATTGTTGCCATCTGAGATCGCATGCGCACTCGCCGAAAGCAGGGCCGACGTGTTCCATCGCAGCAATACTGATGTACATACTGCATGAATTTGGATGAGGATCCACTCTATTCAGAAATTCATTGTAAATTGAACATTATTAAACTCATCCAGCATCGCGAGAAAGTGTGCGAATGATATTTATTACAATCGCGTCGGCATCGATCTGTTCGGCGCTTGCTT